>SDBU01000702.1_pt1 | contig 47581 bp, 38 predicted proteins | sample 2277071 | NCBI WGS metagenome assembly SDBU01 (sample SAMN10397929, study PRJNA504765) | marine sediment metagenome | isolation source: marine sediment core GS08_GC12, 126 cmbsf | place: Arctic Ocean: Gakkel Ridge, Loki's castle | collected 2008
ACTTTTGCAGGATGGTCTGCCAGTTCATAAAAAAAGGTCTCAAATCCCATTATTTCTCTCATAATACGCTGGGTTGGAGACCAAAAGCATACTCCGCTCACCACTATTCCATCATCGCCCATTTTCTTTTGCATATCGTTGAATCCAGGTTCAAGAACCGGCGTCGTCTGCTGCAATACATATTCTATCACCGCGTAATCCTTTTCGCTCTTGAATAGTTTCTCAACTTCATAGCCAATCCACGGACCTTCCAGGGTAGTATAAAGCATTGTCTTATATACTGAACCTATAGGGGTTCTGTACTCCGTTTTCATATATGGCGGCTCTTTTTTTTCAATCACTTCCATACCATTATATTGCTCTCTAACAACAGACAAATATCTTTGTTGTGCCGCAGCTCCCTGATCACGAATAATAGCTGTTTGATCCCATCCATTATACTTTTCTGGTAATGATTTATGACCAGAATTATAGTTGTACCACAAGTCTATCCGAGCACCAAAGGGAAGTTTATTCAGATGCTCCCCTCTGGCCGCTGCCATCAATTTTTCTTTTTGTGTCATCTCCATTAATTATTCCTCCCTTTAATTAATCTTTAATAGTAAAGCTAAATTAATCACGAACATCCAATTAATTCGGAAACATATTGTTCCCACCTTAGAGCCATAATATGAATACCCTGGTTAAAAGTCACCAGCTCAAAGATTTGATATTCTATGCTTAAATTTTATACAATCTAGACTTCAGAATGATAGTTCTTATCGTTCATAAATTGGTTTGTGAGCTAGTTCAGGGCAACTGGAGTATTTGGGGCCTGCAAATTGAGACACTTTTCGATATGGTTGGATTGTATATAGCAGAATAAAGAAGAGATTTATTATAAGAACGGGAGGTAACAGTACGACGCTTTTTGATACAACGACAATCAACGGGATGACACTGTCGAATCGGTCCGTTCGGTCTGCAACTTGGGAAGGAATGGCGCATGAAGATGGTACAACAAGTCATAAACTTAATGAGTACATGACTGAGTTTGCTCGTGGAAGTGTTGGTTTGATCATTACCGGCCTTGCATACGTTAGTAAGGATGGACAATCAGCCCCATGGCAACTTGGCATCGACAGAGATGAATGTGTTCCAGGACTGAAAGAGATGACCGGCGAAGTACACAGTGTGGGAGGTAAAATTGCTCTTCAAATTTCTCATGCGGGTATTGAATCCGATCCAGAATTAACTGGTTGTGCTCCTCAGGGCCCTAGCACAATGCAGAATAATAGGCGTGAGCTTGCCCAAGAAATGACTGATGGAATGATTCATCAGGTCTGTGAATATTTTAAGCATGCGGCTGTTCGTGCCAGAGAGGCTGGGTTCGATGCCGTGCAATTGCATGGTGCTCATGGTTGGTTACTGAGCCAGTTCCTATCTTCTCACTATAATAAAAGGATTGATGAATATGGGGGGAGTCTTGAGAATAGGGCTAGTTTACTTCTGGAGGTGATGCGCGCCACGAGAGCCTCAGTGGGTAATGATTTCCCTGTATTAATCAAACTAAACTCCTGTGATTATCTTGAAAATGGTTTTACAGTTGATGAAATGGTAATGCTTTCGATGATGCTTGAGAAAGCAGGAATAGATGCGATAGAAATAAGTGGAGGAACTAGATACTCAGGTAAGAATACGTGGGTTAGAAAAGGAAAACTTGCTACTGAGAAAGAAGAGGTGTACTACAAAGAGGCGGCAAGACGATATAAGCAGAAAGTACAGGTTCCTCTTATGCTTGTAGGCGGTATAAGGTCATATTCAGTTGTTGAGCAAGTACTGAGCGAAGGACTTACTGATTATGTTTCCTTTTGCCGGCCATTTATACGAGAGCCAGGTTTGATAAACCGATGGAAATCAGGAGATACTGAAAAAGCAACCTGTCTTTCAGACAATCTCTGCAGGATTCCCCCCTACGCAGGTAAGGGCTTGTGGTGCGTGGTAGAGGAGAGACTGCAGAGCCATCGAGGTAAATAAATTCCAGAATGTCTAAGTTTAAGTTACTTATACCTTGGAGACAAGTATTATAATTTTCCCAAAGCTTTATCATTGGCGAAATCTCTGGTTCTGGATGAATACTTTGCTACTCGCGACTAGTTAATCACGACCAATCATGTCGACAAATCCAACTAGCATCCTACTTGATTAATATTTTTTTAGAAAACTTGAGTATTACATTCTCCAGGTCAGTAATTCGCCTCCTGCCATAATCGTTCAATCCGGAACGGGTTCAATAGCGGCAGGATTCTTCTCCTGAATCTCATTAACCTTTGATAGTTCAATATGTATTAGATAATTTTACTTCACGGTATAATCGTTTTATTGTGTTTTGGACACATGGAGAACTTTGATGAACGTTCGTTTAATTGATCTCGAAAATAAATCTGACATCAATAAATTTATTCAGTTGCCATTTGATCTATACAGAAAAAATTCTTGCTGGGTCCCTCAGATGCGCTCAGATACACGTTTCATCCTGGATCGTTCTTCCTATCCGTTTTACAAGCACTCTGCTGCAGATTTTTTCATCGCAGAAAAAGACGGCAAAACCCTGGGCAGAATAGGTGCAATCTCCAACAGCCGCTTCAATAAAGCCAATCACCGCAATACAGCCTTTTTTTATTTCTTCGAATCCGTTAATGATACCGATATCTCAAATGCACTTTTTAAAGCAGTTTTTAACTGGGCCAGAGAACGAGGCCATGATCATGTTTATGGACCTAAAGGACTCCTTCAAGGAGACGGAATTGGCTTGTTAGTAGAAGGATTTGACCAAATCCCTGCTGTAGGCATTTCTTATAATTTCCCTTATTATAATAGACTGGTAAAAAAAGCAGGTTTTCGAAAGATTTTTGACTATTATTCTGGATATCTTGACACAACAGTCGGGTTATCAGAAAAGGTTAAACGTGTCGCCGAAAAAGTCAAAGAACGCAGCGGTTTCTGGGTAAAGAAATTCAAATCCAAAGAAGAACTCCTCGCAATTGCGCCTGAACTACGCCTGGTATACAACTCTGCGTTTTCAGGATCAGAAGGATTCAGCCCGATCACAGAAGATGAGATTACTCTCATCACAATACGAATGTTATCTATCGCTGACCCTCGATTAATTAAACTTGTTTATAAGGAGGACCAAATTATCGGCTTTCTTTTTAGCTACCCGAATATCAGCAGGGGTTTACAAAAAACAAACGGCAGATTATTCCCTTTTGGTTGGTTCCACATCTGGCGTGAATTCAAAACTACCAAATATATGGACATCAATGGTATCGGAATTCTTCCTGAATACCACGGGTTAGGCCCAACAGCTGTTATTTACGCAGAACTTGAAAAAACCTTCCGGGAATTTAACTTTGATTTTGTCGAAACCGTTCAAACTCGGGAGGATAATATAGCCAGCCTGGGCGAATCGAGCCACTTCGTTATGAATTGGACCAAAACGCACCGAGTTTACGAGATGGATTTGTAACGGGCCTCATTTATTTTTGTTATCATAATCAAACCTTCTCTGCTTGCCAAGGGCTTATATTGATCAACAGCACCATCGATCACAAACCTCTTCCTCTTTTTACTAATATCATTTACGGATGGTTTCTGATCGCAAACAATTATCATTATTACTAAATTAAGGAGTATCGATGTCTATTTTTTCAAAGATCAAAACTACTAATAGAGAACATATTGCCTGGTATCTATACGATTTCGGCAATTCAGCTTACGCTGCTGTCATTCTCCTGGCAGTGTATTCCGCCTATTTTAAAGGCACCGTTGTAGGCGGAGCTAATGGATCCCGCTTTTGGGGAATTGCAGTTGGTATTGCGATGTTAATCGTAGCAATAATTTCACCCATATTAGGAGCTATCGCTGACTTCTCTGCGTCAAAAAAGAAATTCCTCTTCATATTTTCAGCTATTACCTGGGTCTTTACTGGCTTATTGTTTTTTGTTGAAAAAGGTGATGTGTTATTTGGTATGCTATTTTTTATTATTGCTGAAATTGGATACAGATCCGGACAGGTGTTTTACAACTCTTTACTCACCGAGATTGCTGAACCGGAAGACTTGGGGCGCGTATCTGGCAATGGCTGGGCGATAGGCTCTTTTGGCGGAATTCTTGCCTTATTAATTCTACTTCCTCTAATCATGATCGTTGGCGGCACATTCGTTGTTCGAATCTCCTTTATATTTACATCATTTTATTTTGCGATTGCTGCTATGCCGGCGTTCCTCTGGATAAAAGAAAAAGGCGTTCCCAAGGATCTTCCCGATGGTGAGAATATTTTCTCAGTAGCCTTTAGCAGAATTATCGAAACTTTCAAAACGCTTGGCGACTATAAGGATTTCTTACGCTTCATTATCGCATTTTTAGTATACAACGACGGTATTCTAATGGCATTAAACTTCGCAGCCATCATTGGCGCAGTATTATTTGGTATGACCCAGACGCAACTTATCATCTTTATGATAATCGTCCAGGTAACTAGTGTAATTGGCGCCTATGTCGCCGGAATTGCTGGCGTCAAGATTGGTTTTAAGCGCTCACTTATTTACTCAATAACAATGATGATCGGCGTAGTCCTGGGGATGTTATTTGCCCAGGACTTGACCCAATTTTTTATTATTGGCGCACTGGCAGGTTTTGCTCTCACCGGAGTCCAGTCTGTCAGTAGAACCCTGGTAGGATATTTTGCTCCCGAAGGCAGAAGTGCTGAATTCTACGGTTTGTTTGCAGTTACCGGCAGAACCTCTTCGTTTATTGGACCAACCGTATATGGTTTCTTGGCTTACGAAGCAGCAATTTACTTCCAAAACCAAGGTTATCTTGTGCTCGCAGCTGAACAGCTCGGTCAAAGAGTAGCAATTGGATCTATTGTGGTCTTCTTGCTCGCTGGGTTATTAATCCTCCTGGGTGTGAATGACCCAACAAAAAAATATATGAAATTATGAACCAGGCCATAAAGTATCCCCGCCGCTTGATCATTCGAGGTCTGCTTAAAAACCTAGCAATAGCCGCCTTTTCTTTGCTAAGCGATTTCCGTATAGAAGGTGAAGAGAATTTACCGGATTCCGGTCCCTTGCTGGTGATCGCGAACCATTTCAGTTTTATTGATCCAGTTGCGGTTCTTAGATCATTGCCCTACTCGATAGAGTTTGTCGGCGGAGCAGAATTTCCTCATGCACCCAAACTGGTTCAATTTCTTCCTAAGATATGGGGTTATTATCCAATTTTCCGGGGAACGGGATCACGTTATGCGCTAAGAGCAGCTGAAGAAATTCTAAACCAAAAAGGTGTTCTTGGTATTATGCCCGAAGGAGGTAACTGGGCGGAGATTCTCCGTCCGGCTCGCCCTGGAGCAGCCTATCTGGCATCTCAAACCGGAGCCAAGGTCCTTCCCCTGGGTATCTATGGTCTAAATTCAATCTTTCCTCTCCGTCTCGGAAATAGGCCGCCAGCTGTTGTTAAAATCGGCAAACCAGTCGGTCCATTTACGACCACAGGGCGTGGAAGGGAACGGAGAGAACAGCTTGATCAAATCGGACTAGAACTGATGAAAGCAATTGCGGCCCAGCTGCCGGATCACTTCCGAGGTTTTCTTGCTGAGGATCCAACCATTAGGGAAGCAGCCCGCGGTACTGAAGAATATCCTTGGGATTCCCTTGTTGAAGGTCAAGTTGAAGGGGAGGTACACTGAAAATTAAACCCCTGCTAGATTATTATTATTAATGAAGCTATTACAAAAAAGCTTCTCGGCCTAAGGTAAAATTATTTGGCGTGACTTAATTGCCTAAAGGAGTTTCTCATGATTTATAAATTAATCCAATCCGTTGATAAATATCTCTCATTCCCTGTAGCTAAAGCCCACTGCGATATTCCTTGCGGAATTTACGACCCTGCACCGGCACAAATTGACGCACTCACAGTAGTCCGCATGATGGATCTGATGGCTGCTCTTGAAGAAGGGGAAGAAAAGGGGAAATTAGAGTACCACAATACTCTCTCTCGTTACATAACAGTCAAAGAAGAACACGCCGAAAAAGCAAAACATGAAATCCGTGTTATTTGGGGGGATTACATTAAAGACACTCATCTCGAAAAATACCCGGAACTCCCGGGGATAGTCCATAAAATCATGCAGCTTGGCTCTAAGAGTCGGCAAACATCCGATCGAGAGCATGGTTTGGCATTTGTTGACGCCATTAACCAATTCGCTGAAGTATTTTGGGCGACAAAAAACGTAAAGACTAAAAAAGCAAAAGCCCCTTACGCCCCCAGTCTGGAAATGGTTTATCCCGATCTCTAATGGTCAAAATCATCAAGGTGACAGGTGAAAGCCTGTCACCATTTTTTTTACCCGGCGATTATGTACTCATCGGAAAATGTTCATATCTGTTCGGTCCAGTCAGTAAGGGGGATATCGTTGTCTTTACTCATCCATCATATGGCTTAATGATAAAAGAAGTAGACAAAATAAACTCTGAATTACAACAGATCCATGTCAAAGGCAGCCATCCTTTTAGCGTTGAAAGCACCCAAATAGGGCCTATTCCCACCGCTGATATTCTCGGAAAAGTAGTCTGGCATTTCAAGAATCTTATACGCACCAATTGACCCTCCTAGCATCTCAGGCTCTGTTAATATTCTTTTATTACCCTGGACTTTAAATTCCTGGGTCCCTGTTTAGGTTTTTATTCTAACTCGCTTCCACCTTCTCATCACCTAACGCCTGATGTACAATACAATTTATTCTAGATATTGATCAAGGGTATTCAATGGAAAATTATTTTGTGCCAGCCTCGCAGTATTCCCTCGAATCCAGGGTGGCGAATTCGCGGTTTATTGCTACAATATCTCCTGCGTTCTCGATTTATGAGGCTAAAGAATTTATTACAAAACTAAATAAAAAATATGCTGACGCAACTCACAACGTACCGGTTTTTATCATCGGTCATGGCTCTTCAATGATTTCTCATTCGAGTGACAATGGTGAGCCTTCCGGTACCGCCGGCCGGCCGGCGTTATCTGTACTTAAGGGTAGCGGATTAGGTGACACCGTCCTGGTTATTACCCGTTATTTCGGAGGTACAAAATTAGGTACGGGAGGATTGGTCAAAGCCTATAGTGATTCAGCTCGTGAGATCATTGCTGCTGTACCAAAGGCAAAAAAAACCCTGGTGCATTATGCATCTCTGGAGTGCCCTTATAGCCTATATGAACTGATCGCCAGAACTATCCGTAAGTACCATGGTCGGATAAACTCTGAATCTTTTACTGATAATGTAAAACTCGCTTATTCTATTTCAGTTAATTCTTATGACGAATTACAAAACGCAATTAAAGAATTATCCAATGGACGAATTCAACCGCTTATCAATAAGCCGGATCAGGTTTCCTTGGTTTTAATAAAAGATAGTATGGACAAATAAAAATTCACATGTCTCATAATTCAACACCGTTCGACATAAGGTCAACATTATCAGAAAACAAGCTCAAATCCCTCTGGATGTTAATGAGCGGTTACAAACGTATCTACTTGTTTGCAACTCTCTGTCTTGGTTTCGCGGCAGCTTTTCGTTCTGGCACTTATCTCATCCTGGGGCGGTTTGTTGACGCGCTTGTCAGCGAAGACAATATTGGAAAGTACATTCCCTGGATTGCTGTCTCATTTTTCGCTCTAGCCGCTTTCCAGGGTTTATTTACATACATCAGCGGTAGGTTAGCCGCAAAAACTTCTGAAGGAATCACTAGAAGATTACGAAACTTTCTCTTTGACCATATTCAGCGTTTATCATTTTCCTACCATGATAAAACAAAAACCGGGGAATTAATTCAGCGCACAACTTCAGATGTCGACGCAGTTCGTTTGTTTTTTGCAGATCGAGCGATAGGTCTTGGTCGGATCTTGATGCTGTTTATAGTTAATTTAGGCGTCCTCCTGTCATTAAATGTGCGTCTGGCCTTATTATCAATTATTGTTGTACCTCTTACCATTGTTTTATCCCTTATCTTTTTCAAGAAAGTTTCCGATGCTTATGAAGATTATCAGGACCAAGAGGCTGTTCTATCGAATACACTGCAAGAAAATCTGACCGGGGTCAGGGTCGTAAAGGCATTTGCGCGCCAGCAATTTGAAGAAGAAAAATTTGACGCCGAGAATATTAAAAAATTCCGTAAGGGGCGGAAATTCTTTACAATGCACGCCCTCTTCTGGCCTTTTTCAGATATTTTAACCGGCGCACAAATGCTGTTCGGATATTATCTTGGCGCCATTATGACTATCACCGGAGAAATTTCAATCGGGACTTACCTGGCTTACTCCGGTATGATAATCTGGATTATCTGGCCGATTCGCAACCTGGGCCGTTTAATCGTTCAAATGTCTACCGGACTGGTCTCGTACGGCAGGATTGTTGAGGTGGTCAAGGAACAGAGGGAACCGCTTTCTGCGGGAGATCACAAACCACAAGCAAGTACTTTTAATGGAGAGTTTGTTTTCAAAAATGTATCCTTTGCATACGAAGATCATCCGATTGTCCTGGATAAAATCAGTTTCATTTGTAAACCTGGGCAGATGATTGCGCTGCTTGGCGGACCAGGTTCGGGTAAATCCACCCTAGTAAATTTACTGCCACGCTTTTATGACTACACCAGCGGCTTACTGACTTTGGACGGTATAGACCTTAAACGTTATCCACGCGCCTTCCTCCGGAAGCAGATCGGATTAGTAGAGCAAGAACCTTTTTTATTCAGCCGTTCTATTGGTGAAAACATTACTTACGGTGTTGATCGGGAGGTATCCGAAGAAGAACTTCATGCTGCCAGCAAAGCAGCTGCCATCCATGATGTCATCCTGAGTTTCCCAAAAGGATACAATACTTTAGTGGGTGAAAAAGGCGTCACTTTATCCGGCGGACAGAAACAACGAATTGCCATCGCTAGAACTCTGCTAAAAAATCCAAAAATCCTCATTCTTGATGATGCCACCTCTTCAGTGGATGTTGAAACAGAAGCCGAAATTCATCAAGCTCTGGATCATTTAATGGTTGGCCGAACAACATTTATCATTGCCCATCGCATACAGAGTTTGATGCAATCTGATTTAATATTGGTTCTTGATGACGGCAAAATAATTCAGCAAGGCACACATACTGGCCTCATCAAGCAACCAGGAAAATACAAAGAAATATTTGAAATTCAAACAAAAATTGATCATGCTCTTCAGCTAGAACTTGGTCTGACACAATAAGAAGCCAATATGACAGAAATACATCGCTTTGATGAAGAAGCGTTTAGCGGAACCTTCACCGGAAAAGTTTTCCAGAGAATACTTATCCAGGTTAAACCTTATAAGTTCTGGGTTATCGGATTTGTAGTCACAATAGGAATCGTTTCAATACTTGATTCCTATTTTACCTACCTGAGTAAACGAATAATTGACGAAGGGATTGGTGCTGGAAATTTTGTTATCCTTCGGGAGATACTCCTCCAATATGGATCCTTGATACTTGTTCAATCTGTAGCTGTGTTTTGTTTTATATATTTCGCAGGAATCCTCGGGGAGCGCGTTCAGTACGATTTACGCAAAAAAATGTTCAATCATCTGCAGCAACTGTCCCTGTCTTACTATAATAAGACACCGGTTGGGTGGATAATGTCCCGGGTTTCATCAGATTCTGAAAAGGTTGCACAGCTCGTAACCTGGGGGTTCCTAGACCTTGTCTGGGGTACATTAAACATCATTACAGCAACAATATTCATGATCTCTATTAATTGGCGACTTGGGTTAATTGTGTTCGCAATCATCCCCGTTCTGATCGTTGTTGCAGCCCAATTCAAGAAAAAAATTATAGTTGAATATCGTCAGGTCAGGAAAATCAACTCTAAGATTACCGGTTCTTATAATGAAAATATCACTGGAGTCAGGGTAACAAAAGCTTTCAGTCGGGAAGAACAGAATATGGCTGAATTTGGTGAATTAACTGAGGAAATGTATCAAGCAGGATTTCGGGCAGCCTGGCTATCTGCTCTCTTTCTCCCAGCAGTCATGATCATCAGTGCCTTCGCTCTCGGCAGCGTGGTCTGGTATGGAGGTTTGCAGGCGGAAATCGGTGGGATTACAATCGGGGGAATCCAGGCTTTCATATCCTACATTACTTTTATGATCTGGCCAATTCAAGATCTTGCCAGGGTCTACGCAGAAATGCAGCGATCAATCGCCTCTGCAGAAAGAATATTTTCATTACTCGATACAAAACCTGAGATTTATAACAAACCCAATGCTATCTCTATAGATTCCCTCCAGGGCGACATAGATTTTGATCATGTTTACTTTTCTTACGAAGATGACGACATTGTTCTGGAGGATTTTGATTTGCATGTCTCCCCTGGTGAAACAATTGCTCTTGTGGGTCCAACTGGTGGAGGAAAATCTACCATCGTCAACTTGCTCTGCCGCTTTTTTGAGCCTCGCGGAGGAAAAATTCTAATAAACAACAAAGACTATACAGACTTTACGCTTAACTCAATTCAGTCAAAAATCGGTGTTGTTCTCCAAGCACCTCACTTGTTTTCAGGTTCTGTCGAAGATAACATTCGTTACGGTAACCTCGAATCGACTTCTGAAGAGATCATCAGCGCAGCCAAACTTTCTGGTGCTCATGATTTTATTTCCGCACTTGACAATGGCTACCAGGAGGAAGTTGGCGAGGGAGGAAACCTCCTCTCTGTTGGTCAAAAACAACTGATCAGCCTTGCGCGTGCAGTTCTTCGCAAACCCGATATCTTCATCATGGACGAAGCTACTAGTTCTGTTGATACCATCACAGAGGAACTAATTCAGCATGGTATGGAAAATCTAATGACTAATCGGACCAGTTTTGTTATCGCCCACCGGTTATCTACAATCAGACAAGCTGACAGAATTTTATTCATTAAAGATGGCGCTATTGCAGAGATGGGATCACACACTGATCTTTTAAAACTACAAGGGCTATATTACCGTCTTTATACCCAGCAGTTCAGACGAGATATGGCCCTGGAATATGGCTCACCCTCTCTGGTAACAGCAGGCGGTTAGACCTTGGGCGGATTTTGATAAAACCAGACATCAAGAAACTGGGCAATCAATTGCGACTTCAAGTCCAGAAAAGCTTCTAAACAATTTATCATTTTTTTCGGGTAGGATCAGATTAACAAATCTCAGAATTTAATGTCCCTTACTTCTTTTCTCAACCGGTGGAAATCAGACCCCTCGATTGCTCCTAACATATCTGCCTGGCAGATATTTCCAAAACGCGAGCCTGAATATGCTGAATTTCCCAAAAACCTTGATCAGAAGCTAAAATCATCTCTGTTATCGCAAGGGATCAAATCTCTCTATTTACATCAGTACCAGACCTGGCAAGAGATTCAGGAAGGACACAACATCGCTCAAGTCACAGGAACTGCCAGCGGAAAAACCCTCTCATATATGCTGCCAGTCCTTCACAACCTGCTTGAAAACGGCTCCAGGCGGGCTTTGTTCCTATATCCTACCAAAGCATTGGCTCACGATCAGCTTGATGCGCTAAAAGCATTTTCTGCGGTCACAGCCGCCGCATACGATGGTGACACACCATCCAGCCAACGTAGCGGCATCCGCAACTCATCTCAAATTATCGTTAGCAATCCGGATATGCTCCACTTTGGGATATTGCCCTACCACCCTCATTGGGAAATTTTTTTTTCCGGTCTCAAATATGTAGTCTTGGATGAAATGCATACTTACCGTGGTGTATTTGGATCTCACGTTGCTAATGTCATCAGGCGCTTAAAACGGGTAGCAAATCATTATGGTTCCTCTCCTCAATTCCTTCTCACCTCAGCCACTATCGGAAATCCACTCGAACATGCCGAAACCTTAATTGAGGAACAGGTTCAGCTTATTGCAAGGGATTATTCTTCCCGGGGAGAAAAACATTTCCTAATTTACAATCCTCCAGTTATCGATGATACCCTGGGTTTACGAGTAGGCATGCAGCGCGAAAGTGTACGTTTGGCAACAGAACTAATCAACACTGGTTATCAAACTATATTATTTGGCCGCTCTAGAAAATCTGTTGAATTTATGCTAACAAAATTGCGGGATAAAAGCTCTATACCACCTGACTCCATTCGCGCTTACCGAAGCGGATATCTTCCATCACAAAGACGTGAAATTGAAGCTGGGCTTCGATCAGGTCAGGTACGAGCCGTTGCAGCGACAACCGCACTGGAATTGGGAATTGACATTGGCGGACTGGATGCTGCTATTCTAGCAGGGTACCCAGGCTCTATTGCTGGAGCTTGGCAGCAAGCTGGACGATCTGGCCGTGCTGACAATCCATCTCTTTCTCTCCTGGTAGCTTCCTCCAACCCCCTGGACCAATACCTAGCTCATTATCCAAAATATCTTTTCAACTCGAACCCAGAATCGGCGTTGATAGATCCGGATAATCTCTTGATTGTACTGAACCATATTCAATGTGCTGCTTACGAGATCCCTTTTGAAAAAGGTGATCGCTTCGGAAATTTCAATCCATCCCAAACCAAAGAGCTGCTGGATTTCCTACAGCAATCAGGAATTCTGCACCAGTCACAAAACAGGTATTTCTGGATGAAGGATACTTATCCTGCAGCAAGTTTTTCTCTTCGCACGGCTTCCAATCAACAGGTAACACTCAAGCTTGTCAATTCAAACCATAAACCCATTGTCCTGGGAATCATAGATAAAGAAAGCGCTCACTGGATGGTCCATCCAGGGGCAATTTATCTCCACGAAGGTGAAAGTTTCCATGTCGACACTCTAAACCTTGATGATAATACTGCTATTTTATCGCCAATTATCCCCGACTATTTCACAGAACCAGAACGTCAAACCTCATTTACTGTTGATAAATTAATAGAAAATAATTATCTAGGATTTGCGGAAAAGTCCCTTGGTGAAATAACTGTAACAACCAGGGTATCTGGATATAAGAAAATCAAATGGTCGCAATATGAAGTTCTCGGACGGGAAAGTCTGGATTTGCCTTCCACTTCTTTAAAAACAACAGGTTTCTGGATCACACTATCCAGTGAAATAGAAGTCGCAATAAGGGAAATCGATTTGTGGTCCAGCAGTCCCAATGAGTATGGATCCGAATGGCTAAATCTTAGGGAAACTATCCTTCAACGCGATAATAATACCTGCCAAATATGCGGTAAAAGCGGAGATGTCGATCCCTTTCATATTCACCATAAAAAACCCTTGCGTAGTTTTCCTTCCTTTGAAAAAGCCAATCAAATCGACAATTTGATCACCCTTTGCTTCCGTTGCCACAGCCGGGCCGAATCAGTTGTCCGGGTAAACAGCGGTATATGTGGTCTTGGTTATGTTCTCCATAGCCTGTCTCCTTTGTTTTTAATGTGTGATCCAGGAGACCTCGGGGTTCACACAGATTTTAATTCCTCTCTGGGCGATGGAAGACCAGTAGTGCTGCTCCATGAGCAAATACCTGCGGGGATCGGCTTCAGCAAAAGCCTTTACGATAGGGAAAAAGAACTGCTAAAAACAGCGTATGAACTTGTCCGTGCGTGTTCTTGCCGGGGTGGATGTCCATCCTGTGTTGGTCCCGGTGGAGAAAAAGGGTACGGCGGAAAAATGGAGACGCTGGCAATCTTAGAAAAGCTATGTACGTGATCTTCACTAAGTTTTATTTTGATCTTTATAGACTAGCAAAATCCGAGTTTTCGTATTTCCAATTTGCTAAAAAGCTGTTTCATCATCAAGAGGATCATCTTCGTTATACTCTCGGTCCCAATTTAATCGATCTTTCTTATTCCCCTTTCTCGTAGACAACTGATTATTTGGAGGATATTATGTTAAACAGCATTCTTCCGGCTCTAATCGCACTGCAGCGGAATGGCACATGCCTCCATCATTATTCATAACCACAGTTAATGAGCGTCATTCGTAATCTCCTTCATTCGTTTGTCACTTTCCACAGTTAAATAGAACGAATCCGTCTGGCTTCATATACGTTATTTATTCTTTCCAGCAAATCCAATGTGCGCTGCAGTTCCGATACATTCCTTACTCCCAAAACCAGATTAAATTTCGCTTCGCCTTGTTTTTCATCCACGTCTACCCGTAATTCACTTAGCCTCACATTGTTATTAGATAACACAGTAGCGATATCTTTTGTTAACCCATCTCGGTCATAAGCCTTTATGATGACAGGAACCGGAAAAGTTCGCACGGGAGAGCCCCACGATACTTCAACCAACCTTTCTTTGTCCCGGGCATTGAGTACATTTGCGCAGTCTTTACGGTGTATAGTGGCTCCTCTTCCCCGGGTGATAAAGCCGATAATTTCATCTCCCGGTGTTGGATTGCAGCAACCCCCCAGATGATTCTTAACGCCGCGTAAGCCAACGACAGTAATATCACCAGAAGTTTCCCTGCTAATTTCATCCTGGTATTGAGAAAGAAAGCCAATTGCATCTCCCTCTTTGGCAATGACCAATGCATGCACGACCCTACCGACAGAAATATCACCACAGCCTACTGCCGCAAACAAGTCTTCCTCGGCTTCATAATTAAATGACTTTGCCAGCTCTTCAAATTCAATATCTTTACCCAAGTCAAGTCTGGAAATTTCTTTTTCCAGCAAAGATAATCCACTTTCTACATTTTGTTCTTTTTCCTGCAGCTTAAACCACCGTCTGATTTTACTTATGGCGGATTTGGTTTTTACTAACTCCAGGTTTTCATTCAGCCAGTCACGGCTTGGGCCGCCTCTTTTCGCAGTTAATATTTCAACTTGATCTCCTGTTGCCAGTTTATGATCTAGAGAAATCAACCGGCCGTTAACTTTTGCCCCCCGGCATCTATGTCCTACTTCTGTGTGAATGTTATAAGCAAAATCAATAGGTGTCGCACCAACAGGCAAATCGATAATATCTCCCCTGGGTGTAAACACATAAACCCTATCACCGAACACTTCATTTTTCAGGCCTTCTACAAATTCCTGGGCAGATTCAACGTCCTGTTGCCATTCTAGCATCTGGCGCAGGTAAGCTACCCGTTGTTCAAAATCCTTATCTCTTTTTTGGCCTTCTTTATACCGCCAATGAGCTGCTATACCGTATTCTGCTTTTCTGTGCATTTCGGGGGTTCTTATTTGTACTTCCAGCATTTCTCCGTCATCATAAACAACAGAAGTATGTATCGACTGATACAAACTAGGCTTTGGAGCAGCTATATAATCATCGAATTCCCCCGGCAGAGGACGCCATTGATTATGGATTATTCCAACTGCTGCATAACAACCTTCTTCAGATGATACAACTATCCTGACTCCCCTAATATCTGAAAGTTCGTTAAAAGGAACCTTTTTTCTCTTCATCTTCCGATATATTGAGTAAATATGTTTTGGCCGACCAGTCACTTCAGCCTGCATTCCAGCTTGTTTCATCACACCTGTAATATGCTTGGTAATTTTACGCATTTTCCGCTCACGCTCAGAACGCCTTTCATCGAGCTGTTTGGCAATATCATGATAAATCTCTGATTCTAAGTACCTGAACGAAAGGTCTTCAAGATCCCATTTCATTTGCCAGATACCAATTCGGCTCGCCAGCGGTGCAAAAAGGTCCATAGTTTCCTGAGCGATCCGTTTTTGTTTTTCTTCAGGCAGGTATCTCAAGGTTCGCATGTTATGCAGCCGATCCGCTAACTTGATTAAAACTACCCTAGGGTCCTCAGCCATCGCCAGAAATGTTTTCCTTAAATTTTCTGAGGCCAGTTCAGCCCGCCAGAGACTTGGATCGTTTATTATTTCAGATTTTCCCCTCTTCTTTTTCTCAACAGATGTCTGCTTTTTTTCAGGTTTTCTTGATACCCTTGGTAGAGATCCTAATTTTGTCACAGCTTGGACCAGGTTAAAGATCTCTTTTCCAAATTCCTTCTTTATATGCTTGAAATCAATCCCTGTATCTTCCACAGTGTCATGCAGAAGCCCAGCGGCGACTACCGCAGGTGGCACATGCATCTCAGCCAGAATAGTAGCTACGGCTTTACAGTGATTAACATAAGGTTCGCCAGATGCCCTTTTTTGTCCTTTATGCGACTTTTCAGCAACATCAAGAGCGCGTTGTAAAAGCTCCTTGTCTGCCTGGGAATATTTATCTGATAACTTATCAATAAATTTTGAAATATCCATAATTGTCTAATCAGGAACTCTATTCCTGTCAGCTCACTTAAACACCATATTTTTGTGATTTTTCAATTATACCTTTAACCAGCTATCCCGTTCTATTAAAGGCAGTCGCATTGACGCGCCCGTACCCTTAAGCTAAACTATCTTAATTATTCGTTTCGGGAGATTTTATGCCGACTTCCTCGCATTCAAAAGAATTTGCCGCTATTACTGGCGCAACTGGCGCAATTGGCAATGCCATTGCTACCCAGTTGGCAGCCCAAGGTTTTCATGTTGTTTTGATCACCCGAAATCCAGAAAAAAGCGTTCGGTCCGTTGATAAAATCAAAACTAAAACTGGAAATGATAACGTACGATTCGAAATTGCAGATCTTTCTAAACGGATGTCCATTCAATCCCTGGCAGCTTCCTGGTCGGAACCACTTCACATCTTGATCAACAACGCAGCGATTTCCCCACCAAACCGTCTAGAAACTACTGAAGGAATTGAACTTCAATTCGCCACAAATGTACTGGGTTATTTCTGGATGACCGAGCTCTTTTCACCAATATTGGCCGAGTCTTCCCCAGCAAGGATTATTAATGTTGCAAGTTATTGGGCTGGCGGATTGGACTTGGGAGACCTTGAATTTAAAAAGCGCAGTTATAACAATCACGAATCTTATCGCCAATCTAAACAAGCCAATCGGATGTTAACCCCTATTTTTGCCCGAAACCTGGAGCACGCAAACGTCACGGTCAATGCCTGTCATCCGGGAGATGTAAATTCTTCTCTCAGCAACAGCCTGGGTTTTGGAGGTTCTCAATCTCCAGACGAGGGAGCAAAAACACCCGTATGGCTTGCTTCCTCCGAAAGTGTTCACAATATCACAGGTAAATATTTTGAGCGTCAAAAAATAATCCCCTGTCCCTTTGGTAGTAATTTAATAAATGCTCAGCAGCTTTACGAAATCTGCCAATCATATTCTTGACTGATGATTATTAAATTATCGATTCCAACCAAAACTCCTCCGGAAAAGGACTCCCTTCAATAATGTCATTTTTAATTTCACCTCAGTTTAGAGAAATATTGCCTATACGCAGCGAAGTATTAATTTTCTTTTTTCCACTGCTGTTGTTGATTAATGGGTGTTCACTAAACTCGGAATCTTCTGACCTACCTCAACCAACTGATACAGCTACCCCGACTGTTCAATCAGAACTCCCCGTTGATCTTCCCTCTGCAACGCCTGATATACCCTCGATCCCTTATTTAATTTGGATAGATCCTCATTTTCCTTCAGCGGTTCATGAATTTTTTACCTTATCTAATGAATTTGCCCCAGTCGTTGATCAACAAGATGCGGCACTCATGACCTCTGCAGTAAGCGGTATTCCTTTCGGCACCTGGACCTATCTGCTCGTATCTCCTTTCCCTTCTCTTTTGGAGGATTTACATTCTACTGATTTACTTACATTTTGGCAGACAGGAATCTCATTTTCTGCTTCAGCCCTTGAACTTACACTAAGCAAAGAAACAAAAGATGCACTTTCTCTGATTTGGGGCGAACCCGCCTCTGGCGTTTTAAGAGTACTAGAATCAGATTCAATTCTTGCAACTCTCTGGGAAAAGCCGGAGTCAATTGCAATAATCCCTTTTGAACAGCTAAATCCATACTGGAAGGTCATCTCTTTGGATGGACAAAATCCGCTTCGCCCCGACTTTGTCCCGGCTCAGTATATCCTTACTCTCCCTATTTACTTGTCTCCTTTGTCAGATTTTCTTGGTGGTATAACCCTCGGGGGTCCCGTTTCAAATTTTGATCCATCTAAACTGACAACTGTTGCATTAACCGGCGTAACTGCTCTTGTACGAGATACTGCTTATATCATGGAAGAAAAAGGCTTGCTTTACCCAGCTGAAGAGATCCGCCCTTACCTCGAAACTGCTGACATCACCCATATTAGCAACGAAGTACCTTTTGCGGAAGACTGTCCTTCTCCGAAACCAAACCAGGAGTCACTCTACTTTTGCAGCAAGGATGAATACATCCAGCTCCTTGAAACCGTGGGCACAGATATCGTAGAGCTCAGCGGCGATCATTTTGGAGATTGGGGACCTGAGGCTATGCTTCACTCCTTAAACCTCTATCACGCTCGAAACTGGCTGACCTACGGAGGAGGAGAAACTTTAACCGAAGGTTTAAAACCAGTATTTATTGAACATAATGGCAATCAATTTGCATTTATTGGCTGTAACGGAAAAATCCACGACCGCTACGCTACTGCCTCAGCTACAAATCCCGGAGCATCAAGATGTGATTTTGAATGGATGTTACCTGAAATCTCCCGCCTAAATGAACAAGGTTATCTAGTGATTGCTACTATGCAACACGAAGAAATAGACAGCTTTAACCCAGTTGCCGTCCAGAAACGGGATTTTCGCCTCCTGTCAGACGCAGGCGCTGTGATCGTCAGCGGGAGCCAGGCACACCATCCGCAAGCGATAGAACTCTCTGGTTCCTCATTAATTCATTATGGACTGGGAAATCTTTTTTTTGACCAATGGTACCTGGCACATTATAATCCTGCTGAACATATCAATAAAGACAAATCTTTCATTGATCTCCATTATTTTTATGACGGATCTTACATCAATACCCAACTAATTACTCTGCAGTTTGTGGACAACGCCCGTCCACGATTGATGACTACTGATGAACGGAACAAATTCTTAACTGAAGTTTTCCAAGCTTCTATGTGGAACAATCAGTAAATATGCTCAAACTTATCATGCAGCATAAATATATACGGGGTTGATATTCTATGGCACTCAATAAAAACAAAAAATTTTCACACTCCATCATAATCTTGTTTGTCGTTTCTCTTTTAATTATCACCACATTAGCGGGATGCGATATATTTCCTAATACTACTTCCTCGGCCCAGGTAAATACATCCAGCGAGGATTCAGGCGCTGATGAAGATTCAAATATTATTCTCCAAATTGAAATTGCTATTGGTTTATTGCTCATAGCTTCCCTGGTAGGTATTGTCACGGAGCGCCTACGTGTACCGTATACAACTGGCCTGGTATTGATAGGCTTGGTTTTGGCGTTTTTTGGCCAACAGGAGATCAATGTCAGTCCTCAATTGATCCTGGGATTGCTCGTTCCGCCGCTGATTTATGAAGCTGCTTTTCAGATAAAAGCAAAGGATCTCCTCCGAGATCTAGCGCCAATATTAAGCCTGGCAATTCCTGGGGTCTTGTTAACTACTGTCCTGGTTGGTGGCGTTCTCTATTTTGGAACCAATTTTTCTCTTGTCACCGCGCTTCTATTTGGCTCACTTATAGCAGCAACTGATCCAATTGCGGTCGTGTCGTTGTTCCGTTCTCTCGGAGTACCCAAACGTCTTCAACTATTAATTGAAGGCGAAAGCCTTTTTAATGATGGCACCGCAATCGTGGTTTTTAACTTGATGGTTATCGTTTCTGTAACCGGTTATTTTAATTTGCCAGATAGTATTTTAAACTTTGTTTTAGTTTCTGGGGGAGGTCTAATTGTCGGATTCGTTTTAGGCCTGTTAATTTCATTGGCGATCAGCATGATTAATAACCCATTGATTGAAACCACGCTTACCAGTGTGCTTGCATTCGGTTCCTATATTGTTGCCGAACAATTTCATGTCAGCGGTGTTCTGTCTGTAGTTGCCGCTGGCATTGTCAGTGGTAATCTTGGCCCGAGCCGCATGTCACCAACAACCCGTATTCTGGCCTTTAACTTCTGGGAATATGCGGCATTCCTAGCCAATTCATTTATCTTTTTGTTAATCGGACTTCAAATTGATTTGAATATTTTAATCACTGACTGGAACGCCATTTTGTGGGCAATCCTGGCAGTCCTCGTTGCCCGGGCTGCTTCAATTTATGGATTGTCCTGGATCGGCTCTGGTGTTCCAATGCGATACAAACATATTCTTTACTGGGGGGGTCTGCGGGGAGCTATTTCTTTGGCATTGGCATTAAGCTTGCCAACAAGCCTGGGTGATCAACGAGCGGTAATCCAATCTATGGCTTTTGGTGTAGTTTTATTCACCTTGCTGGTCCAGGGTTCAACTATGAAGCCGTTAATCAATCGTATGGGGCTAATTGAGAAAAGCGAATCTCAAGCTGAATATGAGAGTTTGAATGCCAGAGCCGTAATGGCGAGAACGGCTTATAAACAATTAGAGACCATGCACAACGACGGGCTATTATCCCTGCATGTGTGGAACTTGTTGTCAAAACCGATAGAAACTCATGCCGACACATTGGTTATTGCGGCAGCGAAGACAATAAGTTCTCATCCTGACGTCGAAATCAGAGAATTGGAATCAGCTATACAGGAAGCGCTTAAAAGTGAGCGAGCGGTTCTCCGAAATTTACTGAGAGACGGTAATATATCAGAGGAAACATTCACTGAACTTGTTCACGAAGTTGATGTTGCCTTGACGGAAAACCAAACTGATCTGGTCCAATTATTGCGGCTTCGAACATTAAGAAATATTCAAAGCTTAATGGCTATTGTCATCCAGGAAAGGGATTTAGAAAAGATTACTTCACTGCTTCAACCGTACGAGTATCCCTTAACCCACATTGCCAGTACAGGCGGGTTTCTAGGTCGTAAAAACGTAACCTTACTGCTCGGTGTCCCTGCTGGAAAACAAAGAGAAATTAAATTTCTGATTGAAAATTCGAGCAAAGGACGATCGAAAGTATTCATTGAGGATTTATCTGGCAAATCTGAAATTTCTCATAGTGGAGCTACTATTTTCACCCTAGACATTGAGCGCTACGAGGAAATATAAAGATGAAAATGATACTCGCAATTATGCCAACTAGCCTAAGCGAACAGGCTTCCAAGGCCCTGCTAGATTCCCAGTTCCGGGTCACCAAATTTGCCTCCACCGCAGGGTTTTTCGCTGGCGGCACTACAACATTAATGATAGGCTTAGATGATGACAAAGTTGAAACCGGATTAGCTCTCATCCGTGAGCAGATTCCAGCCTCTGAAGAATTAGATTCTGCCCACTATCGGGTCACAATTTACGTCCTTAATGTTAAATATTTTGACAGGGTGTAACTATGAATATGAAAATGATTATGGTCATTCTTGATGATTCTGACTCCGATGCAGTTATGGAAACTCTGCATGATGCGGGTTTTCCTATGACTGTCGTTGATTCAACCGGGGGTTTATTACGAAGAGGAACCAGCACACTTATCGCTGGCGTAATTGACAATCAAATTGACAATGTAATCAATATGATCAACCAGGAATGCAGCCCCTGTGTTAACCCAATTAAAAAGCGGGCTACAATTATGGTCTTTAATGTTGATCACTTTGAACAAATCTCTTAATTTTTGCCCATCCCGTTGTGTCTGGCAATTGCGTTTTCTCTGAAACTGCGAACTAATAATTTTGGAAGTTCCCAGCTCTGGACAAATTAAATACTGGGTTATAATTACATTAAGCTATATAATCTGTCTGATGTTGAGGTTAATTTCTATGTGGTTGTTAACAATTCGCGTCCCAGGTAAAGAACCCCAAAAATATACTCTTAAGCCGGGTGGTAATACAATAGGCAGACACCCCAACAATGATATGGTCATCGCAGAACCATCTGCTTCCCGGCAGCATGCCAGGATTGATTACAACCGAAGCACAGACACAGCCCTTTTGCAGGATCTCTCAAGTACAAACGGAACTTATATCAACCGGCGTCGCTTATCTTATACATATAGATTACAACATCTTGACATGATCCGGATAGGCAGCTCAACCATTAATGTTGTCATCCGGGGAACAGATGAACCTTTAGACACTGTAAAAGGGCCTCAGAAATTTACCCGTGAGCTACTGCTTGAAGCGCTTGATCACCATACAGTGCTAATGTACCAGATCTCGGAACGTTTAAATACAGTGATGAACCTTACTGACTGTCTTGAAGAAGTTGCCTTTTTAATGAAGCAAGCAATGGGTGCGGATAAATGTAAAGTTATTCTCAAAGAGCAATTTGACAAGATGGAAGAATTTGGTTTTCCGTCAACTCTTGCTCAATCGGCTATCACAGAAAAATCAGCCGTAGTTATTCCGGACATGGCTCAAAGCGATGCCAAGTCGGACAGTGAAAGCGCAACACTGCTTAAAATCCGTTCCGCCCTTTGCGTTCCAATCATGACTGAAAACGATGTAATTGGATTGATTTATATGTATAAATCGAGACCTGATGCCCGTCCGTTTACCAATACAGATCTTCAAGTTGCTATCGCGATCAGCCACCAGGCAGCATTAACAATCCAGCGGGTGAATTTGCTCAACAAAGTCCAACAAGAGCAATCCTTGCGCCAGATGTTCCAGCGATTTGTTTCCCCTCAGGAAGTTGATTATGTCCTCAGGGATTACGATTTACACGGAACTTTGCCCGGGTTAAAGGAACGTAAAATATCTGTTCTTTTCGCAGATATAACAAACTCAACCGGATTGGCAGAAACGATGGGGGCTAAAGACTTTGGCAAACTTCTGAACAAATATTACCTTGAGATCACAAACATTATCTTTGAATTCAATGGCGTTGTCCGCTACCTGGGGGACGGAGTCATGTCAGTTTTTGGGATGTCGGATGATGGACAAAATCACAAACAGAAAGCTCTAGAATCCGGCGTTGCCATTCTTAAGCAAATGAAAGCACTAGCAAACGAATTTGAACAACCTCTAAATTTGAGATTAAGCGTTAAGGCAGGCCGGGCAGTTGTGGGTTATGTTGGAACCAGTGAACGGGTTGAGTTCACGGTTCTTGGAGATCTGGTCAATGTCGCCAAAGGCATGAATCCCTTTGCAGGATCCAATCAGATTGTGGTTGGCGAAGAAATTTACAAGGCTGCCTCAGATCAGTTCGAAATGAAAAAACTTGATTCGATCATTATAAAAGGTCGTAAAGGACATGTTAAAATTTATGAAGTAGCTCTCAACGATGAATGACCTTTTAATACCATAACCTTCTAAATAAAGCACCCATCCGGGTGCTTTATGATTTTTAGACAAGAATTATTTTTTTATAACAACAACCTTCTGATGACTTAAATGAATTCCAAACCCATCTCCGACACCTCCCCTTCTGAACAAATTTACGTTGTAGCTGGCGGACATTTTTTTCATGATTTGTTCACTTCGTTTTTGGCTCCGCTCCTCCCTACGTTAATCGATAATTTTTCCCTTTCGCTAACTTCAGCTGGCTTTATCACAACCTTTGCCAGAATCCCTTCAATCCTGAACCCATTTATTGGTTATCTTGCTGACAAAGCAGGCGCTAAATATTTTATAATTCTCTCTCCAGCTATCACTGCCACCTTGATGAGTTTGCTCGGTATAGCACCAAATGTATATTCACTTGCCCTTGTATTGTTTTTCGCTGGTGTCAGTTCCACAATGTTCCATGCTGCTTCCCCCGGGCTGGTAGCCAATGCCTCTGAAAATAGGAAGGGATTTGGATTGAGCCTTTTTATGGCTGGGGGTGGTTTAGGCAGGACAATCGGTCCGCTCCTGGTTGTTTGGGCAGCTGCCCATTGGGGATTACCAGGAATATATCGACTGTCAATTCTTGGTTGGGCGGCAAGCATTGTTTTATATTTTCGATTCAGAAAATTTGATCTCGAGACACCTGAACTCCATTCCTTGAGATCTTCAATTCCCATATTCAAAGAATTTTTCCTGCCATTGTCTCTGGTATTAATCCTCCGGAGCACATTGACTGCATCGTTAAATACATATTTACCAATCTACATGGTTCAATCAGGCGCTCCTTTATGGATGGCTGGGGCAGCCTTGTCCGCCCTTGAATTTTCGGGTGTAATTGGCGCTTTATTCATTGGTCCATTAAGCGATACGTTCGGTAGACGGAAGAGCATTAATATATCGATGTTAATCTCGGCTATAACGTTACCAATTTTCCTCCAGGTATCTGGTTGGCTGGTTATACCTTTCCTTTTGATCCTGGGTTTTTTCAGTCTCTCAACAGGTACATTATTCCTTGCCCTGGTCCAGGATCACTTCCAAGATCACAGAGCAACTGGCAATGGTGTTTACATGCTAATAAGCTTATTGTCCAACGCTGTAATGCTGGTCGTTATTGGATATATTGGAGATCATTCAGGTTTAAAAACAGCTTACCTTATCAGTTCAGCTGCAGCATTTCTTTCTATTCCTGCTTTGAAATTAATTCCAATTTTTAAAACAAATCAATAACGAAATATGATTGATCAATCAGGATTAACCCTAAAACAAATATTCAAAACTTGGTGGCCCCTTGCTGTCAGCTGGTTTCTCATGGCACTTGAACTTCCCGCCTTGAGCGCAATTGTTGCCCGTTTACCAGATCCAAAGATCAATTTGGCAGCATATGGCGGGATTGTTTTCCCGTTGGCGTTGATCATAGAAGCTCCAATTATTATGCTGCTGGCAGCCTCAACTGCCTTAAGTAAAGACTGGAAATCTTATAAAAAGATTCGCAGATTCATGCATACTACATCCGCTGCGCTTACTGGGCTTCACATCCTGGTTGTCAGCACACCGGTTTATTTCTTTGTAGTTGAGAAATTGATAGGGTCACCAGAAGAAATAATCATGCCTGCCCGCTTAGGCCTTGCTATCATGATTCCATGGACCTGGTCGATCGCATACAGAAGATTTAATCAAGGAGTTTTGATTCGCTTAGGATATTCTGTGATTGTAGGAAAAGGCACCTTTGTCAGATTATCTTTCAACTTTATTGTTCTCATAATCGGATACTTGATTGGAACAATTCCGGGAATTGTGGTTGCGACTGCGGCAGTTACCGTGGGGGTTTTGGGTGAAGCTGTCTACATCGGAATTAAAGTGAAACCAGTGATTAAGACTCAACTGATCCCCTTGACAGAAATTAAACCCGAATTGTCAAAGAAGGTTTTTTTACGATATTACATACCTCTTGCATTGACTTCTCTTATTACACTTCTTTCGCAACCTCTGATCAGTTCAGCGCTTAGCCGGATGCCCCGTGCTTTAGATTCTCTGGCGATATGGCCTATTCTCTCGGGATTGCTATTTATCTTCCGCTCAGTTGGGATTGCTTATAACGAGGTTGTTTTAACTTTAATTGAAAAACCAAATTCTTACTCCAATCTCAGAAAATACGCCTTAATATTAGTATCTCTTACCACTGGATTGCTTCTCCTGATTACAGTTTCTCCACTATCAACTTTCTGGTTTAAGTACATTTCCGCCCTTCCTGCTTCGTTGATTCCTCTCGCAAAAACGGCTTTGTGGTTTAGTTTGTTAATTCCCGGCGCAAACGCATTTCAAAGCTGGTATCAGGGAATTATCCTGCATTCTGGAAAAACTCGTGGTATTCCGGAAGCGGTAGCCATTTTCCTCGTTGTGACGATAATAACGTATATTATTGGTATATATCTAATCAGCTTGCCTGGATTATATATCGGCGTATTAGGCTTTTCTCTGGGGATGGTGAGTCAAGCCGCCTGGTTGAAATTTAGAAGCCGCAACGCACTAAATTTAATCCAAGCAAAAAGGGAACTCCAAGATGGAACTATAAACCTCTAAATTAAAAACACCTTCTATTCAAAAGGTGTTTTGAGCTCCCCGGGCGGGATTCGAACCTGCAACATATCGGTTAACAGCCGATTGCTCTACCATTGAGCTACCGGGGAATTTCAGTTTCGGCAAGATTATAAACAGAGATCCAACCACTGTCAAGATAAGCCGTTCCCTTGATTATAATACACAGGTCTTTGATTCTTTTTAAGTGCTTTTTTTTCACATAAATGATTAGTTCAACCAAGCCTACTATTTTGTGCTATTTATTTGACGGATATCCCTCTTGACTGTATAATCCCATATTAATCGAAACGATACGATTGGGGCAATAATGGCATTAAAAGGCAATCTAAGAGATTTTTCTTTTTCTCAACTGCTGAATCTCATAAGCCTAGCAAAAAAAACCGGAACCCTGCAGGTTCATGGATTAGATAAAGACGCCTTAATTTCCTTTGATGAGGGAAAGCTTAGCTATGCGCAAAACAGCAGGCACGATAACGGCTTGGCTGCGATCCTGCTGCGTAAAGATAAACTTACCGACAAACAATATCAGGTAATCAAAGACCGGGCTGAGAATATTGGCGATAAAGAGCTTGGATTGATGCTGATCAATTCCAATTACGTTACTCAGGATGAAATCTTAGCCAGTCTAAAACAGGAATTTGTCTCAACGGCCAATGACCTTTTTACCTGGGCTGAAGGTATTTTTCAATTTGAAAACAACGTAAAGCCTGCCCCCGATAAGATATCACTGCTTATCAATCTCGAAAATATAATTATCGAAGGTTCCCGTCAGCTTCAGGAAATGGAACGATTGGAAGACGAGATTCCCAGTCTTGACATGGCGTTGAAATTTACTGAAAACCCCGGCACTAATATCAGGAATGTAAATCTTAGTGTAAAGGAATGGCGGGTTGTCTCTTTTATTAATCCCAAAAATTCAATGCGCCAAATCGCTCGCACAACAAAATTAAACGATTTTGATTTTAGGAGAATTGCTTACAGTCTCATCCAGGCAGGATTGGTTGAGATTGTCCGTCCCGAAGGTTTAGAACCTCCACCATCAAAAATTCCCACTTTGCCTGTTAAAAGCCCAAAAGAACAGAAGTCCCTTGTGAATCGGTTAATTACAAGAATCAGATCATTATAAGTATCTACGTTATTACTATCACGTCAAAGGGAAACACCCTATGCAAACCGTTAAAATGGTTGTCACCGGTCCTTTCAGTTCAGGAAAAACGCAGTTTATCCAAACTGTTAGTGAAATAGATGTCGTTGCTACTGAACGAAAGATATCCTCTGAATCAGAAAGGATTAAAGAAACCACAACTGTCGCCATGGATTTTGGCAGGATAACCGTCGATGACGATCTGGTTCTTTATCTCTTTGGCACACCTGGTCAAAAGCGGTTTGATTTCATGTGGGAAATCCTATCTGAAGGAATGTTAGGTTTTGTTGTGATGGTTGACAGCTCCCGCCCTGAAACCTTCCGCGAAGCTAGACGCATTCTGGAAACCTTCAGAGCTTATGCCCCAACACCTTATGTTGTTACTGCTAATAAACAGGATCTTCCGGATGCTTGGGACCCGTCTGACATGAGGATAGCGCTGCGGCTTGCACCTGAAGTAAAACTCCTTCCCTGCGTAGCAACGGATAAGGAGTCAGTTAAAAACGCGTTGCTGGAACTTTTGTACAGCATTCTTGAACGCATGGAATCCTAGATTGAGTTTTTTTTCCTTATTTGAAACTAACTACCGTAAACTCAAATCTAACTGATGACACCAGTCTCCGCTAGTCTCTTTTTAGATCCCTATATTCATATAGAATTGACCATACTCTTTTTGCAGCTTCAATTTGAATTTTAAGTGACATTTTCGAATCCCCTCTTGAGCGATCGGCGAAATAAATAGGCACTTCTGAAATGGAATAACCCTTTAGATGGGTGATATATGCCATTTCGATTTGGAATGCATATCCCTGCGATTTGACCCTATCAAGTGGCATTCCCTCTAATGTTTTCCGCTTCCATGCTCTGAAACCCCCCGTAACATCTTTTATCGGCATCCTTAGTATCAGCCTGGCATATAAATTCCCAAAAGAGGATAATCTCTTGCGCCAAAATGACCAATTTTTATCGAGGCTGCCTCCGCTTACATAACGCGATCCTAAGGCCATATCATATTCTTTTAATCGATCTATCAATTCTGTCACTTTTTCAGGGTTGTGAGAAAAATCCGCATCCATCTGAACAATTTTATCCGCGCCCCGTTCTAGGCAATATTTAAAACCTGCGATATACGCCGTCCCTAAACCAAGTTTTCCTTTTCTGTGAATGACTGACACTCCGTCGGGAATTCTTTCATGAATTTCATCAGCGATTTTCCCGGTCCCATCTGGACTATTATCATCGACGATCAAAATATTAAGATCCTGGATATTTAGTTCAAACAATGTTTCAATCAGAATTGGCAAGTTTTCTTTTTCGTTGTATGTTGGAACGACAATGAATGTCTTAACCACAATTATCCTCGTATCATTTCCCGTTCATTTTATGGGCTGTTTGTAGATAGTAAATTCACAAATATCATCACCTATGGCAATGCATTTTGTTTCATTGATGCGGAAATCTTTTCCTCCGGAAATCCAGTTTAGACCCTCTTGTAGCAATCCGACCATATAGAAACAAATCGGATGATCTTCCTCTTCTCTTCCCCAACATATAGGGCATTGTTCAATCGTGTATACATAACTGTCGTCTAATTCTTCAACTGTTGATATTTGATCACTCTTTTCAGAAAATATCTTAGCCATTGCTTGCAAACCAATTGAAATTTTCATTTGAATTGGCAGCACATGAAATGCCAGGTCACTTACACCTGCCAACGCACCGTAATCCTTCAAAACATCGTCAAAAGTTGTTCTCCCTATTCTCAGAGCTAATCCCCGTCCTCCTCGCCTCCCATAGATTTCTTCCAGCGCTTGAATAATCATTGAAAAATGGGCGAAATCAAATGCCCGATCCAGGTTATCAGGAGGGAAATTATCAACTAGTGAAGACAAATTTGAATAGTTCAACACTGCGTTAACACCGTTTTTACCCGTGATTTCCATGATGGATTCAATTAATATTCTGGCAAATTTATTTGAATTATAATAACCGCTTTCCGGTATGATCTTCATAATTTTGCTCAACCTCTTATATTAATTCCTCGATTGCCGCAGCAGTTCTTTTTATATCGAGAAAAATCAACCCCAATTTTGCTTTTACTCCTGCCAAAACAGTCAATACTGCATCTTCGCCCACAGCAATTAACATTACATATCCGTTGTCGCCTCGAATATACACCTGGTCTAAATTCCCCCTCCTTAATTCCTGCGAAATGCGCTCGCCCAGCGATAACATGGCGGCAGACATGGCTGACACTCTGTCCTCTTGAACGTTATGTGGAAGTGCAGAAGCAATAATTAATCCATCTACGCTCACAATAGCAGATGCCTGGATATCCGGTGATGATATTTGTAATTTTTTTAATTCCTCAACCAACTGTTGAGATCTGGAAGACGCCAATTGCCACACTCCCTTTGTAAAAACAAGAAACCAAATAACGTTAGAATTTTTTAAAAAAGCTTAACATAATGGTATAACTGTGTCAAGCAATTTACAAATCCGGGGTTTCTTGTCAGCTTATTCTAACTTCTAAATCCTTACCGAATCCTCAGAAATTTCTCTTTAATTAATCTATATTATAAGAGCAACCTAACAATTTCTTACTTAGGAAGAAAAAATGGATTTATTTGAAAAATGTAGAAATTATTCAACTGCCCGTGAAGCACAAAAAAAAGGTTTGTATCCTTACTTCATTCCGCTAGCTAAAAGCGAAGGTCCAGTAGCTGAATACAATGGCAATAGTCTCATCATGTGCGGATCAAATAATTACTTGGGTTTAACTACCCATCCAGAGGTGCAAGAAGCAGCCAGGCAAGCAATTATTCGATTCGGCACTAGTTGTACCGGATCCAGATTTCTAAACGGAACCCTTGAGCTGCATGAGAAATTAGAAGCCGAATTGGCTGACTGGGTTCAAAAGGATTGCGCCCTGGTCTTTTCAACCGGGATGCAAGTTAACCTCGGCACAATCAGCGCCCTGGTAAGCCGAAAAGACTATATCATTCTCGATCGAGAAGACCATGCCAGCATTGTAGACGGAGCCCGATTAAGTTATGGAGATATGATTCGGTACCGCCATAATGATGTTATTGACTTGGAAGAAAAATTGTCTCGATTGCCATCTGATGCCGGTAAATTACTTGTAGTGGATGGTTTGTTCAGCATGGAAGGTGACATTGCTCCACTTCCAGAAATTGTTCCTTTGTGCAAAGAATATGGTGTCCGCATAATGGTCGATGATGCTCACGCTGTCGGTGTTTTAGGGGGCGGTAGAGGAACTGCAGCCCATTTCGGATTGACTGATGAGATAGATTTAATCATGGGTACTTTCAGCAAATCCTTTGCTTCCATCGGTGGGTATCTCGCGGGAGATGAAGACATAATCCATTATGTAAAACATCACGCACGTTCACTGATTTTCAGCGCCAGTATTCCAGCCCCCAACGCAGCTGCTGCTTTAGCCGCAATAAATATAATGAGACAAGAACCTGAACGGATTGAGCGTGTTAATCAAATAGGTCAAACAATGCGGCGAGAGTACAAAAAACTCGGTTTTGATATCGGGAATTCAGAGTCCCCAATAATCCCGATTATTATCGGTGATTATTTGCTGACATTAAAAACATGGAGACAGTTATTTGACAATGGTGTGTTTGTAAATGCGATTGTGGGTCCTGCAACTCCTCCGGGCAGACAACTGCTGCGCACAAGCTATATGGCAACCCATACTGAGGAACAGCTTGATCAAGTTCTTACGATATTTGAAAAAGTCGGAAAAAAGCTTGGGCTGATCTAGTTTATCTATTCTGTCAGATCTCTCAATCACTCCGAACAAAGGAATCTCAGGTAGGTATCACTCGCTTTGCACCAAACAAAAGGAACATCTTAGCCTAATTTGTGTACATTCTATTTCCTAGGGATTATATAATATGACAATCCGACTTTATCACAACGACAGCTATCAGATTAAATTCATTGCTGAAGCTGTCTCCTGGGATGAAGAAAATCACGGTGTGATCTTAAGCCAGACTGCCTTTTTTCCTGGAGGTGGTGGTCAACCTGGAGATGAAGGCACCCTTACTTACCAAAATAATAACTCGCCGGTCGAAAAAATAAAAATATTTAATGAACAATTAATCCATTTTCTATCCCCGTCAGATCCCCTTCCCGAAATCGGTTTGTCACTCACTGGTGAGATAAACTGGGATTACCGATACCAACTCATGCGCACACACACTGCAATGCATATCCTTTGTGGAGTGATATTCCGGGATTATGGCGCTTCTGTCACTGGTGGAAATATGACCCTTTTAAAAGGAAGAATGGACTTCGAGTTTGCCTCCCTGCATAAAGATCTTGTGTCCATTATCGAAGAAAAGGTCAATAAAGAAATCAAAAATGCTCGTCCGGTTTCCTGGCGAAATATACCCCGCGAGGAAGCATTTAATATTCCAGATCTTATACGTACAAAAATCAACCTTCTTCCAAAACTGATTCAAGAAATTCGCGTGGTTGAAATTGAAGGGCTAGATCTTCAAGCTGATGGCGGTACTCATGTTAAAAACACTTCCGAGGTAGGCAAAATAAAAATCACTGATTATAAAAGCAAAGGCCGTGAAAATAAACGAATCTATTTGGAGTTAATTGATTAACACTTAACTGCTCTTGTCGCTTGCCATATTTCCCTTATGAAAATAAAAAAATCCCAACGTTGGATTGCAGTTGCAATTTTTTTTCTGTTTATGCTGCTCCACCAAACAGATCGTCTGTTGATCGGTCCGCTCACCTCGTCAATTATGGCTGAGTTTGATTTATCCGAAGTGCAGATGGGCGGAATCATTACAGGATCCTTAATTCTTGGTAGCGTTTTCTATCCTATCTGGGGGTTCCTTTATGATCGTTTCGCCCGGCCAAAATTACTTGCTCTTGCATCCTTTCTCTGGGGAATTACTACCTGGTTCAGCGCGATCGCTCCAACTGCACGCCTTTTCTTAATATCCCGCGCTTCAACTGGAATCGACGATTCCAGTTATCCCGGTATTGCCAGTTTGATATCAGATTATTTCCCACCCCATAAAAGAAGCCGCATCTTCGGTTTTTTACAACTTTCCATACCTCTTGGCTATCTTCTCGGCTTACTCCTTGCCTTAAAATTCGGGCAAACAATCGGCTGGCGAATGATATACATCTTGACCGGATTGACGGGTTTGATTTTGTCCCTCCTGATATTTTTCGGTGTCAAGGATGTTCCCCGCGGTTCCAGTGAACCTGAGCTGGCTTCTCTGCCTGAAGTAAAGATGGACCGTTTTGACTTTGATCTCCTCCTGAACTTGATAAAGATACCGACGCTACGTTATCTCTTTTTACAGGGATTTATTGGCGTAATGCCCTGGCAAGTAATTACATTCTGGTCTTTCAGATATTTAGAAGTCGAAAGAAACTACAGTTCGCAAACTATCTCATCTATCATGATCCCTGCAGTGTTATTTATCGGAGCAGGATATTTTGCGGGAGGATTTCTGGGGGATGCCGCATATTCCAAATTTTCTCGCGGCAGGTTATATGTATCCATCATTGGCGTACTTTTTGGCGCTGTGTTCCTAACTATAACCCTTAATATACCTCATGAAAATGTTGAAAATTTCAGGACTTTTTTAGCAATTACATGTTTTTTTATCCCCCTGGCATCACCTAATATTGCGTCTACTGTATATGATGTTGTTCTACCTGAGATCCGCAGCACTGCAACATCTATCCAATATTTTCTTGGTAACCTCGGCTCAGCCTTTGCTCCATTGCTTGCTGGAGCAATCGGTCAAAAGTATTCCCTGGAAGCAGCTCTGTTGTCTATCAGTCTAAGCGCCTGGTTGATATCCTCGGCTATCCTTGGCGTAAGCGCATTCTACTTGCCAGGGGATATGGATAAGATGCATCAGGCGTTGCGTCTTAGATCTTCAGATTTAGAGTCAGAATCATGATATTTTTTCTTTCTCGTTTTCATTAAGCCACCTGCCATTACTGCAACCCCTACTGCCGTAATACCTGCTCCCCAAAAATAGGAATCGGGTCGGTATAAAAATTCAACTTCATGATTCCCTGCGGGAGAATAAAGCGCCTGAAATAAGTAGTTCGCTCTTTGAACATCTGTCTGTTTTCCGTCAATCCTCCCGCGCCATCCCGGATACCATACCTGAGACCAGAATATCCAACTTCCATTTTCTAAATTGACGTTTAGTTTTAAATAACCGGGTTTTTCTTCAAGGATGGTTATCCCGCCCTGAACTTGATTACAGGAGGAATTCTCCCCCTGATAATTATTTTCAAAAATAATCTTCTTGTCCAGGTTTACTTTTCCATCAAGAATTAAAATTAATGCCTCATTTTCATCTTCTACCGTTAATGCACATCCAATTAAACGCAGCTTGTTTTCTCCTGTTTTAGAAAGAGAGGTAAGGGAGATTTGACCCAAACTATCCTTGTCTATTATTGCTCCGACATTCATCAAGTTTAAAAGCTGTTCATTCTTGATCAGATCTTGTTTGTTTATTTCTTCCATCCAGGTTTGGTATCTGCCAGGTACGATTGGATCAAAGTTATTTACCATCTCAACCCGCTGCAGCATGTTCAGATTTGGAATTGAGTATGCGTACATTTCATCCCATTCTTTCTCTGGAAAGAATGAATCAAAAGTAAAGAATTGTTTATATTTAAGGTCATATTCGACGCGATCATACATAAAAACTCTATAGTGCTGTTCCTGTCCTGAAATAATTCGATAAAAACCCCCATCAATCCCGGGATTTAAACCCCACCCAGCTGCGATTAAATCTATAGCGACTAATCCAACTACAAGATAGTTCCAAATATCCCGCTTCCTACCCTGATTTTCCTCAGGAATAAATAACATCGCCAAGGAAAATACCAATCCAATTAGACCTGCTTTTCCGACTGATTTGATAAACGTCAAATTAATCTTCTCTAATAAGGTCCAGGCTATCACAGATCCAGCAGTAATAGCAAAACATCCGGCGGCCGCTAATCTTGTCCAGTACAATCTCCTCCCCTCCAGCCGTAAGAGCTGGTCAATAGCTATACCTGCCAAGATCGCTAACGAGATCTCTGCCCAGATGGTAAATCGTGTCGGTGCCTGAAAAAGATCAAACCCAGGAATATTACGATAAAGAAAAGGGAATATAAATGTATTTTTACCAAGGGCAAATAAAAAGCTTAAGAAGGTGATAAAAGTCAGAAACCACACAAACTCTCTGTTGAATTCTCTCTTAATTCGTTTTTTTGAATCTAATTTGATTTCTTTCCTTTTGGCTGATTTGATAATTAATCCTAACGTCAATATGATTGGAAAAAGTCCCAAATATACTGCATCTTCCCAATAATTTCCATATCCCCAATAGTTACCAAATGCCGGGTTTCCAAAAATATCAGGCACGAATAGTGTTAGAAAACGCCAAGGCCAAAATGAATAAGTCATAGCTTCAGCATATCCAAATTCGCTTGTTCTTTGAGACTGCAGCAAGTATTCCAAAGTGGGTATAAACTGAATTGCGCTGAGCGCTACTCCAAGCAGCCCAGCGCCGATGAATTTACCCCAAGTGCTGAGGAAATTTTTAACTCGTTGTTCTCTATCGACCGAATTTATTGACCAAAATGTTATCCATAAACCGCCCAGCAATACTGTATACCAGGCAGTTTGAGCATGGCCCGCGAGAAATTGAAATCCAAAAACCAACCCAGTCAACCAGAAATATCTTCCCTTTTTCGTTGTTAAGCCTTTCGAAAAAATTAGGATCCAGGGAATCCAGGCAACCGCTGCATTTATACTCAAGAATCCAGCTCGTGAAACCAGGTACCCCGATAATGAAAATGCCAATCCGCCTACGGCTTGGCCAAATTTACCAACCTTAAGATCCTCCAGCAGCTTGACAGTTCCTAATCCCGCCCAAACTAGATGGAGTACAACCATAAGCGTCATACTCCACGCCATCAGCTTGACACCCCCCAAAATAAAAAATACTAAATAGCCCCAATAAGGCGGATAAAATAAAGCAGACTGATAATTTGCTGCCAGAGGAGCACCCATTCCTACCCAGGGATTCCACAATGGAAGTCCACCTTCTAATATCGTTCGCCATGCAAATTCCCACCAAGGAATAAATTGAGTTGATGGAGTTCCCCAAAATAAAGCCTGGTCAGTAAATAGCAGGGTTGAAAATAAAATTACAGGTGCCAGGATCACAGGTAAAGCTGGATTTAGAATTATTTTTTTCATCAGTTAGTTACCATCGTTTGGAAAATTACATAATCTTTGTAATATATAATTTCAATTAAATATTCCGCACTTGCTGGATTCCAAGCCCCCAGCTCCCTCTCCAACGGGCCCCAAAGTATATAGTTAACACCATATTTGGTTATTAATTTTTCTCGGTAAATGTCTGTAGAGTCAATCGAAAAAAACCTTTCGATCTCTTCCTTTACCAGGTCCGAGTTCATCGTTTCCGGACCATGTCCTAATACAACTCTCTGCGGAGCCCAGGCTGGAAGGTTATTTCCGGATTCATACGAGGTCAATACAACCGCTCCTGGTGGTACATTTTCTTTAAGATAGGTATACATTCGAATCTCAGGTTCTGGCCTGAATAAAGGAGTGGTGACGTTTCCTGCGGCAGCTATAGATCCTAAGAAAATCAAAATTGCTGACGGAAAGGTTAAAAATAAATATCCTCTTTCAATAATTGTCAAACGATTTCTCTTTTCAAAATAACTAATCACTGTAATCGTAATCGCTGCCCAGACTCCTTCTGCCAACCTGCGCTGCGCCGCTACTGGCATAGAGACTAAGACTGGCAATACTGCTAACCATCCTGCAATAAAATATCCTTTTTGAGGATCTTTTTTTAGTAATTTATTCAAGCCCATGACAAGGAACGGAATATATAATCCGTAGGCGATAAGATAGTGGATTAAATGAGGAGCTGGTAGCTTGCTTTGCGAAATCCAGGCCTTCAGAAACGGATCTGTAATAAACGATATCGCAGTGTATAAAATAAATGGAAAAGAAATAACAAACCCAAACAGCGCCCGGGTATAAAATTCTTTAACAACTTCCCATATACCGATCAAGTTCCCCTTCTGTTCTCTCCAGGAAAATATAGATACCAGAATTAGGTGTACACCAACAACAGACCAGGCCACAACGACGTAAATCGGCTGTAGAAAACCCAGGAAAAACCAGAATAATCCCGTGACATACCCAGGAAATTCTTTGAGATAGGCAGTAAATCCCCACAGAAAACAAGCCCTTGCTAATGCCAAATGAGGGATCCCCAGCAATCCCAGAAACCCAAAACTTTCTGGTGAAATAAACTCCAGCGGAAGTGAACCGAGGAAGTTTTTTTGTTCTAGAATGACCAGAATCCATCCACCCCCACCACCGAAGACTAAAATCGTTAAAGCCCACCACTTCCATTTTTCTTCTTTAATGAACAAAGAGATAAAATCAAAACCAGCTGTAATCGCCAGGATGCCGCTGAAAAATCTGAACCAATGGTAAAGAGCAACAAGTTGATCGTGCTGTGCAGGCTGCGAAGATAGCTTTCCCAAGAGGATATAGGAAATAAAAGCGAGAAAGCCCCTTTGATGCCCGGTGCTGTAAGGGGTCCGAAATACCCAGTCACCATTGGCTCCTGACAACATTTTAGCGATATAGGAATTGCCATCTTCAACACCAATAACAAATCCTGTAAATCTCCATCCTTCGCCCTGAGTTGCGTATCCAACGAAATAAGGGACCATCGTCAGAGTCATTACCACTGTGGCAAAAAGCAAGATCTTTCTTCTTTCTTTTATGTAATTTGTTATAGAGTTTCTTTTGAATATTGCCATAGGACTAATATCCAACCAACAGATGCCAGGATTAACCCGGCTAAAATTGAAACTGGCCGGTACTTGAAGAAAACCTCATGATTTCCATCTTCCAGTTGTAAGCTGCGCAAAATACCGTAAGCAGGTTCAATATCCTGCTTCACTCCATCTACAGTAGCTATCCAGCCTGGATAATCAATTTCAGACAGGATAAGTGTTCCAGGCCCCTGCACGCTGAGATGGATTAAATTAGCCTTTTTATCCATAAAATGAACTTCCTTTATCAGTTGATTGGTTTGGGCATCGTCAGATTTGATCTCCTTACTCTGCATCCATGCCCGTGGTAAATACTGTTCATTCAGATAGATATGACTCTCCGCAATAGTGTCCATTAATATGAATTCATCAACATTTATCTCAAACTCAGAAACAACGTATTTCACATTGATTAAACCTAATAAAAATCCATCAGGCTTCGAACCTTTGTTGTCTATATCGGGATTGCCCGTTTTAAATGGCGGAATAGTGACTGCGTATCCGCTCGCCGGTATTCCAGATGCATCCACCATAAATTCTGCATAGGATGCGATTTGAAGCGGATCTACCCCGCCTGCCAATTCAAGCGAGTTGTTAACTGCCAGATACTGAGGAACACTATAGGACGGAGAATATATTCGGAATAAATCCTTATCATCATCGAAATACTCAATAATTTCATCATGTTTATTCCTGTCTACCGCTGACGATTTTACGGCATAACTAAGAAAACCAGCTCCCGCCAGGTCTATCACAGCAATTCCCACTATAATCCATTTAATTCCTTCAAATTTTTTAATCATAGATATAAAAAACAATCCAATAGCAGCAATTGCAAGGAATACAAAACCCCATAACAATCGGTAACCGCTTGATTTGATGTTATAAGCAAACGCCCCTCCCATTAATATTGAAAATATCAAAACACCAAATGCGGTTGAGCGGATCACTCTTTTAGAAACTTCATGCTGTTTAATCCAATCTATTGACTTACCTGCTACAGCAGCAAAACCAATTCCCGAAATAAACAACGCCCTTGATGGTACTCTCAACAGTGATATCAGCGGCAATTTGGCAACCCATTCAGCTCCAGGGATCCAGGAGCCCAAAGAGATAAATAGACTGAGCCCTATCCAAACTGACCAGAATATATTTAACCTTCTCAACTTTTTAATAAATAATTGCAAAATAAATAACAAAATTATTAACCCGCTCTGGTACATAAACCATTCAGTGTTTCCAACACTGCTCGGAATGATTAAACCCAGGAGTTTTTCCGGGGGCAAGGAATATAATAAAACATCTTCTGCTGTCATTAATGACCTGGTAGATATCCGGGCAAACTCCATCATCGGTAATATCAACGGTAAGGCAAGAAGAAAAGCAATTCCGCCTGCTTTAATATAAAAGAATAATGTTTTCTTTATGTTATAATGCCTATACGCAATTGTGTAGGATATCCATAATAAACCGGCAAAAACAGCCCAACGGGGATCTGCTAAAAATGAAAAAGCCAAAATAACACCGGTCTTCCACCACTTACCATCGTTTCTGCTTTCCAGGAGAAGCCAGGGAGTCCAGGCCAACGCATAAAGCAAGGTTACGTGACCAGCTCCATAATGTGCCGCTATTTTTGGCATCAAACCAAAAGCTAAACCTCCAATTAAAGATCCAGTTTCCCCCACTCCCTCACTCTTCAGTAATCTATAAAATCCCCAGGTCCCAAAAATGCTATGCAGTGCAAGGACAATACTTATCCCGGCAGGAAGCGGAAAAATCAACGCCAACCATCCCGGGAGATACCATAAACCAGAAAGAGGGTTAGCCGCAAATGGAATTCCAGAAAATATTAGATTAGACCACAGGGGAATGGAATGTTCTTGCAGGATGGCGTTCCGCAAGTAAACCGCATTAGGATAATGCGTAAGAAGTAAATCCGTATATTGAGCTGTTTCGGATGGGAACGGAATCCAACCCAATATCCCGGGCAGGTATATTATCACTGGCAAAATCAAAAGAAATTTAGATAGCTCAGTCTTTCTGGATTTTTCCCTGATCGTATCTGTTATCTTTGTTTGCTTAAATATTTTTTTGGTTCGATTCATGGCTGCATCACCATATATATCTCCACCTTGTTATTGCTGAATACCAGTGGATATTCCATATCTTTCATCAAATCCGCTAAATCATGTGCCAATTCAATTTCATAAAAAATATAATCAACGCCTTTTTGTTCCAGCTGATTTTGAGCTATTACCGTTGACAATTCACCCAAGAAAAAATTTTCTTCGAAATCTTTTTCGATATCTGCGTTAATTGTTTCAAAAGGATGACCGTATACTACTCTCCTTCCGGTCATAGAGGGGATATACAATCCATTTTTTTCATTAGCCAGGAAAATATCGTCCCGTTCTGTATAATCGGTGATCCAATCAAATCCGTCTACTAACGAAGATGAAATAAATATTTGAGGGTCTTGTCCAGCTGCCGCCCGTATTCCAGATAACAATACAATGATGTTTGTAGGCAGAATCAAACAAAACAGAAGGATAACAATTATTTTAAATTTTATAGAAGTTTTTTTTACAATTACTTCAATTCCTAATACACTCAATCCGGCCAAAGGAACAAAAATTCCAGACAAAAATCTTCGCTGTAAATTCCAGGGAATAAAAACCAGAATCAGACTGACAGCAGCCCAGACTACGATTAGTCTGCCTTGCTCGCTTTTCCAACCCTTTAACGTACCCAGTACTGCCAAAATCAAACAAGGTGACAACGAGATGACCAAATCCAGTAAACCCGGAGATTCAGTGATGTTTTGCTGGTTCCAGATGGATAAAACAGGATCAGATAAAATAACCCAATATTGATAGAGAAGGACTAAACCTCCCCCAATACCGAATAATAACAACTTAATAATCTGTTTAGATTCCTTAATTCTAATCAGAGCTCTCCCACTAGAATTAATAATTTCAATAGCAGCGCCTATACTCAATACAATAATTACAATTACAACAGCAAAGGGCTGCACAAATCCGAGCGCTAAACCCAATAATAAATTACTAATTGGTTTTCCTCCAAAACCCGGTTTAATCGCCAGTATCATTAATCCAAGTCCAAGGCTGAAATGAGGATTTGTGTACATGGACAAGAAAGGATACGCCTCTGCAACCCAAAAATCACTTGTGATGCTTCCAAAGACTACAGCCAGCCAACCAACGCCCGAACCCAAAGCTGTAATGGAAAATCCCAGCAATTGCATTTTTGGTTCCCTAAATATTGATTTAAAATAAACACTCAAAACCCAGAGCAGGAAAACAGCGCTTATCAAGCGGGCGATATGGAATACCGTAAGCAGTGGAAGATTGATAATCCTGGATAGGTGCCCTAACCCAATATATAAGAGGAATAAATAAGCGCCTTCTCCTGGTTCCGCGGTATAGGGAAGCACAAATTTCCAGTCCCCTTGATATCCCAGCTGCATTTTTGCCAGATAAGAATGCCCATCAGTTGTATTTATTAAAAATCCCCCAAAAACAAGTTCCTCAGCGCCCATTCGGAAAGCATACATAAAAGGAATCGTTATCAATAAAACAACAAGGCAGCTGATAATCAGCATCACTCTCTTTTTAGGCATGGTTTTATTTTATCAGCTTTTAAATCTGCCCCTTGCTTTCATACAAATCCGCACCTATAATCACTGCATAGTTCCTTTAGAAACAGGAGGATTTACCGGGCAATGAGCCGATCAAAGACGTTGTACCAGCTTCAACAATACGATTCTGGAATAGATCAAGCTGTCAAACGAATTCAAGCAATTGAGTTGATATTGAGTGATACCAAAGAATTTGATATTGCCTTGAAAAAAAAGGAAGAACATAATAATATTCTTGACGAAAAACGGAAAACCCTGAAATCAACAGAACACAATGTTGAAGACCAAAATCAAAAAATTGCCCAAAATCAAAACAAGCTTTATAGCGGCGCTATCACCAATCCCAAGGATTTAGAGGATTTGCAGCTAGAGTCGACCTCTCTTCTTAAATACCTTTCTGTTTTGGAAGAACGCCAGCTTGAAGCCATGCTCGAATTTGACCAAGCGCAAGTAAACTATGACCAAATCTCTGCCCAGGTGGAGGAAATTTCCCTAAAAAAACAAACCGAAAGCGAGATACTTTCCGCTGAAAAATCCGATCTCGAATCCACGATTTCTACCCTCCAGGACGATCGCAGTACATTATTAACTGACACAGATCTCCTGGAATTGCCAATTTACGAGGCATTGCGCAAATCTTCCGGCGGTATTGCGGTCACACTCATGATAAATAGCAGCTGTTCTTCATGCGGTTCGAATATACCATCAGCTATAGAACAAGAAGCCCGCTCACCAACAAAACTCTCATTCTGCCCAGCATGTAAACGTATCCTTTATCCGGGATCAAGTTAGGTAAAAGAGACTAACTATGTTTCGTTTTTTGCCAAAGGTATTTTTAGATTATCCTTCCTTTTGGGCAGGAGTTCTCCTTACAACAATCTTTTTAATCTTGTTCTTCCGATATCGCCTAAGATTAAAAAACTCTTTCTTCAGAATTATCAAACGCATCAAGTCATTCCGAGACAGCTTATCCGTCACTTCAGAATCCGATTACAACCGGATACTTTACAAATATGTACAAGGAAAACATATTGCTTCGGATTTCGCGCCTCTTGAAAGAATTGTCGTCCCTCCTCGATGCATCGCGCCGCCTCCCTCTGTCATTCCTGGAGATGAAACGATAGATCCCAGTTTGCTCCAGCAGACTTTGGGGTACGATCCTGCGTTTCCTGAATTTTCCGTAGAATATTACGCCCCAACTTTCTCACTGCTGGATGCATTAACAAAAGGCGCAAATATTTGCCTTCTTGGTTCTCCCGGAACCGGCAAGAGCGTTGCAATTGCGGATTGCATAACATCTCTTGTAAAAGGTGAAACCAAACACCCGGAACTGTCCGCCAAGATTCCATTTTATGTAGAAGCGCAGCATATCCTGCAGCAATTTCCCGGTAGTGATATTCTGGGAACTATCCTGACAGCAATCCAGGCAAATCCTGTTTTTTTGACTCTTCCAAATTTTCCAAAATACCTCACAACAACCATCAACAAGGACAATGCCATCTTATTTATTGATGGTTTGGACACCCTTTCCCATACTGACACCAACCGGGTAGCAAATTATATTATAACGTTGTGTAAAAGTATCCCTTTCCTCCAGATTGTTGTGGCTGCATCACCATTCTACATAGGGAATCTGATCAAAGCGCCACTTGAACCGGTTTCAATTGCCCCCTGGGGTCAAAAAGAAAAATATGTTTTTCTTGAGAAATGGTCAAAACTTGGATTTAAATCTGCCTTGCCTTCGCTTCCGGATGTTTCTGGTGACCCTGCGGACCGATTGAATATTCGCAATTCTCTTCTTGTTCTCAGTGGTCAGTACCTCACCCCTCTGGAATTTACCCTAATTTCCTGGGCAGCATATGCAGGCGATCTCACTGGCTCTACCGCAGTTAACGCTATCGATTCCTATCTAATAAGAATCCTCTCCTCGTTATCTCAAAACTCTGTTCGGACGCTTGAAAATCTTGCCCTACACGCTCTTGATCAGGAAAAAAGTTCCTTCACGAAGCGTGATATCAACTCTTGGCTTTCCAATTTGACTGATTCCGCTGCTCCCGAGTTATCCAATGATAAAACCAGTCCAATACATCGTGCAGTTCAAATCGCCCTTGACTTTAACCTTCTCCAGAAAACCGGCCCGGATGGTTTTTATTTTTCCCACCCATCTATCGCTGGTTTCCTTGCTGCCAGGGGTTTAAGGAGATCCAGCACCAATGTGATTAAGCGCATTCTAAACCAGCCTGATTGGTCGCTGGTCCACGAAACTATGCGCTATTTTTCAGCTTTTAATTCCGTTCAGCCATTTATGAATCAGTTATTAACCGATACCAGTCTTCTCAAAACCGGGTTGTTAAGAGCTTGCTCCTGGCTGACTAATATCAAGTCACCACTTGCCGAAGAACAGAACCTTCTTCGCTCAATAACCCAGGAGATTTATTCCAATCCTATCTACCTAGTAAAATCAAGACTTGTTATTGAGCTAGCCAAATCGGGAAACCCAAGCATCGGTGCCATTTTCCGCCACTTGCTGCAATCACAGAACCCTGATACCAGGAGGGCTGCAGCACTTGGCTCGGGTTTCATTCTTGACCTCGGCTCAGTCCCACTTCTTATAAATCAGTTAAATGACCAATTCCCCACCTCAACTGCAGCCTGTTATGCCTTAGGGAAAATCGCTTCACCGAAAGCGCTCGAAGCTATTGCTGATGGTCTTCTACGGGGAGATGAATTATTACGCAGAGCTGCTGCAGAATCTTTGGCTCACAACCGCAGCGAAGGTCATCCTTCTCTGCGAGAAGGTGTCACAATGGATGATTTGCTTGTCCGATATGCTGTAGTTCACGGATTGAGTTTGATTAACGAATCCTGGGCAATTGAAATCCTTGACAAAATGCGCATTGATGAAGACGAATGGGTTGTTAGAGACCTTGCTCAACATGTATTCGAAATCTTTCAGACAGGGTCTCCCTACCTGCCAGTCCCACAGCCTCCGTTACATTCAGCTCCTTGGCTGCATACATTTTCAGAACAGCATAACCTGGCTGTCCCTTCCCCTGAAACTGCCTTAGAATTGCTCTCAGCTGCCTTAGAAAAGGGTTCAGATGAGCAAAAGCAAGGTGCCCTAGTCTATTTGCGTCGGGTTTTTAACTCCGATTCCATTCCCGCTCTTCTCGACTTACTACGGCATTCAAACCCTGTTGTAAGTCAATTAGCTGCCCTCACTTTATGGTTCTGTGCTCCACCAGGGTTTAAGGTTACCTCTCCTCCCGGTGAATTATCATAATCCCAATTCACCATTGTTAACTTAAAATTCAAAACTCCTGCCTAATTTGGGCAGGAGTTGTCTCTATAGCTATGCTGTAGTTTATTAAAGGTTATTTAAAACCAACTCCTGAATTTCTTCAGAATCTACATCAAGGATTGAGAGAAGTTTCTCGTTACCCTCTGCGCCGGCTATAATGTCAAATTGCTTTTGAGTGATGTCTAGTTTATTTGAAAGAAATTTAATCAATTCTTGGTTAATATCTTCGGTTTTCTCGGACAGATTTATTACAATCGTTCCATCTTCTAATATCTTTTTTATGCGTTGTTTTCCTCTTCCTTTTGTAATCCTGACAGCTATAGCAGAACCCTTTTCTCCATCGTGAAAGTTAAATTTTCTGCCTATCATCTTCTCACCTCGGGGAATTCGTAAACTATTTTCAATTTATAATATATTACGCAATATTGCAGCTATAACTTCAATCAGGATCATTAATATTAAGGGGCTGAAATCAAATCTACCAAAAGATGGCACAATCTGCCGAATTGGTCTCAGTAACGGTTCGACCAATCTATCTACTGATTGGCGGAAAGGATGAAAGGGATCCAAAAAAAAGGCCAGGATCACTTTTAGTAATATCAGCAGCACCAAGGTCTGCTCAATAACGGTAATAATCGATTCAAAAACCATGGATCTACCTTCCTTAGCGGGGACCAACCAACGCTGAACCAATGCGCAGTACGGTGGCTCCCTCTTCTATTGCGGTCTCAAAATCTCCGCTCATTCCCATTGATAATCCACTCAAATTTGCAGAAGGATAATTCCGGAAAAGATAATCTCTTAATTTTCTAAGTTTTACGAAATATGGTCTCGCATCTCCTGGATTAACCGAATAAGGAGCCATTGTCATCAAACCCTTTATCTTAAGTGACGGGAAATTTATCACCAGTTCCAACTCTTCCAGTAATTGATCCCACAGACTTTCTTTCCAGGCACTCCAACCGTGTTTAGTTTCTTCCCCACTCACATTAAATTCCAGATACACGGGTAATATTCGGTCAAATTGTTTTGCTCTTTTGTTCAGCGCCTTAGCTACTTGCAACCGGTCTACAGAATGAACTTCCGCAAAGTTAAGTGCGATCTGTGTCTCTTTGCCATGTTGAATGTTCCCAATCATATGCCATTCCAGCTGATAATCGGCAAGGATGTTTATTTTAAATAAGGCTTCGCTTAAATAACTCTCGCCAATTTTTGAGATACCATTTTCTGAGAGCGCTTTTACAACTGCAGCAGATTTTTCTTTGGTAACTGCGATCAATTCAATTTCAGCTGGATTTCTTCCTGATCTTTGGGCTGCTTCATCGATCCTTTCTTGGATCTGTTCAATCCGTTCCTTGATCAGTGCATTTCCGTTAAATTCAATCATAAGTCTTCATTTTACTTCAATCCAATGACTGCTGCAAATCTTCCCGTTTTTCCATTTTCAGCCCGGTGCGAATACCAATCTTCAATATCACATGCTGTACATATTTCAGCTACCTCAATATGCTTAACCCCGCTTTTTCTTAGAGAAATTTCGTTAGCTTTCCATAAATCTAATTTTACACTATCAAGACCACCAACCAAAACCTGATCCCAATTATTTTCGAAAGAACTCTTTACTTCCTCTACAACTTCCTCGCCAATTTCGTAATGATCAGGACCTATAGACGGTCCTATGCCAGCTAGTAGATCAGATGGATTGGTACCAAATTGTTTTGTCATCTCATTTACTGCTTCAGATGCCACTTCCTTCACTGTTCCTTTCCAACCAGCATGGACAATTCCTGCTGCATTATTTTCTGGATCAAACAGAAGAATAGGAACACAATCGGCAAACTGCATCAGCATCAGGAGCCCTGGAGTATTAGTGATCATTGCATCCCCCTGCATAAGTATAGAATTTCTACTCACGGGTTTATTAACTACAATGACATGCGCAGAATGCACCTGTCGAATTTGGGACAATTGATTAGAAGAATACCCAAGTGCTGTAAGTAATTTCTTTTTATTTTCGGAAACCCGAGCCGGATCATCCCCGACTGTACCCCCCATATTCAGTGATTTCCAAGGAGACGGACTTATTCCTCCCAGTCTTGAAAAAATAGCCTGTGTTAATTTTGTTGAAAGAAGGGATTCGAATTGGAAATATCTCAGTCCAACTGTGTCCTTGGTTATCATTTTTCGTTATGTTTTATTTGATGCGCTTTGATTTTCACTGTCATAATTTTCCGTGTATCAGCCATCGTTTCCTCTACAATCGGGTATCCAAACCATGCTGTAGTGAAACCAAAAAGACCTCCAGTTATAGTCCTCAGAAGCGGTGTGCTTTCCCTGATCGGAATAATATCCCAAGGAAGTTGGCTGACGATTTGACTGACACCATCTAGACCGATCGGTATCATTCCCAGGATAAACCACCCCCATATTGGCAGGATGGGTATTTTTCTCCCTGAGAGAGAAAAAATTATTCCGAATACCAGGATCGCGCCATAAATTGCTATATCACGCTGGCAAAGGGCTATTTTATAGCCAATTATTTCATTCCCAACAAATTTACGGGCTGCATCAATATCAAATGGGTGAATCCCAGTTGCTTCTTCGAATGCCATCGGGAGGTCAACATTCGCAATTTCCCGGGGATAGGCATTCTGCTCGCCGTAAATGAACCAGGACCGAAAGGCTAATTGGTGGCATAACCTTCCATAGACAACGTATATTACTTTCGCAGGTCCGGTATACCCATTTGCCTGGAGAACCGGAGCCAGCACAGCCAATCCCAAATAAAGGAAAACAACGGCATTAAAAACAAACATATACCGGTAGGAAAGCCAATGAAAAAACCGATCTCCGAAAGAAATTTTCTCACCTCGCTCAACTTTTTTCTGGTGAGATTCTAGGTTTGCCTTTTCAAGTTGAATAAGACGATCCTGGGCTGCTCCTAATGTCACTTTTATTTTTATTATGTCAAATGGAGCTTTGATTTGATAAGGTCCAACTTCCAGGACAGGTATCTGTTCTACAAATTCTGGTAGATTATCTTTTTCGATATCAATAAGTACTAAACGATGAGGATAGGCTTCCTGCAGGCTGTTCAAATCTTCTTCAGCCTTTTGGCATAATTTACACCCATCTCTTGTGTATAAAGTGACAGTTAACATTCGAATTTAATTCCCAAACTATAGGTTATTAAACAAACTTCCAAAACGGGTTAAGTATATAGTAATTTGCTCGAATAATCCCCAGAGTAACAAATTACCGATAATAATCATCACCACTCCCATAGTGATTTCTAAATAATGCATGGCTTTTCCATATTTCCTTAAAGTTATAGTAACCCAGCCAACACCAAGAGCAGCGATCAAAAATGGTATGGATAAGCCTGCCGAATAGGCGGCTAACAGTGTACCACCAGTTAGCACAGATCCTCCGCTGAGCGATAGAGTGAGAATCGCTCCCAGAATAGGTCCCACACAAGGTGACCAACCAGCAGAAAAGAATACTCCCATCATTAGTGATGAAATGTACCCCTTATGTTTTCCAGGTTGGGTTTGTTTTCTTGTATCGTACTGCAAAAATGGGATTCGCCAGATCCCGGTCATATGAAGTCCAAATATGATCACTACAATTCCGCCAATTTTCTCCAGCCATTCCTTCGCCGCGCTAAGTAAA
>SDBU01000703.1_pt1 | contig 47579 bp, 79 predicted proteins | sample 2277071 | NCBI WGS metagenome assembly SDBU01 (sample SAMN10397929, study PRJNA504765) | marine sediment metagenome | isolation source: marine sediment core GS08_GC12, 126 cmbsf | place: Arctic Ocean: Gakkel Ridge, Loki's castle | collected 2008
GGCGGAGAAGATTTATTATTTTTGAGAGACCAAATAAACACAGCCGATTTAACTATTGATTCTCCAACAGGTGCACTTATGGAAATCAGAGCAGGTGTTAATGACCATCTTCAATTATCAAGTAATGCAACAGCTAATCAAGGTATAAGAATAAGGAATGACGGCAACGTCGGCATCGGTACTACTTCCCCCGATTCCCTGTTTGAGGTAGACGGCCCTGAAGGATTAGCAATACAAACTGTTACGGGGAATACTACTTTAGATAATACATACTCAACTCTTTTAGTGAATGCAAGTGGAAATGTTATAATCACTTTGGCAACTGCTGCTTCATGTTATAACAACACAGATGGCATAGGCAGGATTTATGAAATTAAAAAAATAGATGCTGACGCGGATACGGTAACAATTGACCCTGACGGTTCAGAACAGATTGAATTTGCGACTACTTTAGTCTTAACTACTCAGGGCGAAGCAGTTTCAATATCCACAAATGGAACAGCTTGGTATGTATTTTAGGGGGAGGAACTATGAAAAAGATATTGACATTTGTGATTTTAATTTTAATTTCAATTATCTCTTCTACTTCTTTTGCAACTTATAAACCTTCAGGAGATTTGATTACAAAAGATGGCAAAACGTCTCAATATGTCGTAATGGGATTTACTGATACTGATATTGTCCACATGGACATTCACAACCTTCAGGCAGCCTCGACTGCTTATATGCTGATAGATTTAAGCGATGATATAAACTGGCCTCATACAAACACAGGGCATATTAACATTGAGTATTTTATTCTAGAAGTTGACCCCGATGGCAGTTTTGTCGGAGAAGTTAAACTCGGATTTCTTTCAAGCGTAGATTCTAACGATGGGGACTTTCATCAAGTATTAGATTTAGATATGCGAAGGAAAGCTGATTTGCTTGTAGAGAACATAGATTTTGGTTCACATGGAATGGATTTGCGAACCAACCATTGGTTTGGCCCGACAACATCAAATAGCATATTATTTCAAACAGATGTGAATTTAATGGGGCCAGATGGCAATACAAGTTACCCTTCGGGTGCAGGAGACTTCGTAATGATAGTCGAAAGAACTGGTGGAGCTGTTGATGTGTCAATTACCCTTGGCTATGAGACAGCAGAATAATGAAAACGATTAAAATAATCTTACTGATATTAGTTTTTGCCTCACCGGCCTTTTCATTAGAAGCATTAGTCGCAAAACATAATGGAAATATCATCGTTTTAAAGCCAAACAACTCCCGATGGGGTAAGATGGAAATAGACACCCCTGGTTCTTTCTACACAATCAAGAACATAGAAGATGATTCGCTCAAGTTTAATAAGGACGAAAAACACCCGAAGATAATCTTCCCTTATGCAGTCTACGAGGAACAGGAAATATATCCCGGACATTTCAGGAGAGTTTTAATAACAGAATCGGAATATAAGGTTGATCCAAAGGCAGATGATGAGAAACCACTTGTTAAAGGCGGGGAGCATTTTAATAAGTCTCTGGTTATTGATAACGATTAGTTACTGCGACGAATTATACACCATAAAACCAGATGGGGGCGGGTCTTACACTACCCTCCAAGCTGCCGAAACTGCACAAGATGGCGATTTATCTGGTCGTGGTGTAGTTACTTTTGAATGTTATGATGGCACAGCGGATTTGGCAGAATGTACCGTAGACGGATGGACAAACAATGATAGCAGTAATTATTTAAGGATATTCGTTCCCCTTGCAGAGAGGCACGATGGCACGTCAGCAAGTGCAGGTGCATGGATAGATGTGGACACCCCCGCTTTTGGGATAGATATAAACGAAAATTATACAAGAATTGAGGGTGTCAGGTTTAACATGGATTGGGCAGCCCCATTTCCACCAGCAGTTTGTATTAGGTCGGTAGCTAATTTTAATAATGTGCTTATTGATAGCAATTTGTTCGTTGGTATAGGTGAAAACGCTTCAAGCATATATTTATATTTCCAGATTACTGGTGACACTATAACTGGACTAAATATAATAAACAACATCATATATGGGAAAGGCATCGTCCAAACAGGGATGTTTGTAGAAACAGATATAGGTAATGGTCTCACGGCAAATATCCAGAACAATACAATTAACTCTTGCGTGAAAGGGATATTGATGAATGAAGGTGGTGCTGCAACCCTAACTTTAACACTTGAGAACAACATTTGCACGAATAATGCAACAGCTGATTTTGAAGCAACTATTACCAATGGAACAATATCAGGCAACAACAACTGCTCCGAAGATGATACTGCAGATAATTGGGATGGTTCGGGGAGTATAATAAATCAGACAGTAGCGGATTTATTCGTAACAGAAGGTTCAGACCATACTCTTAAAGCAGGGTCAAACGCATTGGATGTAGGCAAGACAATAGCGACGTTTGATAATGACGCACTTCATTTAGAAACAGACGACTGGCGACCACAAGGAACAGATTGGGATATAGGGGCGTTAGAATTATATGTACCTACTTACATAAACATAAAAGGTGGGACAAATATATTGGGAAGTACAAATCTAGGGGGATAAGGAAAGGAGAAATGATATGCCACCAGATAACGACCATGACAAATTGGTGAGGATTGATACGAGCTTGGATATACTGATAAGTCAGTTCAAAAATCATCTTAAACACCATTTTGCCATAGACCTTCTACTGGCAAGTGCAGTTGTAGGGCTGATTATTAAAATGCTTATGACACCAAAATAATAGGAGGTAAGATATGAAAAGGCGACGTTCAATACCGAGGTCGTGGCTTGCGTTCTTACTGATTTCTACAGCGTGTATGATGCTTGCTACGGATAGGATTGTACCGAATGAATTGTGGACAATTATTGGGATGATATTAGCATATTATTTTGGGACAAAAACACAGGAAAAGAATGGAGGTTACAGCAATGAGAATTAAGGTTGATGAGAAACAGTTTGCTGAATTCAAGGGTATGATAGAGATGGTATTTGGGGTGCTAGGTCAGATGTCAAGGCAGTTAAGTAAAATACTGGCATTGATGGAGAAAGAAGAGAAGAAATGAAAAGGCAGACCTACTAAATTAGTAGCAATTAGTACCAATTAGTAGTTGGGAGAAGGGGATGAAGAACTTAATCAGGAAAACTTGGTGTAAAACTCGGTTTGCGAAACATTGCTGTAAGGTTTTCGGGCCGAATACTCAACTGGGGATATGTGGCAAGGATGATGATAATGATGTCCCTACACCCCCACCAACGCCTCCTAACCCCACACCAACGCCCCCTGCTCATAGCTGGTGGGATAAGGAGTATTATGCAGGGTTTGAGTTCGTTGAGGTAAGAGATACGCTTGATGTCTGGATATGCGGAACGAATGAGTGGGTAACATTAGACCAGTTGATAGAACGCTCTGGTATAAATGCTGTCAGGATGTGCGCTGTTTCAGAACCTCATATCTGGCACGAACATGGAGCGATTGCAAAGGTAGAACATAACGGTATTATGAAGTTTGACCTGACCCAATACAATCAGCATTGGTTAGATATGCTACGCTGGTGGGCTGAAGAATGTGCGAAACGTGAGATTCATGTTGTGTATGATTTATGGGATTTCTGTAATATGAAACATGCTGGGACGGTTGAGGCCTGGCGCGGCTCACAGAACCATCAAGGGATTGTGGCCGGGGGCGATATAAGAGCAGGATTCCTTCAGATGAGCGAACCATTACATAGTTATCAAGTCAACCTCATGCGTAAGATTGTAGAGACTATTGGCGACCTTCCTAATGTGGCTATCCAATTCGGCAACGAACCTGAAGGTGGACAGAATCATGAATGGCATGGTGTCATGAACCATGAATTAGTCGTCAATATCGGCTTTGACCCGAGCAGGATTCATGCGAACACAGCCGTGAAAAGTCTTAATCTGGAATGGCTTTCCTATCATACATCGAGCAGAGACTTACATTATATAGAGCATTTGCTCGAAGAAGGCAATCATAATGGCGACCATAGGGGTAAGGTTATAATCTCGACTGACCAACCTGATGGCTGGAACACCGCTACCCTTGAAGATGTAAGGGATGCAGCGAAACTTGTTTTCAGTAAGAAAGCAGGTCATGGATTTTTCCTTTGTGTTTGGCAAAAATCTACGTGGGACTTGATTGAAGGATTAAAACAAGCAGTAGAGGAGGTGAGTTAGAGATGCGAACAATATGGTTGATATTGCTGTTGGTGTGTATGGTGGGGGTTAGCGAAGGGGGAATCCTCCAGAACGCAACCGTCGGTAGCTTTCTGGATTTGTCGGATGATGACCCCGTACTTGAAGCAGGGGTTTTTGTATCTGCACTCAAGTACAAATTCCTAAGCCTTGATGTGGGACTTATTGGCGATGGGGAAAGCGTTGAACCGTTAACAGGCATTAGCATAGATATTAAACCAGCAGTTGAGTATGTTGGAATAGATTATCTTCTGCCTGAAAATATCGGGGTTGGAGTTTTCTGTAACTACTCACTTGATGATGACAGGATAGGGTACGGATTGTATGTCGGACTTGATTTTTAGGTTTTAACCAAAAGGGACTTGGCTTTTACGGGTCGAGTCCCTTTACTTGCAACTTTTATTTTATACCCATTTTAGCGTCGGTGACGCCAGTAGCACGGAAAAGTATTTTGCCTTTAAGATACGAATTATCTTGACTTCCCAAAAGGGTATGTGTTAAAATTCTAATCGTGAAACAAGGACTAAATAAAGGAGAGTGAGAAATGTCCATTCAAAGCCCTGCGAGGTTGGAAGTAAAATGTTTTACTGAGCTCCAGTCATTTAGACTTGGAGCTTTTTCTGTTATGGAAAAGGCTCTGAGACGTCCTCGCAGGCGTGGCTGGAGCTTGCTATTTTAGGAGAAAATAATGACCAAATACACCTACCAACTCACCGACTATTTCAAGCACAAATCAGATCTTCAATCTGCGATAGATACCTTGGAAAACCATAATGGGACATACGAGATTAGATCAAGGGTTAAGAAGATTAAGAAACGGAGCAATAGTAAGGTTGTAGGAATTGTGGATGAAGTGACATTTGCTGTATATGTGGAAATGCCAGAAGGCGTGAAAGAAGATATGAGGGGGGAAAAATGAAACGACTCATACCAATAACAGTATTATTTGTATTTGGGTCTATACTTTATGGCTTTGTTTTGGGATTACACAAAGGGAATCAAAAATACCAATCCCTCACCATCACCCATAATGCACTATTAGAAGAAAACGCACAACTTCAAAGTGAACTTGATACGATGATAGAGGATATGAGATTTTGGGTAGAGCAGGAAGTAGCGGAGAGGTTGGCAGGGAAAGGAGAGGGGGAATGAATGAATTTACTTTGACGAAAGAAGAACATAAAGAATTGATTGAGGCTTATGAAACATCAGAGGCAACCCCTGTTATAGCTCTTACCATAGCGGAGGGAATAGGTGGTAGGGATTTTGCAACGATAGCTCAGGATAGGCTAAGAAGTATGATGGAAAAGTTGGGAAAGAAATATGGATACAAGCCAGAAACTGGCAAGATAAGCAGTCTTGTTCGGAGTTTTATGGCTGAGGAGATATGACAAATGAAAACTAAAGTATTCAAAGTTGGCGATAAGGTGCGTCTGGTGAAGCATGGGAAGATTGAGGAAGAAGTAAGGGAATGGACGAAGTTGGATGGGTTGAAACTGCGCCATATTTACAAGGTTACTTCCGAGATGTTTGGCATCGCAGTACATGGTGCGATACATAGGTTCTTTTATCACCCCAACCACTTCGCAAAAGTAAGGGGGAAGAAATGAAGAAAACAAAAAAGAAGAAAAGCGAGAAGGATAAACTAATTGAAGACCTAAGGCGTCGGCTTTGGGAAAAGGATGCAATAGTCAGAGAAATGCGGATGAGCTTATACTATGTCAAGAAGTTTTTGGGCGAGATAGAGGATGAATTAGATGGTATGTGGCTTCATCATCTGGATGGTTCTGATTTATTAGTATCAAAATCGGAACTGTTTGATGTAATTCAAAACAAAATCATAAGGGTAAAACTTCATCGTGGTATTGGAGTCGTAAATAAACCACTTAAAAAATTAAAGGAGTTTATAGGATGGTAAAAGAACAGGTAATGACAAAGTTAGAAGCAGTAGAGAAAACGATTGAGAAGTATGAGGATATTTTGGAGGGGTGGGGGGAGAGTACTTGTAGGCAGTTATGGAAGAAGGTCGCAGCGTACTGTGGCTTTTGTTACTATAAGCAGCAAATGGGATACTTGTGTCCAAACTGCATAGCATCGGAAATCGATTTGTGCGGTTATGGCGATAACCCGTATCGTGAAATGAAACAACATTTAGTTCCGCCTCACGACAAAGCCGAAGCCCACGCCATCGCCCTCGAAATAGAACAAGAGTTAAAACAAATCCGTATGTACCTGAAATGGGAGATATGATGACATTCATAATCGCACTTATTCTGATATTCACAGGGATTTGGGCGTTGTTTAAATGGAGATAAAAAGGGAGGGTGAGGATATGAGAATATATGGGGAATGGTCTGGTAATCCTAATGGAACAAAAGAAGATAAAGGTCATTGTATTGCTGAAGTCTGGCCTTCCACTGGATGGCAGGCGTACCAATGCCAAAGGAAAAAGGGTTTTGGTGGGAACGTCAATTTCTGCAAGCAACATGCCAAAATGATAGCAGAAGGGCGAAACGTATCTGTTCCAATGGATAGAACATGACAGACCGCAAATACCTGCTACCTCGTAGCGAAGGAACGGAGGATAAAAAAGGAGGGGTGAGAAATGGTAACAAAAGTCAAAGATGCGCCAAAGAAGGCAAGACAACACCAGATTTATAAGATTAAAGATGGGACAAGAGTACCGGGTTGTACAACAATCACTGGGATTATGGACAAACCTGCTTTGAAGTTTTGGGCTAACAATATCGGACTTCAAGGCATAAAGATGTCTGAATACGTAGATAACCTTGCAGACATTGGAACTCTTGCTCACATGATGATTCTTGCCCATTTTAAGGGCATTGAGGCCGATGTATCGGAATATACGCCTAAACAGGTTAGCACAGCTGAGAACTGTCTATTGAGCTTCTATGAGTGGGAAAAGACCCATAAGATAGAACCGATCCTCATAGAAGAACCATTAGTATCAGAAAAGTACAGATATGGTGGCAAGCCTGATGTCTATGGCAGAATGAATGGCGAAGCGGTACTTCTGGATTTCAAGACTGGGAAAGCGATTTACATCGAATCTCTGTACCAGACCTGCGGGTATAAGATTCTCCTTGAGGAACGAGATTTGCCTGTGGAGAAGATAATCATTCTCAATATCGGCAGGTCAGAAGATGAGGAGTTTATTGAGAAGATTCACACGAGTGCAGAAAAGATAGCTCTTGGTGAGAGTATTTTCTTTAATTGCTTGACTTTGTATGGAGAGTTAAGAGATATGAAGAAGTTGGAAAAATAAAGGGAGGGATAGGAAATGGAGAAGATAGCTAATGGTATGGCTGTTGTAGAAGCACCGCCGATGTCGGTAACAGATGTTCGTAATCAAGTCAACCGAATTCAGGAGATTATGAGGTCGGTTATGAAGAAGGATGAGCATTATGGTGTAATCCCAGGGTGTGGGGACAAACCGACTCTCCTGAAGCCCGGAACGGAAAAACTAATTCTTACTTTTAGACTTGTTCCTGACCCGCAGGTTGAGTGTATTGATATGGGTAATGACCATAGGGAATATAGGGTTAGAGTCCCCATTTACACTCTCTCTGGCACATTGCTAGGGACAGGGCTTGGGTCAGCTAGCACCAAGGAGAGCAAGTGGAGATACCGGTGGGACAATACAGGCAAGCCAGTTCCCGGGGACTATTGGAAGCATAGGGATAAAGAGTTAATCGGGGGAGAGACTTTCACAGCACGGAAGGTAGCAGGGAAGTGGCTTATATTCAGAAAGGTAGAGCACGATAACCCTGCTGACTACTACAACACTTGTGTGAAAATGGCGAAGAAACGAGGAATGGCTGATGGTGTTCTAACAGTAACCGCTGCTTCAGATGTATTCACGCAGGATATTGAGGATGAGCATATTAAAGAAACTGTTGTTGAAGCTGATATTGTGGCAGAAAAGCAGGAGAAGGTCGAGCCGAAGAAAGAGGCAGAACCCATTGAAAACGGGAAGGTTGAAGCAGTCCCCGATGTAGACCAACCCGCAGATGAACTTGAAGTAGCATTAGCGTTCAAAAAGACTTTTGGCAAGAAATGTAATGGCTGGACACTTGGGGATATTTGGGAGAAAGAGCCAGACCATCTGAAGTGGATCGCCAATAATGTTACTGGCCGGGAAGATGTGGCACATGCAAAGCTAATAGTAGCAAAACTTGATACTGGGAAATAGTTGGAGTTGATATGAACGGAGATAGGGTTGTTAATGTGGTGCAAAATCTACCAGCAGGGTTCGGTAGAAGTCCGATTAAAATGATTGCATTGAGCAATGCCCCGCCAACCCTACCTCCATTGGGGATGAATGAAAATAGATGAATTATTTGCTTGACACGGTTCGGGTTAAGGTGTAAGATATATCTAATGGAGAAACTTAGTGTCAACTCCTGAACAACAAATTAACTTAGGGCACAACGAAGTTACCAATTCCAAATTGGCATTGGGTTTCTCCATCGCTTCTGAGTGCCCTTTTATTTTTGAGGTGCATCATGGAAGAAAAGTTGTGTGCAGATGTATTGAAGTTGATTAGTAAATGCTCTAAGGAAATAGGTAAGTACGAAGAAGATTCGGCTAACCAAAATCTATTTTATGAGTGTTTGGAATTAGAAATGGAATCGCCGATTGAACAGATGGTGTATTGTGCATTAAGAACGGCTTGCCGACTCAATGCTATAACGGAGGCAGACCCAATAGAAGTTAATGGAAGCTATGCTATAAGGGGATTTGAGATTGAGCCACAGGCAAAAATAGGCAAGTATAGAGTTGACTTTCGGATAACGCAATATGGCTCCGCAGTTAAAAAGCCACAACCACAAAAGAGCGTGATTGTTGAGTGTGATTCCCAGGAATTCCATGAAAGGACAGAGAAGCAACGAAGGTATGAAAAAGCAAGGGATAGGATGCTAACTACAAAAGGGTTAAAAGTTTTTCATTTCACTGGCAAGGAAATCTTACATGAACCAATGAGGGTTGCCGCAGAGATAATTGCTTTCGTTATGGATATTGACATTGATGATATTCAACTGGATAGTAATATAGAATGAGGGGAAGCATATGTCAAAGAGATTCACGGATACGGAAAAATATAAGAAGGTGTTTGTAAGGGGCTTGCAAGGGGCTTACAAGCTCCTTTGGGATTATATCTATCATGACTGTAATCATGCCGGAATTTGGTATGCTGATTTTGAGGTAGCACAGATTTATCTAGGCAAAGACATGCCAGTTAACAAGGAAGATGCACTAAAGTTTTTTAACAACGGGAAAGAAAGAATCATCGTTCTTCCAAATGATAAGTGGTTTATGAAATCATTTGTTGAGTTTCAATATGGCAAGTTAAATGCCGAAAACAAAGTCCACAAGAGCGTCCTTAATGAGTTATCAAGGAGTGGCGTAACAAAGGTGCTTGCAAGCTCCTTGGAAGGGGCTAAGGATAAAGATAAAGAAAAGGATAAAGATAAAGACGGTTGGTTCGATGAAGTTTATCTTAATTATCCGAACAAAGACAGTCGGAAGCAGGCAAAGAAATATTTTCTAACTAGCGTTAAGAATAAGAACGACCTTACTAACATAAAGAAGGCATTGGTAAATTATAAACAGCATCTTGCCAATAGAAAATGGAAGCAACCGAAAAGTGCTCAAACCTTTTTTAACAATTGGCAGGATTGGATTAACTATGAAGAAACAGAGGAGAAATCTGATGTTTCAACCTCATCTCCATCAGTCAGGGCTCAAATCGAAGCCGACAGCAAAAGGAAATGATTTAGCGTTTGAGATTCAACAACTGGATTTCTTTGTTCGGCTAGGACAAAGGTGGTGGCAGGATAGCCAAACCAGTAAGATTATAAATAACATCATACGGATTATTAAGGGGGAGATATGAACCAACGCACGCCCACTTTTGAGAACTTGTTAAGTATTTACGAGAGGGTAAAAGCCAGCATAGCAGACAGGACGATTCAGCCCCCATTCCCTGTTGGTGTTGGTGGGATTGATGATATAACCCGTGGTTATCCCAAAGGAAAAGTAACAGTTATAGCTTCGCGGACAAGCGAAGGTAAAACATCGTTCTCGTTACAGACAGCAGTACATCTTGCTAACATAGGTAAGGCAGTAGCCTTTATATCCCTTGAAGATGATAAAGAAGGTCTGGTTGAAAGGATCATCTGTAACCTTTTTCGGATTGACAACTATGAGTTATCTAAAGGTAAGATAGAGCAGATAATGAAGCATGATAAAACTATCAAGCGCATCTTTGAAAATATGACTTTACTGGTATTGGACGGCTACGGATTTAATTTCAAAGAGTTTAGTTCGATTGTCCTTGATATGCGACCAAAACCCGACCTAGTATTTTTTGATTATATCCAACTAATAGAGTATCCACCGGGCAAGAAGTATGACACCATATCAAAGTTTTTCCGTGATGCTCACCAACTGGCTATACAGGAGAAGATAGGCATTGTTATCAACAGCCAAATCAACAGGGCTGCGGTTGAGGCAAAACGCCCTCATCTGCATAACCTTGAAGGTGCTGGCGTGATAGAGCAAGTGGGATGGGTAGTCATAATTATCCATACCCCTTCATGTCATGGGGATAGAAGTTATGATTATAGCAGTCGTACGGAAACGGGAATGAAAGATTGCCCTGGGGATTATGTGGAGTTCCAAATTGAGAAGAACAAAAACGGGAAAAAAGGAATAGTTAGGATGCGTTTCACTGGCCAACATTATTTATTCCAAAGTTGGGATGACAATGGATAATGGCGACACAGACAGGAGGCCAAGCATGAAAAACGGTGATGCAGAAGTATTGTGTGAAGGGAAGAAGATGAGAACATTACCTGAAGTATTAGCACCATACATCTATGAATTCAATGACGACTGCAAGCAAACCATTTACGAACTTGTTGAGGAGGCGTTACAGGGGATTTTGCCTGAAGAACTTGACCCCTCAATAAGTGATTGGGGAGAGGGAAGTAATGATTGCCGAGAACAAATGTCCCAAAAGATAAAGCGGTTTTGTAAGGGGGAGGGTGGGGGATGAGCGACTTAAATTATCCAACAGAAGAAGAATTAGCAAAAATCAAGGAGTGGGACTGTAAAGATTTTACGGGTTTAATGGATTTTGTTCATGGGATTTGGGAGTTTGCTGATTGGGGTTGGAGAAAGGAAGGAAAGGAATATCATATCTCGACTGGAGGTTGGAGTGGCAACGAAGATATTATCGGGGCGTTAAAGCATAATATGATGTTCTGGGTGATGTATTGGAAGCAATCAAGGCGTGGCGGACATTATATTTTTGGCAAATTTGATATTGAGACAGCAGAGGACACCCCCAATGCCCCTTAAACGCTACTGCGAGACGGCGAGACAGAAGGATATGCCTTGTCCGAGAAGTTACCAGTGGTTTTCTGGCACAGGAAAAGTGACTTGCTGGGGTGATGACATAGAAAAATATTGCAATCACATCATCAACATCGCCTACCATACCTGTCCCTGTTGTGGGAAGGAGATAGAGGAGGAGTGATGAAAAAACGACCTGATGAGTTTTTATCGCTTAAAGAAATAGACCATGATGGAGAAGTATTTGATTACATTTTAGAGCTACATAACTATTTATGGAGGTTTGTCCACATAGTATTACCGACTGCAAGTGGCAACTTGGGAGATTACGTAGATTTGGCTTTGTCTGAATTGGAACATAAAAAAAGGAGAATAAAGTGAAGAATGTAGGTTGTGATATGGATTGTGTCTATTGCTCTACTTATGAAGGCTGTGATTATGACTGGAAAGAAACCGTGGATGAAAGGGAGGAAACCGAAAATGAAGAAGAACCATCTGCCTGACAGTTTTTGGAGTATGCCAGAGTGTGCATATATAACCTTGGAAGGGCAATCACTTAAAGAGACATTACTCGCTACTGACGGAACGATACTGGCTTGTGGACGTATATATGATATAGTTTCAAAATCTTTAGGGGCTGGAGTGTTTCGGGTAAGCCTTAAAAGGAGAAAATAAGATGGAGCGATGCAGGATTTGTGGAGAGTTTTACGACCCGCGGTTTTTAAGTCAAGTCGCTGAACATATGCACGCAGGTGTTGAATTGGATAAGGAATATTATGGTAAAAAAGTAGATGAGGATGCTAATGCACGCTGGCTTCAGGAGAAACTTAAAGAGATAGGATACTTGAAGGATAATGACAATGCCCCTTAAACGCTACCGTGAAATGAAGCCAAAACTAGAAACATGGCAATTAAAGCAGAGACAGGGATTATCATTGGAAATTAAAGAGCGTTTCACTGAAAATCGCATCCGACAATGGTATGATTATTGGAGGGGCAATGTCTATGTTTCTTTTTCTGGCGGCAAAGATTCAACTGTTTTACTTTATATTGTTAGAAGATTATATGTAAAAGTCCCGGCAGTATTTGTTGATACTGGCTTAGAATATCCCGAGATAAGAGAATTTGTTAAAACCGTTGATAATGTTGTTTGGTTGAGGCCCAAGATGTCGTTTGCGAAAGTAATTGAAAAATATGGATACCCCATTATAAGTAAAGAAGTTTCACAAAAAATTTATGAAGCAAGAACAACCAAATCTAAAAAGTTACTGCATAAGCGTATTCATGGGGCAGATAATAAATATAAATCTGGCAGAATACCATTGAAATGGCAATTTTTGATTAAAGGCGTAGATTGCAAAATATCCCATAGGTGTTGTCATTATCTAAAAATTGAGCCTATAAAAAGATATGAAAAAGAAAGCCAAAGAACTCCTTTTGTAGGTCTTATGGCTTCCGATTCTCATGCCAGAAGGCAAATATATATTAGACATGGATGTAATAATTTTGTAGGTAAAAAAAGAAGTATGCCCATGGCCTTTTGGTTAGAGCCTGATGTTTGGGATTTTATTAAAAAATACAGAATCCCATACTCTAAAATATATGACATGGGAGAAAAACGAACTGGCTGTATGTTTTGCATGTTTGGAGTGCATTTAGAGGAGGACCCAAATAAATTTCAAAGAATGAATAAACTGCATCCCAAGTTATGGGATTATTGTATTAATAAATTGGGTTGTGGAGAAGTATTGGATTATATAGGAGTGAAATATTGAAAATTTATAAGATAACAGAGGTAATTAAATATCTTGTTTCACCGACCACCTTAACTGCCCCTGTTGTGGGCAGGAGGTAGAGGAGGAGTGAAATGATAAAGGCTCAGAAAAGGTATGTAGAGAAGATGAAGGCAAAGCATGCGGCTGAGTTAGCTACCGCTGAGGTTCAGCACGTTAATTTACAACATGAGGCAGATGAGAGGAATGAATCGCTTACCCCAGGACGTAGAGATTACCATTGGGAAGTGTGTGGAGGAGAATTGTGTTTAGTTGAGGAGTGAGAGGAATGATAAAAGCAGAACTTGAAAGGAGGGGGAGAGAGGATGAGTGAGAAACTTGTTGAAAAACTTTCGGATATAATCTTTGAGTTTGAGAAAAGGATTCAGCGACAAGTTCCAGCAAGCCCGCTTCTTGCAAAAGCAATTGCCACCCACTTCCCTGCCATTGCGAAAGAGGAAGGGTATGTGAAGGTGGAAAACTTAGAAGTTGATACAGTAAAGTTTGAAGAAGCATTACGCAAGGCTGGTGTTGATAATTGGTTGATGGTAAGTGGGATAGTGAGTAAAATAAGAATAGCGGATAGTCTAAAAACAAGGGAGGCAAGTGATGGGAAAGAAAAAGAAGGAAAGTTTGGTGGGGTGGACACATAAAGGATGGCAAATGAAGTTTGGTTGTTGTGGTGAAGTTGAGGTTGATTCAATTTTTCAGGAGGAGAAAGGGCTACAGATTTTTGATGATGATGAAGGAGTGGAAGTCCGAATTACGGTAGAGGAGTTATTAAAAGCAGAGCGAGTGATTGAAAAGAAACTGACAATACAGGAAATAAGAGGAGCGGTAGCACGAGGATGGTGTCATGACGCAAATAGGTCAAAGGAAATGGACTCGGAATTAGCTGAAGCAATCGCAAAGGAAGTTTATCGGTTATGCGTTATAGAGGAGCTGTAACATGAAATACGACACTGAAATCCAGAAGATAATTGATGAGTTTTGGAGTAAATGGGAAGGTGGAGGATGTAATGAAGGATTATACCTATTTCCTGATTCACCAGAAGGCAACCTTTTTGAAGGAGATACTGGAGGAGAAGAATCGGAAGTATGAGACTAAAAGGTTGGAGGTGAAACCTATGACTGATGCAGAAGTTTTGAGGAAGGCGATTGAGAAGGCAAATGGCAAGGGATATAAACTTCCTTTTGGTTGGGGTTTGTGCCATAGAGTGGGCTGTATCAACCTGATTTTTGACGGTGGCCGTGGCGAGTTGGGTTCTCATATTGAGGAGACAGAGTTTTGGCGTATCATCTTCTCCCACTCCTTCGCTAAAGCGTTTTGGGGGCTTGCAAGGCCTGGGATTGATGACATACCTGATTGGCAATATCATCTTCGACAAATGGTGCTTGAGGAAAACCCGATTGATTATTTGAGGAAATTCATTGACCAAAAAGAAGAAAAAGAAAAGGGCGATGAGAACCGAACTCCGTAAACTTGGCGAATGTTTCATCAGAGCAATCCTGATGGTACTTTCCTTTGTGGTGTGGGTGATAATTGGGAGGGGGGAATGATTATTAAGTTCAGAATTGATTTACCTGATAGTTTGAATAAATGGAAAGATAAGTGTTGGCAGGCACAGATGAGAGAAAAGGATCAATTCTGTAAAGACATTTATTATCTTCTCCTTGAACAGACAGGTTGTCCTATGCCGAAATGGGATAAGGCAAAGATAAAATACACAATACATTCTTCACGGATTTGGGATGCAGATGGTAGGGTAACAATATGCAAGATAGTTAATGATGCGATAGTAAGGGCTGGGTTAATAGATGATGATGACCCCGAACATTTGACTTATGATTTGCCTGAATTTGTTAAGGATGATGAACGCTATGTCTTGGTTGAATTAGAAACTTGGAATGAGGAAAACAAACTTTGTGGAGGGGAGAGATGAAAAAGAAAACAACAGCAATTCTGCTGATTGTGGTTAGTGTAGCAGTTATGGTTCTTGCTTTTTATGTAGTCGCTGTACAGTATGGCACGTTTTCTATTGGGCATGATGGTATGAAACTAAATATGATTCAAGGTGGGTATCGCTCTTGGTCAATCTCTTGGAGTTTTGGCTTGCAAATGCTTGATGATGGGCGCTACAAAAACATCTGGAGATTTCCACGATTTTATCGCTGTGATGTTCGGGGGCTGTTGCTTTCGCAGGAGAGTGAAGATGAAAAAACTAATAACGATAAGTAAGGGCATAATATTCTGCCTGCTTTTCGTGTACTATTCAGTGAAAAGGGTATGACATGACCGAGAAATTTGTTGAGGGCCAAGGTCAGGATATGGGGAATAAACCCGTTGAGGCAAGTTACGTTCTTAAGTCCAGAATCCTTGAGTTTGTGGAGATTGATAAAACAGTTTTTAAGGAAGTGTTGAGGAAGTCTTCATGTGGGAGATTGTGCATAGATACTGAAGGTGCATTAGACGAAGTTGTGAGGAAAGTGTCCCAAGCTGAAAACGTGCTAAAAATCAAGGAGGAGGAGAGATGAGCCACAACAATAATGGAAACGTAGTCGGCGTAGTCTTGGCAGACGGTAAACTCTACCATAGGATTTGTTTTGGCGACAAGACGGAATCTAAAGCTGATTGGCAAAGTAGTTGCTTAATTTGTGGTGCTAGCAAAGGGGAAGTTCATAAGGTGGAATGCCCCGAAGAACTATGCCCAAAGTGTAGACGATATTCAATTAGTTGTAAATGCTAAAGGAGGAGCAGAAATGAGAAAAACATTCTTTTTGATAGGGTTACTAATTTTGGGTATCGTAGCAATCCACTTTTCCCACAAATGGAATCTTGAGAGGTTTACGGAGGGGGAGGAAGTTGAGGTTGAACCTTATGAGTTGGTAATAGAGTGTGAGAGCGTGGGCGACGTCATGATGGAGATTAGTGCAGATGGTATTCTTACGTTCTATTCCAAAGGTAAGCGACTCGTATTAGATTTTTCTGGTGATAAGCTGACATACAGCGGGAGCTTGCCGATGGATGAATCAGCGAAGATATTTTTTGAGTGTGTATTTTTCTATGTCAAAGAGGCGGTTAAAATAGGGGAGGAGTGATGATGAGAAAGGATGAGTTATGTGGGCTTTTGCTAATCGCTTTAGTGGGGGCATTACTTGTGGGGTTTGGCATTGGGATGAGAACAAGAGTAATAGAAAGGGGAGAATGGAAGCAAGAAATTGAAACCAACCTCTCAACCCTTGCCAGTCCCGATAGTCAACGCTGTGAATTCTGTGATAGGGTGATTTTTGAGAGGCATAACCTCTGGTTATATCGGGAAACATATGGAGATGAGAGTCCGTTGGCACTCCTGTTTGATGATGAGCGACCAACAGTGGGTGGTTGGGTCAGGGTAATATCTGAGGGCAAGGTTATCTGCACTCCCTGTTTCTCCAAAGGATTAAGCTACCTTGCACCAAAGTTTTATGAGATGGTGGGGGAAAAGGAAGAAGAAGATGCGACTATTGGGTATTTGAAGCCGAGACTTACCCTTGACGATGACACCCAAGAATCTATGTTTACCATTAACGCTGAGGAAAAGCAAGACGAAGATGACTTGGTGCTTATGTATGTGTTCCTTGACCTTGACAAGAGTTGTTTCCAATACAAAGGCAAAGAATACAAGGATTTTGGGGAGTTGATAAGGGGGATTGTTGAAGAGGAGAAAAAAGTGTACGAATTGAAGTTAGATGGAGGCCAAATTACTTTAGGTTTCGGTGATGAATGTGATTTCTGTGGAAAGTCAAGAGAAGATAGCCCATACACTATGGCTGAAGATGGTTTAATACAAGAAGGTGATGGGATTTTAGTAATGAGTGATGTTAATATAGGTAATATGTTTGGTATTTGTGGCGAATGTGCAGGGAAACCTATTGATGAATTGATTTTGATATACGAGGAAAAGAGCAAGGGGATAAGCATAATAGATATAAGTGGATAGATGAAACTTGAAGATATATTGCGTGAGGTAGGGTATGGAATCCTGAAAGTTAAGGTTCAGGATGGGAAGATAGTCTCTATTCCAGAGCAAGAGATACAGAGATTATCAAAGACAGGGGAAGTACAGCACAAGATAGTGATTAAGGATGCGATAGAGATAAATGGGGAATGATATAGCATTGTCTACTGGTAAGTTATGCCCTCGTTGTGGTTGCCAAAGTTTGCTTGAGGGCTATTCCGTAGAAACAGTTATATTTGAAAAGAATTATATTTGCGTGGCTAAATGTGGGATGCAGTTTGCGTTAAACAGAATCGCAAACGGAAAAATAAAACTCTATTACCACAAATACAATGAACTGTATTTGGCAAAGAGATTTAAGTTTCGGGTTTCAAATACGCTGACTTAACCAGAGGGTCTGACCTGACTGGGAGAGAGGTATGACAATTAACAAAAAGGTTAATTATCTATGCCTATCCCTTTCTCAGACCAGGAGAAACAAAGACAGCTTGAACATGATGTGCTGGAATCCAAGTTAAGGATATTCAGGCCACATCAAAGCAGATCGGCTCCTTGCCCGAAAGAGTTCCCCGGGTTAAGCGACAGGCAAGGCACGATTGCATATTTGATAGTAAACTTCCATTGGAGTCATAAGAGGATAGGAGACTTGTTCAAGTTGAGTAGGGCAAGGGTTAGCCAGGAAGTAGGGGGCATACGGGGAAAACTAGGAGAGGGGAGGTTTTAGCCCCCCCCTCCATCAATTCAGCTAAATACTTCTCATCACTTAATCCCCTATGTGTTGCATCCCATTGGATGTTTGCTATCTCAAGGAAAGCGTCTGCGGTCAATCCTTTCGCTTTAAGGAGTAATGTTTCAGCCCTGCTTATTGCGTCTTCGTAGTTTTGGGTCATTGTGTGGTCTCCTTTTTAAATTCTACCCACCGGATAAACTTATCCAAATCATAATGATGGAACGGTTCTTTTTTATGACCTTCTGCTTTCAAATCAATAGCATATTGCAAGCCAACTTCAAGGTCTCTGTCGCTGTACGTTTCCTCGCCCCTGCCTGTAAATCTACCCCAACCAAACATAAAATCTTGAATCATCATCTGACAAATGGCCATTGCCCCCCCCCTCGTTCACCCCCTTATAACGTTCGTAGCTTACCTAAAATGGTTTCAGTTTTTCTCGCTAGGTTCTCGTGTAAGGTTTTTCCATATCCTATGTCATTTTCGGCACAATCTTCGTAGTCAAGTTTAATCTGTTCCATAATCCTTATTGCCTTAGTGGTCAAATCTACTGGGTGTTCTTCTGCCAAATTTACTTGCATTATATCTGTGCTCATCTCCCTCCCCCCTTTCTCAATTCTTCTCCTCATCCCACTGCTTCAACCCCACCCTGAATATCTGAATCAATGTAATTCCGTTTTTCCTCAATGCTTCAACCTTGTCCTTTTCTTCTTCATCCAGTGATAGTGTTATCGGGTATTTTGGTTTCATGTTTTCACCCCCTCTAATAATTCAGGATTCTCATAGATGTTGCCGATTATCTCAAATCTATTTGCATTTATGTATGGCCATCCACAAAAAGTATGCATATCAACCTGTTTTTTAATCATTTCATTCGCTCCTATTCCACTAACAACATCCCCTTCATAAATCTCCTTACAGTTCTTGTCTTTGCGACCGGTGTATTGTTGGCTGCGTTCTTCTTTTTCTTCTATTGTCATAGGGTCTATGTTGGTGTCTGGTAGTCCTACAAAGCTATTACCAAGGAAACCCCAGTATTCAAACTTTCCGCCGATAAACAATCTAAACTTTATCTCTCTCATCTTTCACCCCCCTCCCTCGGCTCAATCCTCTCCATTAACTCATTCAAATACTTCTCATCTCCCAACCTTGCCCTTGTATCCTCAAATAACCGTATTGCACCGGCTCTTGACTCGCCCCTTAATCCCATAGCTTTAAGGAGCAAGTTTTCAGCACGGTTGATTTCATAGTTGTAGTTAGTCACGTTTTGATTCCTCCTCTAAACATTTCCACAATCCTTTCCTGAAGATGTCAATCAACTTAACACCCTTCTCCTTCAACTTCTCAACTGCTTCCTTCTCTTCTTCTGATAACGCTAACGTGATTGGATACTTCGGCTTCACATTCTCACCCCCTTTCCATGTTTTCTATTACTTCATCCACTAGCTTATCTGCTAAATCTTCTTGGTGATTATCTCTTAATACCCGTTGTACTAGTTGGTAAACTTGTAATTCAAGTGGTTGGCAGTCGGGATCGAGTTCTTGCTCTAGACATGTGTTTATCTGTTGCAATCTTTTGACTTCTTTTTCGAGGTGGCTTAGTGTATCATCTAGGCAAATGAAGCAAGTTGGGTTCCCATTTCTGTATAATCCATTGTGAGTATTGTTTGTGTCCATCCTGCTACCGCAAGAACAACAAACATTACTACGAGAGAGTAATGTCTTCAAGGTCGCCTTTTTGCGTGTAATCATCGCATGGTGATTAGGGCAAAGGATGTACTTGCCAATCCAGTCGTGGTGAATGTCGCTTACCGCAAAGAACCCACAGACTGCACAGGACTCGCCCTGCCTTTTCTCCGTCCGTTTCTGCCTAAGAATTTCATTCATCCTTTCACGTTTACATGTGGGGGAGCAAGTTAGCTTGTTAGCTGCACGAGTTTCAAACTCGCACTCACACATTTTGCAAATCTTCTTCATCTCCTTATCCTCCCTTCATTATCGAATTGTAACATACCCCTCAATACTTGTCAAGTAAAATCCTTACAAGACAAATAATAGTTACCAAATTAAACACTCCCCCACGACGGTAAAACACCTTAAAAACTAAACATTCCCACTACTAGTGAGGGGGTGAATAATAAGCTGTGTGCTTATTTCCACTGTACATAAGAAGGGGGTGAATAAGGTGAGAGAGTTAACAAGTGAAGAAAGAAAGTTTATGCATATCGTACCACGGAAGGAAGTCAAGAAGTATAACCGCAAGTTTTACGCTCTGCCCGGGGAGAGTCCACAAGATAAACTCTGGTTGTTCTTCGTGGTAACAAAGTGGACTGGCAAGGAGATACAGCAAGCTACAAGATTCCTGCCAATCGGTAAAAATGCGGTTTATGCTAGACTTGCAGAATATAAGCAGACACTAGCGAAATAGGGACAACTAAAGTCTTGAACTAGCAAGACTTAGGTATGAATTGAGGGAAAATCTGCCTTATAAGTAGAGGGCTAGATAACAGATAGAGAAGGGAAGCCACATATAATTCAAAGTACTCTATCTTGTAGTAGTGGTAGCGGCGGGGTGGCTAAAACTCAAATGACTGAAATGAGAACTCTTGAACTGCAGGAAAGATTGTACTTCTCCCTGGTAGAAGAATACAGACAGGATCATACCAAAAGACTAGACTGGCACGTTCTAGCTTATCAAGATAGCTATGGAAGTAACTGGTATCAAAACTATCTTAAACTAATACACGGATGATTATAAAGTTTAGAGCCGAGATAAGAGAAGTGAAAGCTAAAAAACTAGTATGCTTAGATAAAGAGATAACTGTAAAACTTAATACTAGTAATATTATAGCTTTAGAGTTGGGTAAAATAGATAGCGATAAGGAAGTTAGGGTGACTATTAAAGAGTTATGATTGAGCATAAAACTATGAGTATGAATGGTTAAGGGTATGAGAGATATGCGATTGTAGGGGAGATATGAGCGTTCTGGAAGGGATAAAATGTGAAAACCTTCAAATCTGCGCCATAAAGACATATTGGGAGATTGAAAATGGTATTTCAACCTGGTAATAAGCACGGAGGTTCAAAAAGGGGCGTTTGTGGCCGAAAAAAGGCATTACAAGCTTTAGATGCTATTGCTGGTAAAGAAAAGAATATCAAGGTCTTAACAGCACGATTTCAGAAGGAATTTACTCGTTCTCCGATGATATTCTGGAGGAATCATATCATGCCTCTACTCCCAAAACAGAGCGAATTAGAGTTATCTGGTGGTCTTGATGTGGAGATTAAAGCGATCGTTACCAAATCCGGGAAGATAGAGCAACAGGAAACAGAGGATAAAAACAGTGAATAACCTGTGGATAACTCGTAATAATAATAAGATAACAATGGGTATAACCTGTGTATAACTATTCTGTCGTCTATAAGACAAGAAATAAGGGTGAAAAAGTAGTTTACATACTGGCTCTTATCAGACGTAGACACACAATATGAGCACAAACATACTCAAGATTAGACATCAGGTTATTGATGGCCGGGCTAAGGTGAGAGTCATTGCCAGTGATAGATTGTGCTGGTTTGTTGATGCTGATAGATGGTCAGAATACTGTACAGGCCTGAGGGCTAGAGGGTACAGGATTGAGAAGGGGGCCGGGTAGGGTGGGTAGGGCGACTTCGAGACTCCATATATACAGTATAAGGGTATTACCAGTCACTCCCCCACCCTCACATTACTTTTCTAATTTTTTTTATATTTTTTTTTAATATTATGATAAAAATTCACTTACCCCAGATGTACCCCAAGCAGGAAGAGGCTATATACGCCCCTGAAAGATTCTCTTTAACCGTAGCGGGTACAAAGACAGGAAAGACCCTTGGATGTGCTTCTTGGATGGCTGGCAAGGCTATGAACAACCCTCGCAGCATGTGTTGGTGGGTAGCACCTATATACAGGCAGGCAGAAATTGGGTTCAACAGGTGTAGCGACATAATCTGTCCAAGGGCTGGGACTGCAAGCGGAGGCGACAAGATTAAGTTACTTAACGGGTCAGTTATAGAGTTTCGGAGTGCGGAGAAACCTTCCAACCTTTACGGTGAAGCGGTAGATTTTGGGGTTTTGGATGAGGCAGATCGCATGAGAACTGAATCATGGCACGCTTATCGGTCAACGATAACGCAGACTAAAGCGCCAACGAGGATGATTAGTAATCCTGTACATGCCCGTTCATGGTTCAGGGAGATGTGGGATAATGAGGGGAAAGACCCCGACATAGCTTCTTTCAAATTAAGCACTTATGACAATCCCTTTATTGACCGGGTAGAGATTGACAAAGCTAAGAGCCAATTACCTGAGAGCGTGTTTAGAAGCCTTTATGAAGCCGAATGGCCTGAAGCGGGTGGGGTTGTGTTCAGGGGGTTGCATAAGTGCCTTCTAGGGCAACTAAGGGGCGCTGAGAAGGGGTCTGAGTACAAGACCGGGGTGGATTTGGGCAAGAAGGAAGATTTTACGGTTATTGCCACTATGGAAGATAACCATAAAGAGTTAGTAGCTATTGACAGATTCAAGGAATTATCTTGGAATATCCAGCAGTCACGCGTGAAAAAGCAAACGGATGATTACAACCAGTCGCAAGCGTGGGTAGATGGTACAGGATTAGGCGATCCGATAGTTGAAGCGTTGACATTGATAGGCATATCGGTTATTCCCGTAATTTTCACTAATTCTATAAAAATCCAGATGATAGACAATTTACGTATAGCGATTGAACAGCAACTTATTATTTTACCCAAACGTGGGAGCAGTGAAGTATCTGATATTTTAATTGATGAGATGGAGATATTTGAGTGTGTGGTAAGTCCTTCTGGCAACCTGATATACGGGGCTCCTGAAGGATACCATGATGATTGCGTATGGGCATTAGCTTTAGCATGTTGGGGGTTAAGGTACAAGTTACGCACCCCTGTTGTTACTCCTGGCAAACCCAGGACGTTTGTTGAGACAGTGACTGAGGATATGTGGAAACAGATAAAGGAACAAACGAGGAAGAATTTATTGACTTCGCAAGGGTTAAGTGGTGGGGGTATAGAACGGTATATAGGGAGTGAGTAGATGAAAGAAACGCTTAGGTGTAAATGGTGGAACTCAACAGGCAAAAAAGATACCAAGTTGACAGCGTTGTCGCTACGGGCGTTGGAAAAGATGTTTGATAGATGCGAACCATCTCCACACTCTCCTATTTCTGTGAGTAAGGCAGTTTATGATTGGGCGGGGGGTTCTCGCAAATGACGACCCCTTTTTACATTCTTTCTGGCATAATTGTATTTTTATTTCTCCTTAACTTTTATCAAATGTACCGATATGACAAGATGGCTGACCGTCTCACATCCAAGATAATGTCGCAAAGTTATGGTGAATTTCTGATAGGTGAGACTAGGAGTAGCGTTGAGGAAGTAGGTACAAGAGGCAGAAGCGACCTTGATGAAGCTGAAGGGCAGTTGAAACAGATTGGGGATGAAGCTGAAAGTTTGGAGAAACGGGCTATTAAGGCTTCTGAAGATATGACCAAGGTGTTTGGGAACTAAATATGGACAACATCAAAAAAGCTGAAATACTCAAATTCCATGAGGAGTTTAAGTCCGCGGGTTTAATATCACGCCGACCTCATGAGAAACAGTGGCTTATCAACATGGCATTTCTTCTCGGTGAGCAATGGTTAAGTTGGTCTAATACCCAATGGATGATGTACCGACCACCTGCGCCTACATGGAGAATACGCCTTGTCATCAACAAGATATTTCCTAATGTGCTTGATATTCTTTCCAAATTGGCCTCAAAACTAGCTGAGAAAAAGGTTATCCCATCCAAGATTGAGGATAGGAGCATGGAAACAGCTAAATTATGCGAGAAACTGCTCAAGCATCTTGATAGGGAGAATGAAGCTCTGCTAGAAAACCAGAAACTTACTTTATGGCGTATAGTTTACGGGTTAGCGTACAAGGATGTAGGGTGGGACGCTACAAGAGGGCAGAATATAACTGAACCTAAGACTGAAGAACGTGAAGTTCCGAATGTGGAAACTGGATTGATGGAAAATCAGACTGTTCTTAAACTCAATGCTAAGACTGGAGAACCTGAAGAATACGATTTCAATCTTGGTGAAGTAATCACTGACATTAAAAATCCGTTTGAAGTTATATGGGAACCCGGAGTTAAAAGGTTCAGAGATTCGCACAGGATAATGGTGCTTTATCGTAAAACGGTTGAATCTGTCAAGGAACAGTACCCTGACCATGCTGATGAGATTAAATCTGAAGGTGCAGCAAGCATGAGTGCAATTGAATCACAGCTTATGCGTATTCTAGGCCAACACCCGCAAGATGGTGGTAGTGTGCCCGGCCAAGAAGGTATATCGGGATATTGTACTGTGGAGGAGATGCGTGAGTTACCGAGCAAAAAGTATAAGAAAGGCAGATTTTGGAGAGTTACAGGTGGCACATTACTCAAACATGAAGAATCTTTGCCTTACAAATTTATGGTTAAGGAAAACAATTTGGGAATGATGGAATATCCTTATATTGATACAGGTGAGAAAGTTCCCGGTGAGACTCCTGTGACGCAAGCTATTCCTCTGCAACTTCAGATTAACAAAACGGCATCGCAGTTAGTTGAGATACGTAACTTGATGGGTAAGCCTAAATGGGTCGCCTACCGCGAAAGTGCGATTGCTAAGACAGCTATTACATCCGAACCCGGTGAAGTGATTGAACCTACCTACGTGCCGAATGTTCCCGAACCGCATCCAGTACAGATGCCTTCACCTGGGTCATATATACCAAAAATGCAGGACACAATGACTGTACAGTTACAAGATATATTCAGTATCCATGAAGTTACAAAAGGCCAGACTCCTCCGAGGATTAAGTCTGGAGTTGCGATTAGAGCGTTACAAGAAGCCGATGAACGAGTTTACGGCCCGGTCTACACATCGTTTGAGAAACGTGAGGAGATAGTTGCTAAATGGCAACTTATGTTAGTGGCTGAGAAGTATAGAGAACCACGCATAATCAAGATTATAGGTGAGAATAACGAGGTTGAAGTTGAGGAGTTTGTTGCTAATGCTGATATACCCACTGATGTATTCATTGTGGCGGCATCATCATTCACACAATCCAGAGTTGCGAAACAAGAGCTTATATTTTCCATGTTTGAACGAGGGTTCTTCGGCGATCCTGCGGATGAATCTGTAAGGCAACGTATATTGAAACTGGCTGAAGTTGGTATGATTGAGATGGTGTATCAGGAAGCTATGATTGATGAGAACGAATCACGGCGGGAAGAAAGGTTGTGGACAAAAGGTAATGTTGGAATGATAGCGTCGTGGGACAATCATCAGGTTCATATTGCACGTCATAATATGTTCAGGAAATCTGATAAGTACAGAAAGTTACATCCGACGATACAAAAGGAGATAGATGCTCATATCAATATACATACAACGCAGTTACCTGAGACGAGTATGCGTGAACAGCAAGAAGAAATGGCCGAGAAACAGGAAGTGATGATGGCCGAAGGCGTAAAAGCAACGAAACAGAAAGCTGATGATGATAGAGCAAAGACTGCACACGATATGCTTATATCCGAGCAAGGTTTAGAGAAGAAAGAAGGCGAGAAGAAGGGGAAATCATAATGGCGAAAAGATTATACCATCAGGCCAAAAATGGTGAATGGAGAACTATTAATTTAACTAAAGCAGGAACTATATATCGTGGCGATGAATTTACTATTTGTTGTGACTGTGGACTGCGACACCACATGGTCTATGATATTTGCACGAGCAACAAACATCCAGAGTTATATGTGCAGCCTTGGAGGGAGGATTTTGGGACGCACATAATTAGACGAGATAGAAAACAAATGTGTCGACCAGTAAAAAATAAAGGGAGGAAGAAATAAATTGCCGAAGGGATTTGACCGATGCGAAAAAGAGGGTGGGAGGATTAGAAGAATTGTCCCCAAAAAAGGTACTTATATCAATATCTGCTACCTCAATGGAAAAGCACATAGAGGCGAAGTACATCATACTAATCCGAAAATAGATAAACTTTCTGACCAAAGAGCGAAACTTCGGAGCAAGTCTAAAGGCTACGGTTAGCTTTTAGGCACTCCTTAATTGTAGATAGGGGGATGTGAAATGGCAGACCAACCAAAAGACCCGTCTCAACCTAAGGTTGAGGAACCGGGTAAGAAGGAGTCTGACAGTACCGATGCCGGTAAAACGTCATCTGACAAAGGTACTGATGTTAAGACAGTAAAAATTGGCGAAGAGGATGTTCCGTTTACCGAGGAGAGTTTTAAGGAACATTATCAGAAAGGGGCTGACTACACGAAGAAAACACAGACTCTTGCTGATGACCGCAAGCAATTCGACGAGCGACTGGATTATGTCCAGCAAAAGGAAGCCGAACTTGCGGAACGCGATAAAACTCTCGGTAAAAAGCCTGATGCTCAACCTGGCGAACTTACTGATGCTGCACTTGAAAAGGGACTTGACCTTGAACCGCTTGATGAGTTTGCTACTGCGAATGATAAAGCAACTCGCAAGGCTATTCTCAAGCAGGAACGACGGACTCTTGAAAAGCAAGCAACGGACGAAAGGACTGCGCAGGAGAGGAGTGAGGCTAGCAAACTAGCAACTAATCAGGAAATTGAGAGCGAAATTGCGGAGGTAGAAAAGAAGTATGGCAAGGTTTTTGATATGAATCAGAAGGATGAAAATAGCGACATATCGAAAATACTTGATATAGCTCTTGCACGTCAAGGTCGTTCTCGTACAGTTGTTAGTTTGACCAAAATAGCTGACCAGTATGCGAAGAGGTTGGATGATACTAAGGATGCTCATATCAAAACGTACCTTGCGAAAAAGGAGGAAGACTCCAAAACAGGAGTTGAGAAAGGTACTGCTGGTATAAGCGCATCTGAACCAGTTAAGACTTCAATAGGAGATGGGTCAGCTAAGCGGACATTCCTTGAAACATGGAGAGCTTCAAGGAGAGACTAAGCATGGGTATAACAGGACAGACAATATCGGATTTCGGTGGAGCTTTGAAGAGGGGTTATGACGGGCCGATTATTGACCAGTTGAATAACCTTTCGGTACTCTTCAGTTGGTTGGATAAGAACACTGAAGATGTAGAGGCTTCAGGCGAAGATTTTTACACCCGCTTCCCAATGAAAATACGTAGGAATCAGGGAGCAGGTGCAAGGGCAGAAGGGGCTGTCCTGCCAATCGCTCAGTTCAATAAGATAATTCAAGAGTTTGTGCCGATGAGATACAATTACGGCGCTATTGAGTTCACAGGTCAATCCATCAAAGCATCTGAGAAGAATGAGACGGCATTTGCTAAGGTGGTTGAGACTGAAATTAGTGGATTGATAGAGACTCTTGAACTTGAGACTAACAGACAGATGATGGGCGATGGGACAGGACATTTAGCGCGTGTCAACGGGACATATGACGGTAACGCTGATGCGACTATGAACGTGGATGAACCCGGAACGATGTGGTTAGAGGAAGGTATGCCGATACAAACGACAGACCAGACTCTACCAGCCACACTTGTTACAGGCGATTTGAGTTATGGTCTTGGGAGTGCAGGCGCTCATGTTGTCGGGACAATCAACGACGACACTTCTTTTGAAGGGTTCAAGTCTGACCATACGACACTTGAGGGACAGGGTGCGACTGAAGATGAAGCTGTTACCAATGACTATGTAACAAGGTTCAGCGGTGGGTTACCGACACAGGGATTCATGGGGATATTTGATAACTATGCCCTGAGAGGAACGAGTTCCTGGTTTGCGACTGGCAGTGCAATAACTACACCACAGGGTCTTTCTCGTTCAACTTACCCGATACTGGATGCCACCATTTCACATGGTAGCAACTCCAATAGAGCTTTGACAGAAGATTTGATTCAAGCTGCTCTTGACTCTATTGAGAAAGCGTCTGGTAAGAAAAATCAGGAAGAGACTCAGTTGTTGTTGACTACCTACGCTATTCGGAGAAAGTTCATTCTTGAACTTCAGTCTGATAGACGGTACTCGCCTAACTACCTTGATTTAACAGGTGGTTGGAAAGCGTTAGCCTACCAAGCTGGTAACCGCCAACTTCCGATGGTAGTTGACAGAATGTGCATCCCGAATACTTTGTTCATTCCCAACAAACGGCATTTGAAGATTTATCGTGCTGGTGACTGGGAATGGATGGAGCTCGACGGAAATATGTTCCAGAGAAAGATTGATAGTAACGGAACATACGATGCCTATGAAGCGCGGAAGTTTTGCTACATGAACCTTGGTTGCGATAACTTCAAAGCGCAGGGTGCGATGAGGGATATATTAGAAATATGATAGCTGAGGCAATTACAACACTAGTATCCAAAGGGGGAACATTTCTTCTTCCCCCTTTGGGGCAAACTATCTGGAGGAAACAGATGATACGATTGAGGAATTTGGATTTAGTTGGAGTAGGGGAATGGGTGAGAGGTATTTGCAGACAGGAAATTGCGAAGTCGAATGAAAATGAACCTGTTGCAAAGGAAGATAATCCTGTCTCTAGATCCAGAAGAAGTAGGACTAGAAAGGTAGGTATTCTTGTCCTTGCAGGACTGTTAGCGTTTGGTTTGTCAACTCCTGCTTTTGCGAAAGTCAGGAACAGAAACATTAAGGACGATACCATCAATATGAACAAGATTAGTGATTCATTGGTGTTGGATTCTGTGACAACCATTGAGGATGAGAGTGGTAATACACTGATTACGTTTGCACAGGATGGGATAACAATTTCTGATCCTGATGGTGGAAATGCGATTACGACAACCACACTTACAATTGGTGGAGTTGCAAGAACAACTTGGCCTGGTGGAGCAGGAGGAAGTCCTTTTGAAAGTGATGCAACATCCATTACTGCGGTTGAGCAACCCACAGAGTTTATTTTCACTATCTCAGGTGGGATATTGTATGTTACCGTTCTCGATACGGATGACATCACTGGCGCAACCTACGACCAGACCCTTGATATGGGTACTGATGGTTCGTTCATTTTCGGAGATAACAGTGATACTGCAACGCTGAATTTGGATGGAACTAATGTCAATGTCGGATGGTCAGACGGTGACTTGATTTTCATGGGTGCTTTAAGTGAAAGTGATATATTCTTTCAGCCAAACAATATCACAGCCGATTACTTGGTCATCAAGACGGTTGTAGATACACCTATGATTACGACTGCCGGTAGTTGTGATTTAGATATTCAACCTGATGGTGGCGATATAGATTTCGGAGCTACCAACCTTGTCACAACTGGTACATTAGGTTGTGGCGTTTTGACTGCATCGTCGTATTCAACCGATCTTATCACCAGTGCGACTTATGCTGATACACTGACGTTCACCGATGACCAATTAACTTATGAGTCTGATGACACTCACAGCATATTCGCTGTTTATGGTGATGAGAACGATATGAACGCTTCATTGCTGTTAGCATCTGATAACAGCGATGCCAGTGGCGATGACTGGAAATTTACAGCAGTTTCGTCAGGTAACGCGTTGACACTTGGTAATGATATTTCTGGGTCACAAGTTACCAAATGGACAATTACAACTGCTGGCAGCGTAACTCAGGCAGGTGACGTATTCACGCTTGGCGATGGTGAGTATTTCACCAATGCTGAAGATGACAGGATTAAGGTCAGTTCAAACGATGCCGCTATGGTATTTGAGGTTTGGGCTAATGTAGCTTCTGGGACAGCAGGTTTACAGTTATCGGCTGACCAAGATGCGGATGCCGGGGACAGTTGGCTCATAGAAGCTACAGCTTCTGAAACGCTGACATTCGCAAATGATTCAGCTACAGCGGACAACTTTGTGACTGTACTGACATTGGATGGCACGAACAGCCTCATTACCTCAACTGCTGATGTTCTGGTTAGTGGTACTACGCCGAGAATCACGGTTGGAGATGGTGGCGCGGAGAACAGCGCTGTTGTGCTTGATAACGAGGGTACAGCGTGGTATTCGGCAGTTTACGATACCGATGATAGTTACCAAATCGGTGAAGGTACGGTTGTGAATACCAATCCTGCAATCAAGATCACGACAAGTACGCTTGCAACTGAAGTGCTGGGTGATCTAACAGTTTCAGGTGGCGATCTGACTATGGTAAGCGGAGTAACATCTAAACCCGCTTTAAGTTTCAGCAATACCTATGATGGAACTACAGGTGTTGTGGTTACTTACAATTCGCAAGATGGTTCGTCGGCTGCCGATGCGGAAGATGGTGACGATATAGCCACTTTCAACTACACTGGCTATGACGATGGAACCCCAACAGCAGACACCTATGTCTCAGTTCTTGTTGATATAACTGATTCTGCTGTAGGCGCAACAGATGGTAGTATCGCATGGACAGTTGTAAGTGGTAGTAGTGATTTTGAGTATCTTGCACTGGATGGTATTGGTGGTATTGAGTTCAACGCTGGTGCGGAGGATATTAATTTTCGCTACGATGGTGATACCACAGCTGATTTCTTCTATATTGACGCTGGTTCGGAATTTGTCAGTGTAGGGAAAGCTGCTAGTTATGCTGTAAGTGACTGGAATGAGGCAGAAGATACACCAAGAATCCAGACACATGCGTCGGCTAATAATGATGGTATAACCATCACGACTTGGACGACTACAGCCACGGAAGGTGGAGGTCTGTATTTTGCTACCTCTGACCACGCCACGATAGGTACACACGCTGCAATGGAAGATGATGATGTACTTGGAGGCATTTATTTCAATGCTTCTGATGCAAGCGAATTCCAGTGTGCAGCGGCTATTGTCGGAAAGGTAGATGACACAACCACTACAGGTGATACACCAGGTAAGCTAATGTTTTACACATCGGCTGATTCGGGTGACACGCCTACGTTGGCACTGACAATAGATATGGCTCAGAAAGCTACGTTTGCTGGTGATATGGCTGTTAATGGCGGCGATTTCACAATGGAGAGTATCACAGGGGGGAAACCTCTTATGGTACTTGAAAGCACAGAAAGTGCCGTTACAGGCGCTATCCTTACGTTTTTGAAGGATAGGGATGCTGCCAGTGGTGCTGCGGATGGCGATGACCTGGGAACAATCAACTTCACAGGTGATGATGCTGGCACAACCGCAACTAGTTATGCACAGATACTCGGAGAAATATCTTCACCTGACAACACTGATGAATCTGGTAAATTGACTTTATCAGTGATGGTTGATGGTACAAGCAAGAGTATGTTTATGGCTGAAGGTGAGGCGGTTTCAACAGCAGGTGAAGGGCGGATGTTGTTCAATGAAGATAACGTGGATATTGACATCACGTTTGAGACAGTCAACGATGCTACATTCCTTGTCCTTGATTCTAACACAAGTGCTGCGACAATCACATCAACGCAGACTTCTACGGCACTTGCTGTAGTTGCTGATTCTGTAACTACGGGTAATGTTGCGACTATCAGTGCTGACGGTCTGACAACTGGTGTGGCGTTGCAAATCAGTTCAACTGCAACAACCAATGCTGATGGTACACTTATTGAGTTGAGAGATTCTGGTACAGGTACTGGCACACCTACAAGAATTGGTATTGATATAGGTATGACTGGTACAGGTACTACTTCAACCAATACTGCTGCTAAACTTGCTGCGTCGGGTGGTGACACAAATAATATTGCCTTATTTGTTGAACAGGGCGATATAAACTTTGGTGATGCAACCTACAGTGCTGGTACGATTACCATGACTGAAGGAGCATCCAGTGACCAAACAGCGACAATGGTGTTGGCTAGTGGGATATTCAGTCTCACAACCGATACTGGAGATATAGAGCTGGTTTCTGGCGGTGGGCAGGTTGACGTGAGTGCTGCTGACCTCTGTGTTGATGGCGCTAAATATATTGGATTAAATGGTACATCCAGTATCAATGAAGCAGCGTTAATTTACCAGAACAGTGCTATTGAGGTTTTCCTTAACGCTTCCAAGATGGCATCGTTCGGGACTTTAGACCTTACGTTAGTAGGCGACCTTGACATTGATGGCGACGGACTTACTTCAAATGGTGATTTACTGATTACGCCAGGCGGATCAGAAGTCCACATCAATGGTGGGCTGGATATTGGTGGGACATCGGGTGTTGGCGACAACAACTTGAACGTTGTTGGAACTTCAGCATTTGGTGCCGGAACTACTTTCCAAGCTGGTGACATAGTTGCTGCTGAACTTGCAAGTGCTGCTAAGACGTTTGTTATCTCGGCGATGATTGCCGATATTAGTACAGCAGACGACCTCTACATCATGTTGCCAAAATGCACCGTAATCAAGGTATTGACTTGTTTGGAAGGTGCGGTAAGTGCGGCTGATGCGACTGTCGAATTGTTCAAGAATAGTCAAGCAAGTAGTCTTGGAACAATCACAATTGCACAGAGTGGTTCGGCTGTAGGTACTATTGACAGTCTTACACCATCGTCAAACAACACGTTTAATGGCTCAAGTGAATTTCTCTGGGTCACAGGTGATGGTGGTTCAACTGATACTAAGGAACTTCGAGTTTCAATAGTTTGTACGGGTACTGACTAAACTTGTTTTGAGAGGGGGGTCAGAAATGGCTCCCCTCTAAGGGGAGAGGAGTAGGATGATGACAGTAGGTGAAACAACAACAAAATGTGTTATGGTAGTTTTTACAGCGTTGTTAGTGTTTTTTATCCTTCTTGCTACACAACAGCTTGTAACAATCAAGAACAGTCGCATTGCTTATGCGGAAAATGTTAGGGCTATACAAGAGAGACTGGCTAATACACAACAAACTCTGGCCACACAAAATGATAACGTTAACAAATTCCTGCTCCAGTTGCAAGAGAGTCAGTCAATGGAAGATGTTGATGTGGCTCTTATGTCTATTGGGCGAGAAAGAGTGAAGCCCGAGAAGAAGAAAAGGTGAACACATGAAAGTAAAACGATTGCTATTGTTGGTTCTAGTTCTAGCAATGGGACTCTTGGCTTATGGAGCGACGGGTTTGAAACCTGATATTGTTGGATACCCCACAGTAGTGCTTACTGAGACACTTTCGGGTGCACAACTTGATACTGAACTTATCGCAGGTAGTTATGGAGTAAGCATTTTCATTAAAAAGATGATTATGGCTGCTGGCACGGCAACAAGTGCATATTTCAGTGATGCGGCTGGGGCTGCTGATGGTGTGACGTATGGAAAGATATTTATACCGACTAGTGGCACTGTGATAGATAACTTTGTTTTTTTGACGCTCGATGCGGGTGAGGCACTTTACATTAACAGTGCTGGCGGGTTGAGCGTACAAGTGGAGTATAAACTATTACAATGAAACGTAAAATGAAAATAGCTGAGTTGGTATCTAAACACAGGGTAGGTATCTGGACAGACAAAGCCGAGAAGTTGGAGGCGAAGTTGTTTCGTGCTTATGACAAAGATTTAATGCTTATCTTCCTGCCCGCGAATGGGACAGTTACCCCGCTTGGACGATGGAGTATATGGACAAGAGATGGTAACGGTTTTGCTTATTGCGTCTATGTCTGCGTAGATAAAGAGACTGGTATGTATAGAGAGCCCAGTGGTCAGGATGTCAGACATATCGTTAAGTTGGATAGGATGAAAGGTGCAATGGTCAGCAAGTTGCTTCAGGAGATAGATGATAGCAACGACCTTTTGACAAGGCAGAGAAAAAAGAAGTTGATGGATGAGATTCATGATTTTTCAATGAGTTGTTGGAGGCAAGTTGCTCAAGTACCTTATTTCCGTACAGGCGTAACTTTTGGCGGGAATGGTAAAGCCACTCTGGATGTAGTTAAGCCAAAGAAGATTTTGCGGAGGATGTAAATATGATAAGCCATGTGTGTTTGAAAGACCAAACACTTGCTCAAAGTGCTGATACAGGTTGGGGTGAACGGATCGACCTGACAAAGATTGATGGTGATGTAACTCTATTCTTGGTAAATAGCGGAAGTTCAGCCAGTTTGAGCGTAACGTTTCAGATAGGGTTTTATCAGGAATCTAATAAACCGAGTTCGTTCAGTAATACCGGGGAAGTTCCTATAGGTACGATTACATGGGTAGTGCCACCTTCAATAACAGGTGCTAATACTGCGGGACAGGTTACTGATATGACAGCAGTTGATTGTAATGGTAGTACCTGTTCTGCAAGAGTGGTGCTTCCACGTTCCCCTTGGGTACGCTGGAAAATCACGGAGAACGGGAGCAACTCGGCTGACAATGTTTCTCTATATATGACACATAGTTGAGGGAGGTGCAAAATGTCTGATGTTCTGCGCCTTTTTCAAGAAAGTAAGAGATTTGCTAGAAGTCCGCTACTTAATGAATCTGCTCTTGGTACAGAAGTAGATGACGCTAATCCTATCGCTGCATGGATGGAATGGCTTAACATATCCCAGCTTTACCACTTCAATAAAGTTGTTCAAGCTGCACAAGAACATTTCGGTGCTGAAGAAACTATCACATGGGTTGCTAACCAGCAAGAATACAGTATGCCCGGCCAAAGTGTGAGGGTACGACTGCTTGAACGTACAGATACCGATCCTGATAGAGTCATTTTACCTATTAACATAGGTGATAGGCAGAGATTTGACGGTATTTACGGAGCTAAATACAATTATATCTGGTCGAATGTCATAGGATTTTCTCCTACACCAGCACAATCAGGGACAGTCAACGTCTTATTTATCCGTAGATTACCCGAACTGATGTATGGCACAGCAACGGTTACGAGTACTACCATAGTATTTCCTGCTACTCCAGATTTAGGTTTATTACATAATGAGGACGATTATTATAATAACGCTAAAGTTAAGGTAATATCTGCAACTACGGGTGCTGGACAGACCGTTACAATAACAGATTATGTGGGGTCAACACGAACAGCTACAGTAGCATGGCCTGTAACCCCCACAGGTACAGTTGTTTATAATATTGAATGTGAGATACCTGCCGAATACCATCCTGCGGTAAGTATGTACACGGCATTATTAAGTAAGGTAGTGGATGAGGATACCGCAGCTAATCTCAAAGTTTTACATGAAGGATGGGAAGCTCTTATGGTTGCAGGGCTTAACCCCCGTCAAACGCAAGCCCCGCGGTATGTGAATTATATTGACACTGACTGATGAAAGATACGAAAAGAATAAATGTATTTAGTGGAATTTCCAGCGTGGGAGATGTAAAAGACATCCCTGACACTGCGTGTTATGACCAGCAGGATGTAGTTTCATCGCCTCTGACAACGCTATCCACAAGAGATGGGTACACTAAATTTTCTACCGCGGTTTTATCGGGAACAGTGATAAGTATGTACGGTTATGTGGACAGAGTGGGTACGGTACATGTTGTCCAGCATACATCAACTGGCAAGATTATAGTCGGGACTTCGGAATAAATGCAGACAAAAACAAAAGATGTTAAGAAAGATTTTCAGGGGATGAACACGATGATTCAATCATCTAGAATTCCCGCTAGGGCTTGCAGGGATATGCAGGATTGTGTTGTTAGAAAAGGAGTTGTCAGGACAAGAGACGGATACACTAAAGAAGGTGTGCAATTATTCGATAAAGTTTTGAGTATGTACCATTGCAGAGGCAGAGTTGCAGGATTAACTTCAATTTTACTTGTAGTTGATAATGTTAGTCATGGTGTAGCAGCGGGGGATGGCGCAGTTAATAATCCCGGCCCGGGGACTGCGGGACTTATTGTAATCCCTAGCGGGTACAACTTTACAGGTGCACATTATACTTATAACACAACTACTGAAGAATGGGAGTATGTTGGTTCTGGTGCGATAGGCCAAAACGATATTCCTGCTTCTGAAATGCCAGCTTCATTATTGCCTGGGGACATACTTCAGATATTTGATGAATCCGAGGGGATTTTAAGTACAAGAGAGAGTGGTAGTCAATCCACGTGGACTGCTGCTGTTGCTGCCATGATAGCAGATACTCCCGTATTTACTACTGGTTCAGCGGGGGGCAATATATTCTTGGGAGGGTTTCATGGTGCATCTGATTACAGAGTTACGGACAGAATTGAGTGTTTCTGGTATGACACGAGCGTCTATAGCAGTGTAATCTCAGCTAAATTTAGTGGAAAATTCTTATGGACATTTGAATTTGACCGACTTGTAAACGTTGAATTGAGGGAAGCGACAATTAATGGAAGTGAGTTTACTGTTGGAAGCGTTATTAAAACTTGGGAAATGACTAAAAGTTCAGGCACAAATCAACAGTTTGATGTTGTGATACCAGCGGACTATATTAATCTGGATGGGGATACTGCTTTTTGCACTACAACAACTGCTTACCCAGACAACTACCCCCCAACCTTACCAGATGACGACACATATCATGAGGATGCAGGTTTTGAGGGGATTGGTTACACAATGGCTGTCCTAGTCGTGGATGGAGTTAAAAGCTAATGGCAACTAAATCTACAGGATTAAGCGGGTCTTTCCCATTCTCACACGTAACCCTAGACGGTCTGTGCTATGGAGGTAACGGTTTTGACCGTAATTTCTGTTATGACGGGGTGAATGTAACGAATATGGGTATCCGTATGACGGGTTCTGCTCCTACCCAAAACGCACAATCGGCTGATGGGTCAATGACTCTGTTAGGAGTTTATAATTTCAGGATAGAGTATTGGAACGCTAATAAAGCGTATCAATCATCATGGTCTGACCTTCTTACAGTTACGTTAACAGGGTCAAATACCGCAGTTACACTCAACATCCCTGCTGATTCAAGTATTGATTCACAAGTTACGCATGCACGAATTTATCGTACTATTAAGGGTGGCGCAGTCTATTATCTTGATACAAGTCAGTCAGGTGGACTTGTAGCATTTACTGGTTCGGCCGTAACTTTCAAATCCACGTTAATTGATACGGGGTTGGTAACACCTATGGGTGCACTTGACGCTAACGGTAATAACGTCAATGTCCATGCAGTCGGCCCGACTTCGCCTTATATGGCTCTGCATGAAGGCAGGATACTGTTAGCAGGTAGAATAACTTATTCTACTGGCACAGTTACAATGGCTGCAAGTACGACGGTTGAAGGCGCAGGTACACCTGCATGGGCGCAAGGGTTAAAAGGCATGAAGTTTCAGGTTGCTGGCGACCCCAGACCTTATACGATAGATTCTATTACTGATAGCGATACTCTTGTATTAACTGAATCTTATGCAGGGTCAACGGGTGCAGGTAAATCATATACCATCTTCGGGCAAGGGTCATTCGTCTTTTATTCTTATATTGGTATAGACGGTTTTCCCCGGCCAGAAAGTTTCCCCGCTGATTACTGGACTCCGTTTTATAAGGATGAAGGTGATACGATAATGGGTATGCTTGGTTGTAAGAATGGGACAATAATTGCTAAAAGGAATAGGTTAGGATTGTTATCTGGTTCAAGCGTTGAAGAAATGCATCGTATTCATGATGTAACTTCACCATTTGGCACAGTTGCACATGCTACTTTGGTAAATGATGATGATAAGAATGTGATAGGTCTAGCAGATGACGGTATCTTCGTAACCGATGGGGTAACGAGGCATAATATAACAAAAGATACTATTATGAATATTATTACAGGTACAGGCAACCCACCGTGGAAAGTTGAGAAGTCAAGGTTGGGTAATGCTCATGCAGTATGGGATAAACTTAATAGAAGGTATATGTGTTGGGTAGCTTCTGACGGATCGTCATACGAAGATAAATGTATTGTGCTTGATTTTAATACGATTATGGAAGGTACAAGTAATGCACCTTCCCCGACAGTTTTTAATGTTCCAGCAACTTCATCTGCGTTGATAGAAGATTCTAATAGGTCGCCACAAGTCTATTTTGAGAATACAAAAGGGTTCGTCAACTATTTTGACCCTGATTCTACTAATGATGGGGCAGGGTCAGTATCTACGGTTAGAGGTACAGTTACTTCCGCTACTTCAACGGTAATTACTGATACAACCGCTACATTCACAGATGCCATTCTTGGATGTCCTGTAAAGATGTTATCCGGTACATCTGCTGGTGAAACTGGATGGGTTAGTGCAAGGACAACTACTACATTCACAGTTGGTACTGCGTTAGGGATAACTCCTGTTGCAGGCGACGTTTTCGCGTTGGGGTATATAGACGCTTATAGAACCACCAAATTCGATGATTTCAGGACACTTTTAGATAAAGCTATCCGTAGAGTTAAGATGGTATTTAAGATACAGAGTAGTACTTATAGTATGTACATTGAACATTACGTGGATTTCTCAACCACGCAACTTGGGGATACCAAATATATAGATATGGCAAATCCTGACGGGTATCATAGCGTATCATTTGCAAGCAATCGTGCAAAACATCATCAGTTGAAGATGGGAATCTGCGACACAAATCGCCCATTTGAGTTGAGAGAGATGCAAACAGACATCAATATACACGGAAAACCGAAGGAAGATAAGGAGGTAACTTCATAGGAGATATAAAATGGCAGGAAGAGAATCAGTAAGAGAGAGACAGAAAAGACGAAGAAAAGAAATAGAAGAAGAAAGATTGCTAGATATAAGAGAAAGAGAAGCAACTCTAACACGAAGGACAGTAACTCAACCAACACCTTCTCCAACGCCAACACCCGAACCAGAACCTCCTAAAAAAGAATGGTGGGAAGATATGGATGTTTGGTTGAAAGCACAGGAGGAAACTCAACGGAGGGCAGCGGAAGATAGGAAACGTGCATTAGAAGAAATGGCAGGGTTCCGTACAGAAGCACTTGGCGCAATGGAACCTGCACAAACAGCGTTAGGCGAGTTAACTGCCGCAGGAGAACCGATAACTGAAGAAACTGCACGTGGCATGTATGGACGTGCCCGTGTGGGCGTAGAAGCCGCTGGACAAGCACAGCAGAGGCAGATACAGGAAAGGTACGGGGGAACGCCCTCGGGGGCATCCTTGGCGGCTCTACGGGGGTCTCAGACAGCAACCACGGGTCAATTAAGTAATATCATGATGGATATAGAGATTGAAAGAGCTACTAGCCGTAGAAAAGGGTTACTTGATACTATACAAGCAGCACGTGGACTTGGTACTAGCTTATCTGATATTTACGGTCGGGCAGCACAGAGTATGGCTGATATATACGGCCAAACAATAGCTGCTGTTCCTGAGGCACCAGAAAGGCAGCTACCAATGCACTTAGGCGGGCCAACGACTGTTGGTGGTGGCGGTGGGGGTGGCAGAGATTTTCGACCAAGTAAGCTATGGCCAGGCAAAACTGAGTGGAAGATATAATAAGGAGTAATAATTGTGGCTTTTGGGATAGATCCGAGTCGCTTGGCGGTCACGCCGCAGGATGTTCTGGCAAGGCTGGCTAGAAAAAGAGCAGCAGCACAACAAGAGAGACAATTTCAACAACAATTAGTGTTTGAGAGAGAAAGTCGTGAAGCACAAGAAAGACAATATCAGCAAGAACTACAATTCAAGAGAGAATCTGCCGAACAACAAGAAAGTTTAGCACGAAGTCAGTTAGCTGAACAACGTGCAATAGCAAGGTATGGCGAACGTGAAGAAATGAAACGACTGAAGGTTACTGAGCACGGAAGAACTGAAAGAGAGAGAATGGGTGAAGCAGGAGCATTAGAAAGGACTGGAATAACTCAAGTTGGTGCGATGGGGAGAGCAGGTTTAGCTGAAGCAGGTAGGGTGGAACGGGCAGGGGTAACTGCTAGAGGTAAAACGGCAAAGGAACAAAAGGCAGACATTGAAAAGCAACGTAAATGGATGAATGATTTGAGGGAAGATTATACTGGTGTTACAAGAAAACGTACTCATAAAGACCAGATTGAAATGACTAATCCATACACGGGTGAAGTGTTTTATGGTATGCCCCGAACTAAAGCACCAAAGGTAAGTGCTCCCCAACAAAAGACCGACAAGAATTTTATTATTGCTCTTGATAGGGGGATTGGGGAGGTTGAACGTGCCAAAACTGAAGATGATGTGTATGAAACAGCAATCGAAGAAGGAATTAATTTGAGCAATCCTGCGGTTGATAAGGCAATACAAAAATGGGTTAGCAAAAAGCAGAAGCAACAGCAGGAAGAACAAAGAAAGAAATTGGGCAAACCACGCGGTTGGGTCGCAAGGAAACTTGGATGGGGTTATAGCCAAACACAAGAACAGGATATTTATGACAATATGAGAAAACATGGCAAGACACGCTCTGAAGTAATTGCTGCATTGAAGAAAAAGGGGTATCTGTGAAATGGCTATTATCCCAGACTTATTTGAAGAAGAAAAAGAAGAAAAAAGGATAGGGGTTATTCCCGACCTTTTTGATGAAGAAAAGAGGGTTGGAGTAATTCCTAATTTGTTTGAACCTACCCCACAACCTACTATAACACCTGAAGTTATTGAACCAGAACCAATAGCTCCTTACAAACCCCACGCAGAACGTCTCGAAAGCGAAAGAGACTTATTCAAGGGGATATTGGACTTACATAAAAAACCATTGGCTGCTGCTGCTTATGGCTTGCACAGAGTAATTGCATTACCAGGTCAACTTATTCCCGGTAAGACAAGAGAGGCAGCAAACCGATATGTGGATGTTATGGGAGATGCTCTAAAGGAGATAGAAGAAACAGTAACTCCCGAAGAAAAACGTGCTGAAGATTTGTTAGCAAAGATTGGTCTGGCTGGAATAGTTGGTACAACAGTAGTTGGATTTGGCAGAATGTTACCAGAGATTATACGCTATTACAGGACTAAACCTATTACCGAAGCTCAATATTTTGAGCAATTCAGTCCATACGAACTGGCACAATGGAAGATGACACATCAGGCACTTAGAGCCTTCAAAAATAAACCTGCTCAGAAAGCGCAATTGATTAAAGCGTTAGGGGAAATGACTAGAGGTAAAGGTAGGTGGAATACAGCAGAGGTGAGCAAAGTCATTGCATCTGCTCCTTCAGAAGCAACGATTACTACACCAAAGCAATTACCTGCTGTAGTTGAGAAACCAAGATACCCACAACCACTTGCAGGGATTAAACCACCTACTCCTACAGATCTCCCTCCCAAACCTGCGGAAGTTCCTGTAGTAAGACCAGGGGAGAAACGGATATTTTACAGGGCAAGTCTTGAGCCTACAGTAAGAATTGCCTCTGTTGACGAACCATTCTTTTATCTTTCCGAATCAAAAGAAGTGGCTGATAGATTTGCTCACGGTGGCGTTCAAGGCAGGCCAGGTGCAAAGACAAGAGAATATGCTGCTGAATTGAACATATATGAACCCACTGACCCAATGACGTTTCAAGGTTTACAGCAAAACCAAGATGCGATAATAGGAGATTTAAGTGGTCAAGGCTATGACGCTATCTCGGTAACTGAGTTGGATGGTAGCAAAACAATCGCTGTATTTGAAAAGTCCGTTGGCAAGATAACGTCTCTTGAGAAACCCACTCCCCCGAAGCCTATCGCAAAACCCCCACTAGAAAAACTTAAACCTGAAGTAGCTGAAAAGGTAGAGACTACTGAAGAATTGACTGAAGATTATAAAGCAGTTGATACGGAAGTGTTAGGTGATAGAGGCGAAGCAATAGCACCAACCGAATTAGCCACAGGTATTCTAGGCAAAATGAAAGAGGGATATAGAAAAGTTTATGACTATATCTGGACATTTGGTAAGGTTAAAAGGTTAGACCCTGCATTAGCCAAAGCCGCTGAACGGAGTTTTCATAAAGCTACGGCCGCACCCGAACTTGCTGTAGCACGTCTTGATAAAGTAATGAAAGGCAAACAGTTATCGCAGAAAGAATCTGTCGCACTAACTTTGACTTACGAAGATAAAACCTTAAGACTGCCAGCAGAGTTAAAAGAGGAATTTCAGAGTTTTACTAACTTGTTCAATGTGATTGACAGGACTTTGAAAGCAAGAGGGATTATGCGTGAAGGATTCCCCGAAGGCGCAATCAACAGTCTTGAGAATGAACTTCATTATTTACGTGGTAGACCAAATATGAGTGAGAAGAATTTGCAGAGGCAATCCGAGATAACAGAAGAAATAGGGGTACTTCAAAAGTTTAGGTATTTGCCACATAACGTTGTTGTGCGTAGAGTTGTTGAAGCTAAAATGCAGAAGTTGGAAGGAGCTAAACGTTCAGATTTTGTCAGAAGGGCATCCAACCTATCTTATCAATTCAGACAGAGGAAAGGCAGGAAACTTCTTAGTGAATACCATAAATCAGGGTTGCTTGAAGATGAAGATTTGGATATAAGAAGGTTATCCCTTACTATGCTTGACAGTTATTACCATAAATCTGCTATGAAAGATTTAGCTGATTTCGCTTATAAGAATAAGCATATAATGCCTAAGAGTCCTAAACTGGAAGCTGAAGGTTGGTTGCCGACATCAGCAGTTGGTGTATATGCACCCGAATATAGAGGCAAGTTTGTAAGTCCTTTGCTTGCTGAAGCGTATCAGGAGTTGGGTAGGTTGAGTGGATTGGCTAGGAAAGCTAATCCTTATACAAGAATGTTGGGTGTTATCAAAACCGCGACATTCGCTAAACCATCTTATCTGTGGATGATGGATGCGTTGCAGAAGGCTATTAAAGGTGGATTTGCTTTGAATCCTATAAAAGAAAGTAGGAGTGCAGGGAAAGCCCTCTATCATGTACTTAATAAGACGAAACTGTATCATGAATATCATAAGCTAGGATTGTATCAGGAGATGTATCTGCCCGGGGCTAGAAGCAAGAAAGATTTCTTTGAGATTGCTGTTAGGAAAACTACAACAGAAATACCCAATGCCTATAAGATTATAGAGAGATTTACTGGAGTACCTTTCACAAAAGCAAATAGAACCAAGTATCTCACTTTCATACCTGCTGCATATAGGGCAATTCATCAGACAACGTGGGTAGGGGATAGGGTAATTAGAACGAATACAGCACTTACATTTGAGAATATGGGGTTTCCCAGGGAAGAAGCTACACAGTTAGCTGCAAGGGCTCACAGTGCCTATTCTGAGCTATCTCCGCGCTATCGCAAGGATGTTGGACTAGTAGCGTATGTACAGAGTTTTAGAGTTCTAATGCCTAGGGAATTGATAGAGAACGCTTTGATAGACCCGATAGCCACACTTATAGGAAAAACACCTATCAATAAACCACACATTGAGAGGATGGCTAAATCGCTTGCTGCAATCATATTCCTGCCAATTCTAGCCGAGATGTATTTCAAATCTAAAGGGTTTGAACGTGAAAAAGCTATGTGGAAATGGAAGAAACGGATTGAAGTTGATGATAAGGAATATGAGTTGGTGATAGGTATAAATAATATCATCAATATGCCAGCAAAATGGATACACAGACTGCTTACTTATGATCCTCTGGATGAAACGCCACGATTACAGCAAGGGTTGCAAGCATTTATTAAATGGGAAGTTCATCCTGTGTACCGAGTTGTGGTTGATATAAAGAACAATGATAAATCTATTGGTGGGCAGATTTACAACAGAGAAGATAGTCCTCTTGCTAAAGGAACAAAATCTTTCGCTTATGCAATAGGACAATGGTTTGCTATTTTGCGTGGTGCTTATGATGCAATGGAACGAGCAGGGATGGGTGAAAATGATAGAATGAAAGTGCAAAAACAGGCGATGGATGAAGCATTGACATTAACAGATAAAATGATAGTTAAGACTTTTGGGTATGCTTATATCAGAGGCACACCAGAAAGAAGATGGGATTATTACGAAAGCAGGATAAAGCAGGAACACAAGAGACGGGAAGGCGAAATTAAAAGGGCAGGATATTCTAGGGAAACAGAAAACAAGAAGTTGGATTTATTGGATGTGTGGGAAGAAGGAGCTATTAAATGGGCGGAGAGGAAATCACAATAAGAGGGATTGTAACGTGGGTTTGTGTTCTAAGTTACATTGCGCTAATATATCTTTGCCTGATAGCTGATTTTTGGGTATATAACAGTTGCCCTAGATAAGGAAGATAAGCGTGGTCAAAAGCTGTAAGGAGTGCGACAAAGAATTTATAACTTATCCCTCAAGAATAAAGAAGGGTGAGGGAAAATTTTGCTCCTCAAAATGCTATTGGAAATGGTTAAGGCGAAATGTTCCGAGGGGAAAGGAAAGCCATATGTATGGAATCCACAAATATGGTAAGGATTCGCCCCATTATGGTTGTAAACATAGTGAAGAAACTAAGCGAAAACTCAGTAAAAAACGTAAGGAGAACCCATCGCCAACTCAATTCCAAAAAGGTCATGTTGGTTGCAATAAGGGTGGAACACTAGAAAGTTTTCATGGCAAAGAAAAGGCCAAGGAAATAATAGCCAAGAATAAAGGCAAAAACTGCTATTTATGGAAGGGTGGGATAACCCCAGAAAATCATAAAATAAGGCAATCCATTGAAAATAGACTTTGGAGAGAGGCGGTTTTTGCTCGTGACAATTGGGCTTGCCAAGGGTGTTACGCAAGAAGCGGTAATGGCAAGGCTGTTTTTCTAGAAGCCCACCACATAAAGTCTTTTGTAAAGTTTCCGAAATTAAGATTCGCCATAGATAATGGATTAACACTTTGCAAGCAATGTCACAACCTAACTAAAAAGGGGAGAATCTAACTTGGGAAAAATTGCAGACCGGTGGTTTTTTGCAAAAGATCCTCAACTAGAAGATTTTAAGAAAACTATTCTCAAATGGGCTAATGGTAATATCAGTGAAAGCAACCTTAGCCTTTCGAGTAGTAGTACCAGTGCATACGCTATTGGATGGGCACATGTGTTTGGTGAAACGCCTACTCCAGCAGTAGACGGTTCGGTCACAGATTTTCATGTCAAAATGCCTTATGTAAGGAAATCATTGAGGGTAAGACTTATGGGAGTTGACCAGGTAAGGGATGTAGCGGGTATAACATTAGATTATTCTGAGACTGGCGATACGACTTTTAAGATGACCGCTGCACCTGCTTCTGATATGTACCTACGGGTAGATTATTTGAGACGAAGTGCTGTTAGTGGTAGTAAGGAAGTAGTAAATGTAATTATTCCTCCACAACCGCCCGAACCTCTCCCTCTTGACGATTACACGAAGTTGCTGTTGCATTGTAATGGCGCGGATGAACAAACGAATTTCTTTGACAGTAGCACTATAAATCCTAAAACCATAACAGCGAATGGGAGTGCACAGATTGATACAGCACAATATAAATTCGGGGGAAGTTCGTTAAAGACTGCGACTACAGGCGATTATTTGAGCATACCCAATTCAACCGACTTCAATTTTGGTGCAGGAGATTTCACGATTGATTGTTGGATAAGAGTTGATGATATAAGTGCTGGACTTGGAAATCGGCTTATTGTTACCAAATGGGGTTCTGGTGGTAATACAAGTTGGAGGTTATGGTGGGAATCTGCGGGAACTCCTGAGTTGTTTCTTTATCTAAATACCGATGGGGCTTGGGCTCAAGACAGGACGAGGTGGGCTTGCACATTGACACAAGACCAATGGCATCATATTGCAGTGCTAAGGGATGGAATCCTTTTAAGAGCATTTCTTGATGGTTCAGCTCTTACTCCGCAATTTGCTGTACAGGAGCAGATAGGAACACATATAATTAAAGATTCAACTGCTCAAGTAGAGGTTTGTAGTCAGGTTGGGGGGACACAGCCCCCTGTCAATGGGAATGTGGATGAATTGAGAGTAAGTAAAGGCATAGCAAGATGGACAGCGAACTTCACACCGCCAACAGAGGAATACGATACATGAGAGTATTTTTATTATTAGCAATTAGTTGTGTTTTGGCAACTGTGATTTATGCGGCATTAATTCAGACCGAGCAGATAGAGGATTCGTTCCACACAGAATCAGACCTTGAAAGTTTATGGAGCATAGATGATATTTACACTTCCGATGACGACTTCACAGACTTCATTCTCGGCTATATGCTTGCAGACGACATTATCACAAACGCTCATATCCGAGCCGACGAAGTTTATGATTCTGATATAAATTGGGGAACAGGTGCTAATCAAGTAGATTTAGACGATGTGTGCGATGGTGGTTCAACAACCGACCAAGATATAACTATTCAAGGAACATCTCGTCCAACCCTACAAGTTGAATCTTCTGATGCCTCTGACCCTTGTATTGCTTTGAAGACCACTAATACAGCACATGACCTATATATGTGTTTAGACGAAAGTAGTGTACATGACCATCTAAACATAGTTGGCCAGACTGCTAATGTTAGGACAGGTATCCACATTCACGCAATGGATGGATACCAGTCGGAAATTGAACTTTATAGCGGTACAAATAAATCACAGATAATTCATGGGTCTGGTGATAATTTATCTATTAGAAACACTGTTGCAGATAAGAACATTGTGTTTAATGTGAATGATAGTGACGGTGATGCAACCACGACAATCACGATAAATGCTTCTGAAGCAGGACGGTTGGAACATGAAACAGGTACATTTGATTTCCATGATGATAACCTTATCACATCAGAAATGATAACCGCACAGGATTATTATTTGAATGATAGCAATACTCGGCTTTACGAATACGCAAGTAATATGTATTTAACTGATGCGGTAACGGGCGCAAAGACACTGGCTGAACTTGCTACCGATGCTGGTAATGAAACACTTGCTGAAACCTTGGCATTGGGCGCAGATGCAAACGACCTCGATATAACCTCATTAAATAATCTCGCATTTATTGACTCTGCGGTAAAAATCTATGGTGGCATAGATGGTAGATTAGATATAGAAGCTGATACGATACTTAATTTAGGAACAACTGCCACGACCACAAACGTAGGCAAGGCTGGGAGCGATATTACACTGGATGGCACAACACTACACATTGATTCTGGTAATAACAGGGTTGGGATTGGGACAAGTTCACCAGACTCTGTACTTCATATTAAAGCAAATGTTCCTGGGTGGGTTGGTAATGATTATGCAGGACAAATAATTATTCAGAATCCCGCTAATGATGTAGAAGCTTGTGCAGTTATTACTGGTTATGAATCAGATGCAGGCGGAGACCCTGACCAACAACTTTGGTATCTTGGAAGCTCGTCAAGTGGCAATTCAGATATTATTTTCTTGAATAGAAGAGATGCTAAACTTGCACTGGGAACAAATGATACTCACCGTATAACAATTTTAGGTAATGGCAGTGTAGGAATCGGGACAGTGAGTCCTACAGCTAAGTTACATATTTATACACTAACAGGCGGAGAAGATTTATTATTTTTGAGAGACCAAATAAACACAGCCGATTTAACTATTGATTCTCCAACAGGTGCACTTATGGAAATCAGAGCAG
>SDBU01000704.1_pt1 | contig 47570 bp, 49 predicted proteins | sample 2277071 | NCBI WGS metagenome assembly SDBU01 (sample SAMN10397929, study PRJNA504765) | marine sediment metagenome | isolation source: marine sediment core GS08_GC12, 126 cmbsf | place: Arctic Ocean: Gakkel Ridge, Loki's castle | collected 2008
CTCAGTGGCATGGGGCACAATATGCACCATGATAGCTTGTAGAAATACACCAAACCCCAAATAGGCTCCACAGAGCAGCCAAAATTGCCTGGTGCGCATTGCTTCTTGAAGAGAACACCCTGCGACTTTTGAATTTAAGCTCTCTAGTGGTACCTCATTGTGGCCGTATGGAAACTGTTGCATTTGAGTCGGGTCACGCCGTAGAAATTGGGCGGCTGATACGATAACTGCTAAAACCATAAAACCTATCACCACATACGAGTTACGCCAGCCATGATCGGAGATGAGCCAGCTGGCTAGCGGAGGCATAATCATCGTGCCAACACCTATGCCTGCCATAGTAATACCGGTCATCAGCCCTCTCTTTTTGACAAACCACCTGGCTACGGTTGACATTTGTGGGACAAAGGCACCACTCATCCCAATGGCTATTATCAATCCGTAAAACAGATATAGTTGCCAGACAGCGCTAGTCTGCGACATCAGCAAATAACCCAGTCCTAGGAAGAAGCCGCAGCCAGATAGAACCACCCTGGGGCCAAACCTATCGGTTAGCCTACCCGTGACCATAGCTAGCGCACCCTGCAGAATCATGCAAAATGAGAACGCTCCTGAGGTAAGTGCCCTGCTCCAACCAAACTCTGACGACAGCGGTTTAAAAAAAATACCAAAGGCATTGAGTGTACCCTGCATTAACACCATCGTTAAGAAAGCGGCCACAACCACAACGTAGCCATAGAAAAACCGTCGTTCAGTGGGGGGTTGCTGGACTTTTTGATTAACTATGATAAACCTCTTCTAGATAGCCGACCCAAGGGACTACGGGGGGAAAGCGTCTTTGTTACTAAAGTCCAATTATAGCATAGTAGTGCTTTCCTCATACCTTCAGGGAGATATTTGCTTCTAATCTATATCGTGCTGGGGTATTATCAAATGCGGTCTAGCTACTTAAAGTGTCAATTGTTAAATTGTAACCATGTGTTTTTTACTCGTACATGGAAACTACCCTTGGAAGGAGTTGGAGAGATGATTGAATTAAACGACCAGCAGATTGCAGAGTTTTGGCATCGCAGCTATACGGCTGTAGATGGGCTATGGTTCATGAAGGTTGAAGAGAAGTACGGATTCGATACAGCTCTTGAGATTGATAATGAAGTCTGGAAGGTGCTACCCAAAATACAAGCCCGTATGCTCAAATCCGTAGGGAGAATGGAGCGTGGAATGGAAGCACTTTTCGAGTGTTTTACTACCAAGCTTACATTGGATGGTTTTACATTTACAAGTGAAAAAATTGCGGACAACGGTAGTTTCAGGGTAATCATCGAAAGATGTCCTTGGCACAACCTGATGGTGAAGTCTGGGAGAGAACACCTTTCTGGCAAAGTGGGGACTCTAATTTGTAATACAGAATACCCGGTCTGGGCTTCTGAATTTGACGGTAACATATGCTTTGAGCTGCCGCAACAAATCTGCAAGGGTTCTGAACATTGCATACTGCAGTTCAGTCACTAACGTCCCTCTCTAAACTCGTAACTACATTCTACATGGAGGAATGTTCATCTTCTGAATGAGCCGTTTTGCAATACATCACTTCTCATTGGTCAAAAAGATGAGAGTGATGAACATCGAGTAATGGCCGTATTACAAAGTTAGGGATTTTTCCTGTCTGGCTGAGTTCTGGAGTGTGCTTTGATTGACCCATGACGGAGTTGAATCAACACGCGCGAGTGGCTCAGGACCTTTGAAGATATGATTGGCCTGACAGTTTTTGCCTGTTTTCGTTATATAGTTTAGGGGCAATGATATGGTAGGTCATGAAGGAAATAGCAATCTACTTACGACAGGTGACGTAGCTCGTCTCCTACGTTTGCATATCAATACCGTTAGGCGGTGGAGTGACAGCGGAATAATAAGGTCACAGCGCGTTGGCCCTCGTAGTGACAGAATATTTTCGTGGGAAGACATTACTCGCTTCATTACAGAAGTTAAAGTAAAGAATATTAGGTGAAATTGATGCCCGTTCCAGGAGGTTTGTAAAATGAGAAAACTACATCAAAAAAGAGAGAGCGTATTACGAGTTGTTACGTGCGGTCTACCTGACAGCCCGAAAATGACGCTGATAGCGGACGATAAACGAATACTCTGCTGCCAGCGCTGGCAGGATGGCAAATGGGAACCTATTTGCGCACGAGATGAACGTCCTTACAGAAAAAATTTGGAAATCGCAGAAGCAATAAATCGTTTGTAAGACGTGACAATGCGTGAGTGTGGTAGTCTCAGTGTGCCAATAGCTACATGGGGTTTTGAAAAGTAGACGGGATAATGCTACGATGCGACTGTTGGAGGAGTGAAGCCCTTCTCCGCGTAGCGAAACTGTCCTTTGCTTTCGAGCGAAGGACAGTTCTTATTTAAGGCGGGGTTGTTGGACAATCCCAATTTGGGCTATTGACAAAAGTCTCAAAAGAGGACTAAACTCAAGTTCCAATATGTGAAATGCCCTTAAAACAATACTATCTGGGTGGGCTGGGGAAGATGGACGATATAAGAAAGGGCATAGGAACCACAACCACCTGGGACTGTGACCTATCATAGTAATATGTGATTACTGACAATCAATACACGAGTTTTTGGGGTTTTGAGATGCTTAATAAGTCCCAACCTGTTGAGATTATCGGTGTTGACGCTGGTACATTGGAAAAAGATGGAACGTTCCCAGATGCCTATGCGTTCTATATCAAGCTGTCAGATGAACCTGATAACGTATGGCGAAGTTATTTGGCAAAATGGAATAACGCTCTTAATGCTATGCGGAGGAAAATAGACGTGGTAGGAGATAGACTGCGTTTAGTCTTCGCATATGGCGACGACATTCCAAACTACGCTAAATATGCAACCCAACTAGTCAAGATGGTGAACGAAAGAGTTTTGGAGTATAACAAGAAGGTGGATTCATTAGAAATAACGGAGATGGGGGAGCAAGAGGAGAGCCGAAGGAAAGAAGAGGAGATACGGCAGCAATTGAGACAGTTAGAACCTGAGCCAATGTCAGACGCAATAGAGGTAACAGTTAAAGAATTGGCTTCAGCTTATGAAAGCGGTGAGGAGACAGCTGATGCAAGATTTTGGAATAAAATTCTAAAGGTAACGGGATTAGTGAATAGGATAGAAGTCAAGGATACTCATGACATTCACTATATTACTCTAAGTGATGATAAAAAAATATTGCAGAGCGTCCGGTGCATGTTTGACAAAGGACATGAGGATGAGCTAAATCAGTTGACAAAGGGACAAATGGTGACGATAAGCGGCAAATTCGATGGCTCAGTAGTGCAACTTCGTATGAAACATTGTGTCTTAGTTCTATAAAAATGCCTCCAGCTACAATACTACTTTTCTTTCGTATTCCAGTGAGGTTCAGCAACGAGTGTTACTTTGAAGGTATAATCTAACCTAGCGCTTAGTCAAAAACCACTTTCTCCTACAAAGCCGCAACTATATTCTGTACTGACATGAGTGCCCTGAAAGAGTTGTGCAGTAGCCGGGCTTGGCCAGTAAGTGTCCAGCTAGCTGAAAAATGGTAAGTACGGGCAAGCAGATTGTTAAGCAATATGATAAAATATTGGGTAATTATAGATATGGGGGAGTGTCGGAATTGGCAGACGAGCATGACTTAGGATCATGTGCCGCAAGGCGTGGGGGTTCGAGTCCCCCCTTCCCCATTTTTGGATACGAAACGTCGAAGTTTAATGGGGAATCAAACGCCTCTGGACTAGCTCCACCACCTCTAGTGGGTACTTGGCAACCTCCACGCCAACCTGCCGAAGGGCGGTTACCTTGCTCTGGGGTGTGTCCATGCCGCTCTGGATGATGGCGCCGGCATGCCCCATCCGTTTCCCCTCGGGGGCATTGCGGCCAGCGATATAGGCTACCACCGGCTTGGTCATCCAGCGGTCGATAAACTTGGCCGCATTTTGCTCCTGGGTACCCCCCACCTCACCCAGGAGCACTACCAGGTCGGTGCCCGGGTCCTTCTCGAATAGCTCCAGCAACTCAGACATGCTGCTAAATACTACGAGGTCAGCTCCGATACCGACCACAGTACTCTGACCCAGACCGGCAGATGCTAGGTTGATGCTGATTTCGTAGGAGAGAGTACCACTTCGGGAAATCACTCCGATGCGACCAGGGGCGAACATATTACCTGGCATGATACCCATCTTCGCTTCACCTGGAGTGATGATGCCAGGACTGGTGGGGCCAATAAGCCACGCCTCTCGATCTCTGGCATATTCCCTAATCTCCATGACGTCGTGGACTGGAATGTGCTCGGTAACGATGACGATGAAACTAATGCCGGCTGACATGGTCTCTAGGGCCGCATCCTTGACCGCACCTGGGGGCACAAAAAATACAGAGGCCTTGGCTTTATGATTGACGACGGCCTCGGCAACGGTATCATACACAGGAATACCCTCTACTTTCTCACCACCTCTACCAGGGGTGACTCCAGCAACAATATTGGTGCCGTAATCCAGCATCCATTTAGTCTGGGCCCGGCCAACCCTGCCGGTGATGCCCTGCACTAGGACACTGGTCTCTCGGTGCAGCAGGATGCTCACGTTCCTCCCTCCAGCAGGTGGGCAAGCTGTTCCACTGCCTTTTCCGTCGGCACCTCACCAACTACCGTGACTCCATTCTTCTCCAGGATATCCCAGGTCTCCTCCTGGCGATTCCCTAAGGCCCTAGCCACGATAGGAATGGTGGACTTGTGCTCTTGGATATAGCGGGCAATCCCCTTGGCCCCCTCATGGATGGGGTTGATTCCTCCATAGAGGTTGATGAAAACCGCTTTCAATCCCTTCTTTTGCAGGACTAAATCCATCACCTTATAGAGGAGATCAGCGGTGATGGCTCCTCCCGTTTCCAGGAAGTTAGCCGGGCGAAATCTCCGGCCGATGATGTCCATGGTAGCCATTCCCAAACCGGCACCACTGGCGATGATCCCAATATCTCCGTCAAGCTCCACATAGCTGACGCCGATGTGACGACCCTTCCGCTCTATGGGGTTAGGAAAACGGTCCTCCAGGGCAAAGTGGAGGTCGGGGTGGCGGTACAGGCTGGCATCGTCGATTTCTACCTTGGAGTCGAGGGCCGAGTAGGTTCCCTGAGGAGTTAGAACCAAAGGGTTGATTTCAGCGACCATGGCATCATACTTACGAAAAACTACGTAGAGAGCGTGGAGAGTGCGTGCTACCTCCGTTAAATCCCTGTCATCTAAGCCCACTTCTCGAGCCATTTGCTGTGCTTCGGACAGAAGGAGACCCTTGGCGATAGGAACTTGCCTGGAGACGACTAATTCGGGGTGGGTTCTGGTCGCTTCCTCAACTGAGACCCCACCGGCAGTGCTGAGGATGACTAGCGGGGTGCCGCTATATTCATCCACGGTTACCCCTAAGTAGAACTCCTGTACTGTCTCTATCTTTCGGGCTACCATGACCTGGTTAACAAGAAAACCTCTGATTGGTGAACTGAGGATGTGGTGGGTAACCTCCTCCACTTGGTTCAAAGACTCGGCGGTCTGGACTCCTCCGGCCAGCCACCGACCGCCTACCAGCACTTGGGCCTTGATGATTACAGGCAGTCCTATCTCCTCTGCCTTCTGCCGTGCCTCTTGAGAGCTGGCTGCCAAAGCATAGTCGGGGACAGGAATGCCCTCCTGGCGAAATAGGTCGATTCCTTCAAACTCATATAGTCGCATGGTCGTTATATCGAAAGGTTACCCTCTGTGGTGAGTTGTGTCAAGAGATTGGGATTTCATTTATTATATTCGTAGAATCCCTTTCCTGTCTTGCGACCCAGCCAGCCAGCGGTAACCATCTTCCTCAATAGGGGAGGTGGAGCATATTGAGGCTCTCTCAATTCATCGTATAAGGCGTTAGCAACAAAAAAAACGGTGTCATTACCGATAAGGTCAGCCAGGGTTAGTGGCCCCATAGGATGGTTTAAACCCAGACTTATTCCAGCATCAATGTCCTCCTTAGTGGCAACGCCAATATCCAGGATACGGATGGCGTTGAGCAAGTAAGGTATCAGCAGGCGGTTTACAATAAAGCCCGGGGTATCCTGAGCAGTAACAATGGTCTTTCCCAAGGACTTGCCGAAGGACTGACCAGTTTCCAGGGTTTCGTTGCTGGTAACAATAGTCTTAATAATTTCTAGTAGTTTCATAACCGGTACCGGATGCATAAAATGAAGCCCTAGCACCTTATCTGGTCGGCTGGTTGCCATAGCCATATCAATGATAGATAGACACGAGGTATTAGTAGCCAGAATGGCATCTTTAGGACAGATTCTATCCAGCTCAGCAAATATCTTCTTCTTTAAATCCATACTCTCGATAGCCGCTTCTATCACCAGGTCACAGTCGGCAAAGTCCACTGTATTAGTTGTGCCTTTGATACGGTTAAGTATGTTCTCCTTGTCCTGCAGGGAGAGTCTGTCCTTCTCCACATCTCTACCCAGCCTGGAATCGATAAATGCCAGCCCCTTATTTAGGAGCTCACTATTTATTTCCGAGACAGTCACCTGATAGCCTGCCTGAGCACAGACCTGGGTGATACCGGAACCCATTTGCCCACAGCCGACGACACCAATTTTGTTAATTTTCATAATTTCCCCCTTTTGTTTGGCAGTTATTTTGCTTTGAAGACAGGCTTTCTCTTCTCCGTGAAAGCCTTAGTTCCCTCAATATAATCCTCAGTGCCAAGGGTGTAGGCTATTAATGCATTTTCCAGCCGTAAGCCATCTTCTAGAGCCAGGCTGTAACCTTTGACCATCGCCTCTTTGGCGGCTCTTACTGCCAGAGGGGCTGCCTGGCAGATAACCTCAGCCCACTCCTTAGCTGTAGACATAACCTCTTCTGGAGGGACGACCTTGTTGACCAGGCCGATACGATATGCTTCCTGAGCATCTATGGGTTTCCCCGTAAGTAATAGTTCGGCTGCCTTACACCAGGGAATCATTCGGGGAAGCCTCTGTGTGCCTCCCCAGCCGGGAATCAAACCCAAAGTTACCTCTGGTGTGCCCAGACGGGCTGCCTCTGAAGCTATCCTGATATCGCAAGCTAGGGCTGTTTCCAGCCCTCCACCTAGTGCCGTGCCATTGATGGCAGCAATGAGAGGCTTCCAGAGGTCTAACCCACGCATCGGGGTCGCCGGAAATTCCTGCGGAGAGTCACCATGTTCTTTAATAAAAGGCACGGTATCTTTGAGGTCAGCGCCACCGCAAAAATATTTTTCACCAGCACCAGTAATAATACCTACCCACAGTTCAGGGTTATCCCGGAAGTCTACCATTGCCTGGTGAAGCTGTCGCCATGTCTCCAAATTCATGGTATTTACCGGCGGTTGATTAATGGTAAAGATAGCAATTCTACCTTCCCTGGTATAATCAATAGCCATAACAAGCCTCCCTTACGATTTTTGAAAGTTAATAATTTCGCCGCCGGGTGCACCCCAAAATTGGTCATAAAGGCTTAAACGCCAAAAAGGTTCTCGCCTTTTCTCCTTCACCGCGATGTAGAAACTCTACCACAAGAGAAGTCCCAATCTTTATTGTTTCAGGCTTACTTCGATTAACTTCCTCAATACGAGCATCAACCTTTACACCTTCCTCTAATTCTACTACTCCTGAGACGTAAGGATGCTTTCTGTCATAGCCCTCTTGTGCCATAAAGGGGGGACCTATAGCTATGCAGGTAAAGGCGGCAAGCTTCCCCTTCCCTTTCAGCTCAACCCATTGCATCTCCGTACCCTGACATTTTATACAAATAGGGCGAGGGGGTGCAAAAAGGGCACCACACCTCTGGCACTTTGAGCCCATGAGTTGTTCTTCGCTAAGAAATTGCTGATAAGAAATATCACTAAAAGGTCTTTCCTCCATTGCCTTATCTCCTCTCAAGAATAGTAAACGTGCAAGTACCTCCGGTACCTCCCAAGTTATGGGCAGCCCCAATTCGCAAATCCTTTTTTGGGACTTGCCTCTCTCCGGCCTCCCCTCTTAACTGCTTCCAAACCTCAAATAGTTGTCCTATACCCGTGGCACCTACCGGATGCCCTTTACATTTAAGACCTCCCGAAGTGTTTATTGGTTTTGAGCCATTCAATCGAGTAAGGCCCTCTTCTACAGCTTTATATCCTTCTCCCGGCTTAAAAAAGCCGAGGTCTTCTATATGAAGTAGTTCAGCGATGGAGAAGCAATCGTGTACCTCGGCAAATTGAATGTCTTCAGGCTTAAGCCCTGACATCTCGTAGGCTTCTTTGGCTGCGTATCGTGTGGCTTCAAAGTAAGTAAGATCATCAACAGCATGTAAGCCTTTACCACTCCCCTGTCCGATGCCGGCAACATGCAAAGGGTTGTCAGTGAAGTTTCTGGCTATTTCCTCGGCCACTAACAGCATGCAACTGGCGCCATCACTTATCGGGCAGCAATCGTAGAGGTGCATCGGCCAGGCAACCACCGGGTTAGCCACGGGGTCACGGAGGAACTCCTTTTCATCTCTCCAAGTCGGTATAGGTTCTCCCCTCTTCCTGGCACGTTCAACCCTGGAATTCATAATGTCGCGGATGGAAACGTTGAACTGTGCCTTAGGATTTAGCGGAGCATTATTATGGCTTTTTATGGTAACATTCATAAGATGCTCTCGTGTTGCACCGTATTTATCAAAATAAGCGGTAGCTATAGCACCAAAAACACCGGGGAAGGTAAATCCAACTTCCATTTCATAGGGGACTGTTGCCAGTGCCAGACCTTCAGTAACTTCCTCGGTGGTGCGTTTTGACATCTCCTCCACCCCACCAACCAACACCATATCGTAAAATCCAGAAGCTATAGCAAAAACGCCTTCCCTGAAAGCAAGTGCGCTTGAGGCGCAGGCACCCTCTGTCCTTGTTGCTGGCTTTGGTGTGTGACCAATCAAATCAGATATTATGGGACCCCAGTGTCCCTGATGGACGAAGAAATCATTGGTGAAATTTCCCAGGTAAAGAGCCTCGATATCTTTAGGGTCTACCCCCTTATCCACCGAGGCAAGCATTTCTTTAAAAGCTTCAGCAAATAAATCCTTTGAGTTTTTGTCTTTAAACATGCCAAATCTTGACATTCCGGCACCGACCACCGCCACTCCCCTGGCAAGCTTCCTTTTCCTTTGTATCTCAGACCTCCTAAGTTGTTACCGGGTTACATATTTGCGTTTAGAAGTTGGTTAATTTTTTATGGCGTATAACAGCCATTTAAACAAACTCAAAGTTTGCCTGGTCTGTTTCCCTGACACAAAGGGTAGCATCTGCTTCAGTGAGTGTCAAGAGCATCAGGCTTTTTGGGGTTTCCCTGATATGAATTAATGAGACACCATCGTTAGACAAAGGGACACAGGCTGTGATACCCTGTGGATGAGCATGTGTCTCGTAGTTACTGACAGGGCACGTGCCTAGCAGGCAAAAGTTTTGTAAAGCCATCTCTAGGTGGGAAAATGGCCTATATTGAGGTGACGGCTGACGAAGCTGTTAAAGCGGTCAAATCAGGAAACACGCTTTATTTAGGTGATGGCTGTGGCGAACCGCAGGCGCTAGTCGAAGCGCTCATGGCTAACAGGCACCGTTTACGGAATGTAACCATTTTCACCGGGCTGACTTTTGGGCCGAGTCCCTATGCACAAAAGAATATAAACAAGCATTTCAACCTCGTTACCACCATGGTAGAGCGGAGCACCAGGGATGCTGTTAAGGAGCAGAGGGCGGACTACATCCCGGTAAGGCTGTTTGAAATCCCGCAGCTCTTTGCTCCAGGTGGTTCCTGGCCGTTAGATGTGGCACTTATTATGGTATCGCCCCTAGATGAAAAGGGCTATTGTAGCCTGGGAGTAACGGTAAACTATACACTGGAGGCAGCCCTGAACTCGCGGATTGTGGTTGCTGAGGTAAATAAGCGAATGCCACGAACCCTAGGGCATTGCCTTCTGCACCTGGACCAGCTGCATTTTATAGTCCGCTCAGACCGGCCACTGCTCAATATTCCACCACCCAAGATAGACGAGAAAGTCAGGGTCATAGCGGAATACATTTGCCAGCTGATTCCAGACGGGGCGACACTAGAACTAGGAGTAGGCGCCATACCGGAGGCGCTTTTTGGGCCTTTGTCAGCCAAGAGGAAGCTTGGCATTCACACTGGCATGCTTTCGGATGGGTTCGTGGACTTGATGCAAAGCGGTGCCGTAACCAATTCAGAAAAGCCTATAAATCAGGGTAAGGTGGTGGCCACGGTGATGTGGGGCAGCGAGAGACTCTACAGTTGGGCAGACAACAATGCTATCCTGGAAATGCACCCTGTTTCATATACCCATAATCCCCAAATTATCGCCCAACTGCCGAATTTCATAGCTATAAATTCAGCCATTGAGGTTGACCTCACTGGTCAGGTGAATGCGGAATCCATAGGTGACCTGCAGATAGGTGGCGTGGGTGGGCAGGCTGACTGGATAAGGGGTGCTAGCCTTTCTCAAGGTGGTAAATCAATAATTGCTCTCACTTCAACAGTCCAAGGTGGGAAACGCTCCCGGATTGTGTTTTGCCTCAGTGCTGGTGGGGTGGTTACTACCGCTCGATATGATGTTCAATATGTGGTAACAGAATACGGCATAGCCGAGCTTTGGGGTAGGACGCTGTCCGAGCGGGCTGAAGCCCTCATCGCTATCGCTCACCCCGATTTTAGAGATAGCCTGCGATACAGTTACTTCGGTTAGCGAGTAAGCCACTAGACTGATTATCGTGCTGGGACGGAATTTTGACAAGTGGCAAGGAGACAGGATGATTTCGGAGGCTGCTGATGTATTTTGCTGGGATTGATGTCGGCTCCACGATAACTAAAGTAGTTATTACCAATGGTAGCACTCTTGCCTCTGTTATTGGTCCGACTGGTGCTGAGCACCGCCGCCTTGCCCACCAGGTGATGGCAGAGGCGCTGAAGCAAGCGCAATTGTCTTTCGACCAGGTAGATTTTGTGGTAGCTACTGGCTATGGCAGAATAAATGTTCCCTTTGCTGACCGGCAGATTACCGAGATATCCTGCCACGCTAAAGGTGTCAAAGCTCTTTTCCCTTCCGCTATGACAGTCATTGATATTGGGGGGCAGGACTGCAAGGGTATAAAACTGACCCTGGAAGGTAAAGTAGCCGACTTTGTCATGAATGATAAATGTGCTGCCGGCACCGGCAGGTTTCTGGAAGTAATTGCCGAGGCTCTCAGCGTAAAGCTTGAAGCGATGGGAAATTTAGCTCTTCAGGCGACAACTAAAGTAGAGATTAGTAATACCTGCACTGTGTTCACCGAGCAGGAGGTGGCATCTCTCCTTGCTGGAGGTGTCCCAGTTCCTGATATAATCGCCGGGATTCATGAAGCGATTGCAGCCCGGATAGTCAATATGGTCAAGGGGTTGAGAATAGAAAAGGATGTAGTGGTAACCGGGGGTGGAGCCAAGAACATAGGTCTGGTGAAAGCCATAGAAGAGAGACTCAGGCAATCGGTGCTCGTCCCTCCTGAGCCGCTTCTCACCGGGGCTTCGGGTGCGGCTCTTCTCGGTAAAGAGCTGATGGCGAAGGGAGTGGCGTCGAGGGCGGAGCGTCATCTCGAAGGAGTTACAATTTTCAAGTGAACAGCAAGGCAAAACTGTCGAACAAGTCTATAGTTGTGGGGGTTGATATTGGCTCTGTCTTCACCAAGGCAGTACTTATTGGGAATAGGGAGCCCTTTGTTTTTGAGATAGTTATGTCAGGAGGCAACTATAAAGAGACTGCTGGGAAGGCTATGAGCCAGGTGTTATCCAGAGCCGGTACTTCTTTAGAAGACATAGCTGGCGTCGTCACTACTGGTCTTGGGGCTACCAGCGCTCCTTTTCTTTCTCGGCAGGTAAGTGATATCTCCTGTCAGGCTAAAGGAATAAATTACCTTTTGCCAGGAGTCCGGACGGTAATTGATATTGGGGGGCAGTCCAGCAGGGTGATAAAAATAAATCCTGAGGGGAATGCAGTTGACTTTGTTATCAGTGAAAAGTGTGCTGCCGGCAGCGGCAGATTTTTGCAAATTATTTCCCGGATACTGGGAATTAAGATAGACGATATAGGTCCTCTGTCGTTGCAGTCCAAACAGGCTGTGGAGTTCAGCACTGGCTGTGCTGTCTTTGCCGAATCAGAGACAATATCTCGCATTACTGAGGGGGCCCTTAAGGAAGATATTTTAGCCGGTGTCCACAAAGCTATAGCCGCCAAGGTAGTCAGTTTAGTGAATAGAATCGGGTTGGAGATGGACTGTGGCCTTACTGGCGGGGGGGCTGAGGACATTGGTCTTGTTCAGAGAGTGGGTGAAGCCCTGGGTATTAAGGTACTGGTGCCTGAGCACCCGCGCATAACTGCTGCCCTGGGCGCGGCTTGTATTGCCACTGAGAGGTGAGTAAGAGAGGAGTAATTATTGAGCGGTCTAAAAGTTCCGAGCCGTACTGAGTGGGCTGGCAGACTTCGTAATCAAGGGAACAAAATAGTCGGCTACTTTTGCTGCTACACGCCCGTTGAGCTTATTACCGCAGCCACCCTTATACCTTATCGCCTGACTGGGGCCATGGGTAAGCCGATTGTACATGCCGATGGGTTTTTAGAGACTGTCATGTGTCCCTTTGTCAGAAGCGTCTTGGAAATGAAAATTAATGGAGAGTACGATTTCATTGACGGACTGGTGATGGGTAATACCTGCGATACCATTAATTTTTCCTATACGGTATTTAATGATTACTGGAAACCGGCCTTCACTCACTTTTTAGATATCCCCCACAAGGCAACTGAATCAGCACAACTATATTACCGCAGTGAGTTCGACCGTTTTCGGCGTGCGCTTTGTGAGTATGCTGGCGTTACTCCCAGCGATGAGGCCCTGAGGCGGGCTATATCTCTACACAATAGAAACCGGGCGCTCCAAAGGGAGCTTTACAACCTCCGTAAGGAGGATACCCTACCAGTATCTGCCAGCGAGGTTTTGGATATTATTATATGCAACCTGGGAATCCCCGTTGAGGAGGGCAATCGGCTTCTTGAGAATACTATGGCCAGGATAGAAGCTGGTGAAGCCCGGCACCCCAGCCCTGGGATTCGCCTATTACTGTGGGGTAGCCAGCTCGATGGCACAAAGATACTGGATCTTGTTGAGGACTGCGGAGCTAACGTTGTCGTGGATGACCTCTGTATCGGCTCGAGGAACTTTCGCTGCGATGTAGAAATTACATCAGACCCTATGGAAGGACTGACCAGATTTTACTCAAACATCCAGGTATGTGCCCGTACCTTCAGGGATAACGTCGATGAAAGGTTCAGCCATATCAAGGACTTAGCCATAAGTTTTAGAGTTGATGGGGCTATCCTCTATATACTGCGTTATTGTGATATTAACGGTTTCGATATGCCTTTTTTGAAGGAGTATCTCAGGAATATTGAGGTACCGGTACTTGTTATTGAAGATGACTATACCGGGGGTGCTCTGGCGCAGGTTAAGACCAGGGTGCAGGCTTTTGTAGAGATGCTAGAGCAAGGGTAGAATCCATAGTCACCAAGGTTGGAGTTTATAAATGGAGAGAGTAACTGAGCGAGAACTGGGTGGTGAGGACCAGAGACTTGAAAAGACCACCGAGACAACAAAGATGGTTACGACGCTGGAGAAGATGCAGTTTCGATGGGCTCTAGATGCCGCGCAGAAAGGCGAGCCAGTTGCCTGGTGCATGGTTGGGGTACAGCCGGAAATAATACGGGGATTCGGCATCGCTGATGTTTACCCTGAGAACTATGCAGCTATTGCTTCGGCTAAAAGGCAGATTGTGCCCTATTTAGAAAGCGCTGAGAGCCGGGGCTTCCCCACATTCCTTTGTTCCTATGCCAGATATGGTCTAGGCTATACTTACCGCATGCTGGAGCTGGGAGGACACGTTCCTCCTTCCCCCGAGGAGGTCCCCTGGGGGGGCATGGCCAGACCAGACATCATCCTAGGGCGCGGCCAGTGTGAACCCGGTTATAAATGGTTCCAGGCGATGGGTAATATACTTGATATCCCGGTATTCATTCATGAGGAAAAGTGTATCCGGATTGCCCCTGGCTCCAGTCCGATACAGCCGTACGATGACCCTGAGTTTAGAGGAGCATTAATAGCGGCTGAAATCCAGGATAACAAAGACATGATTGCTTGGATTGGGGACAAACTTAAAAGAAAGATAAATTGGGACAAGGTTATCGAGGCATTTTATCTACAGAACGAGATGCGCCGTCTATGGAATGGGGTCTTCGAGCTCAGAAAGGCAATCCCTAGTCCAATGCCTTCTGAGGATATGGTCAGCGCTATTTACCCCGGGTATTGTCTCGCTGGCACCACGGAAGCAGTAGACTTTTACCGCAAGCTCTATGATGAAGTGAAGGACAGGGTTGAAAAGAAGTTGTGCATAATTCCAGAGCTTCAGCAGGAGAAGTACCGCCTGCTCTGGGGCGGGATTGCCATCTGGCAGTACACCGGCTTCTACAAGTACGTTCAAAACTTCGGCGCCGTGTTTGTGACTGAGAACCAGTACTACCGCGACGCCTTTCTGGAAACTGATACCGACCCGAACAAAGACCCATTACGAGCCATAGCCGAGAGGCATTTCTACGAATCTAAGATGGTAGCCGATAGGGCCAAGCATTACGGCACAGGGGATATACGCAGCGGGTTAGTGCTGGAAATGATCGATGAATATCACTGCGATGGCGCAGTACTCCATTTCCTTATTTCCTGTCGGCCGGTGGTGATAGGCTGGACCCACACTTATAATTTGATTAGAGAGAAAACGGGTATCCCCACCATGCCACTTGAAAGTGACATGTGCGACCCCAGAAGCGTTTCGCCGGCAGATATCAAAAACAAAGCCCAAGCATTCTTGGAGGTGGTGGCTAACTACAAACAGGCGCAGGAAAGAGCCGGTGGGTCGGCACCCCATGGAGGGGTATAAGTTCAGTTAGCCATACACAAAATCGGTGACACTATGTTATAATACACACACTACATCAAATTCACAATCAAGGAGGTAAGTAATAGTGGGTTATCTGAGCGTAATATCTCAAGCGGTTCAGAATGGCGACCACAATAAGGTGGTGCAAACCGTGGAAGAGTCACTTAGAGACGGTATGCCGGCCATCGATGTGCTGGAGAAAGGGCTAGTTCCCGGCATACAGGCACTTGGGGAGCGATTCAAGGGTGGTGAGGTGTTTCTCCCCGAGGTTTTGATATCGGCTAGGGCGATGAATAGAGGGGTTGAGGTGCTGAATCCACATCTTACCGGAGAAGAGACCCAGAAACAGGGCACTGTCGTTCTCGGAACTGTCGAAGGGGACCTTCACGATATCGGAAAGAATCTGGTCAAGATGATGCTGGAATGCAACCGGTTTCACGTTGTTGACATGGGCATTGATGTTCCCCCCACCTCCTTTGCCGATGCCGCCCGTGAGCACAAGGCAGACATTGTTGCTGTCTCATCTCTGCTGACGGTTACCATGGTCAACATACCTGGAGTGATTGATGCCCTGGAAAAGTCAGGGCTGAGGGGCAAGGTACCAGTTATGGTTGGTGGTGCGCCACTGACCCGGGAGTTCGCTGATAGTATCGGAGCTGAGGGATTCGCTGAGGATTGTGCCTCAGCGGTAGATGAAGCGAAACGCCTGATGACACATTAGTAAAGAGGAGTAAGGATGAGTATTTCAGATGGAGAACGGTTTTTAGGTATTTGCCGATTTGAGAGGCCAGGTGATTTATGCCTATTAACTTCCTTTTTCAATGGCTTCTGGTCCAAAACACTAGAGGAATGGGTTCAGCAGGGTGCTCCCAAACAGATATTGGATAGTAGCTTTTGCAATGCTTACTTTCAATTCGTTGATATACATGCTATGCGTGAGCTCAAAACTGGTTCGTATAATGATAGAATCGACATTGGTGGTGGGGTTACCTACGAGCACTCGGTTCACCTTGTAGTTCCCCCTTACGAGTCTAGGATTATCGGAGAGGATGAACGTACCATTACCCTGATAAATAAGGATGGTAAAAAGGCCAGAGTTTTTAAGGATGACCCCGAGAGGATGCCCATGTTCCTGGATCACCCGGTTAAGGATAGGGCTTCTTGGGAAGAACATAAGAAGAGGCTGGATCCCAATACCCCTGAGCGATATCCTTCCGATTGGAATGCCTATGTTCAGGAAATTAACAGCAAGAGTGAGCCAACGATGTTGCTTGCCGGAAGCCTTTTTGGCCATCTACGTGAATGGGTGGGGCTCGAGAATCTACTTTATATGTTCTACGATGACCCAAGCCTGATAGAGGACATGATGGATCAAATATGTTACCTGGAAACTGAGAGCCTCAAACGCGCACTAAAGGATATAAGGGTTAGCTGCGCCATGTTCTGGGAAGACATGGCCTATAAGACCGGCCCATTGATTTCCCCCGATATGTTTCGCAAATTCATGATGCCTCGCTACCGAAAGATTACCGATGTACTCCACAGTAATGGTATAGACGTAATCTTCGTGGACAGTGATGGGGATGTCAACAAGCTTATTCCTCTCTGGCTAGAGTGTGGGGTAAATGGCCACTGTCCTCTGGAATGCGCCGCTGGAAATGATGCCGTTGCCCTCAGGAAGAAATATGGCAAGGATATAATACTGGGAGGTAACATCGACAAAAGAGAGCTTCTGAAAGGGAAGGATGCTATACGCGAGGAGGTCATGTCCAAGTTGCCATTTCTGCTTGAGACGGGGGGCTACTTCCCAGCTGTAGACCATTTAGTACCGCCCGATGTAACCTTTGAAAACTACTGCTATTTCATCAACACCATGCGCGAAGTTGCTGGAATGGAGAAGCTATCGTTCCAGTAAATGAGATGCTGCTAACATAGCCCGGACCTGATGAACTTGAAGCAAAGAGGCTCGTTATGACATCAAATAGAGACCGCTTTAAGGCCATTGCCAAGTTCCAGAGACCAGGGGAGATGTCATTGCTAATGAAATTTAACCTGTTCTGGAGCGAAACCATCGTTAATTGGGTAAATGAGGGAGCGCCGCAACAATTGTTGGATAGTGCATATCGTGGGCGCTACTTTGGATTCGATAATACGTACACAATGGAGGAGATTTCTGCTGGGCTAACCAAGGTCTCTTATAAGATGGGAAAGGTTGAAAAGGAACTTGTTATCCCGCCAATCGTGCCTCACTTTGAGACAAAATTACTTGAGGAGGACGAAGACACTACCACCATAATTAACCAGGGAGGTCAAAAGCTAAGGCTCTTCAAGAACCATCTTGAGAGGATGCCTATGTATCTTGACCAACCAGTTAAGGACTGGGCAACCTGGAAGGAATACAAAAAGAGGCTTGACCCCGATACCCCGGAGCGCTGGCCCGCTGATTGGGATAGCTATGTTGAGAAGGTGAATAAAGAGGACTGCCCGGTATGTATGCGAGGTGGAAGCTTCTTTGGTGTCCTGCGAGAGTGGATGGGCTTGGAGAGGCTCCTCTATACATTCTACGATGACCCAAACCTCGTTGAGGACATGATGGACACCATGCTCAACCTGGGACTGGAGATTATCAAGCGGGCGGTCAAGGATATAAAGGTGGACTTCGTTCTTTTTTGGGAGGACATGGCCTATAAGACCGGCCCACTGATTTCCCCTGATATGTTTCGCAGATTTATGATGCCTCGGTATCGCCAGGTGACTGACCTGCTTCACAAGAATGGTATAGATATAATCTTCGTGGATAGCGATGGCAATATAAACAAGCTCATACCCCTGTGGCTCGAATGTGGAGTAAACGGATTCTGGCCCTTGGAGGTGGCTGCGGGAAATGATGTGGTCACCCTGAGAAAGGAATATGGCAAGGATGCAATACTGGCAGGAAATATGGACAAGCGAGAGCTCCTCAAGGGCAAGGAGGCAATAAGACAGGAGGTCATGTCCAAGCTACCATTCCTGCTTGAAACGGGAGGCTACTTCCCTGGAGTTGACCATGAAGTGCCCCCTGGTATCACTCTGGAGAACTATCAATATTTCATTAACACCATGCGAGAGGTTGCTGGAATGGAGAAGCTATCGTTCCAGTAAATGAGATACTGATAACATAGCCCGGACCTGATGAACTTGAAGCAAGGAGGCTCGTTATGACATCAAATAGAGACCGCTTTAAGGCCATTGCCAAGTTCCAGAGACCAGGGGAGCTATCCCTGTTAGGTAACATTAATGGTTTCTGGACCGGGAGCACAATAGAACACTGGGTAGCTAATGGAGCGCCGCAACAACTGCTGGATAGGGCATACCGTGAGCACTACTTCGGCTTCGATGACGTGAACGCATTGGACGAGATCGTCTCTGGGCTGACAGTGAGCTTGTGCAAGATGGGAGAAGTCGCTTTTAAAGATTTGCCCACGCCAATCGTGCCTCGCTTTAAGCCGCAGGTCCTCAGCGAAGATGAAAATACCCGTATCATAATCAACGAGGGAGGTCAAAGGGTAAAGGTTTTCAAGAGGGCTGACCGTATGCCCATGTACCTTGACCAACCAGTTAAAGACCGGGCAACCTGGAAGGAATTCAAGAAGAGGCTTGACCCCGATACTCCAGAGCGCTGGCCCGCTGATTGGGATAGCTATGTTGAAAAGGTGAATAAGGAAGACCTCCCGGTATCCCTGGAGGTTGGCAGCTTCTTTGGCTTCTTGCGAGAATGGATGGGCTTGGAGAGGCTCCTCTATACATTCTACGATGACCCGAATCTCATTGAGGACATGATGGACACTATCCTCAACCTGGAACTGGAGGTTATCAAGCGGACGGTCAAGGATATAAAGGTGGACTGGGCCCGCTTTTGGGAGGATATGGCCTATAAGACCGGCCCACTGATTTCGCCTGATATGTTTCGCAGATTTATGATGCCTCGGTATCGCCAAATTACCGACCTGCTTCACAAGAATGGTATAGATATAATCTTTGTAGATAGCGATGGCAATATAAACAAGCTCATACCCTTGTGGCTCGAATGCGGCATAAACTTCTTCTGGCCCCTAGAGGTGGCTGCGGGAAATGATGTGGTCGCCCTGAGGAAGGAATACGGCAAGAATGCGATACTGGCAGGGGGTATGGACAAGCGAGAGCTCCTTAAGGGCAAGGAGGCAATAAGACAGGAGGTCATGTCCAAGTTACCATTCCTGCTCGAAACGGGAGGCTACTTTCCCTGCCTTGACCATGCCGTGCCACCCGATATCACCCTGGAGAACTATCAGTATTTCATCAACACCATGCGAGAGGTTGCTGGAATGGAGAAGCTATCGTTCCAGTAAATGAGATGCCGGTCTTTCCCTGGGGAAAATAGCAGCCCCTGCTTGGTAAGGGGGAATGATGCTATAATCTTTTTAGATGGCCTGCGGAGCGTGTTTAATTGCTAACTCCAAGAACAACGGAACTAGTGACCGGTATGCTTGCCGGAGAAAAGCAATCCCTGGCACAACTAATCTCCCTGGCTGAAAATGATAGTCCAGACCTTCCTCAAATAATAGAAATGCTCTATCCGCACTTAGGTAAAGCGTGTTGTGTAGGTATTACTGGGCCACCAGGCGGGGGAAAGAGTACTTTAGTGGACAAGCTAGTTACCATTATTAGAAGCAAAGGATTACGTGTTGGGATTATAGCGGTCGACCCAAGTAGCCCTATTAGCGGTGGTGCTGTACTAGGTGACAGAATAAGGATGTCTCAGCACTATTTGGATGAAGGGGTATTTATTCGGAGTATGGCGACCAGAGGTAGCCATGGTGGTCTATCTAAAGCGGTTACTACTACCGTAAACCTGCTGGACGCCTTTGGTAAGGATATTATTATTGTGGAGACTGCCGGTGTAGGACAGACTGAACTAAGTATCAGAGAGATAGCAAGTGTTCTGGTGCTGGTTCTAGCACCGGGGTTTGGCGATGCCATACAAGTTATGAAAGCAGGATTAATAGAAGTCGCTGATATAATTGTGGTTAATAAAGCAGACCATGAGGGGGCTGAAAGATTGCTTGCTGAACTTAGAGATACATTGATACCCAACTGTTGGGGTTCCGAGCAATCAATTATGGCTACTCAAGCTATAGACGGTATAGGAATCGAAGAACTCTACCAGGCAATAGAAAGACACCGTGGAAACTGCTAAAATGACTGTGAGTTTGCCCAACAAGACTATATCAGGTTTAAGGGGTATGTTACTAGGAAATAATTGGCAACAGAGTCCTGCTTGTTGGAGGGAATGTCTGAAGTAATGAAGAAAGCTGAGAAGATGACTGAAAGAAAGAAGGAATTTAGGACTACCGTTGGTGGAACTGTAGTTAAGAGAGCATATACGTCGGCTGATTTGGAAGGGCTCAGAGAAGAAGACATTGGTTTCCCTGGAGAGTATCCATTTACCCGACATATAATGCCAAGTGGTTATAGGAGTAGGCTATGGACAATGCGGCAGTATGCCGGATTTGGCACAGTAGAAGAGACCAATAAGCGGTATAAATATTTGTACCAACAAGGGCAAACCGGCTTTAGTGTTGCTTTCCACTTGCCCACTCAAGAAGGATATGATTCAGACCATCCTCTGAGTACCGGAGAGGTAGGTAAGTGTGGGGTTGCCATAGATTCACTCCAGGACATGGAGCAGCTCTGGGTAGGTATCCCGCTGGCTGAGGTAAGCACATCAATGACAATTAACGCCACGGCACCAATCATATTAGCCATGTACATTGCAGCTGCCGAGAAGCAGGGGGTGGATAAAAGTAAACTCAGAGGAACAGTTCAAAATGATATATTAAAGGAATATATAGCCAGAAACACATATATTTTTGGCCCCATGCCATCAATGCGACTGGTGACTGATATTTGTTCTTATTGTGCTCAGTATATGCCAGAATGGAATTCGATAAGCATCAGTGGCTATCACATGCGGGAAGCCGGTGCTACAGCTGCCCAAGAAGCTGGCTTCACACTCGCTAATGGAATTGCCTATGTTCAGGCAATGATAGATAGAGGGATGAAGGTAGATTCTTTTGCACCACGATTTTCCTTTTTCTTGGCTGCATATACTAACCTTCTTGAAGAGGTCGCCAAGTTTAGGGCACTGCGGCGTATGTGGGCTAAGATAATGAAGGAGAGATTTGGTGCTAAGGACCCTAAGTCAATGATGTTGAGATTCCATGTTCAAACCGACGGGTTCACCCTGACCGAACAGCAACCACTTAACAATATCGTACGGGTGACTTTGCAGGCTCTAGCGGCAGTATTGGGAGGTTGCCAATCTTTGCACACTAACTCGTTTGATGAAGCACTGGCTTTGCCCAGCGAGGAGGCAGTGCAAGTGGCGCTTAGAACCCAACAAATCATTGCCTATGAGAGTGGTGCTACTGATACCGTTGACCCCCTTGGTGGCTCATACTGCACAGAGTGGCTGACCAATCAAATAGAAGATAGAATTATGGAGTATATTGATGAAATTGACAGAATGGGTGGCGCCCTCAAGGCAATAGAGAAGGGGTATATTCAGAGAGAGATTTCAAATTCAGCCTACAACTACCAAAGGGCGGTAGATTCCGGTGACCAAGTAATCGTTGGTGTCAACAAGTTTACTACCCTGGCTGAGCGCGAGCTAAAGATTCTGGAGATTAGCTCAGAAACAGAGGGGAAACAGATAGAAAGATTGAAGAGATTGAAGCAGGAGAGGGATAGTCAAAGGGTGAACGAGATACTAGGTAGGGTGCGAGAGGTGGCTGGGAGCCGCCAGAATATTATGCCGGAATTGATTGAGGCAGTTAAAGTCTATGCCACTGTTGGTGAAATAAGCGATGTGTTGAGAGACGTGTTTGGAGAATTCAGAGAACCAAATGTACTCTAAATAGGGGGAATTTGTGATGGGTAGTAGAAGGATACGGGTCTTGATAGCCAAGCCTGGGCTGGATGGACATGATAGGGGAGTCAAAGTGTTAGTCCGAGGTTTAAGGGACGTGGGGATGGAGATAATCTATCTTGGGTTACGATTAACACCAGAGCAAATTGCCGAGGCAGCGATACAAGAAGGAGTAGATGTGGTTGGTATAAGTTGTTTGTCTGGCGCTCATATGGCATTATTCCCCAAAACGGTGCGACTTCTCCGGGAAAAGGGCGGCCAGCATATGCTGGTTATCGGCGGCGGAATTATACCTAAGAAAGATATCCCTAAGCTGAAGGAGGCTGGTATTGCCCAGGTATTTGGGCCAGGAACACCGATTGATGAAATAAGCAAGTTTATTAAAACAAATTTAACGGAGAGAGAATGATAAAGAAAATTGACCACATCGGGATTGCGGTGAGAAGTATTGAGGAGGCAGTAAAGTTGTACACCGAGGTGCTTGGACTTGAGGTTAAGGAGATAGAGGTTGTAGCTGACCAGAAGGTGAGAACTGCTATTATTTCGGTGGGTGAGACCAATATTGAATTGATGGAGCCAATTGGCTCAGATGGCCCAGTTGCCAGGTATCTTGAGAACAGAGGAGAGGGGATGCATCATCTATCTCTAGAGGTCAATGATATCGAGGGTGCTCTTGAGACAATGGTCAACAAGGGGATTCCACTTGTTGATGAGAAACCGAGAATGGGTGTGGGGGGCAATCGAATTGCTTTTCTGCACCCCAAAGGAACCAAGGTATTAATCGAACTGGTTGAGCGGGCAAGGAGATAAAATTATGGTAGAAGAAGATAAACAGATAAAGGACAGATTGCTAACTGAGCTACGAGAGCGTAGAGACAGGGTTAAGGAGATGGGGGGAAGGGAAAATGTGGAAAGGCAGCGAAAGCGAGGCAAATTAACGGCGCGTGAACGCATAGAGAGGTTGCTTGATGAGGGGACTTTTTGCGAGATTGCAATGTTTGCCAAAAACAGAGGAACTGCTTTCGGTATGGATAAGGTGGACGTGCCCGCGGACGCAGTAATTACCGGCTATGGCAAAATTGACGGCAAGAAGGTATATATTTTCTCCCAGGACTTCACCAGTATTGGTGGAACCTTATCCGAAATACACGCCAAAAAGATTTGCCAAATCATTGATGGTGCTATAAAGAATGGTTGTCCCATCATCGGGATAAATGACTCTGGAGGAGCCAGGATTCAGGATGGTGTGGATGCCTTGTCTGGCTTTGGTCAAATTTTCTTCAGAAATACATTAGCCTCTGGCATAGTGCCGCAGATATGCGCCATTATTGGCCCCTGTGCTGGTGGTGCCGTATATTCCCCGGCACTGATGGACTTCATATTTATGGTTAAAAAGATAAGTCACGCCTTTATCACTGGACCAAGAGTGGTTAAGGCTGTATTAGGCCAGGAGATTAGCGAGGAGGAGCTTGGTGGTGCCACTGTGGTTCAGAAAAAGGCAGGAGTTGCCTGTCGCTCGGAAAACAGTGAGGTGGAGTGCTTGCAAAATATAAGGGAGCTACTGAGCTACCTGCCGTCAAGTAGTAGAAAAAAGCCGTCACGGGTTAATTGGGGGGATGCTCAAACAAGTACGGACACAGCCCTGTTTGATATCGTTCCGGCAAATCCAAGCAAGCCATATGATATGCATAAGATAATTGAGAGAGTCTTCGACCAGAGACAGGATGGGAGGAAAAACTACTTCGAGCTATTTCCTGAATTTGCCACCAATATAATCACCTGTTTCTCCAGACTGAATGGGTGGTCAGTGGGCATAATAGCTAATCAGCCGATGTCAATGGCGGGATGTTTGGACATTGATGCCTGTGACAAGGCTTCCCGGTTCATCAGGTTCTGCGATGCCTTTAATATCCCGGTTATTAACCTGGTTGATGTGCCCGGATACCTGCCAGGGTCAGAACAGGAATGGGGTGGAATAATCCGGCACGGAGCCAAGATGCTTTATGCCTACTCGGAGGCTACCGTGCCTAAGATAACCCTCACTATCAGGAAGGCATACGGAGGCTCTTACCTTGGAATGTGCAGCAAGGATTTAGGGGCTGATGCTGTACTCTGCTGGCCGACTACTGAACTGGCGGTAATGGGATCAGAGGGAGCCGTCGCCATAATATTCAGAAAGGAGTTAGAAAAGGCAGCCGATAGCAACAAATTCCTACAGGAGAAGATAAAGGAATATAGAACCATGTTTGCCAATCCCTACCGGGCTGTCCAGCACCTGCACGTTGATGATGTGATTGACCCGGCGGAAACGAGACCGAGACTTATCAAAGCGTTGGAAATGGCGATAGACAAAGCAGAAACAAGACCTGAAAGGAAGCATGGCATCATGCCAACATAGAAAGTGGTAACTATGGTTGTCAATTCTTCCTCCTGGGAACACCTTGAGTCGGTTCAAGTAAAGCCGTAAGACATAGGCGGGAATTAAAGGTGTTAAAAGCTAAATGAAGCTTTTTGAATTTGAAGCGAAAAACATATTGAAGCAGTATGGTATACCAGTCCCTAGAGGCGATGTGGCTAATAACCCAGGTGAAGCTGGCGTAATAGCTGGGGAAATTGGTAGACCGGTGGTGCTGAAATCCCAGGTTTTGGTCTCCGGCAGGGGTAAATCAGGTGGGATATTATTTGCCAATAATACTGCTGAAGCTAAAAGCATGGCGTCAAACCTTATCGGCAGTACCATTAAAGGGAATGTGGTAACCAGCCTGCTGGTTGAGGAAAAACTGGATATAGTTGAACAATTTTATGCGTCAGTAACTATAGATAGGCAAGCCAGGGCTTATGTTGTATTAGCCTCTACTAGTGGCGGGATGGATATTGAGGACACCGCCCTAGCTTTCCCTGACAGAATATCGCGTCGTTGGGTTGAGCCTACTGTTGGCTTCAGCTACCCAGATGCAATAGATATGGTAAGTCAACTTAATACCGGCCAAGGTGACGCCACGAAGTTTGCGGCTATCATTGACACCCTTTATAAGGTTACAACTCACTATGATGCTGAATTAGTTGAAATAAACCCTCTAGCCAGGACGCCTTCAGGCGAATTCATCGCTGCTGACGCCAGAATAATAGTGGATGATAATGCCCTTTTTAGACATCCTGAATTTCGGGATAGAAGTGCCCTAGCTGTAGAGGATACCCTTTGGGAAGCTGAGGCTAGACGACAAAAACTAGCCTATGTAGACCTATCTGGGGATATAGGCATTATTGGCAATGGTGCCGGTTTAGTTATGGCAACACTAGACCTTGTTGACCTCTTTGGCGGTAGACCAGCCAACTTCCTGGATATAGGTGGTGGGGCTCAAACAGAAGTTATCAAGAAAGCAGTTACACTGGTGATGTCCAAGCCAGGGGTGAGGGCAGTCCTGATAAATATTCTTGGTGGAATAACCAGGTGTGATATAGTCGCCCGGGGAATTATTGCCGGACTCAATGAGGCGGTGGTAAAGAAGCCTATAGCAGTGAGGCTGATGGGGACTAATGAGGAGGAAGGAGCCCAGATATTATACCAGGCTGGAGTTCATACCTGCTCCAATATGGAAGAAGCGGTTAGAGAAGTGTTGAAACTGTAGGTTAGCGAATGAGCATCATAATAGATGAAGATTCGAGGGTTGTAGTTCAAGGAATAACCGGGAATGAAGGCAGATTTCAGACTGCGTCGATGCTACGCTATGGAACACAAATAGTTGCTGGAGTGACTCCAGGTAAGGGAGGACAGCAGGTTCAAGATGTACCCGTTTATAACACAGTTTCTGAGGCAGTCAGTAATCATGGTGCTAACACATCTATCATATTCGTTCCGTCCCGTTTTGCCCTGAGTGCTGTTTTTGAAGCTATTGACGCCGGCATAAAGACTGTGGTGGTTATTACCGAGTTAATTCCCCAAAAAGATGCTATTGAGTTTATTGCCCACGCCAACAAAAAAGATATCATCATTGTCGGTCCCAACTGCCCCGGGCTAATCAACCCTGGAATCAGGATAAAAGTAGGCATCATGCCCGACCATATTTTCACACCGGGTAGCATAGGTATTGTCTCCCGCAGTGGGACTTTAACCTATGAGATTGCCTGGCACATTAGCAACACTGGCTTGGGTCAGAGCACCTGTGTAGGTATAGGTGGGGATGCTATTGTCGGACTAGATTTTATCAAGGTACTTGAGATGTTCAAAAACGATGAGGAAACAAAGAGAGTAGTTTTGATAGGCGAGGTAGGTGGTAACGCCGAGGAACTGGCAGCTCAATACATCGAGGAAACAAACTATCCCAAACCAGTGGTAGCCTATATTGCCGGAAGGTTAGCCCCACCAGGCAAATGCATGGGGCACGCCGGGGCAATAATAATGGGGAATGCCGGGACAGCAAGCAGTAAGATTGAAGCCTTCACCAAGGCCGGGGTGCCGGTAGCGGAAAAACCCAGTGACATAATCAAATTACTTAATACGTGAATTGAATAAGATTGGGGAAAGAGAGAGATAAGATGAACAAAAAATCGAGGAGGTTAATACCTCCGGGGTTAGTTTATATCGCCGAGAACATTACCTCTAAGCACAATATATTGGGTGCTGCCAAGGGAGCAGGGGCAAAGTGGGCTAAAGACCTTAACCTGCCTAAAGAGGGAGAGACTATATTTTTCGCCGGCTGTGGGTACCAGTACACCAGTGGGCTTGAGTCTTTGATGTCTCTCATACGAAGGATGGATAAAAGCATAATCGGCGCTGAGCTGCCAATGAACCTGGTTGGGTTTCAGAAGAAACTGGGCATTGATCTTGCTGGGGTTTACCGCAAAGTAGTGGCCAGGAGTGATAATTCTGATGCCCAACCCCTAAGGGATGCAGTTAAGGTGCTGAGCAATCTTGGTGTTGAGTTCGGTTATCTAGCCGATGACGAGCCGTGCTGTGGGGGACCGCTGCACTACTTTGGATTGGAAGAGGAATTTGTGAAATATGCTCAGGAGACGTATAAGAAACTAAAATCCTCAGGGGTGAAACGGATTATCAGTATTGTTCCTTCATGTACCTATACCCTCCGCAGCCTGTTTCCCAGCGTTATAGACGAGTATGACCTAGAGGTCAAGCATTTTTCAGAGGTAGTCTTAGAGAATATTCAATCCAGAGAACTCAGCTTTCCTAGAGAGGTTAAGGTTACCTATCATGACCCGTGTCAACTGGCACGCTATCTGGAACTGACAGAAGAACCGCGCCAAATACTGAGGGCTATCAAGGGCATTGAGCTGGTAGAAACTGACTGGACCAAAGGGGAGTGGACAACATGCTGTGGGGGTGGAGGAGGATTTGAGGCAGTTTTCCCCGAGTTAAGCCAGATTCTGGCGGTGAACCGGGCTAAGGAATTGGCTGAAACTGGAGCCGATATTATTGTTACGCACTGCCCAGGATGTATCATGCAGCTGAAAGGCGGACTTAAGGAAATGAAAGCCAATGGCATAGAAATCCTTGACCTGGCACAAATCGTAGCTATGGCTATGGAGGTATAAGATGTCTGTTTTTACGGATTATAAGAAAGAAATAATGGATGCCGCTCATAATGAGCGGATAAGACTGGCTTTGTCCCGGGCTATCAAGAGCTACCGGGCAAATACCAATGAGGCTCTGAGGAGATTCCCGCACACCATTAAGATGGCGGAGGAAGTTAGACAGATAAAGGAGAAGGCTATCGGTGAGATGGAGAATCTTACCAAACAGGCTTGTGAATCCATTGAGTATAATAAGGGGAAAGCGTATATAGCCAAAACTGCCGAAGAGGCATTAAATATCATTGGAGGCTTGGTGGGGAGTAATAAGCTAATCGTCAAAGGTAAAAGCTTGACCGGGGAAGAGATTGGGTTACGAGAATATCTGGAAGAACATGGCAATGATGTTTATGAAACTGACCTAGGTGAGTTTATCCTCCAAAAATTGGGGTCAAGACCGATGCACCTCGTCTCGCCCTCAATTCACGTGCCCAGGGAGGATGTTGCCCAGCTTTTTTCCAAGATTACCGGAGAGGAGCTCCCGCCAGATGATATCGGCAGGCTGGTGGCAGTTGCCAGAAAGATACTCAGGGAGAAATATTTTCAGGCAGACATTGGTATGAGTGGTGCCAACGTTGTGGCGGTTGATACCGGAACTCTATTCCTCATTGAAAATGAGGGCAATATTCGCCTGGCTACCGGTGCCCCACCGATTCACATTGCGCTGGTAGGTATGGAGAAATTAGTGCCATCACTTGGTGATGCCTATAAGGTCGCCGAGGTAACCTGGAGGTATGCTAATTACACTGTTCCCTCCTACGTAAGCCTGGTGTCTGGACCGAGTAAAACCGGTGATATTGAGAAGGTAACTACCTATGGAGTCCACGGTCCAAAGGAACTCCACGTTATCTTTATGGACGATGGTAGGACTGAATTAGCTAAACACCCAATATTGCGTCAAGCACTGTATTGCCTCAGGTGTGGTGGGTGTCTCTACGAATGTCCCGTTTTTGCCGTAACTGCCGGTCATTTTGGAGATAAGTATTTTGCTGGCATTGGTGCTATCTGGGCAGCAATGATTAGTCGGGATATAGAGAAGGCAGCCGCGATAGCCTACACTTGCCTAACCTGTGGCCGGTGCAAGGTAAGATGCCCGATGAAGATTGATGTGCCAGAAATGGTAGTTGAACTCAGAAGATTGATAGCCGAGGGTGACTAGTCAAGCCTGTGTTTTCACTGGGTTAATATTAAGAAATTATCGAGGGAAGTGCGCAGTGTCACCATGAGAGATATTGATGCCAAAGAAATAACCAAGACAGTGTCTCACCTCTTTCAGGAGGCATGTTATAAGCTCCCTGATGACGTACTGACTGCTCTCAGGCAAGCGCGAGAGGCAGAGAAATCATCTGTTGGACGTGAGGTACTGGACAGGATACTGGAAAATGCAGAGGTCTCGGTTAAAGAGGGAATCCCCCTATGCCAGGATACCGGTGCTGCCGTAGTCTTTTTGGAACTGGGGCAAGAGACTCACATCGTTGGTGGGGACCTTTACGCCGCCGTCAATGAAGGAGTGCGCCAAGCGTATAACGAGGGCTATTTGCGTAAATCTATGGTGAGCCAGCCTTTCTCCGCTCGGCTAAATACTAAAGATAATACTCCAGCCATCATTTACACTGACGTCGTTCCTGGCAATAAGCTCAAGATTATGGTAATGCCTAAGGGCGGTGGCGCCGAGAATATGACTCGTCTGGCTATGTTAACCCCAGCGCATGGTCGGCAAGGGATAATAGATTTTGTGGTTAGTACTGTTGATGAAGCGGGCAGCAATCCTTGTCCCCCGGTTATTGTTGGTGTCGGGATAGGTGGTACTGCTGAAAGAACCATGATGCTTGCTAAGAGAGCATTATTGCGAAAGATAGGTCAGTCCAGTCCAGATGCTGAGGTTGCCGGATTGGAAAAGGAACTTCTAGAGCGGATTAATAACTTGGGCATCGGGCCAATGGGATATGGCGGCCGGGTGACTGCCCTGGCGGTTAACGTTGAAGTTCTCCCCTGCCATATCGCCAGTATGCCGGTAGCGGTTAACCTGCAATGTCACAGCAGTCGTCATAAAGAAGCGACACTATAATGAGCCAAAAACACGATGTCATAATTTTAGGGTCTGGGATTGCCGGACTGCGGGCAGCTATAGAAGCTACCCGGAAACCAGAAATTGATGTCGCCATCGTCTCCAAAGTTCAGCTTATGCGTTCCCACTCGGTCTGCGCCGAGGGTGGTACGGCTGGTGTCCTACAACCAGAGGCAGGAGACAGTATCGAACTCCATGCCTGGGATACAACCAGAGGCTCTGATTTTCTCTGTGACCAAGATGTTGTCATGCGCTTTGTCGAAGAAATACCCAAAGAACTCCTGCTTTTAGAGCATTGGGGCATTCCCTGGTCACGTCGTCCTGATGGACGAATTGCCCAGCGGCCATTTGGCGGCCATAGTTTTGACCGGACTACCTTTGCCGCTGATAAAACCGGTTTCTTTGAAATGCAGACCCTGTACGATACTCTGCAAAAATATGGTAATGTAAGCCGCTATGACGAGTGCTATGTTACCTCTATCCTAATAAAGGACAATGTATTCTGCGGTGTAACTGCCTGGGACCTGACAAGCGGCGAGTTTTTCCTTATCCAGGGTAAGGCTTTAATTATCGCTACTGGTGGTGCCTGCCGTATGTTTGGTTTCACCACTTACTCTCTTACTGCCACAGGGGATGGTTTAGCCATGGCTTACCGGGCTGGATTACCTATCAAAGACTTAGAGTTTGTCCAATTTCACCCTACTGGTCTGGTTCCTTCTGGTATTCTGATTACGGAGGCAGCCCGGGGTGAAGGTGGCTACTTGCGTAACAGCAAGGGTGAAAGGTTTATGGAGAAATATGCTCCGGCTAAGATGGAGTTAGCTCCCCGGGATATAGTCTCCCGCTCCGAGATAACGGAAATTGAAGAGGGCAGAGGCTTCCCCGGACCTGATGGGCTCGACTATTTACACATTGACCTGCGCCACCTCGGTACTGATAAGATTAACGAGCGGCTGCCTATGATTAGAGAAATCGCTATAAAGCTCAATTTCATTGACCCCATTTACGAGCCAATCCCTATTCGGCCGGCGGCTCATTATTTTATGGGTGGTGTTCATACTGATATAGATGGGGCTACTCCAGTAGGAGGCATCTGGGCAGCCGGAGAGGCAGCCTGCGTATCACTTCATGGAGCTAACCGTCTTGGTGCCAACTCAACGGCTGAGTGTCTCGTCTGGGGCAAAATTAGTGGGGATAAGGCAGCCGAGTATGCCTCAAAACAGAAAACATTCCCCACGTTGCCCGGAGAAACCATATTGAAGGACGAAGAGGCACGGATTTTCAACAGGTTTAGTCCTGAGGCCAGGGAAAGTGCTTATGCCCTGCGCCGGGAGCTGCAGAAAACCATGGATAGTCAGGTAGCTGTTTTCCGCACTGGCTCAGAGCTAGAAGCGGCTTTAAGTAAAATAAAGGAACTGAAGCAGCGTCTGCCTGAAGTCCAGGTCAGAGACCGCGGGCGCATATATAACACTGACCTGCTCGGCGCTCTGGAAGCTGATAACCTCCTTGACCTGGCTGAGATTATTGTCGCTGGGGCTCTGATCCGCACTGAGTCCCGTGGGGCTCATTCCCGACGAGACTTTCCCCAACGGGATGATACCAACTGGCTCAAGCATACTATGGCGTACTACACGCCCACTGGGCCAAGAATTGAGTATATTCCCGTAAGCATCACGGCGTGGCAGCCTGTAGAGAGGAAGTATTAGGGGTTAATTATGAGACGAATACAACCTCGACAGAATTATCTGGGTGCTGGTGGCTGGGTATGGGGTGGTAGATATGGATTGGAACGTTATCTTTACCTCCTCCATCGGATAACTGGCTTGGGAATGTTGCTCTTCCTGATATTCCATCTGATTGAGACAACCTTTTTCCGCATTCAGGGCCAAGATGTTTGGGAGGCTACCATGGCACTCCTTCAAAATCCATGGTTTGAAGTTGGCTTATACCTGGTGGCGGTTGCCTTTGTCTACCATGCCTTGAATGGTTTGCGCCTTATCTTACAGGAATTAGGCTTTGCCCTGGGGAAGCCTACCCGGCCAATCTATCCATATAAAGACGCACTCCGTAAAAAGCGTCCCTGGACAATGGCTATGCTAGCCGTTATTATCATCCTGGCCCTGGTCTTCCTTTTCGACTTTATCGTATAGGAGGTTGGTGATGCGTGTGCGCTTGCATCTTCTGCACATGCTTACTGGCGTGGCAATAGCTGCCTTATTGGGCATACACATGGTAATATTACACCTCGACGCTGTTCTTGGCTTCTTCGGAATTGACGCCACCGAGCCAACTTCCTGGGGAGCAATGATAGAGCGGGCTAGCCAGGGTATATGGGTGGGCATATATATAGCTTTGCTGGCGGTTGTTCTCTATCACGCTCTCTATGGGTTAAGAGGCGTCATATTAGAAGTGGCACCTTCCCACAGAACCGAACGCATCATTACCTGGGGGTTCATAATTATTGGCATCATCGTCTTTATCTGGGGCTCTTATGTCCCAATAGCCCTATTTTCCTCTTAGTAGGAGGTATTATGGCTGAAAGCAGCTCTAAACAGGTAACACTTAAAGTCCAGAGGTATGACCCGGAGCAAGGTGGTGTCCTCCATTGGCAGCAATTCACCGTGCCATCTAGCCGGGGCACGACTGTGCTCGATGGCCTGCTGTATATAAAAGAAAATCTGGATAGCACCCTTACTTTTCGCACTTCGTGTCGCATGGGAATCTGCGGCTCCTGTGGTATGATGGTCAATAATTATCCTCACCTTGCCTGCCATACCCAAATAGAAGAGCTCCGCTCCGATACGCTGACCATCAGACCCTTGCCTAACATGCCTATCATCAAAGACCTGGTAGCTGACCTGACTCCGGTGTTCAATAGTCACAAATCAATAAAGCCTTACATCATTCGCTATGATACACAAGAAGTAGAAAACCCCACTGCTGAGTTTGTCCAGCTACCTCAAGAGTTAGACGCCTTCGAGCAATTTGCCTACTGCATAAAGTGTGGCATATGTGTTTCTGCTTGCCCTACCTCAGCCAGCGATAAGCTTTTTCTTGGGCCCCAGGCCTTAGCTCAGTGTTATCGCTACTGCGCTGATACCAGGGATGGAGACCAGCAGCAGAGATTCCCTTTAGTGGACACTGACCATGGTATATGGCGTTGCCATCTTGCCGGCGCCTGCTCGGAAGCCTGTCCCAAGGGGGTAGACCCAGCTTTAGCTATTCAGTTGCTCAAAAGACGATTGCTATCCCAGGCTCTGGGACTTGGGAAAAAACAACAGCCTTCACCGGTGGTTCCACCACCTACTGAAACTGAACCCAAAATCCCTTTCCCTGAGTTCACCGTGAAGGGAGATAGATAAACCATGTCGAAGAAGAATCTAAAGTCTAGCTAGGAGGATAGCAATGGTCAAGAAGATTAGGTTACCTTTAACCGATGATATCTTAAAAGACCTTAGGGTAAGGGACAATGTTTTACTCAGTGGCGTTATCTATGCGGCTCGCGATGCTGCCCATAAGAGAATGATTGAAGCACTAGACCAAGGAAAGCCTCTGCCATTTGATATTAGGGGGCAGACGATATACTTTATGGGTCCCTCGCCGGCCAAACCAGGGCAGCCGATTGGCTCTGCCGGACCAACCACCAGCGGGCGCATGGATGCCTATTCACCCCGTTTGATAGCTGAGGGGCTGAAGGGGATGATTGGCAAGGGTATGCGCTCGCCAGCGGTAAAAGAGGCTATGAGGAAATACCAGGCAGTGTATTTGGCGGCTATTGGTGGTGCTGGGGCTCTCATCGCTAAGCGCATTAAGAGTTCGGAGGTAATTGCTTATGAGGAGCTTGGTGCAGAGGCAATCCGCCGTCTGGAGGTAGAAGATTTTCCCGTCACTGTGGTAAATGACATCTATGGTGGCGACCTTTACCAAGAGGGCAAAGCAAGATACAGGATAGACTAGAAAAATCACCAACTTTTACCAAGTTTTATATGGTATTGACAGGCCATGTTATTTGTGGTAAGATTGCACTAAAATAAGCTGAGTATGGAATATGTCACTTTACTTTGACCCTCAAGCAATATATTATACGTTTTATTTTTACTGGGCGCGTAGGGCGCGCTTGGGGGACTTGGCGTTGACAATATAACCAGCTTACAGGGTAACAAATCTAAAGAAAAATCCAAGAGAGCCTTCCCAAGCGGTAGGGCTCTTTTGTTTTGACTGGCTAAAAGTCAAGGCAAAAGATATTACACTGGAAACAGGAGCTTAACTTTTAGCAATATTGTAAAATATTTTAAGGAGAGGGAAATGATAATAATGAAAACCGACGCCACAAAAGAACAAGTAGAGCATGTAGTAAAAGAAATTAGGAGTTTCGGGCTAAGAGCCGATGTTTCTAAGGGTGCCTACAAGACAGTGATTGGGCTAATAGGGGATGAAAGGAAAATACCCTTTGATCACTTTGCCGTTCTGCCTGGAGTAAAGGAGGCAATGAGAGTTGAAATCCCGTATAAGCTGATTAGCCGGGAATATAGTAAATTCTTTGAAGGGGTAAGCGAAGGCGTGGTAATACAAGTGGGAAATATCAGAATAGGTGGTGATGAGCCAGTATTCATAGCCGGGCCATGTGCGGTGGAGAGCAAGGAACAGCTATTCAAAATTGCCGAAGGGGCAAAGAAGGCCGGGGCTCATATTTTAAGAGGCGGCATTTTTAAACCGAGGAGCTCGGTTCACTCCTTCCAGGGGTTGGGGGGTAAGAGTCTTGAGGAGGCGGAAGAGGCTCTAACCTGGCTATACGAAGCCGGGCAAAAGTTTGGACTTCCGGTAATTACTGAAGTGCGAGGGGAGTCGCAGGTTGACCTGGTGGCCAAGTATGTTGATATAATCCAGATAGGAGCCAGGAATATGTATGACCAGGACTTGCTCACCAGGGTATCAAACAAGGGTAAGCCTGTTCTGTTTAAAAGACACTTCGGGGCTGGCATTGAAGAGTTTCTCTCTTTTGCTGAATATATCGCCGCCGAGGGCAACAAGAATATAATCTTGTGCGAAAGAGGAATAATACCCATAGGCAAGGGTAAAAGCTATACCAGGTATACCCTTGACCTGGGCGCTGTACCCGCAATCCAGAAGGAAACTTACCTACCGATAATGGTTGACCCCAGTCATGGGACAGGCCGTCGAGACCTCATTTTCAACATGAGTTGTGCTGCTATAGCCGCTGGAGCCAGTGGGCTAATGCTTGAGACGCACTATGACCCAGCAGAAGCACTGGTTGATGGTCCACAGACAATCACTCCTGACGAACTTAAAGATGTCATCGATACCTGCCAGAAAATATACCAACTGACTATGTCTAGGAGAAATGCAAGCTAAGGTAATGCCAGATGAAAAAAGTTAAAGTAAGACTGGGTAGCAATAGCTATGAGGTCAATATAGGTTCAGGCCTGCTTATGCAGGCTGGACACCAGCTAAAAGAAAGTGGCTTCAGCGATAAGCTGGTAATTATCACCAACCCCGTAGTGAAAAGGCTATATGGTGAGGCTCTAGAGCAGAACCTCACCAGAGAGGGCTTCAGGGTAATTATTTTATCGGTTCCTGATGGAGAAGAACAAAAATCATTAGAGAATGTCGGTAGACTCTGCCATGAACTGAGTAACTTCTATGCAGAACGGACAACGCCGATTTTAGCCTTGGGTGGTGGGGTTATTGGGGACCTGGCTGGATTTGTGGCTGCCACGTATTTAAGAGGTGTGCCACTAATACAAATACCAACTACCCTGCTGGCACAGGTTGATAGCAGCATTGGCGGTAAGGTAGCGGTAAACCATGACCAACTGAAAAACAAGATTGGGGCATTCTATCAACCAAGGTTGGTAATTAGTGACATCAGCATTCTCAGAACCCTCCCCCCAAAAGAACTGGCTAACGGGCTAGCTGAAGTCATAAAAAGTGCGGTGGTTTGGGATAAAGAGTTTTTTACCTACCTAGAGGCAAATCTTGATAGAATACAATCGCTGAGTGACAGAGAGCTTGAAGAGACAGTTTATAGGTCGGTTAAAATCAAGGCTGAGATAGTTGAAAAGGATGAGAGGGATATGGGTTTAAGAAGCATTTTGAATTATGGACATACTATAGGACATGCCATCGAGTCAGCGGCAGATTTCAAGGTGAGCCATGGAGAAGCCGTCGCTGTCGGGATGCTGGCTGCGGCCAGAATCTCAAACCGACTGGGAGTACTTGACATAAATGAAATAGCCAGGCTTAGGAGTCTCATCAAAAGAGCTAACTTGACGACAGAAATGCCAGAACTTGACTTAGAACAGGTAGTCCAGGCAGTGAGACATGACAAAAAGATTTTAGAGGGTAAAATAAGATTCGTCTTGCCTAAGGCTATAGGAGATGTATTTATCACCGATGAAGTAAGTCTGTCTTTAGTGGGAGAGGTTTTAATTGGTTGGAATGAAGAGACCTAGCATTTGTGCTGTCATCGTAAATAAAGACCCACCAGCAATAGAGGCCGAGCCATTTATCGACCTCTATGAGGTGCGAATAGACCTTGTTGGCGATGGCTGGCAAGAGTTGGTCAAGCAACTTAGGAAACCCTGGATAGCCTGTAATAGACTTGCCGATGAAGGAGGTCAGTGGGAGAAAAGTGAAGTCAGCCGGATAGACGAGTTACTTAAAGCAACTGAACTGGGAGCGGACTTAGTTGATATTGAACTCAAGACGGAGAATGTAGCTAAAACTGTAAAGCTAATCAAGGAGATGACAAAATGCCTTGTGTCTTCTCATGAATTGAACGGCACTCCCTCTCTTGATGAGATGAAAGAAATAGTTCACCGGCAACTTGAAGCCGGTGCCGATGTATGTAAGGTGGTTACTACGGCGCTTAAGCTCGAAGACAACCTGAGTGTCTTACGGCTCATCGCCGAATTTCCAGAAACGAGAATGGTTTCGTTTGCCATGGGCCCTTTAGGCGTCGCTAGCAGGATTTTGTGTCCCTTGGTTGGCGGATATTTCACCTATGCCTCAATTGAGGAAGGCAAGGAATCCGCCCCTGGTCAGATGACAGTAATGGATTTAAGGAAGCTCTACGAAATGGTGAGGTAATGAGCAACAGAACTATATCAGGTAGAACCAGACTCTGCGGGGTGATTGGCGACCCGATAGAGCATACTATGTCGCCGGCAATACATAATGCTGCCTTTGCCAAGATAGGATTGGATTATTGGTATGTCCCCTTCCGGGTGAGGAAAGAAGAGCTGCGCCAGGCGATAGACGGTATGAGAGGTTTAAATATAAGGGGACTGAATGTTACTATACCCCATAAAGTGGCTGTCATTCCCTTTTTGGATGAATTAGACCCTCTGGCGGAGAAGATAGGCGCTGTTAATACTATAGCTAATGATGATGGGGTGTTGACCGGTTACAATACTGATGCCAGCGGATTTCTACAAGCTCTACTGGAGAGGGGCATTGAGCCAAAGGGGAAGGAGATAGCCATTCTGGGTGCTGGTGGTGCCTCAAGGGCTATTGCCTTTATCCTTGCCGAAAGGGGCGCCCATCTGGTCATCCTTAACCGGCGATTGGAACGGGTAGAGAAGTTGGCTGGCAGGCTGTCACTGATTTTTAGCCGAGAGGTTAAAGTTCTGGAATTAGTTGAGGAAAATCTAGAAGGGGTGCTACAGTCGGCAGATATTCTGGTTAATACTACCAGTGTGGGCATGAGCCCTGATATTAATGAAACCCCGGTTCCCTCCAAACTGCTCAGGCCGGGTCTGGTTGTCTTTGATACTGTCTATAATCCCATGAAGACGAGACTACTAAGGAAAGCCGAGGCGGCTGGTGCTAAAACTGTCAGCGGAGTTGATATGTTCGTCTGGCAGGGAGCGTTAGCCTTTGAGAGGTGGACCGGGATTAAAGCGCCGCTTGAGTTGATGCGGGAGGTAGTCATTAAACAATTAAAAGCTCATGAGAAGTAACATTGCTCTAATTGGTTTTATGGGGACGGGAAAGTCCGCCGTGGGTAAGGTTCTGGCTGAAAGGCTTAACAGGGAATTCATTGAGCTTGATTCCTTGATTGAGCAGAAGGCAGAAAAGCCTATACCTGAGATATTTGGGCAGGATGGCGAGGTGGCTTTTCGGGAACTTGAGATTGAGGTTACCAAAGAGGTTTCCAGAAATAAAAATCAGGTTATTGCTTGTGGCGGAGGTATAGTCCTCAACAAAATAAACATTGATAGGTTGAAAAAGGACTCGGTGATAGTTTACCTGACAGCCTCGCCGGGAGTAATTCTGAAGCGGGTATCGGATGGTGGTGAGGAAAGACCCCTGCTTAAAGCAGCTAACCCAGCCTTGACTATTCAGGAGCTTTTGAGATTCAGGAAACAATTTTATGAGCGGGCAGCGGATATCAAAGTAAATACTTCAAAACTGGATGTCGGATCGGTTGCCGAGCAAATAATAAAGAAGCTGGGAGAGCATGAAAGTTTCAGTTGGTAGAAGTGAAATAGCAGGCAGGGTGATAGCCCCTTCCTCAAAAAGTTATACCCTTCGTGGACTAATGTGTGCTGCTCTAGCCAGGGGTGAAAGTGAGATAGTTAATCCCTTAAGCTCGGATGATACTGATGCCTTACTAAGTGTGTTGCGTCAAGTTGGCGTTGGTGTCCGGAGGAAAAGGGATTTGTGGCAAATTACCGGCGGTAATTTCCACAAGCCAGATACTGATTTGTTCTGTGCTGAATCGGCGGCGACCCTGAGATTCATGACTGCCCTTTGCTCATTTATTCCCGGAAGGTGCCGGTTAACTGCTGGGCCTTCACTTTCGAAGAGACCGGTCAAGCCCCTGGTTCAGGCACTCAGGCAATTGGGGGTGGATACCTCTTGCCAGGGTGAGGTAGCCCCAGTAGTTGTTAACGGAGGTAGCCTAAAGGGTGGAGTTACCGAATTACCAGGTAATGTGAGTTCTCAGTTCGTATCCGCCTTGTTGTTTTTATCCCCTCTGGCTGAGGAAGGTGTCACCATCAGGCTGACTTCACCGGTAGAATCTAAGCCCTTCATCCTGATGACTACAGACTGTCTGGAAAGGTTCGGGGTAAAAGTGAAAACCTCCTCGGACCTTGCTGAATTTAGGGTATCAAGGCAAACATACAAACCGGCTAAGTATCGAGTGGAGGGGGATTGGTCTTCAGCTTCATACCTTTTAGCCCTGGGGGCGATGTCTGGAGAGGTAGCCGTGGAAAACCTGAATCCACAAAGTTTACAGGGCGATAAGGTAATGTTAGACTTCTTGAGAGACATGGGTGCTTGGGTTGAGGTGAGCAAGAATCTAATCACGGTCAGAAAGGCAAGACTCAGGGCCATACGAGCTGATTTGTCCGACTGCATAGACCTTCTGCCAACTATGGCAGTCCTAGCGGCAGTGGCAGATGGAGTGAGTGAGTTCGTAGGCATTGACAGAGCACGGCTAAAGGAATCAAACCGGGTGGCCGCAGTAAGGGAGGGACTGGAAAACATGGGTATAACAGTCACCGAGGAAAGGGATAGATTAATTATCGCTGGCTCACGACCAAAAGGTTCGGTCATAGATACTGAGAGCGACCACCGGATTGCCATGGCTTTCGCTATACTCGGTTCGGTAGTCGGTGGGACGATAATAAATGATGCTCAGTGTGTATCAAAGACATTTCCTGAGTTTTGGGATATACTGAAGAGCATTGGTGGTAAGGTAACGATAGATGAGTAATGGTTTCGGTAAACTGTTTACCATAACTAGCTTTGGCGAGAGCCATGGCAAATGCGTCGGCATCATTGTTGATGGCTGCCCGGCCGGTTTACCTATCACTGTGGAGGATATCCAGAGAGAGGTAAATAAGAGAAAACCAGGGGCCAGTATGGCTGCCACTACCAGGGTGGAGGAGGATAAGGTTGAGGTTCTTTCCGGTGTCTTCAATGGCAAGTCTACCGGTGCTCCCGTTTGTTTGTTACTGTGGAATAAGGACATTGACTCCAGTGAGTATGAGAGAATAAGGTTCTTGCCTAGACCGGGCCATGCTGACTATACTGCTTTTATGAAGTACGGGGGATTTAATGATTTCCGGGGTGGGGGTAGATTCTCAGGAAGAATCACGGCTACTTTTGTTATGGCCGGGGCAATTGCTAAGAAAGTGCTCGGTCTACTCAGTATAGAGGTTCTGGCTCACACTGTTGAAATTGGAGGCATAAAAGCTAAGCCAAAAGAGTTTGATGAGATAAAACATAATGTTGACCAAAACCCGCTTAGGTGCGCTGATTTGGAAGCTGCCAAAGCCATGTCTGATGTAATTGAGAAGGTTAAGGCAGAAGGGGATAGTGTTGGTGGGATTGTTGAAGGCATTGCCCTCAATGTACCGGTTGGTCTGGGGGAGCCAGTCTTTGATACCTTAGACGGGGACTTGGCTAAAGCCCTTTTTGCTATTCCAGCGGTTAAGGGGGTTGAATTCGGCTCAGGTTTTTCCGCAGCTGGGAGAAGGGGCTCAGAAAACAATGACCCATTTATCCTCAGAGATGGAAAGATAGTTACTGTGACCAATAATGCTGGAGGCATACTCGGCGGAATAAGCAACGGTATGCCGATAGTGGTCAGGGTAGTGGTCAAGCCAACATCTTCCATAGCTAAAAGCCAGGAGACAGTGGACCTCATGAATATGGAAAATACCACTTTGTCGGTCAAGGGAAGGCACGACATCTGCATTGTGCCCAGAGCAGTGATTGTTGTCGAATCAATGATGGCCGTAACCATTTGTGACTTCGCCATAAGGGCTGGACTAATTCCGAGGGTGCTAAAATGAATTTGGAAGATTTAAGAAGGAAAATAGATGAAACTGATGCCAGGATAGTTAAGCTTATCGGTGAAAGGATGAGATTAGCCGAAGAAATAGGCAGCGGAAAGAGGGAACAAGGAAAGCAGGTTGAGGACCGGGAGAGGGAAGGGGAAGTCCTGGAAAATGTCAAAAGTATCGCTGAGGCCGAAAACATAAGCCAAAAAGATATGGAAAACATCTATAAGCAAATAGTAACTGCTTGTAAGGGGGTGCAAGTTAGAGGGGTTGCTTTTCAGGGCGAGATGGGTGCCTACAGTGAGGAAGCAGCCTTTCAGTTCTTTGGTTCTTCAATCCAGACCAAACCCTGTGAAAGCTTCGAGGATGTCTTTAGAGCTGTGGAACAGGATGAGGTGCAATTTGGTGTTGTTCCTGTTGAGAATTCACTTGAGGGGAGTATAAGCCGGGTTTATGACCTACTTTTAGATTCCAGTCTTAGGGTAAGTGGCGAAATAGAACTTCGGGTTATCCACTATCTTATAGGTGTTCCGGAAGCACGACTGGATTTGATAAAGAGGGTTTACTCCCATCCACAGGCTCTGGGTCAGTGTAAGACCTTCTTAAGACATTTAGGTTGTGAGTTGATTCCAACCTATGATACTGCCGGCAGTGTAAAAATGATAAAAGAGACGGGGGTGGTGGACGGAGCGGCAATTGCTAGTGCCAGAGCTGCTGAAATCTATGGCATGAAGATTATTGCCCGAGAGATAGAGGACAACCCGAATAATTTTACTAGATTTTTTATTTTAGCCAAACAAGATTCCCCGCCATCAGGGAATGACAAGACTTCGGTGGTTTTTTTGTTGAAGCATAGACCAGGGACGTTGTTTGACTCTCTTAAAGCGTTTGCTGACAGAAATATCAATTTGACCAAGATTGAGTCAAGACCGACCAGACAAAAGCCGTGGGAATACAATTTTTATCTGGACTTCGAAGGTCATCGAGAGGATAAGGCATCCCAGGAGGTTCTGGAAGCTTTAGAACGAAATTCAGTGTTTCTAAAAGTCCTGGGTTCATATCCAAAGGCAAAATAAAGACTATGAGGTGACCGGTGAGAGTAGCAATAATTGGTGGTTCGGGAAGAATGGGGAGGTGGTTTGCTGACTTTCTCTTGAAAGATGGCAGGGAAGTGGTGATAACCGGCCGAAATGAAAGCAAGCTACTGGAAGTCAAGCAGCAACTGGGGGTTGAGGTAGCTACTAATGTTGAGGCGGTGAAGGGTGCTGATGTAGTTGTGCTATCAGTGCCAATGGATAATCTCGAGCCAGTTGTGCAGGAGATACAGCCGTATATACGTTCCAAGCAGATTGTTGTCGACATTACCTCCATCAAGGTGTTGCCGGTGGAAATAATGCATAAGCACATAAACACAGGCTTAACCATCGGTGTGCATCCAATGTTCGGCCCTGGTGCCAGGTCTATGACCAATCAGAAGTTTATCTTAACACCGACTAACGAGGAGGAGGGAGCGCTGGCTCAGAAAATCATGGAATATTTGGAAACGAGAGGAGCTAAAGTCACTCTGATGACTCCTCACGAACATGATGAAATGATGACCATCATTCTTGGGTTGGCGCATTTTATTGCCATTGTTTCCGCCGATACTTTACTGAGTCTTGGCAGGTTGGAGCAGACAGAAACAATTAGTGGAACTACCTACAAACTGTTACTTACGCTGGTGGAAAGTGTTATTTCACAGGACCCCGAGTTTTATGCCTCCTTACAAATGAGTTTACCAAATATGATGGCGGTTGAAGAATTATTCCAAAGAAGCTCAAAAAAATGGGCCGAGTTGGTTGAAAATAAAGACCGTCAGCAGTTTGTCCATAGAATGAACGTCTTGAGAGAGGGGTTTGAGAAAGGTAACCCTGATTTTGGGAAGGCCTACCAAAATATGTACAAGATTATAGAGGGATTATGAACCCTGATTTGTCCCGAAGCTAGTGATAACTTATTCACTATTAAAACTAGGTTTGTTTTTAGCCTCCTCACTTACTCTTCTACGTTTGGCAGAACGTCTACCTGCCCACAAACCATGGAAGAAGTTGCGGTTTAGTAGATGTCGGTTATCGGCCACATTCAAGAGGTCCTTGGATACTCCGCTCTCGAAGTAGGCTACCTCAACATGCTTGCCCATGTTCTTCACAGCTTGAACAGCATAAGCGAAATCGGAGTCCCCGCTCACCAGCACGGCCACATCGTAGAAGTTTTTCCAGGCGAAATATAACAGGTCTGTGGCCAGCATAATGTCTATGCCCTTCTCAATAGAGACACCTTGTGTCATTTTGGTGCCTCCCAGTCGAACTTCTAGATATGGTGTTTTACCCAAGATATCAAGGAATTCCTGTTGTTCCCGATAGCTATCAGGCCGTTGAGTGACATCCTGCAGGACATTGTAATAATATGTTCGGAACAAGCGTCTTGAGCCACAGAGCTTATTGGTAAACTCAGCGAAGTTGAGGTCGTAGCGTTTAAAGTTACTTCGTAGAGCGTGATACAAATTGCTTCCATCTATGAAGATGGCAACTCTATCTTCCACAATCTACTCCTTCAAGATTATAATACCTTCTCGCGGGTTGTTTGGCAAGTATTATCTTTAATACTTCGAATCCCCTATCTCCTCCATTTTGGCTCCGACTCTCTAGCAGACTGTATGTCTACTAGAGTATAATAATGACGCTATGCTGGAATGCAGAAAGCGGACTTATTGACTTTCAGCAGCTAATAAGCGTTTGGCAGCTCTAAGGCAAATATCTGCTCTTAAGCCAGGGTACCCTCAGCAATGTTAAAGGTTATTCTCAAGCTCCCTTAACCTGTTCTTCCACAACTACTCTGGTGGTGGATACTGAATCAGTTCAATAAGAAAATGACCCTGTTTTCCGGTGTCGAAGAAAGCAAAACCACCACCGCGTTCGAATTTTCCACTTTGTATAATCTCAGTCCCTTTCTCGACTAGCTTGGCTACTTCCTTGTCAATGTCATCGACAAAGAAGCCCAGGTGGTTGATGCTCTCACCGTGTTCCCTTAGAAACTCCGTCGGCAGAGATTCGGCGCTATCGGCAGTAGGCTGAATGACCTCCAATTGTACTGGCCCCATCTGGGCCACCATTATTAGGTTCTTGATATCATCGGCTGGCTTGCCGTATAACGTTCTGTCTTTAATAACTAGACTTATTCCCGTCTCCTCAAATATCGACTTAAATGGCCCGATGCCTAAAGATTCATAGTACTTAACGGCCTGGTTAATATCCCTAACTATTACTCCTATCTGAACCCTTGAAAATGGTGACTCTTCCATGTCCTTCCTATTCTCCTTCCTGTAAAATATTATTCACCTTCACCACCCCAAACTTTCCCCACCATCTGCCATATAGTTGGCACCGGTTACGAAACTAGCTTCATCGGAAAGCAGAAATACCACCACATTGGCTACCTCTTCAGGCTCGGCTAGCCTGTGCAGATGACTCCTCTCTATCACCTCTTCGGCACGTTCAGGGTACTTCAATACACCCTTGGTTCTCATTGATCCGGGGCAAACGCAATTAACTCTTATACCATACTCCGCTATCTCCTTGGCCAGTGCCATGGTAAAGCCAATAATGCCAGCTTTGGCGGCGGAATACTCAACTCCTTGTTTGAATTGATGACCAACTACTGCTGAAACCGAACCAATGCTTGCGATGCTGCCACTTCGCCTCTCTATCATATGGGGCAGTACTGCCCGGGTACAATTAAGTGCCCCTTTAAGGTTGGTATCAATGACAAAGTCCCGAATCTCTTCTGTAGATTCGTGGAAAAGCTGGCTTCTCTCGCGGGCACCACCTCCGGCATTATTGACCAGCATATCTATCTGGCCAAATTCATCCAGTGTAGCTTTAACCATCTGCTTGGCCTCTTCGTTGTTTCTGACATCGGTTTTTACAGCTATTGCCTTAGCGTTTAGGGTTTTAATTTCGTCAACCACTTTGTTTGCCGACTCAAGATTAATGTCAGTTACTACCACATTGGCCCCATCCTTAGCTAGGTGAAGAGCAATCGCTCGTCCCAATCCATCGCCACCTCCAGTCACAATGGCAACCTTATCCTTAAACTTCATCCAAGACCTCCTTCAGCTCTAGACCCTAAAATACTAGTTACCCTTCACGACCCCAGACTTTCTCCACCATCTGCCATATAGTGGGCGCCGGTCACGAAGCTGGCTTCGTCTGAGAGTAGAAATACTACCACATTAGCTACCTCATCAGGCTCCCCCAGTCTACCCAAATGACCTTTCTTTATTGCTGCTTTCTCCCGTTCGGGGTAAGCATATATGCCCATGGTCTTCATGGCTCCAGGGGAAACGCAATTAACCCTTATACCAATTTGCCCTAACTCCTTGGCCAATCCCCTGGTAAAGGCAACAATGCCAGCTTTAGCAGCAGCTAACTCAACTCCTTGCTTAAATAGACCGCCAGTTACCGCTGAAGTAGAACCAATATTTACGATACTGCCACTTCGTCTCTCCATCATGTGAGGAAGTACTGCCCAGCTACAATTAAGCGTCCCCATAAGGTTTCTACCAATCACGAAGTCCCAGATCTCCGGTGTGGACTCATGGAAAGGGGTCTCTCTCTCCCGGGCACCGCCTCCGGCACAGTTGACCAGCATATCTATCCGGCCAAATTCATCCAGTGTAGCTTTAACCATCTGCTTGACCTCTTCTGTATTTCTGACATCGGTTTTTACAGCTATTGCCTTAGCGTTTAGGGCTTCGATTTCGTCAACCACTTTGTTTGCCGACTCAAGATTAATGTCAGTTATTACCACATTGGCCCCATCCTTAGCTAGATGGAGAGAAATGGCTCGTCCCAATCCACTGGCACCTCCCGTCACGATGGCAACCCTGTCCGTAAACTTCATCCAAGACCTCCTTTAATTTTAATTAAGAGTAAAACTTCCTTAGTGTAACAATCATAATTAGCCGTGTCAATTGCTTGTACTTGTCACTTACATTAGTAACGCAGGATAATGGGTAACACCCTGGCAGAATATAGTAGTGCAGGGCCATGCTAGGAACTTTACATAATATCAGGAGATTTGTATTTGACATGATGTTAGCCATCTGATAAAGTCTGATTAAAGTAGGCAATTGTACATAATAATAATATTAAGGAGGGGAAGATGACACTTTGGCTTGAAAACAGGGTTGCCATTGTTACCGGCTCAGGGCAGGGGATTGGAAAAGCCATAGCTATAGCTATGGCCAAAGAAGGTGCCAGGGTAGTAACCAATAACCGCAAGCCAGGCACCCCCGGTGGAGATGCTGAGACCACTGCCAGGGAGATTATAGATATGGGTGGTCAGGCAGTGCCATTCTTTGGTGATATCTCTGAGTGGGAAGTAGCTCAGAAGCTGGCACAGATGGCGGTAGACAATTTTGATCGGGTAGATATTTTAGTGAACAACGCTGGTGCTATGAGGGAGGGCCTATTCATTGACGCTACGGAGGATGATTTTGATATGCTGGTAGCCAGTCATCTTAAGGGACCATCCTCCTGCACCAGTGCGGTTTTGTCTCATATGATAGCTCAAAAATATGGGCGCATCATAAACATCTCCTCGGGTTCTGCCCTGGGATTAGTAAGAGGGCAGGTAATATACGGTGCTGCTAAAGCCGGGGTTCTGGGTCTTACCAGAGGCGTTGCTATGGAAATGAAAGAATATGGCATAACTGTAAATGCCATAATGCCTGTAGCCAGGACACGTATGGGAGACAGTACTCACGCTAAAGTTGCTGCCGGTATAATTAAGCTACCGCCTGGCATAGGGAGTAATGAGCCGCCGGAGAATATTGCACCCATTATTGTATATCTGGCCAGTGAAAAAGCCGGTAAAATAACCGGGTGTACATTCGCCCGCCGGTTCGTGGGCACTATCGGGTTGATGAGTGACCCAACTCTGGTTAGGGCTGCCTACAAGGACGGGGTATGGAACATAGATGAGATAGATAAGGTTATGCCTCAGCTTATACCAGAAGTGGGGTGAACTGCTTGACATGCCATCAGTTGTATGAAAGGCTAGGGTTAAAATCTCACAAATGAGATGGAGGGCACTTAGATGACTGAAGCTCTAGAGAATCTAAAGAAGGCGGTAATTGAGTATGATAATGAGGCCGCCGCACGTTGGGCAAGAAAAGCAGTTGAGGAGGGTATAGACCCTATTGAGGCACTGGATGCACTGACTGAGGGTGTCAGCAGGTTGGCGATGGCTTTGGGCAGGGCAACCTCTGGCTGCCAGACCTTGTTGGGGCAGCGTCGGTGGTGCGGCAGTGCCCCCTGAATTTGCGGAAATGATAGGGGCTGACGGCTATGACCCAACAGCAATCGGGGCGGTCACCCTTTTCAACAAGCTGGTAGGAGCATGAAATAAATGAGGCAGTGCTGATAATGAAAGGTTTTACCCGCAATTTTAAGCCTTTAGAGATTCTGACCGAAGAGCAGGTTGAGGCCATTCACCGGGGGATATTAGATGTCCTGGAGAGTACCGGGGTCAGGGTTGAGCACGAGAGGGCACTAAAGCTCTTTGAGAAAAACGGTTGCCAGGTTGATTATGATGAGAAGAGGGTAAGGATACCGCCAGACGTGGTTGAGGAATGCCTGCGCAGGGCACCTAGCAGCTTCCATATGAAAGCGAGAGACCCAAAGAACGACCTGCAAATAGGCGGGAACACTTGTTATTTCGCACCCTCCCCCGGAATGAGAACCATAGACCTGGACACCTGGGAGGCTCGGACAGCAACCAGGAAGGAGAGGGATGATGGTTGCATAGTTCTAGATGCCCTGGATAGCGTTCATTGTTATGGTGGCTATACCCCATACTTTGGGGCAGAGGGCATCCCCCCGGCTATGGCAATACCGGAGGCTTTCGCTGCTCTACTGAGAAATTCAACTAAGATACAATTCTGCGCAGGTTATCAACTGGACTGTGAGATATTTAATATCGCCATGGCAAAAGCAGCCGGGACAGAGATTGCACAGAACTTCACGGTAGCACCTCCGTTAACAAT
>SDBU01000705.1_pt1 | contig 47570 bp, 45 predicted proteins | sample 2277071 | NCBI WGS metagenome assembly SDBU01 (sample SAMN10397929, study PRJNA504765) | marine sediment metagenome | isolation source: marine sediment core GS08_GC12, 126 cmbsf | place: Arctic Ocean: Gakkel Ridge, Loki's castle | collected 2008
AAATAGTATCAATGGCAGGGCCAATATATTTTGGAAAGTAATTTGTAAAGCTTCCCAGGGTCTCCCCATCTGAAAAATTGTCTGCACCTAATCTATCTATCAGTTTTTCCCATCCATCTTCTATGCTTCCAAGCCCGAAATGGTCTATCATCTTTTTATTTATGCTTGGATCGGCCCTGTACATCACAGGGATCTTATCTACATGCCTGTGTTCAATTGAATTTATCAGCAATTCCTTTTTCGTCAATTTCTGCCTCCTCATTTATTACTTTGAAGCAAACTCCATGGACCTCTTTTTTATTATGGCAGTATTATTATCTCGTTCATATACTTTTAAAGGCATGCCTGTCAATTTCTGGGTGATCAAATAATCATCTATCAAATAAGCCTCTTCATGCCTGAAGCCAAAATACTCCGGATGCCCCACATAGGCCAATATCTACCGTGCTTATAATATTTTTTAGTGCATCTCCGCTGCACATGAACCGATTCCGGGCCTGTAAAAATTAAACTGCACATCTGGATGGTCCGCAAGCAGCGACATAGGCACCGAAGAATCCGGGATCTTTTTAGATATCATCAGTGTCGTCAGCCTCATGCCAAAAGGATTTTCATGCTGGCCTGCATGCCAGATCGATACCTTCCCGGACTTCCATGTTTCAACCGGTCCTACTGTTATCGCCTGCGAAGGGATGTTAGATACCACTCCCCCTCCGGAAGTCCTGGCATTCTGGATTATTGTCAGGGGGTGAAGATCTATTATCCTTGCCCCGAATTCCCTGTACTCCTGGGGGCTGGGGGGAGCATCCTTATACTTTCCTTCCCTCCTGACCGGATCATTGAAGGCCCAGTGCTTTACTTCTCCCTGGCCGCCCTGCATTATCAGGCACCTGGCTTCATCAAATGAGCTTGAAAACTCCTCGATATTATCAGCCCTTAGAAAATGGATGTTTTCTTCCGGCATCTTAAACCTTTTGTCGATCCTGTTAAAACAGAGTTCCAGGTCAGCTTTGGCAAAGCTCAGAGGATTTGAGAGAGGTACTTCCTTTCCATTGACATACCATTCATCCATGCCCCAAAAATGGCCATTGCTTATATCTATTTCCAGGTCATTTACTATCTGTGCGACCAGCGGAAGCTGCTCAGTGGGGCCGATAGGGCCGCATATTCCTGCAGGCTGGCTGTCTGTAGCTTTTTGCCAGCACTGGACATATTCCAGGGCCTCTGCCGAATAAAATGATTCCAGGGTATCATAGAACTTCAGGGTAAATCCCGGCCTTGCAAGCTTGCTGAGATCTTCTGCTGTGATCTTTGCTGCATCATTTAAAATTTCTTCATCCAGTGTGGTATAGTCCCACCAGTCCGGGGCCACCTTGCTTATATTCCTCATGATCGTCCTTTCTTTTTCCAGTGATATTTTATGGTCATATGGTTATTACAAAATCCAGGTATTTTGGATCTTTTCATATTTTTAATGGCTGTTCGCCCGGCCATCCATGTTTATTGTGCTTTACTATCCAGCTTAGTAGTATAATCAAGCCCTTTTGGTTTATCCGGGTCCAGTTTGTTCTTTATTGTCTTGGCATATGCAAATACCTGGAAAACCGGGATGTTTATAAAAGATCTTACAAGTTCATCCTTAAAATCAGCATCAGGCATAAAAAATTCTATATTATTTTTTATTCCGGGATCGATATCTGCATCACCAATGATCACTATTTTTGATTTTTGTTTCATTATTTCATTTAATATGATGCCTATTCCTTTTAATCTTTTGCCTATCGTTAAAAACAGGCATAAAAAGTCTTCCCTGAGCAGTGCTTTGGGCCCATGATTAAATTCAAATATATGATAGGAATAAGCCGGGATCTGGGACATTTCCTTCATCTTAAGGTCTGCTTCCACAGCCATTGCATAATTAAAGCCGCTGCCGAGGGCAAAATATGAATTAAAATCTTTTCTGTCAATATAGTCTTTTACATCATTAAATAATACTTTGGTCCTGCTGCCAAGATAATCACATAATTTCCCAAATTCATCCAATGTAGCAGTATTACCCAGGAATTTTGTGAGTATAATACAATATGCAAACAGCATGCTTGAAAAGGACTTGGTCATGGCTACACTTTTTTCAAAAGCTTTTTTGCAGACATAATGGCCGCCTGAAACGTCAATAAGGCTGTTCTTGTCCCGGCAGGTAAAAGCAAAAGTATTTATATTTTTTTCTCCCTTATATTCCTCCATTACTTCTATGGTCTCTGTTGTCCCTCCGGACCTAGAAAAACCTACCAGTAAATATTTTTTACTGCTGTCGATATATGTTTCCCTGCTCAAATACAGTTCGGCGCTGGGAACAGCTATCGAGTCAAAATTTGATACTGTATTTGTAAAAAATGATGCGGCCATTGCAAGATTATAGGATGTTCCGCATCCAAAAAAAACTATTTTGTCATAATCTCCCGAAAGAAAACCCGGATCGGTGCCTGGCCCCGGGCCCGCGATCCCTTCATATACATCTTTCCAGCTGTCGATCTGGCTTTCTATTTCCCTATAGGTATGATTATTATCCATTTACTCTCCCTCCATCTGGCTTTTTATTTTTTCCTTGATCTTTTCAAATTTAGCGTGGTTTCCTGCACCGCCCAGGTATTCAGTCGTAATTCCTCCACAAATATTTGCAATATCTAAACATCTGGACATGCTCAGACCGTTTAGCAGGCCGAAAATATAGCCGGCATTAAAATTATCACCAGCGCCTGTACTGTCTTTATAGGCGACTTGTATTGCTTTGTCTTTATATTCCCTGTTCCCTGCCCGTGCAATATATCCCCTGGGACCAAGCTTTACTATAACTGTATCTACATGATCACTTAATTTATTCATTGCATCATAAGCATTGCTTTTTTTTGAAATATTTATAGCTTCTTTTTCATTTGTAAAAAAAATATCTACTTTTTCCAGTATTTTATATATCTCGTCTCCCCATTTGTTCTCCGGGTCATCATTTGTATCCATCGAGATCTTGATATCCTTATATTTTTCCCTGATCGAGTCTATCAATCCACAATAACCCTTCTTCAGCCCATTCATCACATAATAGGAAGTAAAATGGACAATACCTGTGCCCTTTAGGTCTTTAAGGGATATTTCCCCTGCTTCCAGGCTGAAAATAAGTTTAAGTGATGAGATCTGGAATTTATCTTTTTCATACGATAGATTAACTGTTATCCCGGTGTCAGAATTATCTTCTATGATCAAATTACTGGTATCTGCCCCAAAGCTCTCCAGTTTTTTAATTAAGAAACTGCCAAAAAAATCATCCCCGGTTTTAGATATTATGCCTGTCTCGATCCCCAGCCCCGAAAGTGCAGCAGAAAAGATCCCCCCTGATCCGCCAATATCAAGATAGTATTTATTGGCTATTATTTCCCTGCCCAATTCAGGAAGACCTTTGAGGCCGCTTAATATAAAGTCTATATTAAGATCCCCTATTACCGTACATCTTTTATTCATAGTTCTTTTAAATATCCCGGGTGGCAGTATCACACTTACATCGGCAGGTGCCTTTTATTTTATCTGGTTCGTGGTCCAGGGTCCCGACATTTGCCACTGAATCAAGTCCCGGCTTTAATTCCTTTTCAACTGATTCCCCCGGCTTCTTATGCTTTGTCGTCAGGTTAAAAAATATCATGAATGCACAGGGAATATGATCTGTCTCTTTGCATTCCAGCGTAGCCAGCATTCTTTCCCTGGAAGTCATTTCTGGTCCCATTGGCCTCCTTTTAAACTTTTTTGTTTCGCCAAATCAATGATCTGCGGCTTAATTCTCCAATACCTCAATATCAAACATCTTACAAAATTGGTTTATATCCTCACTTAGATCCCCATAAGTCATATGTATGTACTCACTTCTGAGGTTCTGTACAAAATTATCAATATCTCCATTGATCTTGATCAGGGCATGCGGCCAGAAAGGATATCCACATTCTTTCATTATTGACTCCTTTTCGCTTTCACTGACTGAAATAGCTTCACCAGTAGTCAGGTGCATGACGTATTTTGTATCCAGCCTTGCCAGCCTTATTAAAGTCACCTCTCCCGGTTTTGCAAACAGTTTAGTACAGATCCCGCTTGCCTTTGCTTCCAGGGTCGGTTGGATATGAAGTTCTGCTTCCTTTTTCGGGTCCAGCGTCAACCGGGGAGATCCGGCCCCATCGTCGACCAGCTTGATCATATTTTCTTTTTTCATGGCCAGGTTGACATCTGCTGTAAATACAGGCTCTCCCCCTATCTTCAGCAGGCCAAGTATATATGCCGAGAGGGCCCCATTGCCGTCATTAAGGCATGCTGAGATAAATCCCCTGTTGGCTAACCTGCTCTGTGCCAGGCATGCCGAACAATAATTATCACTCAGGTCAAATGTACATTTGACTCCTGTAAAATCATATCTTTCTTCTTTTATGATCTTTTCAAGTGCCAGGTATGTCCTTATGGAGTGATCGAAGACTTTACTGAACTCAGGAATGCTTTTATACTCGCCTTTTAACACATCATAATATTCTTTTATTTCAGCATCCTGGAACTTTTCTGCCTCCAGGACTACCATGTATTGATCTGTAAAGCCTGTCAGGATCCCAAAATCTTTCAGCCATTGATTTGGGTCGACAATTCCTGTAAGTATGCCCATCGCCTGGCCGCCGATCGATCCGTACCGTGATCTCCTTAAAACATTTCTTACCATTGATGCCCTGGAATATGAGACAATTTTACCCAGCACGGCCTTGTCATCGATATCCCCATAGGCTACCAGATTTTTTATCCCTATCTCATCAAATCCCCCTCTTGTTGCTGCAAGCCCGCCTATCGACCAGGCTTTTGAATCATCGATTGCATATACGATCACAGGCTTTCCCATATTCCTGATAAATTGAGTCACCTGGTCGGCCCAGTTCCATGTGGAAATATATAAAAATATCACATCAACATCTTCATCATTAAATTTTTTTTCTGCATCATCGAACTCATAAAAAGATCCCAGGATCCCGTCGATTATAATAAGGTCCAGACCGCCTCCGGCAAGTCCCTTTTTGACCTTTTCAAGATTACCTTTATTGACCCAATCATCACCGGTCTCGTTTTGGGCCTCTAAATGGGTGGGGCATGTAATGGCTAAAAAACCTGCTTTTGGATTTCTCATGATCTTCCTTTCTAAAACTAATAATACTTCTATAGTTCTATCATCGTACTAATTATTATACTTCCCCGCCTTATTATTGTCAATACAAACGTGAACTTTACCTGGCTGATCATTTATGTTAAATTGATTTTATGAAATAAGTTCTATCAAGAAACTAATTATTTATAATATTTACCGGAAGATATGGCAGCAATTAAAGCTACTCAGGAATCCATCCAGGAGCATAATATAGGATTGATACTGAGATTCATAAAAGAAGATAAAAATATTACCAGGGCAGGGCTCAGCTCAAAAACAGGGCTCTCTAAATCAACGGTCTCCGGCCTGGTCGATATACTGATAAAAAAAAATATAATCACAGAGGGCAAGAAAATTGATTCTAAGCGGGGGAAAAAGCCGATACCTTTAAAGTTTAATGGTACTTACTGCTATATGATAGTGATCGATATCCATATTGATTTTATAACTGTTGCCATTGCGGACCTTTTTGGTGAGATCATCTGCAGGATAAAGAAAAAAAACCGGCCCAAAAACAGCAGGGCCAAAATACTGGGAAATATTTTTAGTATTGTTGAAGAGGTCCTGGAACATTCAGGGATAAGCATCAAACGAATATATCTTTTCAGCATAGGAACACATGGCGTCGTCAATCCTGAGACCAAGGTCCTATCCCTGTCTCCATATTTTCCGGAACTGAGCGGGATCAATTTTGTTGAGGTCTTTAAAAATAAATATAAAAAAGAGATCCTGCTTGAGAACTCTGTAAATCTTGGCGTGGTCGGCGAGCACTGGAAGCATTTTACCGGTATTGACAATATGATATATATTTTTATACATTACGGGATCGCTGCAGGCATAATAATCAATGATGAGCTTGTGACCGGAAGTAATGGCACAATGGGTGAAATCGCCCATATGCCGCTTTTCAGGGAATATAATCCTCAAAAAATTCAAGATGCCAGGCCCGGGCTGGGCCTTTTTGAGTCACAGGTCGATATTGCCGGGATCACCAATACTGTCAAAAAAGAGTTAAAGAGCCAAAAAGCAGGAGGCGGCCTGGTCGCCGGTAAAGATATTGACAAACTTGATTTTGATGATATATGCAGATATTATAATGATCCCGGCAGCGATAATCTTATAAAGAAAATAATTGACAGTGACACCGTAGCTATCCTTTCCAGGGGCATAGCCACTCTTATCGCAGTCATCGATACAAACACTATAATCATCAATGGTAAAATAATTTGCCTGGGAGAGGCTTTCATCAGGAGATTAACAGATGAGATCTACCGCATCACTCCATTCAAGCCTGAAATAGTTGTTTCAGAATTGAAAGAAGATGCTCCTATCCTGGGTGCGGTAAAATTTGGGATGAATTATATGGACGGCCTGTTTTACCATAGATTTTTTTCCTTATAATAAATAGAAAAACTTTACTGAAGGCTTTTAAATGGAAATAATAAATGAAACTGACCAGAGTGAACTTCGAAAGCACGCCAAAAAAAGGGGTGTCCCTATTGCTGACCTCCTGCTGGAAAGACTTGAGGCCCTCTCAAAAAAAGAAAATAAAAACTATACATTATTTGCAGCCTGCCCTAATTCTGAGAATGTGCTTATCGCTGCTCTGCATTCTGCAAAAAGGGCAAATGCTCCCATTAAATTTGCTGCGACCCTGAACCAGGTCGACCTGGATGGCGGTTATACCGGCTGGACACAGGAAGATCTTGTAAGAAAGATCAGGGAGGAATCCTATAGTATTGGTTATAAGGGCCCCATAATAGTAGCTGTCGACCACGGCGGCCCCTGGGCAAAGGATATCCAGGCAGCCGAAAAGTGGGATCTGGACAGGTCCATGAGCTGGATCAAGAAATCTTTCAGGGCTGCTATTACTGCAGGTTATGACCTGATCCATATTGACCCTACTCTTGACATATTTGAAAAAAACTTAAGTATTGAAACAGTTGTCGGCAGGACAGTCGAACTGATGGTGGACCTGGAAGACTACAGGGTCAAAAGCGGCCTCCCCGGGATATCTTATGAGGTGGGAACCGAAGAAGTACATGGAGGATTGGTCGATTTAGATATATTTAATAAATTTTTATATCTTTTAAAAGAGGAGCTCAAAAAACAAAAGCTGGATCATGCATGGCCCGTATTTATAGTGGCCAAAGTGGGAACGGACCTTCATACTACTGTTTTTGATCCGGCAGTTGCGGGGGAAGTGGTAAAGATCGCAAAGAGCTATGGTTCATATATTAAAGGGCATTATACTGATTCCGTATCTAATCCAGAGGATTATCCCTCAAGCGGTATGGGCGGGGCAAATGTCGGGCCTGAATTTACAATAGCAGAATTTGAGGCATTCAATGAGCTTTCCGGCCTCGAGGCCAAATTATTTAAGGAGGGAAGGATCGCCTGCCTGTCCGGCTTCAAGGAAGAATTGACCGGTGCGGTCATCAGGTCGGGAAGATGGAAGAAATGGCTGCTGGATGGCGAGGATGATTTTGAGTCCCTTTCCGGTGAGAGGAAAGAATGGATCCTCGGGACATGCAGCCGTTATGTCTGGGCGGATCCTGAAGTCAAATGTGCCCAGGCACTTCTTTATAAAAATTTGGATCCAAATGGGATAGACGCCAGGGACTGGGTCCTCCTGCGGATAGAAGCTTTCATGGATAAGTATTTCAGGTCCTTTAACCTTATTGATATAAATGAAAAAATAAACAGGTCATTATAATATTTAACAGGCCGCCTGCTGGTATCAATAAATATGATCATGTCTAATATATGTTTTCTTTTTAATATTTCAACGGCTAAAAAGGAGTGGATATGCTTTACTCACATTTTAGAAACGATGGGTGCAGGCTCAATACTGATTATCAGTATAAAGGCCTGAGAGTCGCTGTGCTGGAAAATGAATATCTCAGGATCTCGGTTTTAATAGACCAGGGTACAGATATTTATGAGTTCTTATACAAGCCAAAAGATATGGATTTCATGTGGCTCTCTCCCTGGGGCATAAGTTCCCCTTCAAAATTTATTTCTACCAAGCCATCAGCAGGTGGTAATTTTATGGACTACTATGAAGGTGGCTGGCAGGAGATCCTCCCGAATTTTGGATTGTCTGAAAAGGGCGATGTCACTGAGCAGGGCCTTCATGGCGAGATAAGCCTCATTCCCTGGCAGTACCAGGTACTTGAAGACACACCGTCTAAAATATCAATAAAATTTATGGTAAGGACATACAGGACCCCTTTTTATATTGAAAAGACCATGACCCTTGAAGCAGATGATCCCAGGCTTTATATCTCTGAAAGATTAATAAATGAGGGGAATGTGGAAATGGATCTCATGTGGGCCCATCACCCCGCCCTGGGAGGAGCTTTTCTGGATGACAGCGTGATCATTGACGTTCCTGAAAACAAAGTAGAATTTGTTTTGACCCCTGACAATATTGGAAAACACGATGAAGTAAAAGGAGCCGGTGCAAAGTGGCCAAGACTTAAGGGATACACCGGAAAGACCATAGACTTCAGCAGGTCCCCTACTGTAGAGGATGAGGGCCAGGGGGTTGATGAGGCCTGCCTGTCCGTGGTCGATGACAGCTGGTATGCAGTTACAAATACTGATAAAAAAGTCGGTTTTGGAATGAGGTGGGATAGAAAAGTATTTCCGTTTATATGGATATGGAGGACTTATGGGAAAGGTTTAAAAGCTGCGCCCTGGTATGGCAGGGTATGCTGTATGGCTCTTGAACTATGCTCCAGCTTTTCGCCTGCCGGCTTGAAAGGGTCAATACAAAATAATACGGCGCTAAAAATGAGCCCGGGCCAGGAGATCGAGACTTCTTTTATGGCAGTGGGTTATGAAAGCGGTGGAAACATCAATAGAATAGATCCGTCCGGAAATATTTCTTAAGGCTGGGCCATAAGCTTGTCGGCCATCGATCTGTTTATTATAAATTAATACTACTTATAAATACATATTACTACTACAAAGTAACTGCTGGCTTCCTCTGGCTTTTTAGGGGCCGGTCCGGTATTCAGCCCATTACCAGTTTTCGGATATTTTTATTGTTTCCTTGACTGCAAAAGATATTAGCTTCATGCATTTGCTTTGCCGCAGGCCTTCCTTTTTGTATTTATCAAGCCCTTCCGGCGTGGACAGGTCGCATCCTAATATCTCCATACACCCCGTGCTTTTAAATTTCTTTGTGAAAGCATCCATCAGGCCGTAGACCCTGCCATATAATTTCTCTTTCTTTTCTTTCTCCTTACCGCTGTCCCTTCCATATTTTATCCCCAGTACCATTACTGCGCCTGATATCACCCCGCAGACCTCTCCCCTTTTACCAAAGCCTCCACCAAATCCTGATGCTATTCTGGGCACATAGCTGCTTTTAATGCCAAATGCCTCCGCCAGGCTTTTCAGTACAGACTCAGCGCAATTAAAGCCTTGCTCATAGTAGCTTAATGCCTTCTTCTCAATTTCTTTGGTTTGCATGAGACCCCCGCTATTATTGCATATTAATTTTTATCCTATTTTATTATTGCCCTTACCTGCCAAAAAATCACGGTGGGCACCCGGCTTTATTTCTAAGCCTTTTTTGCCCATCTTTTGAATAAAATCCCGGTTTGAAAAGCTTTTAAACCTGTGTTTATTTATCAATAGATCTTCTACCCGGGCCAGGTGATCTTCTGGGAACAAATAAAGATGTCCCCGGCACCTGCAGTCAGAGGACCCGAATCCCTTTACAGGTTTTAAGACCAGGCTGACCATTTTAGATATAAAACATTCCAGTCTCTTTTCACTCTGGATAAAATATATTTTTTCTACACCTGTGCCTTCCGCTGCCAGAAGATGGTCCAGGTGCCAGAAAAGTTTTTTTCTTTTTCTCAAATGCCTCAGGACCCTGGCTTCGATTCCACCTGACGCAGAACCAATATATAAATACCATCCTTTTTTAAACTCGATCCTGCCCAATCTTCCAATAGGTATTTTACTATTTTTTTTGCAGTTTATTTTAAGACAGTAAGTCCCATTCATTATTTGGCGCCCGGCCTTTCCTGTATCCCGTTTCAGGCCTTCTTGCTTGCTCCATCCATCACGACTTCAGCGCCGTAAGATGAGCGGACAAATATTCCGCTGGATACAGCTTTAAACTTAAATGTTTCAGCAAGTATCTTTAATTGCCTGAATTCTTCCGGGGTATAGTATTTAGCGACTTTTATATTCCCGGCAGACGGCCTCAAATACTGTCCGATCGTAACAATATCACAATCAGCATTTTTTAGGTCCAGAAGCAATTCTCTTATCTCTTCGGGCCGTTCTCCCAGCCCGACCATAAACCCTGATTTAGTGATAATTCCAGGTTTGATCCTTTTTGCCTGTTTTAAGAGATCAAGGGATGTCCTGTATTTTGCCCCGCTCCTGATCTCCCCATACTTTCTTTTTACCGTTTCCAGATTATGGTTCAGCACATCAAGTTCCCCTGCAAGCAAAATCTTAAGGCTTTCGGTATTTCCCCCGAAATCAGGAATAAGGCATTCTATCCTGGCTTCGGGATTTAATTTTTTAACCTCTTTTATGGTCCTGGCAAAATGTTCAGCTCCACCATCCGGCAGGTCATCCCTGGTAACAGATGTAATGACTACATAGCTGAGCCCCATTTTCTTTACAGCTTTTGCTATGCGTCCGGGTTCCCTCTTGTCCAGGGGCAGCGGCCCTCCGGACACTACCCCGCAGAATCTACAATTTCTTGTGCACCTGTCTCCCATCAACATGAATGTTGATATCTTTTTCCCAAAGCATTCAAAGATATTGGGGCATTTTGCACTCTGGCAGACAGTATGGAGATTTGAATCGTCTATAAGGCTTTTTACTTGAGAGATATTAGTATTGTTTAAACTTATTTTCTTCTTTATCCAGTGTGGCTTTTTATCCAACTATTTTTCTAACCACTCTTTCCAGGTCCTTTATGGTGCTAAATTCAATGTCGATCTTCCCTTTTTTCTTTCCGATGGTAATTCTCACAGGGGAAGCAAGGTAGTCTGATAATTGTCCGGTTATTTCAGGTATTTTGCTTAATTGTAAAACTATTTTTTTTGTCCCGCCGTCTGGCTGCTCTTTTTGTAAATTCGCCAGCTTCTCAACATCCCTGACACTAAGGCCCAGGGCCGCAGCTTTTTTTGCTATCTTTATCTGGTCCTTTTTTTCTTTTATACCCAGAATAGCCCTGGCATGCCCTTCGCTTATTTTTTCTTCATCCAGCAGTTTCTGGACTTCCAATGGCAATAAAAGCAGCCTTAGGGTATTTGTTACCGTTGCACGGTTTTTCCCTAATTTATTTGATAATTCCTCATGGGTCATTGAGATCCCGTCTATCAATTGCTTATAGCTATGGGCCTGTTCCATGGGACTCAGGTCATCCCTGTGAATATTCTCTATAAGCGCCATTTCCATGGACAAAATGTCATCTATATCCGTTAGTATTAATGCAGGGACCGTATTTAACCCGATTTTTTTTGTTGCCCTGTATCTTCTCTCGCCTGCTACTATTTCATATCTGTCTTTTTTATCGGTACTCCTGACAATAATGGGTTGAAGTACCCCAAACTCTCTTATAGACTCTGCAAGCTCATTTAGCGATAAGTCTTCAAATTTACTTCTGGGCTGGTTTTTATTAGATTCAATATTGTCTAAAGGCAGCTCGATTATAGTATTTTTGTCTCTCTTTCCCTGTATGCCTGCTTCCGGGATCAAAGCCTCAAGACCTTTGCCAAGTCCTCTCCTAGCCATTATTGATCACTTCCTTTGTAAAATTACTGTAGGCCTTGGCCCCCTTGCAGTACGGGTCATATTCCATGATGGCTTTGCCATAACTGGGAGCCTCGCTTAGCCTGACATTTCTGGGAATTATTGTTTTATAGACTTTTTCTGAAAAATATCCCTTTACTTCCTCGATTACCTGTTCAGAAAGTTTGATCCTGGAATCATACATCGTCATTATTGCTCCTTTGATCTCCAGCCTTTCATTTAAGTTATTCTTTACCAGGTCAATGGTATTTAAAAGCTGCCCCAGGCCCTCAAGGGCATAATACTCACACTGAATGGGTATTATTACTTCTTTAGCTGCAGTTAAAGCATTTATTGTCAGGAGCCCTAATGCCGGGGGACAATCGATGATAATAAAATCATATTCATCCTCTATCTTATTTACAGCATCTCTAAGCCTGTATTCCCGCTTCAGGCTGGTCACCAGTTCAACCTCTGCTCCTGCAAGTTGAATCGACGAGGGCATCAATTTAAGATTTTCATATGAAGTTTCGATGATGATCTCGCGTGGATCTGCATCACCTATGAGGATATCATATACTGACCCTCTGGTTTTGCTTGAATTTATCCCGATCCCGCTTGTTGAATTGCTCTGGGGGTCCAGGTCTATCAGTAATGTTTTAAACCCATAACTGCTGAGATATGCGGTCATATTGACTGCGGTGGTGCTTTTGCCCACACCTCCCTTTTGATTTGCCAGGGCAATGACTCTTTTTAAAAGTTTTTTGTCTTTCATTGTGTTTTTATCTTTTCCTTCAATTATTTTGTTCATGTTCCCCATTAATATACTAATTTCTGCTGCTTTCTAATATTTGCCAGTTTGCACTAAATGATCCTGTCTACAAAGGCCTGTGCTTTATTCTTGAATATCTTCTGGGGTAGATATCTGGTGTTTTTAAAATTTTGTTTATTACCAAAAAAGATCTAAAATCATCAAGGTATGGGACTTTGACTTCTAACAAATCTTCTACCTCTCCCCCCAGTTTCGAAATCACCTCTTTGTATAGAACGGATTCCTTAAATATCTTTCTGCTCTTATAGAATATAATTTTACCATTTATTTTACAAAATGGTATTGCCAATTCACATAAAACATTAAATTTTGCAACAGCCCTGGCCAAAACTATGTCAAAATCCTCCCGAAACAGGGTTTGCATTGAAAGTTCCTCTGCTCTCCCCCTGATCACTTCAATGTTTTTGATTTTTAGCTCCTCGGCTACAGCTCTTAAAAAATTTATTTTCTTCAGCGATTTATCAAGGAGATAAACGGTGTTCTCCTTTAAAAAAATAGCTATTATTATTCCCGGAAATCCTGCACCTGTTCCAATATCTAAGATCCTGGCACTTTTATTTTTTTGATCAAAGTAATCCTTAAATCTTAGAATCGAGAGTGAATCCAGGATATGCCGTATGAGTATTTGCTTTTTATCTTTTGTGCCTACAAGGTTTATCTTTTTATTATTCTCGCAGACAAGGTCAAGGTATTTTATTAATGCGCCTATTTGATCATCTGTAAAAATTATATTTAGCTGCCTGAGAGAGCTTCTTAAGATTTTATCTGCGTCCAAAATCATGCGCCTGTTCCTGCTTTTTGTTTTAGTTTGACCAACAGGATCGATAAATCTGCGGGAGAGATGCCTGCGATCCTTGAAGCCTGCCCGATCGTACCGGGCTTGATCTTGCTTAGTTTTTCCTGCGCTTCAAAAGTCAGGCCGTATATAGAATAATAATCAAGTTTGCGCGGAATGATATATCTCTCAAGGTTTTGCATTCTTTTTATATTCCCTTTTTGCCTTTTTATATATCCCTCATATTTTACTTCTATCTCGGCCTGCCTCAGGACTATTTTGCTGTATCCGTCGGCTTCTTTAAAAAAGTGCCTGATGATTTCGCCTATTTTTACTTCCGGCCTCTTTAACAGGCCATAAGCGCTTACAGGAGATCGTGTAAGTCTCGTACCGATCTCATCCAGCGCTTTTTTAACTTTGCTGCCGGGTCTTATAGTCATCGATTTAAGTTTTGACACCAATTCATCTATACTGGCTCTTTTTTCTGTGACACTTCTATATTGTTTTTTACTTATTAGACCGATATCATGGCCAGCCCTGGCAAGCCTTAGATCTGCATTGTCCGATCTTAAGACCAGCCTGTATTCAGCCCTGGATGTGTACATCCTATAAGGCTCCAATAATTCTTTGGTAAGAAGGTCATCGATCAGTACCCCTATATAGCTATTATCCCTGGTCAGGATAAATGGTTTTTTACCCAGTATTTTTAGTGCAGCATTTACTCCGGCTACAAATCCCTGTGCCGCTGCTTCTTCATACCCCGAGGTCCCGTTTATCTGGCCGGCAAAATAAAGGCCCGCGGTATTTTTTGCTTCAAGAGTAAAATCAAGCTGGCTGGGAATAATATAATCATATTCAACTGCATAACCAGGCCTGACTATCCTTGCTTTTTCCAGGCCGCTGACAGTATTGACTATCTTTTGCTGGATCCCGGCCGGCATGCTCGTGGTCAGCCCCTGCAGGTACATCTCATTGGTAGAGGCCCCTTCGGGTTCAATAAAAACAGGATGTTTTTTCTTTTCAGGAAAATTAATTACTTTCCTGTCTATTGAAGGGCAGTGCCTGGGGCCGTGAGTTTCGACCATTCCCGATCTTATGGGTGAATGCTCAATATTTTCCATGATGGTCTTATGGGTCCTTTCATTGGTATAGGTCAAATAGCAGGGGATGCTTTCATGGGGCCTTGCCTTATCCCAGAATGAAAAACTTAGATCCTCCGGGTCCCCTGACTGCTTTACGGCCTTTGAGAAATCTATGGTCCGCTTGTCCACCCTGGGAGGAGTCGCTGTTTGAAATCTATCCATTTCAAATCCATGGCCCATAAGGTTTCGGGTCAGGTTCATTGCAGGATACTCACCCATTCTTCCGGCTCTATAGTCTTTCCTGCCAATAATGATCCTCCCCCTGAGAAAAGTACCGGATGTTATGACCACGGCCTTTGCTTTAAAATCCAGCCCGCTTTCAATTCTCACACCCCGGACTTTATTTCCTTTTACAAGTATTTCGCTTACAGTTCCCTGCCTCAGTGCAAGGTTGCCGGTTTCCTCCAGCACGCTTTTCATCTCTATTTCATATTCTTTTTTATCCATCTGTGCCCGGAGTGCCTGAACTGCAGGACCTTTGCTTTTGTTTAAGGTCTTGATCTGTATCAGTGTCTTATCGGCAGTTTTGGCCATCTGTCCCCCGAGAGCATCCAGCTCTTTTACCAGCTGGCTTTTCCCCAATCCGCCGATTGCCGGATTACAGGGCATCAAAGCTATCTTATCAACATTAATAGTCAGCAGTAATGTTTTAAGGTTTGATCTTGCTGAAGCAAGGGCCGCCTCGCATCCGGCATGGCCCGCTCCCACTACTATTACATCATAATCCATTAATTGCCAGAACTCCTCTTATTCTGTGTTTCACGTGAAACATTTCTAAGATAATAAAAAATTGAAAATATATCTGCAGGGCTCACTCCCTCTATCCTTGATGCCTGTTCCAGTGTCGACGGGTTTCTCATGCTCAAAATCTTGATCGCCTCATTAGAGATATTCTTGACCTTCCTGTAATCAGTGTCTTCCGGGATCACCCTGTCCAGGTTCGAATTTATTTTCATTATTTTTTCTTTTTCCCTTTTCATATAACCTTCATATTTTAATTCTATGCAGGCGCTGTTTAATTCCTCAGCGTTTAATCCCAGTTCATTTTTAAGTTTTTCGGCCTCCCCCTTACTTAGCATATCTTTCTTTACTTTGTTTAAGAATTTATTCTTATATTTATTATTGCTTTTTATTTCCTTTACTGCCGTGTCGATTCTTTTATATTTCTCTATTATTTTGCCGGCTTTTTCTTTCAATCCTATCTTCTTTAAAAATTTTAACATCCTTTGATCTGCATTATCATGCCTGTGATATAGCCTGTATTCATTCCTTGAAGTAAGCATCCTATATGGCTCCCTGACACCTTTAACAGCTATGTCATCAAGTAAGATTCCAATATAACCATCTTTTCTTTCAATTATCAGACTATCAAGGCCCTTTGAATTTCTTGCTGCATTTATTCCCGCCATCAGGCCCTGGGCAGCAGCTTCCTCATAACCGGTTGTTCCATTGACCTGGCCAGCAAAAAACATTCCCCTGTGTTTCTTGCTCTCCATATCCTGGTTTATTTGATAGGGTAGGAGATAGTCATACTCTACCCCGTATCCGGGGCGTGTAATGGATGCGTCTTCCAGCCCTTTTATTCTTTTTAATATTCCAGACTGTATCTCTTCAGAAAAAGTGGTAGACAATCCATGAAGGTACATCTCATTAGTTTTTCTGCCCTCAGGCTGGATAAAGACCATGTGCCTTTCCCTGTCCGGGAATCTTACTATTTTGTCCTCTATTGAAGGACAATATTTTGGCCCCTCCGTTTTATAATCGGTCCCATATACTGTAGATTTATCCAGGTTCTTTTTTATATAATCCATGCAATCTTTTTCAACATAAGTTATGTAGTTTTCAATCTGGCTCCGGCCGTCAGGCCGTTTGCCAAATGAAAATACCTGTGGCCTTTCATCATATGCCTGGATCTCCAGGTCCTGGGTCTTTACAGTATTTCTATCTACCCTGGGCGGGGTACCCGTTTTAAGTCTTCCAAATTTAAAGCCAAGATCTTCAAGGCTTGCCGGCAGGCTCTTTGAATTTATCTCTCCCTGCCTTCCTGCTTCGATCTCATTTTTTCCCCAGAATATTTTTGCCCTCAAGAAAGTCCCCGTGCAGAAAACTATGCATTTGCATTCATAGGTGATCCCATCACTGGTATGCACATTGAATATACTGCCGTCTTTTTTGATCCCTGTTGCCAGGCCCTGCCGCAGATCCAGCCGGTCCTGGTTTTCAAGCAGGTCCTTCATGGACATAATATATCTTTTTTTATCAACAATCGCCCTCAGTGTCCTTACGGCCGGACCCCTGGATGTGTTGAGCATTCTCATATGGACGAAGTTTTTATCAACATTTCTTGATATTTCCCCGCCCAGCACATCTATCTCCCTCACCATCTGCCCTCTCCCGGGACCACCTACTGCGCTATTGCACGGCATCAGGCCGATGTTGTCCAGGTTTATAGTTAGCAGCAGTGTCTTAGTATTTCTTCTCGCAGAAGACAGCGCTGCTTCACAGCCGGCATGTCCCCCTCCGATGACCACTACTCTGTATTTAAATATATTGCTTTTGGCCGCCATTATCTTTCCTGTCTCAAAATGTTTCACGTGCAACATTCACGCCAAATTTCCTTACCATGTTGCTTTTTGTCACTTGTCATTTACCGATGCAGAACTGCCTAAAAATTCCATCCATTATGTCATCTCCCGTAGTTTCACCGGTTATTTCTCCAAGAAGGTCATATGCTATTTTTAAATCCGATGAAGGGAACTCTTCCGACATCCCAGCATCCATGGAAGATGCTGCATTTTCAAGCAGGGCTTGTACCTTTTTCATTATGTTTTTATGCCTGCTGTTTATGATTATTTTTTCCTCAAGGCCCAGGTCGCCATTTTTTAATATTGTCTCGCTTATCCTGTTTTCAAGCTTTCTTATTCCGGTCCCTTTGGCCACAGATGTCCTTATTATCTTTTTATTATCAAAATATTTTTTTACTTTGCCCAGGTCAAGTACTTCATCCAGGTCTTTTTTATTAATGCAGCAGATCGTCTCCTTATCTTTTATTCTTTCTAAAATATAATTGTCAATTTTTTCAAACTTCCTGCTTCCATCCATTACCAGTATGATGAGCTCTGCTTCGTCAATATGTTTTAGGCTTCTTTCTACTCCCAATTTTTCAATTGTGTTCCTGGTCTTTCTTATTCCTGCAGTGTCTACCAATACCAGCGGGATGCCCTCCACATATAATATTTCTTCTATCGCGTCCCTCGTTGTCCCCGGGATGGAAGTGACAATAGCTTTTTCTTTTTTCGAAAGAAGGTTCAGGAGGCTGGATTTTCCAACATTTGTTTTTCCCACAATTGCTATCTTTACTCCATTTTTTACTATTTCCCCTTTTTCTTCATCACTTATCAACTGCTCTACCGCTTCTTTGATCTTTAACACATCTTTTTTCAACTGTACATATGGAGTGGTCTCAAGGTCTTCCTCGATAAAATCTATGGAAGCTTCCAGCTGGACCAGCACCCCTAACATCTTTTCTTTTAGTCCCTTTACCTCTTTTTTTATATTGCCCCTGATATTTTCCGCAGCTATCCTCAGGCTCTGTTTTGTCTTTGACCTGATCAGGTCCACTACTGCTTCTGCCTGGGAGAGGTCTATCCTTCCATTTAAAAAAGCTCTCCTGGTAAACTCTCCCGGTTCAGCAAGCCTGGCATTATTTTCAATACATATTTCTAAAATTTTTGTTGTCGCTGTTATTCCTCCATGGCAGTTTATTTCAACTACATCTTCTGCCGTATAAGATCTTGGCCCTCTCATGATCGTTATGACTACTTCATCTACAATACTTCCTCCGCTGTCGATTATATAGCCATAGAGCATATTATATGTATCGGTCTCCGCCAGCTTTTTCTTATTTTTAGACCTGAAGATCTTTTCTGCTGTCGGGATAGCACTCTTGCCGCTAAGCTTGATTATCCCGATGGCTGCTTCCCCGGGCCTGGTACTTATTGCAGCTATGGTGTCGTCATTATTTATTAACATATTTTATATATCCCGTTTCTTTATATCGTCCAGATAGTTATTATATTTAATATTTTTATTTATTCAAAATAAGATATAAAAAAGCAGTCAAAACACTACCTCCAAGTGTAAGCAATAATTTTAAATGTGCCGGCCCCTTATATCTTGATCTAAGACTAATAAAGAAATGCCTTCTGCTTATCTTCCAGCTGTATAAAAATCTACCGGTTTCCTGATAAAAGAACTGGTAAGCCTCTATATGCCAGGAGAGATCAAACGGCCATATATTTAAAAAATACCCGGGATAATAAAAAGAAGATCCTGCTGTTCATTAAAAAATAAATAGGGGCAGCCTGGGATTTTAGTAGAGAGGGGACCGCCCTTGCCGCACGCTCCGGGGCATGCCGGCATGTAATTCCACAAGAGAAAATATATTATGTTTTTTAGGCGGGGAGATTATTTTTACAAAATAGCATTACTGCTGTAAATACATGCAGGATCATTACACCCCGGATAGATATCATGCTCCTGGTTCATTTAAACCCGGGCCCGGGCAGTACTTTTTTTTGAGAGTTTTTAGCCAGGCTTTTATATAGGCCGTAAAGAATAGAATATATTTTACCCTGAGCCCGCAAGTATCGTAAATTCCTGTAAAAGGATTTCTATTGGTGCTGCGTCTCTTAAAGTAAAAGGCGGCCCCGCTTATATAATGGATATTAATATGCCCGCTTCTTTATGCAGGATCCTTCAAAGATCTTGCCTGGTCTGCTGGTGCTTGCCAGTATAAGGGTTTTTGCCAAAATAGGGCAGGCCATTAAAGCTTAATAGCAGAAACCCGGGCAATAAATAGAGCCAATACTAAAATGATCCCATAAAGAGGCTCATGTTTACAAAGCAGCTGCGACTTCCGGCTTATCCGGACACCTTGTCAGATATTAAAATCCTACATCTGTATTCTTCTCATTTCAATAAATTTATAGATCTTAATCATTTATTTAAATCCTCTTTATCCTCCTCAGCCATGGCCTGACACATAGACCTTTTAGAGTCAAGCGGCAGTATGTATGCATTACGGATGACTCTGTCCATTCTTGTATCGGCAATTGTAGGATCTGCAAATAGATCATCCCGCTTGGAATGCTCAACCTGGTTAGACAGTGGTAGATGCCCTGTTGTACCTTGATCCGGCAATCTCCAGGATATCCCTGCTCTCTTCTATGGTTTATGATTTAAGCCCGATATCCTCTGAGATAAGAAGTTTTACCTTCTGGGGGTCCCTCATAATTTTTATATACATTCCGCTGCTTCTTGCATCCTCTATCTCTAAAGCAGCTCCGGTGTCCTATAGTATTTAACCCGGTATAGCTTTCTGCAGGCAGCATTGCCAGGGGTACATATTGTATAGGATTTTTCTGAGCCGTTTTTTCCCGATACAACTACATTTAATCTCTTCTCAATATAGGTACGGGCAGCAAGTGAGCTTGCTGCCTTTTTATCAATGATCCTACCGGTGTGATAGCGGATATCTTCGATACAGAAATCTATGGCAAAGTTTGCATCCCTAAGCATTTATATCACATCCCGCATAGGCACTTTTTTCCCTGAGGTTGGAATGTATTATTATCCTCTCAGGTTTTGTCTTTTCTTTATTTATACTCTTTTTTTTATCAGTATATTAAAATATTCTTATGAGCAGATCTCCGGTTCAAGAGCTTTCCCTGAAGTGGTTTCCATGACTTCATTTGAAGTATCTTTGTCATGACTCATTATGGCCATGCATGACCTGTAGCTCTGTACTGGATAATCGTTGCTTAAGTACTTTTTTAACAAACTCGCCCGATTTAGTGCCGATACTTTCTGCTCAGGTGATAAAGCGGTCAGTGCCCCAGCCCGATACTGCCCTGTGCGGTTCTGCCATATGCTCAGGTCTTGTAGTATATCTTACCCTGCTGTTGTAGTTTCTTTTATGTGCTGCAATCCTTACACTGTCTACAAATACCTCTACGGTATCTTTGGCTTCCCTTACAAAGCAGGGCCTCCTGCATAGGAATAATGGGTGCTGTGGGTGACGGCCTTTTTATTTATCTCTTAGAAGATATATTCCATTTCTGGTCCGGGGAAAGTTGGTGGTTTCTCTACTGGAGGATAGAGTAGAGACATAAGCTCTTTGTCGCTTAGATCTATAGGCCATCCAATTTTGGCTCTACTACCCTTGCAAGCAATTCTCTTACTGTGGTCCTTCCGCAGCTGCCTGATCGGGCTATATCTCTTAGTGAAAGTCCGGCCCTTTCCAGTCTCAGGATCTCTCTAGCTCATTTTTTGCCCTTTGGCATGAGATATTTTCTGCCCCTGTAATTGCTATTGCCTCAATCGGCAGGCCTGCCCATTGATCCTTTATGGTCAATATAAATGGCCCGTCCCATTAGGCATAAGAATCCTGGGGATCACCAGGAAGCAGTTTTTTAATGGCAGGCGGCACAATTTTATATTATAAAATATAAACCATCCAGCCCGGTTTTATAGGTATTATTGGATGCCGCTCCCTGAGGCAAAAATTAAAAACTTATCAGGAGGGAATACATGAAAAAAAATAAGGAGCCCTTTATCCCGGGCTCTTTATAAATATGTTTTAAGATTTTAATAGGGGAGCGGCGGCCGCAATCATTGCTCTAAATATTATGGGCGCGGCCGGTATTATATATCTTTTACTAGTGTTCTCACTTAGCTTCCCTTGCCGGGTATATTATTATTCTCCTGTCAGGCTCTTCATGCATGCTTTTAGTGGTCACTTTTTTAAATTTCGCAAGTGCATCATGGATCACTTTTCTCTCATATGCACACATCGGCTTTAAAGCAATTTTTCTGCCTTCTTTTATTACTTTATCTGCCATTTCCATGGCAATCTTTTTTATTTTGTTTATTCTGTTTTTCCTATAATCCTTAATGTCAATTGTCACCCTGTAGTCTAATATTTTCTTTCTTTTTCCTATGAGATTAATAATATATTCCAGCGCCGCTATATTTCTTCCATTCCTGCCTATCGCAACGCTGAGGTCCCCGCCCTGGATAGAAAATTTCGACTCTTTTATATCAGTGCTTATGCTTACATCCTCTCCAAGACAGATCAGCCTGATAAGCTTTTTTAATTTTTTTGCTATTGTTTCCATTCCTGATATATTCTCATCTAAAGCCACTGTCTCCTTTTTTAAGCTGTTCTCTATTAGCTTATCTTCTCTCTGCTCTTCTTCCAGAGATTCAACAAAAGAACTCACAGCATCTTTCATGTTTTTATCTTGTTCCATTTTTAATTCCTCCCGAAGAAGAATTTACCCTCTCTTTTTTTTCTTCCTTACCTTTGCCCTGATCTCTCTTTTTTCTTCCAGGCTTAGCTCTTCTTTCGGGCCATCTGACCCTTTTAATTCTTCCCTTAATTTCGACCTGGCCATGATTTTAGTTACTATCCACTGCTGCCCGATCGACCATATATTTGTTGTTACCCAGTAAACCAGGATCCCTGCAGGGAAGTTCCATGAAATAACTCCAAACACCACCGGGAGAGCATACATTATCTTTGTTTGCTTGGGATCAGTTGTGGTCATTTTGGTGGATAAAAACATTGTTGCCACCATCAGGATGACCAGTATAAAATATGGATCTTTTTCGTTCAGGTTTAACCACAAAAAATTAAAATTTGGATTAGCGACTCCTCCTACCGTCAGCGGTCCGAGTACATCTGTGATTATGCCTGATGGGTTTCTAAGTACCTGGAACAAAGCAAAAAACACCGGCATCTGCAGTAATAGGGGAAGGCAGCCGGCAAGCGGATTTACATTGTTCTTCTTGTAAAACGCCATTGTCTCCTGCTGCAGCGCCTGCTTGTCATCTTTATACTTTTTTTGAAGTTCCTTCAACTGCGGTTGTATTTTTTGCATTCTGGCCATTGACTTGGTCTGCGTTATTGTGAGTGGGGTCAATACCAGCCTTACTATTATTGTCAGCAGGATTATATCTATTCCATATATAGGAATATAGCTGTGCAGAAATACCATGAGATGTTCCAGCACATTTTGTATCGGTCTTAAGTACTCTAATATCTGGCTCAAACTTTTTCCTCCTTCTTTACTTACTTGACGGGGTCATATCCGCCTTTGTTTAGTGGGTTACATCTAAGAATTCTATATGTCGCCTTTATACCACCCTTCATCGTCCCATATTTACTTATAGCGTCAATAGCATATTGGGAACAACTAGGATAGAACCTGCAGCTGTCTGGCAGAATCGGTGATATAAATTTTTTATATATTCTAATTAAAAATATAGGTACTTGTTTCACGATCTTCCAATAAACTAGATAACTTCACTCTATGCGCTGGTGAAATATGAACTAAGGGTCTTCTCGAGCTGCTCCTTTATTTCCCAGAAACTTGCACCTGTTATCTCTTTATTGGCTATTAAAAAAAGCTTTGTGCCGCAGGGTATTAAAATTGTAACTTGTCTCAATATTTCTCTTAATACTCTTTTTAACCTATTTCTTATAACAGCTCCGCCGATTTTCTTGCTTATCCCAAATCCTATTTTTGTTATCTTATTACTATTTTCCCCTGATAATATATATAGCCTTAAATATCTATTGCCCAGGCATCTCCCTTTTTTCCTGAGCTTATAAAAATCACTTTTTTTATTGATTGTCTCAAATTTGATTTTTGCCTTTCGCCCAAGATCTTATACCGTTAATTTTTTTCTGCCTTTTCTTCTTCTATTTGTAATAACGGCCCTTCCGGCTTTTGTCCTCATCCTGACAAGGAAGCCGTGGTTCTTTTTTCTTTTCCTTACATTTGGTTGAAATGTCCTTTTCATCTTGCCCGTTTTCCTATTTTGTTATTATTCGAGTAGTCGATTATACATTCTAATCCCCCTAATATCAAGGAACTAAACCCTTAAATCTTATTGTTTGTTCAAACATCTGTTCTTTTAATTTTAACATCTGGAAACCTTTCATTTTTCTTTTCATCTCTACTGTGGTGTTTTCCTGAACTTTTCATATTTTTCCGCTAAGTTTTCCACATCTGTGGAAAACCCTGTTGAAAACTTATAAAATGCCACCATAAACAATGTCAGGCCATGTTAGTTATTAATGCCTGATGCTTAAATTAGTAGCTTTTTTCAAACTAAAATATTATTATAAGCTTGTTGAAAACTACGAGAAGTGGAAACTTTTTGGAAAGTTCATTTTGTGTTTTGTACTCATAATTTATACTATAGTTTTATACTAATATAATTTTAATTAATAGCCTGTATTACCGTGTGAGGGATATTTATTTTGGAATCCAGCGGCACAAAAACAATAATCCCGGTCAGGATAGCCCTGTATGATAATATGAAGAGCCTTCCCCGGATCCTTGACATCAAATGCAGGGGCATTGGTGATTTTATTAATGATGCCCCCCAAAAAGTATACAGCCTTTCCCATGAAATGGGGGGTATTATCCCATATACCATAATAAGGGAGGTAATAGAAAACCTCATCCATGCTGATTTTTCTGAAATAACCATTACCATCCTTGAAGGAGGTAACCATATAATAGTTTCAGACCAGGGTCCTGGTATTGATGACAAGGAAAAAGCTTTCCTTCCTGGTTATACTTCTTCGACCAATAAGATGAAGGAATATATCAGGGGTGTCGGCTCAGGCCTCCCCATAGTAAAAGAGACCATTACTTTTTCAGGAGGCTCGATAGACATTACAGATAATATAAAAAAGGGGACAGTCGTTTCTTTAAAGATCGGTGCCCATAAAAAGACAGCCGGCCCTGCCGAAGAGGCAGATCTTTCCCCGGTCTCCCCTGTGCCTGATCCTGATAAAACTACAATGGGCTCCGGGGTCTTTGGTAGGCTGGATACTAAAATATTGTCAGACAGGCAAAAAAAGATCTTATTCGTGATGATCGAGCTGGAGGAGGCCGGGCCCTCGACTATTGCCAGGGAGCTTGGGTTCAGCCTATCCACTTCTTACCGGGAGCTGATCTACCTGGAAAAAAACAAGCTTCTTGTTTCCAGCGGTTCCGGAAAGAGAAAGCTCTCTAAAAAAGGCATTAAATACCTTGAATATTATTCAAATAATATTTAATATGGAATTATTATGGCTGATCTTGAAAATATCTGGCAAAACATCTTGATCGATATTAAAAGTAATATCAATATACCCACCTATAAAACATGGTTTGAGCACATTTCTCCTGTTTCTTTAAAAAAAAACTCCCTGACTGTTTCGGTTGGAAGTTCCTTTGCAAAGGAATGGCTTGAATCAAGATATCTCAGCCTGATCAATAATTCGGCTAAAAAAATCGCCGGGCCTTCATGTAAAGTAACAATTATTACCCGCCCCCCTGATTCCGGGGATTTGCCTGAATATCCGGACCAGGCCCTTGGTCCTTCGGGCGGCCGCATTAAAAACGCAAATGCCGGGGCATCAGCCGTGGTGTTTAATACCAAATATACTTTTGACTCTTTTGTTGTCGGTAATAGCAATAGGTTTGCCTGTACTGCTGCTCTCGCTGTCAGTGAAAATCCCGGCAAGACATATAACCCCCTTTTCATCTACGGCGGTGTGGGCCTTGGCAAGACCCATCTCCTCCATGCAGTGGGGCAGTACACTCTCCAGCTTTTTCCTGATAAAACAGTTAAATATGTTTCTGCAGAAAGATTCCTTAATGACTTTATTAATGCCCTGAGATATAAAAATATTCAGGCTTTTAAGGAAAACTACAGAAATAATGATGTTCTCCTGGTCGACGACATACAATTCCTGGAAGAAAAAGAGGCAAGCCAGGAAGAATTTTTCCATACTTTTAATACCCTGCATGATACAAACCGCCAGATCGTCCTTTCCAGCGACAGGTCCCCGCGCAGCATCGCTACCCTGGAGGAAAGGCTGAGGTCCCGTTTTGAGTGGGGTCTTGTTACAGACATAAAACCCCCGGACCTTGAAACACGGCTGGCGATCTTAAGAAAATATTCTGAGAGGGAAAATCTTTCTGTATCAGATGAAATACTCAATCTTATTGCAGAAAGGATAACCACCAATATCAGGGAGCTTGAAGGAGCCCTGACCCGAATAGTCGCTTACAGCTCCCTGACTGATTCTAAGCTTGACGCCGGGATGGCCAAAGACATACTCAAGGATATTCTTCCCGAAGACAAGGAATACAAGATCGGGATCCAGAAAATAGTAAAAGAGGTCTCAAGATTCTTCTCTATACCCATAAGCGACATCCTCAGCACAAAACGGAATAAGTTTATTTCCCATGCCCGCCAACTTGCCATGTACCTTTCAAGGGAGCTTACAAGCTCTTCGCTTCCCCGGATAGGCAAATCTATAGGCGAAAGGGACCATACTACTGTGATTTATGCTGTTTCCAAGATCTCTGCTTTAATAAAGAAAGACAAAAATGTTTATATGCAGATCCAGGAAATAACAAACCGTATAAAAAATGCCCCCTGACAGGTTTTCCTGTTTATAAGATGTTTAAAACTCCCGGAATTATTAACATTTTTTGCTTCTGCCCCCTTGAAAAGTTATGGCTTTTTTTACCCCTGTTGATAACTTCCTGGTTTATAAACAGGAAATATTTTTTTTGTCCACATTATATCTGGCAGATTTTCAGCTAACCGAGGGGTTTTTTTTTAGTTATTAACACTTTCAACAGCCCTTACAACTACTACTAACTATTTAAATTAAATAACATATATAATAGAATGTATAATAACTATTTGCTAATACTTCAAATGAGGTAGAAATGAAGATTCAAACTACAAGAAATAATATTTTAAATGCACTTCTTTTCGCAAACAGGGCAATAAATCCAAAAACAACATCTTTTATATTAAGCGGTGTAATGCTTGAGGCCGACGAAAGTTTTTCTATCTACAGCACAGATCTGGAAACAAGTGTTAAAAACACCATAAAGGCAAAAGTATTGGAAAAAGGAAAAACTGTAGTACCGGCAAAAATCCTTATAAACATACTTAGAAGTTTAAAAGAAGCTAAAATAGAACTGGATTTTAACAGCGAGACAAACACATTAAAAATAGAATACCAGAACACCGGCTTTACCCTGAACACGCTTTCAGTAACAGAATATCCGGCATTTCCTGACATCAAGGAAGAAAACAAACTCAGCATGGAGATAAACAAGTTTAAAAACATGGTCTCAAAAGTACAGAGGGCAGCCGCCATTGATGAGAGCAGGGCGGTCCTTACAGGAATACTTTTAGAGGTTGAAAAAGATAACCTTAGAATGGTGGCCACAGACAGCTACAGACTGGCACTGGCAGAGGAAAAGATCAAAAACAGCGGCAGCGCGGCAAAGGTAGTCGTCCCGGCAAGAGTCCTCGATAGCATCCAGAAAAGCGAGTACTCAGAGGAGACAGTTGAAATGAATATAGAAGAAAACCAGATAAGCTTTAATATAAAAAAAGAAAATGAAGTAAAAGACATAATCATATCAAGGCTGCTGTCAGGGAAATTCCCCCAATACAGCCAGTTGATGCCCACGGACCTGAAACATAATATATTGATCGATAAAGAGAAAATACTTGAAGTGGTAAAAAGAATATCGTCGATTTCAAAGGAAAATATTCCCATTAAGTTCTCTATAGACAAAGGGAAGATCACGGTTAATATGAATATAAAGGAAGTGGGAAGCTCAAGCGAGGATTTTGAAGTATCGTATGGCGAGGAAAAAATAGATATCGCGTTTAATCCAGACTACCTTATAGACGGTATCAATATGATGGACAGCAAAAAAATAATTTTATCCATAGAAGAACCCCTGAAACCAATATTGGTAAAACCCGGGGAAAACGAGAACATGCTTTACCTGCTCATGCCTGTCAGGGTTTCTTAGGGGCCGCGCAAAAATATGGCGAAAAACATTTTTTTATCATGAAAAAAAACAATAAGTTAAATATATGCATAATCGGGGCCGGAAGAACGGGGACCACTTTTGCATATGTTCTTGCCGGGAATAAGAGCGGGGACCTAAAAATCGTTTCGGTTTCTTCCAGGTCAGATGCTTCTATTAAAAGGGCAAAGGAAATATTGGGAGGACTGGCCAAAGATATTAATTTTACTAAAAATAATATCGAAGCGGCCGCAGCGGCGAACTGTGTGATGATCTGCACCCCGGATGATAAAATAAAGGATGCCGCAGAAGAGGTTTTTAAATCCGGGAGCATCGACCCCACTAAATATACAGTCATCCACTCCAGCGGTTCAAGGTCCCTGAAGGCTCTTGAAGCTGCCGGGTCCGCCGGGGCGGGGATCGCATCGGTCCATCCATTAAAATCATTTGCTTCAATACCTGAAGCAATAGAGACCATCCCCGGAACTTTTTTTGGACTGACTTCGGGAGGCGGTGAAGCAAGGAAGGCCGCTGCCAGGATAGTGGAAGGGCTGCATGGGATAGTAATCGAAGTGGAAGACAGCAAGAAGCCCTTATATCATGCTGCTGCCTGTGTTGCTTCAAACTACATGGTCACTTTAATAAACTATGCAGTTTTTCTACATGAAGTGGCGGGTATCAAACCGGACGACTCCCTAAAAGGGCTTATGAGCCTCATTGAAGGGACAATAGAAAATATTAAGAAAATGGGGACAAAAAAATCCCTCACAGGGCCCGTTGCGAGGGGGGACACAGGTACAATAGAGGAACATATTAAAAACCTTGAAAATAATTTAAACCAGGAGGATATCTCTTTATACCGGTTAATGGGAATAGAGACGGCAAAGATAGCAAAACACAATAAGTGGATCGACGATAAGGCGGTCCGGAGGCTTGAAAATATTTTAAAAAACAGATCCTGAACAGGGTGTAGGAATTTATAGGGAGGGGAAATGACGGATAAAAAAATAACCACAGGCATTCTTATAGAGATGAAGGGAAGGGGCGAAAAGATCACGATGCTGACTGCATATGAGCATATTATGGCCTCACAGCTGGACGAATGTGGAATAGATATAATCCTGGTGGGTGATTCAGTGGGCAATGTCCTCCTGGGATATGAAAACACTATCCCGGTTACTATGGACGAGATGATCCACCACAGCAAAGCGGTTGCCAGGGGAGTAAAAAGGGCAATGGTGATAGGTGATATGCCTTTTATGTCTTACCAGGCAAGCGGAGAAGAGGCCGTGAGGAATGCCGGAAGATTTTTAAAGGAAGCCCAGGTGGAAGCAGTCAAGCTGGAAGGCGGCAGGGAGGTCTGCGAAACAGTAAAAAAAATTGTTGATTCAGGTATCCCGGTCATGGGCCATCTGGGGCTTACTCCCCAGTCTGTTCATAAGTTTGGTGGTTATGGTGTCAGGGGAGAAGCGCAGGAAGAGGCCCGGAAATTAATAAAAGATGCCAAAGGGCTGGAGGAAGCAGGAGCATTCTCAGTAGTGCTGGAAAAAGTTCCTGCGGACCTGGCAATGAAGGCCACTGCGGAGCTTTCAATTCCTACCATTGGGATCGGGGCAGGTGTCCATTGCGATGGGCAGGTGCTGGTGACACATGATATGCTCGGGCTTTTTGAGAAGTTTAAACCAAAATTTTCTAAAAGGTATGCAGAGTTGGGAAAAACCATGAAAGCCTCTTATAGAAAATATATTGAGGAAGTAAAGGCCAAAGAGTTTCCTGCAAAAGAGCACTCATATTAAAGCATGCTGCAGGTTTTTTGGGCCGGGCCCTGAAGCCGGCGGGAGATCGTTTTTAAGAAGACACGGGAGAATACTGCCAGATGGAGATCATTAGAGATATAGGCCTGTGCAGGGAGATAGTAGAAAAATTAAGAAGCGAAGGCTGTTTTATAGGATTTGTCCCTACAATGGGCTTTTTACATGAAGGCCACCTGAGCCTTATAAGGAGGGCCAGAAAAGAATGCGACAGGGTATTTATAAGTATTTTTGTTAATCCTACACAGTTTGGGCCCGGAGAAGACTTCAAGAAATATCCCAGGGATCTTAAAAAAGACAAGAAGATGGCCGGGGCAGAGGGCACAGACTATATATTTATCCCTGAAGCTTCTGCGGTGTATGGCCGGGACCATAAGACTTTTATAGAAGTCAAGGACCTTGGCAAGATCATGTGCGGCAGGGACAGGCCGGACCATTTTAGAGGGGTGGCCACAATAGTATGTAAGCTATTCAATATACTTAAGGCCCACAGGGCATATTTTGGGGAAAAAGATTTCCAGCAGCTGGTCATATTAAAGAAGATGGCCCGGGACCTGGACATGGACATAGAACTGGCCAGCTGTCCTACCGTGAGAGAGGCCGATGGGCTTGCTTTAAGCTCCAGGAACAAATATCTGTCTCCGGAGGAGAGGAAAAATGCAGTCATCCTGTATAACTGCTTAAAACTATCGGAACAGTCGGTCAAAAATGGAGAAAAGGACCTGCAAAAGATAAAGGCGGCCGTTTTGGAGAAGATGGGCAAAAATAAATATATAAAAAAGGTGCACTATTTTGATTTCAGGGACCCTCTTACATTAAATGAGAAAAGCAGGGTAAGTGCCGGCACAAAAAAAATACTTGCAGCATCAGCAGTACAGGTGGGTTCCACCAGGCTTATCGATAATATAGTAATAAATATTAAAGAGTAGTAGAATACCTGCTTGAATACCTCAGGGAAGAAGACGAAAAGAGATATAAGTTGATCATAAATGTATTAAAAAGCAAGATCCACAGAGCCTCTGTGACCGGTGCCAATATCGAGTATATCGGGAGCATCAGCATAGATAAAGAATTGATGGACAGTGCTGGAATAATCCCTTATGAAAAAGTCCTGGTGGCGGCCCTGGACAGCGGGGAGAGGCTGGAAACCTATGTAATTGAAAGCAAAAGAGGCAGCGGGGAGATCTGTTTAAACGGGGCGGCAGCAAGGAAGATAAAAAAAGGGGACAGGGTAATAATCCTCTCTTTTGCTCTTATGGACGAGGTGGAAGCAGCATCACATAAGCCGAAGATAGTATATGTAAACGGAAATAATAAAATAACCGCTAAAAAGGACCTGATAGACCCTGATGACCTGTATTAGATTTTCAAAACATGCCTGGAGGATACTTACAGCCATTCTGGTAATAAGCTTTTCTATTTCCGCAGCTGCGGGTATCTCCTGTACAGCTGGAGAACCAGGAATAGATGCAGGGGAAACTATTAAAACCGCGGAAAAAGACCTGTACATGTTTGACTATAAGAAAATCATAATCGAAGAGACATCAGCTCTTGATGTAAAGATAAAAAACTGCAATCTATATCTGGACCTTTATGATGACCTTGTAATATTGGGAGAGATTGAAAACAAATCTAAAATAACAAAGACTGATATCGAGATCACTTATTCTTTCTATGACAGGTCGGGCATCGAGATCATAAGTGCCACCGGACCGGGCCAGGCGGACTATCTCAGGGGAGGGAGCAGGCTTGCTTTTAATTACTACTTCTCTGACCGGGATAGATATATTGATATAGAAAGGATAAAGATAGGGGTAAACTATAAAGACAGGCACGAAAGGTTTAAAGGCAATCCTATAGTAAAAAGGCAAAACTACTATTATGAAGACGATTTCCTCGTGATCGAGGGAAAAGTAGTAAATCTTGGAAGCGGCAGGATAAAAGGGCTTGAACTCTATGGCACTTTTTATGACGACACCGGCCGCGTAGTATTTATAAAAGAGTGTTTTCTTGAAAGAGAGGAAATGATGTCATCTGAGGAGCAGGAATTTGTCCTAAAGATACTGCTGGACAGATATCTGCCAGAATTTACGGATTACCGGTTTGAAGTTTTTTTTGAAGACGAGATAATGGCAACTTCCTAAAAGCTCACAGCCAGTCCTTGGATTTAAAGTATATTAACATGCCGATGGAGACCAGGATCATGGCAACAACAATTATTATAAATGCGAAGGTATTGCCTTCCAGCGGCAGGCCGATATTCATCCCATAAACACCCGATATCAGTGTAAGGGGGAGTATGACCACCGAAAAAATAGTAAGTATGCGCATTATATCATTGATCTTATTGGAGACCAGGGACTGGTGCGCATCATGCACACCTTCAACAATCTCCTTGTAATTCTCCAGTGTATCCCATATCTTTTCAATGTGGTCCACCAGGTCGCTAAAATAGACTTCCAGTGCCTCGGCCAGAAAATCCATATCTTTAATTTCCAGGGTTTTGAGCAATTTTCTCTGGGGAAATATAATATTTCTAAAAGTCAAGATATTGGTCCTGATCAAAAGAATGGTCCTGACATTTTTAGTGCTTGTCTTTTTAAAGATGGCATCCTCGACATTCTGGATATTCCTGTAGATCTTATTAAGTATGGGGAAGTTGTAATCTATTAAAGCATCAAGTATTTGATGCAGCAGGTAACCAGACCCTTTTTCCAGTATTTCATTATTTTCAATTAAATTTTCATAGGTGTTCTGGATGGGCTTGCAGGATCCGTGGTGGACAGTGACAAGGAAGTTGTTCCCAATAAAGAGGTTAACGGTAAAAGGAATAAGCCTCCGGGTAGCCTTGACAAATAAGGGAATATGCAGCACCAGGAAAAAGTAATCATCATATTCATCCAGCTTTGGCCTTTCAATGATGCTGATGCAGTCTTCAATATCCAAAGGGTGAAAACGAAAATAATCCAGTAAAAACTGCATATTTTTCTTGCTGGGGTTCTCAATATCCAGCCATATGAGATATTCCGGATCATTAATATAAGAAGGGAGATCAGACAGAGAAGTCTTTTTGATCACTTTTTTGTCTTTTCTGTTATATATCAGAGTTTTCATAAAACCTGCCCTGTATGATTAAACCTGTATAAAATTTTATAATGTTTTAAAAAAAAAAGAAATATTAATATATTGATATAATATTGCAAATAAAATGATAGGCAAAGGCCCCGATCATGGTCAGCAGCACAAGTCTTAGATTTTAAATAAAACAAGGTTTTTAAGCCCTGGACAGGCTTACGGCACAGGCCTTAAATTCAGGTATCTTTGCCAGGGGGTCCAGGGCCGGGTTTGTAAGCTTATTGGCAGGCGAGTCAACGAAATGGAAGGGGATAAAAACAACTCCTTTTTTGATCTTAGAATCAACAAGGGCAGTAGCGCTTATTGAACCCCTTCGTGTTTTAAGGGAGACCTTTTCTTTATCGCCTATTCCCAGGGCCAGGGCATCTTCACTGTTTATATGGGCCAGGGCCATGGGGGCCAACTCGTTTAAGCCATTTACTTTTCCAGACATTGTCCTGGTATGGTATTGATGCAGGATCCTGCCGGTCGTAAGTATAAATGGATAATCATTATCAGGCTCTTCGTCGGGTGGTGTTTGCTTTACAGGGATAAATTTTCCCATGCCGCGGCTAAAGTTTTTAGAATGAAGTATATCGGTGCCCATATGGGCGTGATCAGTACAGGGCCATTGCAGGGTAGAAGTTCTTAATCTCCCGTAATTTATTCCGCCATAGATAGGGGTCAGTTCCGCTATTTCATCCATGACCTGGGAAGGGGAGCTGCAGCCCATGTCATACCCCATAGCTTTTGAGAGGTCACAGATGATCTTCCAGTCCGCCCTGGCATCTCCCGGGGGGTCAACAGCTTTTTGGACCATCTGTATTCTTCTTTCAGTATTGGTAAAGGTCCCGTCTTTTTCAGCAAAACTTGCACCGGGAAGGACCATGCTGGCAAATTCAGCAGTTTCTGTCAGGAAAATATCCTGGACCACCAAAAACTCAAGTTTTTTAAGTGCCTGGGCCACATGTAAAATATCCGGGTCACTGAGCATGGGGTTTTCGCCCATGATGTATAAAGCCTTTAAGCTGCCCGAAGCCGCGGCGGCCATCATTTCAGTTACAGTCAACCCTTTTTTGGAGGGAAGGGCCTTATTCCACCGCGCCTCAAATTTTTTCCTTGCTTTTTCATCTTCAACATACTGATATCCACTGAACACATTGGGGAGAGAACCCATATCACAGGCCCCCTGAACATTATTCTGCCCCCTCAGGGGATTTACTCCGCCCCCCCGCTTGCCGACATTGCCTGTCATCATTGCCAGATCGGCAATAGCTATTACATTATCTGTACCGCAGCTGTGCTGGGTGATCCCCATGGAATAAAAAATAGATGCACTTTCAGCGGAACCATAGATCTTTGCAGCTTCTACCAGGTCATTTTTATCGACCCCTGATATATCTTCAACCTTCTGGGGGGTATATCCTGAAAGAGAATCCACCAATTTATCAAAATCCTCTGTCTTCTCCTTTATATATTCTTCATCATATAACTTATTTTTAAGTATAATATTCATGATCCCCATCAGCACCGCGATATCAGTACCGGGCTTTTGCTTCAAGTGAAGAGCCGCATATTTTGTTATAGGGATCTCCCTGGGATCGATGACAATAAGCTTTAATCCTTTTTCAATGATATTCTTTATGATCTCATATCCGATCACCGGATGTGCTTCAGTCGTATTGGATCCAATAATAATGGAAGCCTCGGAATATTTAATATCGCCGATAGAGTTGGTCATGGCTCCACTGCCGAAGGTAGGGATAAGGCCGGTTATGGTGGAAGCATGGCAAAGCCTTGCACAGTGATCAATATTATTTGTACCGATGACTGCCCTCGCAAATTTTGACATGAGAAAGTTTTCTTCATTGGTCACTTTTGCAGAACTTAAGATCCCGATAGAGTCAGGGCCGTACTGGCGGGCGATGGCAGAAAACTTCTCAGAAACAGCCTTAATAGCCGTATCCCAGCTAATTTTTTTAAATTTTTTATTGCCTTCTTTTTTTAGCGGGGAAGTGAGCCTCCTGGAGTCCCCAACAAAATCAATTCCAAACCTTCCCTTGGAGCAAAGGTTGCCCATATTGACATTTTTCCCGACTTCGGAGGAAACCTTTATGATTCTGTTATTCTTTACATGCAGGTCCAGCTGGCAGCCCACTCCGCAGTAAGGACAGGTAGTCCTTACTTTTTTAACCTGCCATATCCTTGCTTTTTTCCGGTACGGCTTTGGCTGCAGGGCCCCCACCGGGCAGGTAGAAATACAATTTCCACAAAAAACACAATCGGTATATTTAAGAGACTGTTCAAATGCAGGGATTATTTCACTCTCAAAACCTCTTCCCGCATAACCTATTGCATTGGCTCCTACTACCTCATCACATATCCTTACACATCTTCCGCACAGTATGCATTTTTCATTATTCCTATAAATAAACGGGTTATCATCCAGGACTTTTTTTTCATGGATCTGGCCCTTAAACCTGGTTGCTTTTATGTCATACCGGTAGGCAAGGTCCTGTAGCGTACAGCTCCCGGTTGAATCGCATGTCATGCAATCAAGGGGATGGTCCGATACGATAAGCTCCAGGTTCAACTTTACTATTTCATTTATATGAGGAGAATCGGTTGTGACCTTAAGCCCTTCTGTTACTTTTGTAATACATGAAGGTACCGCCTCGCGGGCTCCCTCGGCTTCCACCATACAAAGCCTGCAGGCACCCTGGGGCCTGAGCCTGGGGTCATAACACAGGCGGGGAATAAATATATTGTTTTGGTCGGCGGCTTCCAGTATGGTCTGGCCCTCTGAACCCCTGTACGGCTTTCCATTAATAAAGAGCCCCAGCCCTATTTTGCTGTCATTTATTTTGGAGGTCTTAGCCATTGTTTTGGAATCAATTTTTTTATTATTCATTTTTTAAAAAAGGTCCTTTGGCCCATTAACATAAAAAAGTGCTAAAATGACCAATATGCTAGTAGGTTATAATAAAATATTTCAGCGGTTTTTACAAACTATTCAAAAGGGTCTTTAGGGGTAAAAACACTGCCTTCTTTATTTTAAATGGCTGAAATACTTCTATATTTGAGGCTTTTAGCAGCAGAGCAAGAAAATTGATGCGCCGGACGGCTTATAATAATTTTCAAATATAGAATGATAACTTTATTTATAATATAATTAGAATAAAGCTAAACAAGCACCAGAAGAGAAAAAGGGAGTAGAGTGCATACAAACATGATTAAAAATTTAAAAATAAAAATAGCCTTAATGCTGGCAATAAGTCTTTTTGCAGCCCTGGTGCTTTTACCGGCGCTGGTATCGTGTGAATTACTCGAATCACAGGTAGAAAGGGCCGTGGAAACACAAGAGATAGAGGAGAGCGGGGAAGACACAGGGGAAAATACAGAAGGGGATGAACTCATAACAGTGATCACTCTCTGGGATTCCATCGATCCAAAGGAAAGGCTCGTCCTTCTGGAAAGCAGGGATAATTTTGTAAGTCAAAACCGGGATATCAATATAGAAATAAGGCATTTTAGAAACCAGGAGGAACTGGAAGACCAATTTGAGGCATCAAGCCTTGCAAGTGCGGGCCCGGAACTGATACTTCTTGATTTTGATGGGGTAAGGAGGCTGGCACCGGAAAATGTAGCAAAGGCCATTGAAGACGAGGTAGATTATAATTTAATAATTGAGGGCCTTGAAGAAATTTCCAGTTTTAATAATAATAATTATATCATTCCTTTCAGGAGCATAGACTTTCTGGCCTTATTTTATAATAAAGACTTTATCGACCAGGCTCCCGGGGATTTTGATGAAGTAATGGAATACAATCTTGAAGTCAATGATCCCGGAGAGGGCCAGTATGGATTTTTATTAAATTCTACCGAACCTGATTGGATAATACCATTTATTGGCGGGTATTCAGGATGGATCGTTGATTATAGTTCAAATTCCCTAACGCTGGACAATAGGGCTACCCAGAAGATGCTGGAGTTTTTAATAGCTGTCCACGGTGAAGGGGGGACGATGCCTTATGGCCTTGAGTACAGCGAGATAGACGAGATGTTTGCCGCCGGCAGGGCACATATGATAATCGACAAAGTAGGGTCACTGGGCCAGCATCAGGAAGCAGGGCTTAATATCGGCATATCAAAAATACCTAAAGTAATGCCTGCGGGAAACTATCCCACTCCTATGATCTCCGGACTGGGTTTTATGATCAATGTGAATTGTTACGGCAGGCAGCTTGAAGCAGTGAAAGATTTTATGAAATATATGCTTAGCGAGGAAGTCCAGATGAGCTGGACCATAGATACCGATACTTTCCCGGTATTAAAAGACATCGACCAAAACGAAGGATTTAGCAGTACCGGCCTTTTATTTGATGCTTACCAGCAGGCCAAGATAAGCCGCGGAAAGCCGGATGATGAGATCATAAGGGTAATAAGGGATGCCATTAGAGATAATATTGAAGGTGTCATTTCTGGAAATATCCTGCCGGATGAAGCATCCTTGAAAATACAGGAAGATGCCATAAGATTAAGGGCAGGCATTGTTTTAGAGGAGGAAGATGAGGAAATACAAGCTGAGGGTTGAGGCCCTCTTGAAATAAAAACAGGCAGGATAATAAATAAGTACAGCATTGATTTATGGGAACAAGCATTAAAAAGAAAGGATTTCAATGAACGGAGATGATTTTGAAGATCTTAACCCTTTAAGATCTTTTTTCATAAAAGGAGTAATAGTGATAATTGCAGCTATATTATGTTTATTCCTGGGGGCCCTGTTCATGCTGGGCATGTTATCAGTGGCTTATAAAGTCCCCATGGATGGCCTGCTAAAAGGAGAAGCCTGGCCCGGAGAAATATTGGAAGAAGAAGCTGCTGCAGCAAGCGAAGAGCCGCAGGGAGATATAGAACAGCCCCGAAAGGAAGGATCCGGCACGGAGGAATCCTTGATGGCCGAGCTTGACAGGGCGGTAAGCAGTATAGTAAAAAGAATCGCTCCATCAGTGGTAAATATAAAAGTCAAGATCACGAAGGAGAATATTTTTGGAGATGATATTCAGGGCGAAGGGCTCGGTTCAGGAGTGATCTATGATAGCCGGGGCTATATTATTACCAATAACCACGTAGCAGGAGAAGCTGAAGAGCTTATTGTGACATTATGGGACGGAAAAGAATATGATGCAGAATTAATAGGAGGTGATAAGAATACTGATATCGCGATTATAAAAATAGAAGACGGAGATTTAAAGGCAGCAAGCTTTACTTTTATTGAAGAAGTCGAAGTAGGGGAAGTTGTAATTGCAGTGGGAAGCCCTTTTGGGCTGCAGCAGACAGTTACCCGGGGAGTAATAAGTGCAAAGGGAAGAGAAATAACCATATCCCCGGAAACCCTCCCGATGGTCAACCTTATTCAAACTGATGCAGCGATAAACCAGGGAAATAGCGGTGGGCCGCTGGTAAATTCTGACGGAAAGGTAATAGGAATAAACACTATAATCCTGTCTCCATCAGGAGGCAGTGCAGGTATTGGATTTGCGATCCCAAGTGATACCGTAGTCAATATTGCTGACCAGATCATTGAATTTGGAAGGGCAAGGATTCCTTTTATCGGTGTCGAGATGGCCGATAACCAAACAGAGGTTGCAGGGATTTATATCCAGGAGGTCCTTGAAGGATATCCGGCTGAAGAAGCAGGCATAGAACCAGGAGATATTATCACCAGCTTAGACGGGGAAGCGGTAAAATCATCGTTTGATCTGTTTGCCCATATCCTCAAACGAAATGTCGGCGATATTGTAGAAATAAAAATATTCAGGGATAACCGGGAACAGATCATCACGGTGCAGCTGGTAGAGGCACCTATTACAGAGAATGCAGAGAAGAAATAAAATAATATGGGAATATATTTGGACGGACCCAATAAAGACAATAAAAACCTTGAAGAAAAAAACCTGGTAGCCAGGTCAAAAAAAGGAGATAAGGCTGCCTTTGAAGGGCTGGTAAAAAAATTTTCAAAATATGTCTATACCACAGCCTTTTTTATTTTAAGGGATTCTCATGAAGCTGAAGATGTAAGCCAGGAAGTATTCGTGAAAGTATATCTTTCTATCAAGGGCTTCAGGGGGCTGTCAAGCTTTAAGACCTGGATAAGGAAACTAACAGTAAATACCTGCATAGACAAACTCAGGCTCAGGTCCAAGATCAGGGATAAAAAGGTCAGCCTGGACAAAATAACGGAAGAGTATGAAGTGGTTTTTACTAAAATGAGTACCAGCCTGGAGAAAAGTTTTTTCTATAAGGAAGCAGTCAAGGATGTTTTAAAGATAATTGTAAATCTTGAAGAAAATTACAGGATACCCTTAATACTGAGGGACCTGCAGGACTATAGCTACAGGGAAATAGCAGAACTTACCAGAAAACCCATCGGCACTGTCAAGACAAATATTCACAGGGCAAGAAAAATAATAAAAGAGAGACTCAAGGACTATAAATAGAATCCAGCCCGCCGGGCAGCAGATATACTTTTAAGGGCATTAACTTGAAACAAAAATAATTTATTTTAATCTAATATACTAAAAGATATTATTAAAACAGACATGGCCGGAGCCGGTAATGGACGATGTAAATAAATATTTAAAAACAGTAAAAGATGCAGTTATAAAACCATCTGACAGTATTGAAGAAAAGATAATTGACAGGATCTCCCATATTGATGAAAAGGATAAAGAACTGCTGGATGACAAATACCTGGATTATTTTAAGAAAACCAATTCCAGGGTCTACATGTTATCTGAAAAAATTAGGAACAATCCAGGAGGTTTTGCAGTTACGGCCCTGGCAGTATCTTTGATCTTACTTTTTGTGGCTTATATATTAAAGGTTTTTTTCAGCGAGGAAAATTCCCGTGGACGGAAAAATAACCTATCTTCTCCTGAAGGCAAAAACCAATACGAGCAGGAGGATTAAAATAATCCAGAACCATGGATTCACCAGCAGATTTCTCAAGGGCGCATACGACAGTTCGCCGAATACCCCGAGCAGGAAACCTTCTAACCGGGAGTACAGTCTATCAAAAAGTGATAAAAATCTTTCTGTGGAAAAAAAATTTCTTATAAATTCCATAATTTATAGATTCTAACCATAAAATATTATTTTGTAAAATTTAAAAAAATATTTTAGGCAGCTGGCACAAGACATGAAATTAAATAATAAGATATTGTTAATAAAGGTATAAATAAAAAAAGGAGGTGTACGAGTTGAGCTATTTCAAGCTGAAAGAGAGAAATACGACCGTCAGGACAGAAATTGTTGCCGGAGTGACCACATTTATGACAATGGCCTATATCATATTTGTGAATCCGGCAATCCTTTCTGCTGGCGGGACCACAGGAATCCCGTTTGAGGCAGCAGTAGTTGCTACATGCATCGCTGCAGGGCTTATGAGTATGGTGATGGGGTTACTCACCAATACCCCATTTGCCCTGGCTTCCGGAATGGGGATCAATGCAGTGGTAATATTCACCATTGTCTTTGGCCTGGGGCTTACATGGCAGCAGGCAATGGGGATCATCGTTATCGAGGGGATAATCGTAACAATATTTGTGCTGACCGGTCTTAGAAGCATGATAATGAGAGCAATACCGATGGGCCTGAAGTATGCTATTGGAGTAGGGATCGGGCTATTTATTGCCTTTATAGGGGCACAGCAGGCAGGTTTTGTGGATATGGATCCTATTACTGCAGTAAAACTGGGGGATTTCACCATGCACCACACCCAGCTTGCAGCATTTGGCCTATTGGTCACTACGATCCTGGTCGCATTCAGGATAAGGGGCGGAATACTTATCGGTATCGTCGGTACGGCTATTGCAGGTATGGCATTCAGGATAATCCCTATACCCACAAGATTTGTAAGCATTCCCACCGGGGAAAGCTTTGCAACTTTTTTCCAGGCAGACCTGGTCGGGGCAATATGGAGCAAGGGGATGTTGAATGTAGCGGCCCTGATCATGATCTTTGCCCTGTTTATGACAGACTTTTTTGACACTATGGGAACGGTCATAGGAGTCGGGGAAGAAGCAAAACTGCTGGACAAAAAAGGAAATCTTCCTAATTTGAGGAGAGTGCTCCTGGTAGATTCACTGGCAGCTGTAGCAGGAGGCCTGTTTGGTGCCAGTTCGGTGACCACCTATATTGAGAGCGCATCCGGTGTATCTGACGGCGGAAGGACCGGCATCATGCCCACAGTGACCGGTTTCCTGTTTATGGTATCAATATTTTTTGCACCGCTTATCGCCGTAGTCGGCGGGGGAGTGGAAGTAGCAGAAGGTGTTTATAAATATCCGGTCACGGCTCCGGCTCTGATAATAGTAGGTTTTTTGATGATGACTGTAATGGCAAGAATCGATTTCAAGGATTATGAAATAGGCATACCTGCTTTTCTGACCATAATCATCATGCCTTTTACCTACAGCATTTCATACGGGATCGGCTTTGGATTTATTAGCTATACACTAATAAAATTGATCAGGGGCAAGGGCAGGCAGCTTCATCCGCTGATGATAATAGTAAGCGCACTATTTATCGTTGCATTTGTTGCGGAAGCAATAGCCAGGAGATTTGTAGGAAGCTAGGAATATATAGAGGCTGTTGATTTTATATAAAAGGGCAGGGGGCTTTTTAAATGGATCCTCCTGCCCTTTATAGATTATAGAAACCGATGCAAAAATGATTAAAACAGTTATTTTTGATATAGGAAATGTTATTGCAGGTTTTGACCACAGCAAAGCCTGTAAAAGATTAGCTAAAAAATCATGTCATTCACCGGGGGAGATATATGATCATATATTTAATACCAGCTTGATAGAAGACTATGACAGGGGGATGATCAGTTCACGGGAATTCTACGGCAGGAGCGAGAAATATATTAAATCAGGCATGACTTATGATATATTTATCAATATATGGGGGGATATATTTACACCTGACAGGGCAGTTGAAGAAATAATAAAAGATCTATGGAAAAAGGTGGACCTTTATTTATTATCCGATACTAATGAACAACATTACAGGTTCCTAGAAAAAAATTATGAGGTTTTCAAATATTTTAAAGATAAAGTTTTATCTTTTGAGGAAGGCTGTAAAAAACCGGACAGGCGGATTTTTAAAAGTGTTTTAAAAAAGACAGCTGTGGCGCCGCAGGATATTCTGTATATAGATGACAGAGAGGAAAATGTGGAAGCTTTCAGGAAGCTTGGGGTACACGGGATCGTATTTCATTCAGGGATAAAGCTAAAAAAGGAGCTTTTACGGTATAAAATATAAACCAGGGACAAAAACCATCAATACAAATGAAATATAAGGCAGCATCTTTATCAGCAATCATCATTTTAACTATTTTTATTCTGGTCTCAGCCTCAGGATGTTTCTCTTTTATAGACCTGGACAGCCGGGGTATAGTTCCGCCCGGGCAGGACCCCACAGGCGGACCAAATGGCGGGGAGCAGGGCGATAGTGATTTAAAAAGGATAGAACCTGAAGACACAGCACCAAAGGCTGTAATGGAAATATATCAAAATAATTCTGACGGTGTCCATTTCAGGGTAGGAAACCCTGTATATTTTTCTGCCTCCAGTTCCTATGGTACCGGCAGGGAGACCTTAAACTTTTCCTGGTATATTGAAAATGAGAAAAAATTATCAGGGGAAGAGACATCCTATATTTTTAGCAGCCCTGGAGATTATAAGGTCACCCTTTCAGCCAGCAATGGGATAGAAACAGATTCCGTGTCAAGAACGATCCACCTGGTGGAGCAAAATGAATTTATTTCTGTTACGGAGGGTTATGATATGACCGTCGGAATAGAATACTTTTTTAAAAATAATGGTCCCGGGGATATACTGGATTTTGTGGCCCTGATAGATATCCCGCAGACCTATAGGCCGTTCCAGATAGTAAAAGAAAGAAAGTCTAACTATAAGAAAAGGGATGAAGTCTTTAGCGATGAACATAATTTGATTGCAAGTTTTAATCTCGGCGAGCTATTAGAAGGGGAGTCAGTTTACGCCTATGTTAACAGTGATGTGACCCTTTATGAATATAATTACGGAGGTTCCGGAAATAGGGAAGGGGCCTATAATATAGAGGAGGATTTTTCCCGGTATACAAAGGGTGAATACTTTATAAATAGTGATTCTCAAAAGGTCAGGTCCTCGGTAGGATCTATTATCGGCAGCGAAAAAGACCCGAGAGTAATTGCTGAGACACTTTATGATTTTGTGGCCGGAAAGCTCAGATATGATGAGGGAAAGGTAATCGATGAAATATTCGGCTATTCCTATGCTTCGGATATTTTGGATAAAGAAAAAGGGGTCTGTACTGATTATTCGATCCTATATGCAGCCCTGTGCAGGGCAGCCGGGATCCCGGCGCAATTTGTACAGGGAATTCCAGTGTACAGCATACTGGCTGAAGCAGACAATAAGCTCGAATATGCCCATGCCTGGGTAGAGATCTTTCTTCCCGGTTATGGCTGGATCCCGGTGGACATAACTTCTGAAGATGGATTTATGGCTTATAGCTATTACTTGAATCTTGAGACCTATAAGGGCTCTGGCATTTTTTATAAAAGCCTCGCTATTGACGGAGAGAAATATTATCCAACGGGCTACTATTATTCATGGGAGGGAGATACCGAACCAGCCATATCAAGTGAAGTGACTTACAGTGTAAGCGGCCTGGATTCCGGGGATGTAAGCGGCATTGCAGGAAGCAGGTTCCTGGAAGAGGCCAGTCAAATAATATCGGGATACAGCTCTGCAGTAAACCACATAAACCTGGCCCATGGCGAAGACTGGATATTTAATGATCCCCAGGAGATAATGATCGAGGAAACATTCCTGGTAAAGTTAAAAGAGCTTACTTCCAGGCTGGCAAATATCAGTTTCCCGCAAAGTCTTGCAGCAGAAAGAAATAATCTGGTGGCTGTGTCACAGAAAGTAAGTCTCTATAAAGACGAGCAAATAAAATGCATGAAATCAGGCGATTATGACTGCAGCACAAGCAATTATAATGATTTCACGAGCTCCCTGGGTGCTTTATTTGATGAGTATAATGGAATGGTCACAAATTTTAACGAGAAATATTAAAATAACAATATGATCTACGAAAGAGCACTCTTTGGAGTTATAATAGTCGCAGCTGTAATTATTGGTATATATTTTTTTTCAGCTGTCTATAAATATTTTACCCAGTCTTCAAATGTCTATCACCCAAAAAAAGAAATAATCGCGACACCCCTTGAAATAGGATTAAATTATAAAGATATTGTTTTTAAATCTTCTGACGGTATTGATCTCTCAGGCTGGTATATTCCAGCAAATAGATCCAAAAAAGTGATACTTCTCTTACATGGAAACGGCGGGAATATTTCAACCAGGGTGACCTTTATAGATTATTTTTGTAAGGAGCTTGGACTGTCGACTTTTATTTTTGATTACCGGGGATATGGTAAAAGTGAAGGAAGGGCCACTGAAAGAGGGACTTATTTAGATGCAGAGGCAGCCTGGAAATACCTGACAGGCCTTATGAAAATAAAAGATAGGGACATCATAGTGTTTGGCAGATCCCTCGGAGGGCCCATTGCAGCAGGGCTGGCAAAAAAAGTAAGTCCCGGAGCCCTGATCCTGGATTCAACTTTTACCTCGATAAAAGATATGGCGGCCCATATTTATCCGCTTCTGCCGGTGAAAAAAATTTTCAGGTTTGATTATCCTACCCTGGATTATCTAAAAGGTGTAAGATGCCCTGTTCTGGTAATACACAGCAGGGATGAGGACTATATTCCGTTCTCCCACGGCAAAAAACTTTTTGAAGCAGCAAATGAGCCAAAACACTTCCTGGAGATAAGGGGTGACCACAGGAATAACTATCTGGAGTCAAAAGAGGATTATCTTGAAGGGATCGGTTCTTTTATTAAAAAGCATTAGACTTCTTTTCCCTTAAAAACCCCTTAAATGATTTCATGCCGGTTCCCACATCGATGTTTGCAAGGGTGATATAGATTGATGTGGTGCTTATATCGGCATGGCCCAGTATCCGGCGGAGGGTTTTTCGATGTCTTTTGTCTGTTTATAGTATTGGGTGGCGTATGTGTGCCTCAGGGTGTGGGTTGAGATGTTTTTGGCAATGCCGGCTTTCTGCGAATATCTTTTAACCATTTGTTGAATATACCTGGGTGAAAGTTTATTGCCTTTAAGGGTTGGGAAAAAGTAATTACCTTTGGGCCGTATCTTTCTCCAGGAGTTTAGTAGATCTATCAGGTACTCTGGAATGGCAAGGTCCCGGTCCTTATTTCCTTTACCGCTTTCTACCCTCAGCTTGCCTTTGGTGAGGTTAATACTTCCGGGTTTTAGATCTGTAATTTCTGAAAGCCGGAGTCCGCAGTGCAGCATTAAAGAAATTATTGCTCTGTTTCTTAGTCCTGTTGGGTAGCGCTTGTTTGGTTGTTTTATTAGTTTACTACAAGGTGGTTATGAATGTGGTTTTTATCTTTGTGGGTTGTGATTAAAACCTCGTGGTCCTTAAACTGTTTTTCTGAAAGTTCTATTCCGATTGAATGAGCTTTATCCGGAGCAACTTCTCCGGGCTTAAAACTTTGTATTATATGGTGGTAGCTCAGGCCGTTTGTTTTACTATAAAGCTCCTTTGTATAAGCCATCTCGCTTGCTGCATTTTCAGGAGTGCAGTCTTTTCCGCTTATAATGCGCTCATCAGTTTTTTCTTTGCTTAAAACATAATTTATTATTTTTTTTACGCTCCCGCCTGAAGGAATTATTTTTATAACTGCCATAAAATTATTTTAATAACTTTTTATATTCTTTTTAGCACTAATGCTAATCTATCCCATACTTTTTTTAGATCCTCTTTTATATTTTTTAGATTATCTCCGAGCACTGTTAAGGTCCCTTTATTTACTGAACGGGTCAGCTGGTTTAAGTTATTCCCTATGCGTTTAAGCTCAATTGCCAGGTCTCTTATGCCTGGTATTACTGTAATATTTTTGTCTAGTGAGCATTTTCTAAGATATTCACTCCGGTCAAGGGAAGTTTTGGAGATCTTGTTTTTAAGTAATGCCAGTTCCTGGTCAGACAGCCAGAGCATAACCGGATTTTTTCTTGTTCTTCCCATAACTGCTTTAAATATCCTTACTAATTTTTGCCTTTTAAAAGGGGATTGGGGGATACCCCAAATACAGTATTTGGAAGATACGCGGCTAGCGTGTGTTACAAATGCACAGCTTGCCCGTCAGAATATTGTTCTTTTTTATATTGTTCCTGATTATAGTGTAACTTTATTTGTTTTGGTATCTTTTTTTAGGAAATTCGGTTGGGGAGGGGGTTTTTGGGGGTTGTTATTGGATTTAGATTGGCTGGCCGGGTTGCGAAATTTCGAACCAATTTTTAAAGGAATTAATTAAATTAAAGGTTACTTTGAGTATTTAGAAAAGTGTTGTATGGCTAGCCAAACTGTATAATAGCAAGAACCTTTGAATTAAAATTAGAAATAAACTACTAAATTAAAATAACTAGTGTAATTAAATTTATTAAAGGGTCTTCCTAAAAATATTTAATAAAATTATTCGTTGGAAATTTCTTATTGGTTCAAAATCAATGATAACTACTTATTTTAGAGACTCATAATCACTATTAACCAAAATCTACAAAAAGTTTTTCTACACTATTCTTTATACGGTTTTCCATTGCAATTTCTTCTTTTAATTTATCTTTTTTCTCTATTAACTCGCTATTACCCGCAATAATATAAGCTCTACGAATATAATCGATAGCTAATAGTGGGTTTCTTTCTAACTGATCTGCCATAACTTCAAAGTGTTCAGCTTGCTCTAAAACAAATTGAAAGAATTTATCTATCTTTTCTTCAAAAGACTCATCAAAGTCAACATATTCAGTCCTAATAAAATCAGAAGGTACTTCTGTATCTATGCTTTTAATTACTAAAGTTTCTTTACCATAAGCCTGTAATAAACCAATTTCATAAAAAATATTTGCAAAAGTCTGAGGAGACATTTCTTTATCAATGATGGCAATACCTAAAGGAACTTCTAGTATTAATCTCCATATTTTCATTAAAAAGTCTTTTCCAGTTATACGGCTATCTGCATCAATATATTCAAAATTATTATTTCTCAAAATTCTCTTTAAGTTCTCCTCAATTTCTAAAACAACACTAGGGATAGGCTGCTTAAATTGTGTCATTACAAAACAAGTTTTAGGCCTAAACCGAACACTGGTAGGGTGTGCATCTCCATCTACTGGTCGATAGTAAATCATTTGCTTTTTTTCCTTGCTACAGGCACACCTTTATATGGACCAGTACTTTTCTTATGAGATACTATTTTCCCCTCTGAACGATTTATCTTTACGTAATGACCCGACTTGGGATTCCTGGTTTGCACCATATCCTTTTTTTTTGTAGACATTTTTTCCTTCTATAATAGATTTGGTTTAATTATTAAACAATTTACAATTTTTACTTATATTATCATGTCTAGAACAAATATTGGATATCCAAAATGAATATTTATTTTCCTATGATGATTTGAAAAATAATAGGTTTTATGATGCATGGGTTAAGTTGAAACAAATTGAAATAAAATTATCTAATTTAAAAAGACATTTTAAAGATAAAAATATTAATTAGTGTCTGCCCAAGACCATCAATAGCAAGAACTTTTAAAATCAAAATTGAAATTGAATATTGATTGTATTATATTTCTGCTTAATGTTGTTAAATTATGCACCACTTCTTATCAAACTGTTTAGAGTAGAATTAATTTAATTTTAATTTATTTTTTAATACAAAATTATTCATTAATTACTAATATTTGTTTTTGAAATATTTAAGTTAAAATAGTAAAATTAGTATTCAATAATAATATTATTTCATGAGGACATAAAAATGAATTT
>SDBU01000706.1_pt1 | contig 47555 bp, 49 predicted proteins | sample 2277071 | NCBI WGS metagenome assembly SDBU01 (sample SAMN10397929, study PRJNA504765) | marine sediment metagenome | isolation source: marine sediment core GS08_GC12, 126 cmbsf | place: Arctic Ocean: Gakkel Ridge, Loki's castle | collected 2008
ACCAACAAAACTGGCTTTCGTAGGTATTTTAAGCACCCCCACAATTTCTACCACACCACCTTTGCTCACCTTCACTTTGTAACCCTTCCGAGCTTGCTCCCGCTGCTTCTCCATCTCCTTTTCAAAGCCTTCCATATCCACAGCAAATTTCTTCTTTTCAGCAATTTCCCGGGTAAGCTCCACCGGGAAGCCATAGGTATCATATAGTTTGAATGCCTGCTTGCCCGTGATTTTATTTCTCACCCGGCTTGTTGCCTGAGCCATAATGTCATCTAAGAGCTCCAGCCCGGTGTTGAGAGTCTCGTTGAACCTGGCTTCTTCAACCTCAACCACCTTAAGGATAAAATCCCGCCGATTGATCAGCTCTGGATATTCACACCCCATTCTGTCAATAACAGCCTCAGCCATCTGAGCCAGGAACGGCTTTTCCATTCCCAGCCGGCGGCCAAAGAGTGCCGCCCGGCGAAGCAGCCGCCGCAGCACATAGCCCCTGCCCTCACTCTCAGGCAGCACGCCATCAGCAATGAGGAAGGCAATTCCCCGGCTGTGCTCGACTACCACCCGCATACTGTTATCAGTGTTGCCATCTTCGTCATACTTTTTGCCCGAAAGCTGAGATACAAGCTCCATAAGGGGCAAAAAGAGGTCAGTCTCATAGACAGAGGTCTTGCCCTGCATCACAGCGGCAGTCCTCTCAAGGCCCATACCGGTATCAATATGGCACCTGGATAGAGGGGCGCGTTTTCCCTCTTTATCCTGATTGTACTGCACAAACACCAGGTTCCAGATTTCAGAAAAGCGGCCGCACTCGCAATTGGGGGCACAGGAAGGTTTACCACAGCCGACCTCAGGGCCAAAATCGTAGTGTATTTCACTGCAGGGTCCGCAGGGCCCGGAATCACCTGCCGGCCCCCAGAAGTTGTCCTCCTCACCAAACCTCAATATTCTATCCTCAGCAATACCATTCTTGCGCCAGACATGGAAAGACTCATCGTCATCAAGGAATATGGTTATCCACAGGCGTTCCGTTGATAGACCCAGGCGCCGGATAACAAACTCCAGAGCCAGCCTAATGGCTTCTTTCTTAAAATAATCACCGATGCTGAAATTGCCCAGCATCTCAAAAAGGGTAAGGTGGCTGGAATCACCCACCGATTCAATATCGGTGGCACGGAAGCACTTCTGACACGATGCCAAACGGGGGCTGGGCGGTGTCGCCTGCCCCAGGAAGTAGGGCTTGAACTGTACCATGCCGGCGCTGGTAAGCAGCAAGGTAGGGTCGCCACGAGGTATCAAAGAAGAACTGGGGATAACCCTGTGCCCCTTCTCCTTAAAGAAGTTTAAAAAAGCCCGCCGAACCTCATCACTATTCAATATATTATCTACCTGCAGTGGGGAATTTACATACGATTTTAGTGCAAGCTGGCAGTAGCTGTCAATTAAGCCGATACGCTAATCCTGGTGCCCCAACCGGCGGCAACAATAACCGCTTTGCTAACCTTCATCCTATTTCCTGTTTAATTCTTTGCTCCCGGGCAAAGAGGGTGGCACCAATCACCCCGACATCATCACCAAGCTTAGCCGGGGCTATTTCTACTGCCTGAGCCGATAATTTAAAAGCCCTTTCTTTAACCACTTGCCTGACCGGATTTAGCAAAAGGTCACCCATCTTGGCGACACTACCACCGATGACAATCATCTCCGGATTGAAAATATTAACCACATTGACCATGCCCACTCCAAGATAGCCTGCCGCCTGGGAAACGACCTCTAAGGCTAACCTGTCTCCGCTTTGAGCCGCCTGTGCTACCTCTTTGGCGGTGATGTCATCTATTTTACCGGCTGCAATATCAATAAGGGCAGAGCCTTCTCCGCCCCTAATACGCCTTATGGCTTCCCTGGCGATTGCCCTGCCAGAAGCCATCTCCTCCAGACAACCGTAGTTACCGCAATAGCACCTGGGTCCGTCAGCGTCTATAGTCATATGCCCTATCTCGCCGGCGGCGCCACCGGTTCCCATATATAACCTGCCATTGATAATTATGCCGCCGCCAATACCGGTGCCGACCGTAATATAGACAAGATGAGCCGTCCCCCTGCCCGCTCCAAGGCGGTGTTCAGCAAGAGCGGCGGCACTGGCATCGTTAATAAGAAGAGTATCAAGCCCAAACCGCTCAATTACCCTGTCCCTTAACGGAACATTATGCCAGCCGGGAAGGTTTGGTGATGAGGTTACCAGGCCCTTCTTGAAATCTATAGCGCCAGCAGAGGCAATGCTGATGCTATCTATCCGAGATATAACCATATTGCTTTTTTGGAGCAGATGCCCTATCGCCTCAAATATTCTGCTCATCACCGGCTCTACTCCCTCATCAGCCAGAGTGGGGCGGTAATCCCTGGCGATTATCTCGCCTCCATTGGAAACAATAGCCGAAGCTATCTTGGTACCGCCCAGGTCTAAAGCCAGAACTGATAACCCGGACTTCTCAATCACAGACATGTTATCTCCCATGCCGCTGGCACAGTTCAGCAGCCAGGATATTAAGAGCCAGCTCAGGCTCGTATTTACCGGTCTTGATAGATAGGTCAGTAGCCAGGAGTCTACGATACAGCTCCTTGAGCCGCTCAAGGGAATAGCGGCTAGCCTGCTCGGCTGTTTTATGCCAGGCAAACTCCGAGGTCAGGCCCAGCCTATCCTGAATCTCCACCTCGGATCTACCCTCTTTTATCAGCTCTTTGGCCCGGACAAGCATCCGAGCCTGCCGCGATAACATAAATAGCAGATATGCCGGAGCCATCCCCATCTGTAACAACTGCTGTATCGCCTGTTGCGCTTGCCCGGCTTTGAAATCAAGGATGGCATCAACCATAGTGAATACATTAGCCTGCTGAACATAGCCGACGACAGCCCTGACATCTTCTTCCTCAATACGACGGCCTGAAGTAAACAATACCAGCTTTGAAATCTCGCCCGCCATAATCCACAGATTGCTACCCACCAGCCTGGCCAGTAAATCCACGGCCCGGGGGGATATGCTGCCACCTTCTTTTTGAATACGTTTTTGAAGCCATTGACGCAGCCTTTCATTTCTTAACAGGGGGAAGGATTTCACCTTTGCCCGGGGTAAGAGTTCCTTAAGCAGGGGATTTTTGTTTTTTACCTCACCGTCTATCAATACCAGCACCGTGCTATCGGGGAATTCATCAGGTAAGGCAGCAAATGATTTGTAATCGCTTTTCTGGCCAGTTGCCTCTTTCTTTTTAAGCCGACCCCACCTGACCTTGGGCTCAAACCGCTCCAGCAACCCCTTAACGATAACAAGGCGCTTCGGGGCAAGAAAGGGTAGCGTAGAACAAACTGCCCTTAGCTGGTCCAGCGTTACCTGCTGGCCATCCAGGGTAGTGGTGTTGGTGGCTAACAGCAACTGGTCACCAAGGCCCCTTTTTATCTCCTCAAGCGACTCATTAAGCGAAAAGTCATCCTGTCCAATTAATACATACAACAAGATCCGCCACCCCTTTTATTAGACGCCACATTTTATCACACTCGGGATAGTTCTGATATATTGCCCATAATTTTGGAGCGACGGGGTTAAAAACTATTGCAGTCTGCCACTACAAAGAGTAGAATTAGGCAAAATTATCACTCAGCTAACCTACCCTAAGCTATAAAGGAGAGGTAAGATGTCAGAACAAGTTATCAGTGAACTGAAGAAATTATCTGCTATTGCCACCGACATGGATCTTTCTGGCGATTTAAGGACTAACGCCGTCAAATCGATGGGTAATATTGGCACCCACGAAGCATTGCTTGCCCTGCTAGAGCTGGTTGCCAATGAGAAGTTAAACCATAACGAAAGAGAGCTAGCCCTTAAACAAGCTAGAAGTATAATAAGGTCAGCCCGCTAGTAAAGTTTAAGACCAACATTTTATGAAATAAAACCCCTCGGCGTGTTTCATTGGTAAGGACGAAAGGACACCAGAGAAGGTTGGTGAAGCTGAGCAATGAGTGTTGGTATCGGTATCGTAGGGCTATCTAAGAGTGGTCGCACAACCATTTTCAATGCTTTAACCAAGGGCAAAGCCGATACCGGAAGCTATACCCCGGAAGCACCCCATATTGGAATAGCCAAGGTTTCAGACCCCCGCCTAAATACCCTATCTGATATGCTGAAGCCAAAGCGGGTTGTCCCGGTTGAGGTGAAATACATTGATATCGGCGCATCGGTTAGGAGCCTGGCCAGGGACACGGCTATAAGCGGCGAGTTCCTGTCTCAACTCAGTAATGTAGATGCTTTGATTAATGTCGCCCGAGCCTTTACCGATGAAAGCATACCCCATATTGAAGGCAGCGTGGATGTTGAGCGAGATATCACTGAAATGGACCTGGAGCTTGCCTGCTCAGACCTGGCTATTATAGAACGGCGGCTTCAGAGGATAGAAACATCCCTCAAGGCTGCCAAGCCGGATGAGCGTCATAGCCTCCAGCATGAGCAGGAATTACTGATGAGAGTGAAGGCTAGTCTGGAGAAGGATATGCCCATCCGGGAACTAAGCCTGAATTCTGATGAAGCCAGGGCCATCTCTGGTTATCAGTTCTTAAGCGCCAAGCCACTGTTAACAGTGGTCAACATCGACGAAGACCAGATACCTGAAGCTAAAAACCTTGAGGAGAAATTAAGCCAGCGTTTTTCACGACCCAGGCACGGCGTCATTACCCTCTGTGGTGAGCTTGAAATGGAGCTTGGTCAACTGGACGACGCCACCGCCGAGGAGTGCCGTAAAGAGTTCGGTTTAACAGAACCCGGGCTAGACCGCACCATCAAAATGTCCTACGACCTCCTGGGGCTTATCACCTTCTTCACCACCGCCTCATCTGAGGTCAAAGCCTGGTCTATTGCCGGTGGCACCAGTGCCCTAAAAGCGGCCGGTAAAATCCACTCTGATATGGAGAGGGGTTTTATCCGTGCCGAGGTCATTAGCTATAACGATTTAATGAAAGCCGGCAGCATCGCCGAGGGCAGAAAACACGGTCTTTTAAGACTAGAGGGCAAGCACTACATAGTGCAGGATGGCGATGTGATTACCTTTTTGTTTAATGTGTAGAGGAATCTATCTACCTCACCCCCTTAATCCCCCTCTCCTTCAAAGGAGAGGGGGAAGATATTAAAAAGAGGGGCTAGCGCCCCTCTAGACACCCTCTTAGCTCTTATATTCCCTTGGAATTACTGCAGGAAGAGGTATAATTATTATAGCTAACTCTGGTAAGAAGGAGATGAAAAGATGGACTCAGAATTAGAGAGCATGTTTGACCGAGCCGATGAGCTAATTAGCGATTTAGAAGATGAATACAATAATTGTCTAAAAGCTCAGAAGGTAAGCGAACGAGCCAAGAATCTTGCTCCTGAGATAGTGGTGAAGCTAAGAAGTGCACTTGACCACGCGATGAGGTGGGCTTGGAATAAACATGTTAGCCCTAATTTGGTGGAGCAAGACAGAAAACGTGCGCATGTTTACTTTCCGATCACCAGTGGTCTGGGCTCTTTCCGCTCAAGACTTGGCGAAGGACGTATGAGCGACTTGGATAAGGTTCATAAGAAACTCTACGACTTTCTACTAAGGAAACAACCATTCTCAGCTGAGGAGAACAGATGGCTAGACCTCTTGACCAAAATTGCAGCGGAAGGAAAACATATTCGGCTGACACCACAGAAACTAACGGAGAAGATGAGACGAATTACCGTTTCCACCCCTAGTGGCGCAGTATCTTGGGACGCATCTTCAGTAAGGTTCGGGGCTGGGGTAGCAATTATGGGTGCACCTGTTGACCCAGTGACGCAACGAGTTGTCCCAACTCGTGGAGTTGTTGAGCGATTGGATATATTGGTTGTTTTTGTGTTTGACACATACGGAGTTGACGTACTTACATTCTGCAAAGAGGCTTGCCAGAAAACACGAGCGCTTATTGAAGAAATGGTTGACTATATAGAATAAGCTAAAATGAAATTGCATTTTAAAATCATCAACAAAATATCTTAAAATTTAACCTTTTAGGGCTTGCCTTCTGGCTTATGACGGTATAAGATATTAAGCGTTCTATCCTCAGTATGATGAAATAACGGCCGTTACCCATCAGCCGGCTTAAGAAAAGCGTTAGACCGAGCAGTCTTTAGATAGATAACTAACACTAATTGGAAATAAATCTTTTTAGATAATTAAAATAATTAAATCTGAGGTTTAGAATTATGATTGGAGAACTTATTCACATCGGCTTTGGCAATATTCTGGCAATGAGCAGGGTTATTGCCATAGGTTCACCAAACTCGGCACCCACCAAACGCGTTATCCAGGAAGCGAGAAACAACGGATTTCTCATCGACATGACCAACGGCAGAAGGACTAAGGCGGTTATCTTCACCGATAGCAAACATATTATACTGGCAGCCTTAGCCCCGGAGACCATCACCGGCAGGCTTCAGGTAAGCCGCGGAGGTTCTCTACCAAGACCAGAGCAAAGTGATGAAAAAACCAGTATATGAGGATGAGGGATTTCTCAACACAGCCACCAAGCCATTACTCCTAGTCCTTTCCGGTCCCTCCGGCGCCGGTAAGGACTCTGTTCTAGCCAGGATGAGGGAACTGGACAACCCCCTTGAATTCATAGTAACCGTAACCACCCGACCCCGGCGACCCAGGGAGAGGGATAATGTAGACTACCACTTCATTTCAGAAGCAAGCTTCCAAAAGATGCTCCAGGCAAAGGAACTATTAGAGTGGGCAAATGTCTATGGCAACTGGTATGGGGTACCCAAAAAATCGGTAAAACAGGCACTAGGCAGGGGTCAAGACGTCGTCGTAAAGGTTGACATACAAGGAGCCACCACTATTAAAAAAATCCTGCCTCAGGCGGTTTTTATCTTTTTGGTACCGCCTTCAATGAAGGAACTAATCACCAGGCTTAGGCTGCGTAACACCGAATCAGAAACCGATTTAGACCTGCGTCTTAAAACTGCTGAGCAGGAAATCAAAAGGCTACCCATGTTTGACTACGCAGTGGTTAACAAACAGGAGCAGATTGACAGTGTAGTATCAGATATCAGGGCTATTATCACTGCTGAAAAACTGCGGGTGGCACCCAGAGAATATAACCTTTAGTCACATCGCTAGAACAAACCCAGCAGCCGGGAAAACAGGTAACCCAGGCCACCACAGACAGGAAATGTTATTATCCAGGCGGTTATAATGTTACCGGCTACTCCCCAGCGTACCGCTGACAAACGCCGGGTGGATCCCACCCCCATAACTGATGTGCTTATACAATGCGTGGTGCTTACCGGGATGCCTAAATGTGAAGCCATCTCAATAACTGAAGCAGCCGCCGTCTGAGCAGCAAAGCCATGCACCGGGCGCAGTGTGGTAACCCTCATACCGATTGTCTTGATAACCCGCCAGCCACCGACAGCCGTACCGAAACTAATAGACATTGCCGAAATAACTACTATCCACCAGGTATCGGCACTGAACAAAGATAAGCGATCCCATAAACCGGGGTCACCATAAAAAATGACCAGAGCCATGACCATAATTCCCATCGGCATCTGGCCGTCATTCTTACCATGGCTATAAGCCATAAAAGCGGCCGATATAATCTGTAAATTGCTGAAAAGACTGCGTACCTTAGCCGGGATACTTTTTCGGAATATCCACAGAAGGGCAATCATCAGGATAAAGCCACCGATAAAGCCGAGGACCGGAGCCGAAACCACGGCGGATGCAACCTTCCCCATCACCCCCCAATCCACAGCGTCTGTGCCTACGGCAGCTATTCCGGCTGCCGCCATGGCGGCGATAAAGCCGTGAGTCAGGCTCACCGGCAGCCCGCGGTATGTTGCAAATGTTGTCCAGATGATAACGGCCGCCAGGGCGGCAATAACCGTCTGAAATGAGATTGCCTCCGGAATTAGAATGCCCTTGCCGATAGTTCTGGCAACAGCCGTGCCGGTGGCGGTGCCGGCCAGGTTAAAAATGGCAGCCATTATAATGGCGCTTCTGGGGGAAAGGACACGAGTACTAATTACAGTGGCGATAGCATTAGCGGCATCATTGAAACCATTAACGACACCGAAGCCGAGAGCCAGGACCATGATAACAACCAGAACCCATAAGGAAGGGTCATCAAGCATGCTTGAGGGCTACTCCCTCAAGGACGTTTGCCACATCCTCACAGCGGTCAGTGGCGCTCTCCATATGTTCATAGATCTCGCGCCACTTGATAATGTAAGCCGTGTCCTTGTCATCATCAAACAGCTCACCCAGCGCCGAGCGGTAAATTTTATCGGCCCTGTTTTCCAGACGATTAAGCTCAACGCAGTGCTCCATAATATTTTTTAGTTCGGAGCGATTTCTAAGCAGAGCCACCGCTTTTTCCACCTCAATGGCTGCCTGTACTATGGTCTCGGCCAGCTCTTTAGCCCTCTCGGTGGGACGGTCTATTTTGTATATAAATATGGCATCAGCGGCGGCATGGATAAAATCGGTAATATCATCCATGGTATGAGATAGCAGGGCAATGTCTTCACGGTCAAAAGGGGTAACAAAGGTGCGGTGTAGTAAGGCTGCAATTTGATGGGTGATGGAGTCTCCCTCGTGCTCCAACTCGGTTATCTCGGCTACTTTTACGCCAATGTTTCCCCAGTCATCAAGCATATCCTTGAGGCCCCGGGCAGCCTTTACCATATTTCGGGCGCTATCTGTAAAAAGATCAAAGAACTTTTCTTCACGAGGGACAAATGAGAACCTAGGCAATTAAGAACCTCGTCTTCCAAGCAATGCGCTTTATACTGAGGTTACTAGGACACATAATAATCAGAATCTTTGGGCTATCACTTTGATTTTACACTATATTTTAGCTAAAATATCTACCGATGTCAATAAAAAATCATTAACATTACGAAGCATCAGCCAATAAAGAGGCACTCCATACCCAATACAGGTCTAGTAGTTTAAGGAGACAGGTATTGTCCGGTCACACTCATCGACGAGCACTTCCCATAGCCAGCAAGCTCAAGTTCGGAATAATGCTCAGCTGCCTGATACTGGCAGCAGAAGTTGCCGGCGGGCTTCTATCCAACAGTCTGGCTCTGCTTGCCGATGCCGGCCATGTATTTACCGATGTTATCGCCCTTAGCCTCAGCTGGTATGGCGTAAAGCAAGCGGAACGCCCTGCCAGCCACAGTATGACCTTCGGATATCACCGGGTGGGAGTACTGGTTGCCATTATAAATGCCCTCAGTATCTTCGCCATTGCCCTGGTCATCTTCTATGAGGCCTTCCGCCGCTTGCAACAGCCACCAGAGGTTGACAGCCTACTCATGCTCGCTGTAGCCACTGTAGGCTTAGGCGTCAATCTATTTGTTGCTTCCTGGCTTCGCAAGGAACAGAAGACCAATCTCAATATACGCAGTGCTTTCTGGCACGCCCTGGGCGATGCCTTAGCTTCCATAGGCGTAATTTTGGGTGGCGTTATTATACTACTCACCGGCATATTTCTAGTAGACCCGATTATCAGTATATTCATCGGCATTATTATTATCCTGGCTGCCTGGGGTATCCTTAGGGATGGCTTGCGGGTCATCCTAGAGGCTACACCAAGGGAGATAGATGTAAGAAAGATATTAAACAGCCTTAACCAGATAACCGGGGTAAAGGATGTGCACGACATTCATGTCTGGAGCATTACACCAGAACTACACTCTATGAGCTGCCATGTACTTATTGATGACATTGCCACCAGTGAGGCGGCCAATATCCGCAAGAAAATTAAAGAGGTACTCAGCAAGCAATTCAACATTGAGCACGCTACTCTCCAGATGGAATGTGAGCAGTGCAGTAATAATGATATTTTTTGCCAATTAACTATTAGTGAAGAGGAGAAAAAAGCTGATAAGCCACCACCTTAAAGCCAGGTAAGCTTCTAATCAGGCATAATATATTTAGCTCTTGACAGTCAGATGACAAGGGCATAGAATTCAAAACTAAAATAGTAAAAGCTGAAATTAAGAGAAGTCCAAAATAATGGAAAACGAGCCTCTTGAACAACTACCTACCACCAAGCCGGGTGACCGGGTGTTTCGAAGGTTGAGGAAGCCCCGGGGGAAACTTCATGCTGTTTACCAGAGTATTTCAAGATGCATCAGGAGTATTACCGGTAAGCATTAAGGATAAGATAAATGTATATTATAATAGCCGGTGGCGGAATAATAGGCTTCCATATCGCCTCTCTTTTGACAGAGGAAGGGCAGGAGGTTGTCATAATAGAAAAATCTGAGGAGGTACTGGAGGACTTACGCCGCCAGCTTGATGTTAAAACCATCCAGGGGAATGCGGCCACCCCCAAAATTCTGAGGGAAGCAGAGGCTGAACGCGCCGACCTGGTTCTGGCTGTAACCGATAGCGATGAAACCAATATGGTCATCTGCTTCATGGCCAAGGAGCTGGGCGCCGGTACCACTGCCGCCAGAATCCGAAACCCAGAATATTCAGGCTACTTCGTTGCCCCGGCCAAGTCACCCCTGGCCTCGCGGAAAGTAATAAGACCCAAAAGCTTCGGGATAGACGTCTTCATCAACCCGGAGGCTGAGGCGGCCGAGGAAATAACGAGCATCCTCTCCAGCTTCTATTCTACCCCGGTAGAGAACTTTGCTAACGGCCTGGTTCAAATAAGGGAATTTAAGGTGGAAGGGGAAGCCCTGGTTGACAAGACTTTGGGTGAGATTGCTTTCCCCAAACCATGTGTCGTAGCCGCCATTGTCCACGAGGGGGGCACCATTATGCCCGGTGAAGATAAAGTAATAACTGAGGGCGATAGCGTCTATCTGATTGCCCCCAGGGAGTTTATGGATGAGCTGGGTAAGTTGTTCAGCCAGCCAAAACGCCCGGCAAAGAGGGTGGTTATTATTGGTGGGGGAAGGATTGGCTTCCTTACCGCTGAAGGACTACAAAGACGAGGAGTCACGGTTAAAGTTATTGAGAATGATATTGACCTCTGCCAGAAGGTAGCCGCCAAGCTGGAAAAAACAGAGGTATTGCAAGGTGATGGCACCGACCGTGATTTTCTCATTGAGCAGGGGGTTCCATCAGCAGATGCCTTCGTGGCTACCACTGATAGTGACGAGCTCAATATCCTGTGCGGGGTGCTGGCTAAGAGCCTGGGGGTACCCCGAAGTCTGGTAATAATCAATAAGCCGGGATACATCCCCTTAGCTGAGGCAATCGGGGTTGATGTCGCCGCATTACCCACAATATTAACCGCCGATAAAATCACACGCTTCGTCCTCCATGGCGGCGCCATATCATCGGCGTTGCTTGAAGGGCAGCAGTTACAAGCCATTGAGTTTGTTGTCAGCCCAACGGCACACATTGCCAATAAAAAAATTACTGAAGCCGGCCTGCCCAAAGAGGCGGTAGTTGGAGCTATTGTTCGCAACGGATCAGTTATTATTCCGCCGGGTGATAGCGTGGTAAAACCGGGAGAGCACGTTATTATAGTATCTCCCCTCTCAGCCATTCACTCTGTAGAAAAAGTTTTCCAGTAAGAAGCCGATAATGAGGATAAAGGTTGTTCTCCACTACCTGGGACTGCTGATAGCCATCTTAGGTTCTACCATGCTCCTGCCCTTGTCCTGGAGCATCTATTATCAAGAGCTAGCTGTCTCAGCCTTTGCCATCTCCATGGCTATCAGCCTGGGCTCTGGTTTATTACTCTGGCGCCTGACACCACTGGGTGTCAGCGAGAGAAGATTGAGCCGGCGAGAAGCAATAGCACTGGTTGCCGGGGGCTGGATAATGGCATCACTTTTTGGTGCCCTGCCCTACACACTGTCAGGGGCCCTGCCCGGTTTCCTGGATGCCTATTTTGAGGCCATGTCTGGCTATACCACCACCGGGGCTACAGTGTTTACCTCCATTGAAACCCAGGCCCAAGGCATACTTTTGTGGCGCTCTCTTACCCAATGGCTCGGTGGTATGGGCATAATTATGCTCTTTGTCGCCTTATTCCCGATACTGGGCATCGGTGCCGCCCATCTGGCAGAAGCCGAGATGCCGGGAGGGCAACAGGGTGAGAGGCTAACGGCGCGCATGCGAGATACCGCCAAAGCCCTATGGTTGATATATCTGGGCATGACAATTACAGAGTTTGCCCTGCTCCTCACTGCCGGGATGTCTGCGTTCGATGCCGTAACCGTAACCTTCAGCACCATACCCATCGGAGGCTTTGCACCTACCGGTGCGAGCATCGGTGCCTATAACAGCCTGTTTATTGAGGTCATTATTATCTTCTTTATGGTTGCCGCCGGGGTAAATTTTGGGCTGTATTACTTCCTCTTTTGGAAGCGCCGGCCCATGCGTCTGCTTAAGAACCCCGAGTTCAGGCTCTACATTGTTCTCCTCATCGGGTTTATCCTGCTCATCAATCTGAACCTCATAATGAATATGGGCATGTCTTTAGGCGATGCCCTGAGATACGGCAGCTTTAACACTGTGTCCATCATGACCACAACTGGCTTTAGCACCACTGATTTCAATGCCTGGCCGGAGTTCGCCAAGTCGTTATTACTTATCCTGATGGTAATTGGCGCCTCAGCCGGCTCAACCGGCGGCGCACTGAAAGTCATCAGGCTGCTGGTGCTGGCCAAATACACCTACCGCCGGATTCTACTCGCCTTTAATCCCCGCGCCGTCATCCCCTTAAAGGTTGGCGGCAGTATAATACCAGAGGGGGTCACTTCCAGGATTATTGGCCTGGCTATTTTATACTTTGTTATCCTTGTTGCCGGTTTCCTGATAATGAGTGGTCTCGGGCTGGATAATATAACTGCATTGTCCTCTGTTACCGCCTCCCTGGGCAATGTCGGCCCCGGTCTGGGTGGTGTTGGGCCAGCCGAAAACTATTTCTTTATCCCCCCCGTCGGTAAAGGCGTGCTTATATTCTGCATGTTAGCCGGCCGTCTTGAGCTTTTCACCCTGCTTATGCTCTTTACGCCGGCCTTCTGGAGATGGCGTTAAACTAAAACGGCAGCTTAAATTAATTATGAGCCGCGGGTAAAAAAAGATTAAATTTTCTCCTTGGCAAGCAGAGAGGGGTATTGTATTTTTTTGACAGGAAGATTATAATACCCGCTTGTTAGTAGGAAAGGGGAACATGGAGTTCCATAAGATTCTGGTGCCTGTGGCTGGCACCAAAGCTGATGAAGGGGCAATAGAGCTAGCCTGCAGCCTGGCTAAGCAGAAGAATAAAAGCAAAATCTTTGCCGTTCACGTAATCCCTGTAGAACGCTCTCTGCCGCTTGATGCCGAAATTGAGCCCGAGATTGGAAAGGCAGAGGATATACTGTCACGGGTAGAGAATATTGCCCAGGAGCGGGGCTGTGTGGTTGAGACCGACATACTTCAAGCCCGTGAGGTAGGCCCAGCTATCATTGATGAGGCAATAGAGCGAGAGGTTGACCTGATTCTAATAGGGGTTACCTATAAAAAGCACTTCGGGCAGTTTTGCCTGGGTGATGTGCTGCCTTATGTACTTAAGAATGCCCCGTGCCGTGTTTTATTAGACCACCAGATAAATATATAGACCACCGGATAAATATATGAGTAAACTATGAAAGTACTTATTATGGGTTGCGGACGGGTAGGCGCCCGGCTAGCTACCCTGCTGGATAAAGAGGGGCACCAGGTTACCACTCTTGATACCAATGCCTACAGTTTCCACCGGTTGCCACCTGATTTTGGCGGCACGGCACTGCTTGGTAACGGTCTTGATGAAGAAGCCCTTAAGAAGGCAGGTATAGAAGAAGCCGATGCCTTTGTCGCCGTAACCCAGGGGGATAACCGTAATGTCATGGCATCTCAGATTGCCAAGCACATCTTTAATGTGCCCAAGGTGGTCTGCCGTATCTACGACCCTCTCCGCCGCGACATGTATAGTACCCTGGGGCTGGAGGCAATAAGCCCGACTACGGTATTCGCTCAGATGCTGAAGGAAAAACTGGAAGGCTAAGACTGGCTTATGTATATTATAGTTGTTGGCGGTGGTCGGCTAGGCTATTATCTAACCAAAGCCCTCCTTAACGAAGAATACGAGGTACTGATAATAGAAAGGGATGCCAACATCAGCCAGGCTATTGCCAGCGAAATAGGCAGTGTCTGCCTTCACGGTGACGGATGTGAAGCGGCTACTCTAGCTGAAGCCGGAACCGGCCGGGCTGATATGCTTATTGCCGTAACCGGCGATGACGAAGACAACCTGGTAGCCTGTCAGGTAGCCAAGCATAAATTTAATGTACCCCGTACCATAGCCCGTATCAGAAACCCGAAAAATGAAGCCCTTTTTAAGAAACTTGGTATTGATGTTACCGTAAGCACTACCAACATCATTCTGGAACGTATTGAACGTGAGATGCCGTCACGCCCGCTAACGCACCTATTAGATATCAGGGAAAAGGGGCTGGAGATAGTTGAGGTAATAATTCCCCCCGGCTCGACTACAGTCGGCAAGCAGGTCAAAGAGCTATCACTGCCGCCAGATAGCATCCTGTCCCTGATTATTCGCAAGGAAAGAAAACCAATCGTACCGACAACCGGCACCGTCCTACATGCTGAAGACCAGGTAATAGCCGTTACCCGCCCTGAATCTGAAGATGCGCTACGGACTGCCCTGACGGGAAAGTAAGATAAGCCGCTATGCTGTTCCTGTAATATTTCCCCACCAGCTTAACTTCACCTATTTAAGCCCTCAATTCCTATTGAATGTCAGCGCATTTTATCTTAAACTGCTGACAGCTAACATAAGGAGGCTGCCATGGCAGGTAAGAACCTAAAAATCGCTATTCTCTTGGTGGCTGCTATCATCCTGAGCCTATTTAGCTTGGCAGGCTGTAGCCAGGGTAAGCCGATAGAGATTTCTGCGCCTGAAAATACCATCCCGGGGCATATAACCCGGATTTATATCGGCGGCGCCGTAAACAACCCCGGCTTTTATCCCCTTAAGGACGGGGACAGTATAGAAGGCCTGATCTGGGCAGCCGGCGGCATTACCGATGGCGCTGAACCAAGCCAACTGGAACTCATCATTCCCCGGTCAGGGGAAGAAGACGAGCCGCAAAAAATTAACATAAACTGCGCCCCTGCCTGGCTACTTGAGGCTCTGCCCGGAATCGGCGAGGTTAAGGCACAAGCCATTATCAGTTACCGTAACCAGAATGGTCCCTTCCAAAATATAAACGAGCTATTAAACGCCAAGGGTATCGGGCAAGCCATACTGGAAAATATTAAAAACATGATTACCGTAGCCAACTAAATTAATAATATTTATTAGTCCGAAAGAAGGGATTGCACTCTCTTGTCGCTTATCTATCTAAGCTGCGCCTGGGTAGCCGGTATCTTCCTCGGCTTTAATTTTAACCTCCCTTTAGTCCTGATTTGCATAGGGCTTTTACCCCTGCCCCTTCTATTTCTAAAGCAATATAAAAAACCGGTAATCTTGGTCAGCCTGTGCCTCTTTGCCTTTTTTGGCGGCGCTATCTATTCTCAATCAAGCCTGCTGGCTGATAACGAGGACAACCTCCAGTTCTACAACGACAAGGGGGCGGTAAACATCAAGGGGATAGTCAGCCAGGACCCCGATGTCAGGGATAAAAACACCCAGCTTCGCTTATCAGCCTCAGAGATAAAACTGGATGCAGGGTGGCACGAGGTTCAAGGCAACACCCTGTTATTTGTCCCCAGATACCCGAATTACAGCTACGGAGATGTGCTTTCAGTAACGGGTGAGCTTGAGACGCCGCCCCGGTTTGATGAATTTGATTATGCAAGCTACCTGGCCCATGAGGGCATCTATTCCACCATGCTCTACCCCGAAATAGAAGTCCTGGAGACCGGGCAGGGTTTTAAGCCACTGGAGTGGCTTTACTCCCTCAGGAACGACCTGTCACAGACGCTGGCTGAGGTGTTACCCGAGCCCCAGGCTTCACTGGCGCAGGGTATAATCTTGGGCATTCGGGGCAACATCCCCACCGAGTTAAGAGCCGACTTCTCAAACACCGGCACCGCCCATCTGCTCGCCATCTCGGGGCTTCATTTGAGTATAGTAGCCGGGCTGATGCTCAGCCTTGGAATCTGGCTATTTGGCCGCCAGCGATACCTCTACATCTGGCTGGCACTGGGTACTATCTGGCTTTATGCCCTTCTTACCGGTATGCACCTCCCGGTAGTGCGTGGTGCTATTATGGCTAGTGTTTTCCTTACCGCCGAGCTTCTTGGCCGACAGCGAAGTGCCATCACCGCCCTCACATTTGCCGCTGCCATAATGGTCGGCCTGGAACCCCAAATCATGTTCAGTGCCTCCTTCCAGATGAGTTTTCTGGCTATGGCTGGTCTCATCTTCATCTTCCCGCCACTTCGGGATTGGGGCAGAGAAATCGTTAATCGTACCCTGGGTAAATACACAGCAGTAGTACCAGTAGCCAGCTTTGTTAGCGACAGTTTCAGTGTAACCCTGGCCGCCATCATAGCTGTCTGGCCGGTGGTCGCCTATTACTTCGGCATCGTTTCCCTGGTCGGGCCTTTAGCCACACTCCTTGCTCTGCCCGCCCTACCCGGGATTATCATTGCCGGGGTATTAACCGGGGGCTTAGGATTAATTGCCCTGCCCGCCGCCCAAATTACCGGCTGGCTAGCCTGGCTTTTTCTGTCCTATCTTTTACTGGTAGTCAATAGTTTCGCCGCCCTGCCCCTGTCATCTGTTGAATTTGGCTACAGTAACGCCATTCTGATATGGACTTACTATCCAGCTCTAGCCCTGGTCCTCTGGCTTGCCAGCAATCGCCGACGGGCAAGTAGCCTTAAAGCCAAAACGGCGACCCTGGTAAAGCCGGGTGTGGATAAGATGGGCAGCCTCTTCTCACGAGCACCCAGGAAATGGGTTGTTGCATTACTGCTGGTAGTAGTCATCCTGATTTCTCTGGTATCGGTGGCGGTGGCAGTTCAGCCCGATGACAGGCTACACATCAGTTTTCTTGACGTCGGTCAGGGGGATGCCATCCTTATTCAAAAAGGAAACCAGCAGGTTCTTGTTGGCGGCGGCCCCAGCCCGCAGGCGATAACATTGGAATTAAGTGAAAGGATGCCCTTCTGGGACAGAACTATTGAGCTGGTTGTTCTGACCCACCCCCAATCCGACCACATCACCGGTCTGATTGAGGTTATGAAAGATTACCGGGTGGAACAAGTCCTCTATCCCGACCTGGACTACGACCTGGCCATCTATGATGAGTTTCTCAGGTTGATTGATGAAAAAGATATTAAAGCCACCATAGCCTGGGCTGGTCAGCGGATTGAACTGGGCGGGGTGGTAATAGAGGTCTTAAACCCTCAAGACCCGCTTCTGCTGGACACCGAGTCTGATATAGACAACAACAGCGTGGTATTACATATTAGCCTGGACAAAATAAGTTTTTTGCTCATGGCTGATTTAATGTGGCAGGGGGAACTTGAGCTTATCAGCCAGAGGTTTGTCCCCCAGAGCACCGTGCTCAAGGTAGGCCACCATGGCTCCACTACATCCACCACCCCTGAGTTTTTAGCCGTGGTCTGCCCCCAGCTAGCCGTTATCTCAGTTGGTGCCGATAACAGGTTTGGACTCCCCAGCGATGAAGTGATGGCTAGGCTTGAGGCAGAAGTGGGCTTAGAAAATATATATTTAACCTATGAAGATGGCACAATAGAGTTCATCACCGATGGAATAAGGCTATGGGTGGTGATTAATAAGAATTAAAGGCGGAAATCTCCTCCATTGGCTCTCGCTCATGCGGTTTAATTAGCTTTGCCACATAAGGATAACCCAGGGCTATCAGGATATCTACCCTTCTATCTTTGGGCACATTCAGAATTGATTTTACCGCCCCCTCATTAAACCAGCCCAGCCAGCAGGTGCCCAAGCCCAGTTCCTCAGCCTGCAGGACAAAGTGCTCGGTGGCGATGCCGATATCTATCAGGTAAAAATTGGTGCCCCGGAACAGACTACCAACACGAGCCAGGAACCTTGCTTTTTCCGAAACAACGGCAACTATCACCGGTGCCTTTTTGGCAAAAGAAAACACCGAATATATGCCGCTGAAGGCGGAGCGACAAAGCCTGTCCTTTAACTGCCTATCATCGACGATGATAAACTTCCACGGCTGGGAATTGCAGGTGGATGGGGCAAGCCTGGCAGCTTCAAGGCAGAGCATAATCTTGTCCCTCTCAACTGGCTTATCCAGGTAATGCCGAATGCTCCTTCTATGTCTTATTATGTCTAATAAAGCCAAAATTTCCCCCTCTGTGCCCTAGCCTAATCCTAGCCGGGAAGGAAGTCAACCTACTAAGCTGCTTCGGCTGGTGCCAGTCCGTGGGCGGCAAGTAATTTCTTATTTGCCAGAATATCATCAGTTGCGCCGTCGGCAACCACCCGTCCCCGGTCAATAATAACAACCCTGTGGCATAGAGCCCTGACCAGCTCCAGGTCATGAGAGACTATCACCTTAGTCCCCGGTAGGCTCTTCAGGACACCGATTAAAGACCACTTACCCCTGGGGTCAAGGTTGCTGGAGGGTTCATCTATTACCAGAATTTCCGGGGACATAGATAGAACAGTGGCTATAGCAATCCGCTTCTTCTCGCCAACACTTAGGTGATGCGGTGAGCGCTTCTCATAGCCAGCCATACCGACCAGGTCCAGGGCTTTAGTAACTGCCTGATGAACTTCAGCCTCACTATAGTCCATATTCATCGGCCCAAAGGCAACATCGTCAAAAACGGTAGGTGAGAATAGCTGGTCGTCCGGGTCTTGAAATACCAGCCCCACCTTGCTCCTGGCCCACCTCAGGTTTTTGTCATTAAGCGGCTTACCTAAAAGTTTTACTGTTCCATTGCTTCTCAGGATGCCGTTAAAATGAAGCAGTAGCGTGGACTTACCGGCCCCATTGGGTCCGATGAGAGCCACTGAGTCACCCTGATAGATGGTCAGGCTGACAGCGGCCAGCGCCTGCTGTCCATCGGGATAACTGAAGGAAAGGTCTTTAACCGTTATTAACTCTTCCATGATTACTTCGCCTTAATAGAGCAGGTTAAACAGGCTTATGAAAATGAGACTTAAACCCAGACCGGTAACAAAGTAGGCATCCACACGGCTAAAATGAAGCCGCTCCAGTGTCCGACTGTGTCCATCAAAACCGCGAGCCATCATAGCGGCATAAACCCGCTCGCCACGCTCATAGCTGCGGATGAAAAGGGTGCCAATCATATTACCTACAGTGCCTATTCGCCGTAGCCGCTTGCCGCCGAAGTTACGGCTGTCCCTTGCCTGCCTCATGCGCATCACCTCATCAACCAGGATAAAGAGATAGCGGTACATAAAGGACAGGAGCATTACTATCACCCTGGGCAGCCGTAGTTGCTCCAACCCTTTGAGCAGGCTTTTGAACCTTGTCGTTGAGGTCAGCAAAATCAGGCTGAGAATAGAAAGCCATGCCCTGGCTAGAATATTCCATAATATTTGAAGCCCACTATGGGTAACCGAAACCTGCCACAGCCACAGGTTATAGCTGCCAGCCACCTCCCCTTCCTTGAAGAAGGGAATAAAGATAGCCACCAGCAGGACAAAGGGTATAATCAACAGCGAACGCCTGATAATATAAAAGACCGGTATCCGGGACAGGGCAATCAGGGTGGCGATAATAACAAAATATAGGCTATATGCCAGCCAGCTACCGGCAGGCGTCAGCACCACGGCGGCTATGAAAGCCAGCGTCGCCAGCAGCTTGCTGCGCGGGTCAAGCCGGTGGATGAGGCTATCACGATCGCTGTACTTGTCAAGAAAGCTGTGCTTCATAAGTTATCCCCTTTAATTTGATTGATAACCTCTCCCCTTTTCCTTGATTTGATTAACCAGCCCAGACTATAGGCTATAGCGAAGAGCAATAGTGTACCCAGCCAACCAGCCAGGATTGTCGCCAGTGCCTCGTTTTCTATGCCGGGAAATACATAATCAGACACAATTTTAAAGGGCGAGCCTTCGGCAAGCCCAATAAATCCCTTATCCTCGGCTACCTTCTCCAGCCCATCGGGGGAGGATGAAGCCAGGGGGGATATAGTAGCCAGAACCATACAGACTAAAAATGCTAACGACCACCACTTTTTATTCATAACCTGCCTCATTAAATCCTCTGTAGCTGTAGTAAATCGGCTCTGGTAGCCATCACCATACTAACCACGGCTACAGTAATCAGCCCCTCCCCGATACCGATGATGGCGTGAACACCGGCCATTGCCGGTAGAACCACTGCCAGCGGTGAAGTTCCGGAAAGAGCCAGCTCCAGGGCACAGGCGATAGAAGCCAGAAATACCGAACCCCAGGCGGCAACAAAGCCGGCCACCAGCTTAGCCCTGCGGTTATCACCCAGCAGTGAGCCGGTCAGGCGGTAGAGATAGTAAGCTCCAAAACCAGCAATGATACCCATATTAAATATATTGGCGCCCAGGGCAAGCAGCCCGCCGTCCTGAAAGATGAGGCACTGGGCGATAAATACAGTACTCATTATGATTACCGCCGCCCAGGGTCCCAGCAGAATAGCCACCAGCGCGGCACCGATGACATGCCCCGAGGTTCCACCAGCCACCGGGAAATTGAGCATCTGGGCGGCAAAGATAAAAGCAGCCAGTATACCCATCATCGGGATGTGCTTTTCACCAAGCTTCTTGTTGGCTATCCTGACCGCATTAGCAACGCCGCCGGCTGATATAACATAGGTAGTTCCGATTGTAGCGGCGCTTAAGAAACCATCTGGGATGTGCATAGCATTCTCACTCTTTTCGCATTTCTAAGCATCTGCAAATGATTGCAATAACAAACTAAAAAAATTACTGGCATCTACCGCAGCGACCAAAAATAGCCAGGTGCCTTAAATCGGCATCAAATCTATATTCCCGAGACAGAATATCCTTCAGTGGGGACAATACCGATTCATCAAGGGCAATAATCCGGCCACACTTCTGGCAGACAAGGTGGTGATGGTGCCCCTTTTTAATACTGTGATAGCGCACCCGCCCATCCCCCATATCCGTCTCCGTTACCAGCCCCAATTCCTCCAACAGCTCAAGGGTGCGGTAAACGGTAGATATGTTAAGGTGGGGATAACGGTCGCACACCCTGGTGTATATCTCTTCAGTACTGATGTGGTCATCCGCCCCCTCAACGGCCTCCAGTATCATCATCCGCTGGGGCGTTAAGCGGTATCCCCGCTGGCTTAGCTTGCTGATTATATCTCCGCCCTGAGTCATTAGTTCAACCTAACATTTATATTATAATTAATAACAATAGCAATTGCAAACCTTTGTAGTTGCAACTAGTTTCAATACTTTAACGAAAACTTATCTTTACTGTCCAGCATTATCGTTACCGGGCCATCGTTATGGATTTCCACCTGCATATACTCCCGAAAGCGCCCGGTTGCCACCTTTAAACCGGTGGTGCGGGCCTGCCTGATAAATTCGTCAAACAGTTTATCTGCTTCATCTGGCGGTGACGCCTGGCTAAAACCGGGTCTTCTCCCCTTCCTGGTATCAGCCAGAAGGGTAAACTGACTCACCAGCAGCAGCTCACCCCCGATATCCAGAGCCGAAAGATTAAATCTGCCGTCTTCATCGGAAAAAATACGCATATTGGCTATTTTTTGCACCAGGTAATCAATATCCTTTTCAGTATCGCCGGCGGCCACGCCGACAAAAACTACCAGCCCCTGGCCTATTCTGCCCACCTCCTCACCGGCGATGCTGACACTGGCACCGGTCACTCGCTGAAGCAGTGCTTTCATTTAATTTCCACCTGCTTTCAAAGCCTGGACCTCTTAATGCTGCATTTTAACGCAATAGTTTTCCCAAGGCAAAGAGATGAATTTTATAAAACACAAAATTTCCCTATATATGCCTGCTAAATCAACAAGGCATTTTCCTAGACTTATCACAGAAAATGTTGTAAAATTAATAATGTAAGAAAGTAGATAATATGCTCTTAACAGCTTTAATCGGAAGAAAAAAGAAAGCACATAGCTAGATTAAGCAGGTGCTTTTTTAGATTTAAGGGGGTGTCGCCATGCAGTCAAGCCTGATTGGTAAGATTGAAAAAGCGAAACGCTATGCTCAGGAGACAGACCGAATCACCTTCTCAGAACTTTCAATTAAGTTCCGCGGCGATAATGATAGCCACGTTACCGGATATAGGGATGGCAAGTGGCACTGCACCTGCGACTTCTTTTCCCACTGGCAGCTCTGCTGCCATACTATGGCATTGGAAAAAATTTTAGGCAACATGCTGCCCAAAGAGGCCCTAACTACGAAATTCGACACCACGCCCTAGCTTCTCGATCGCCTCGCCGACCACGAACAGGGAACCGGTAACACAGACAAGGTCCCGCTCCCCAGCCGTAGTTAAAGCCAGTGATACCGCTTCAGGAACCGTCCCCACAGACCGGGCTTCTACACCGTGCTTTCTGAATTCAGCCATAATTATTTCTGTTGCCATAGCCCGGGGATGACGGGAATGGGTAACAATCACCCTATCAAAAATAGGGTATAACTCGGAGACGATGCCGGCTATGTCCTTGTCAAAAGAGGTTCCGATAACCAAAATTGCATGGTCAAAGGGTTTGCCTCCTTCTTTATAACCAGCTTGACCCTTGAAATAATGCTCAACCGATTGCTTCAACCCCCTGGCTGAAGCCGGGTTATGGGCGCCATCAACCACTATAAGGGGGTTATGCCCGAAAACCTGGAAACGCCCCGGCCAGTTTACCCTGCTAAGGCCCCTGGTGATACTATCATGGGTAATATCAAAGCCCTTGCCGGCTAGAACCTCCAGGGCGGCCACGGCCACGGCCGCATTCTCCAGCTGATATCGGCCAAGGAGCGGAATGGATAACCTGTAGCTATCCAGTATCCCATTAACCACAAGTAGCTGGCTATCAACATCAAAACCAAGCCCCTGCCAGGTGACATCCCGACCTACCCTGACCAGTTTAGCGCCACAGCTAAGACACCTTTCCTCTATTACCCTGGCTACCTCTTCAGACTGGGGCGAGCTAACCACCACTACACCGGGCTTAATGATGCCTGCCTTTTCGGTAGCAATTTCAGCCAGGGAATCACCCAGCACATCGGTATGGTCAAGGTTGATAGAAGTGATAATACAAACTTCAGGGGTTATGACATTGGTGGCATCAAGCCTGCCCCCCAGCCCAACCTCCACCACCTGAAAATCAACCCCTTTTTGGGCAAAGTAAAGAAAGCCCAGGGCTGTTAGCAGTTCAAAGGTGGTAAGCTGTCCATAGGTGGCTCTGCTGTTAACTACCTCAACCTCAGGCTTAAGCCTAGCCACAAGGACAACAACTGCCGCCTCGGATATAAGTTCACCATCAACCCGGAATCGTTCTCTCAAATCAATGAGATGGGGTGATGTATAGAGAGCGGTTTTATACCCAGAGGTGGAAAGTACCGAGGCTATCATTGCCGCGGTGCTGCCCTTACCCTTGGTACCGGCAATGTGAATTGATTTAGCCCTCAGGTGGGGCTTACCCAACCGGGTCAGCAGCTCTTCCATACGCCTGAGGTCATAGCTTACGGCGTCACGCGGAAGGTGCATGGTCTCATAATCTACGAAGCTGTAAATATAATCTAAAGCCTGCTGATAAAGAGTGTCTACCATCATCTACCTATCAAAAACTGGTAATGATACTAATTATATCACCACCAATTAAACATCACTACTAAACTTGACGCCTATACATAGTGACTGATAATATCAACCTTACAGGGATATAAAATGAACTTTATTGAAAAGCTAACCGGTGCCGCCAGAAAGAACAACAGCCTGGTCTGTGTTGGTCTTGACCCCAATCCGGAGCTGATGCCGGACAAAATAGGCATTTTTGAGTTCAACAGGGCAATTATTGATGCCACTCATGACCTGGTATGCGCCTATAAGCTGAACTTTGCCTTCTATGAAGTATCCGGTGCCGGGGGCTTTGGTATTCTGAAGCGCACTGTGGACTGCATACCCGATGATATACCGGCAATAGCCGATGCCAAGCGGGGTGATATCGGCAATACAGCCAAGGCATACGCCCAGGCCATATTTTCTAACCTGAACTTTGACGCCGCCACGGTAAACCCCTACCTCGGCTTTGACTCTATTGAGCCCTTTATCCAGTACCACGACCGTGGTGTGTTTATCCTGTGCCGGACGTCTAATCCCGGTTCGGCAGACTTTCAGAGCCTGCTCTATGGCACAGAGGAACGGAGCTCCCCTCTATTTGAACTGGTAGCCAGTAAAGCCAGCCAGTGGAACAGATACGGTAATATCGGGCTGGTTGTCGGCGCTACCTACCCACAAGAGCTAAAGCTGATCAGGGAAAGCCACCCAGATATGCCCCTTTTAATACCCGGTATCGGTGCCCAGGGGGGAGACCTGGAGAAGTCCGTCCGCTACGGGGTTGATGGCAACGGCGAGAAGGCGATAATCAATTCATCACGGCAGATTATATACGCCTCAAGGGGGAAGGATTTCGCCCAGGCAGCCCGAAAGGCAGCCACCGAGCTGCGTGACCGGATTAACCAATATCGGACTGATATTACCTCACTATAATATTCCAGCTTTTCTGAGACTATGAGAATGGTTCTAGAAATAAACATCGGGGACGTAGTCCGCCTGAAGAAGAAACACCCCTGCGGTAGCTATGAATGGCAGGTGGTCAGGCTTGGCGCTGACATCGGGATTAAATGCCTCAAGTGCCAGCGCCGCGTGCTGCTGGATAGAGGTACCTTTGAGCGGAGGGTCAAGGCCTTCGTCTCAAGAGGAAAATAATGGCACGTCGTATTATGCATATTGACCTTGATGCCTTCTTTACCTCAGTAGAGCAGGTGGATAACCCCCGGCTTAAAGGCAAGCCAGTGGTGGTCGGTGACCAGCCCGACCGGCGAGGGGTGGTTGCCGCCGCCTCATATGAAGCCCGTGTATTCGGTATACATTCCGCAATGCCCCTGAAAACAGCCAGCCGCCTCTACCCCCAGGCTATCTTCATAGAAGGTAATATTAAGAAATACCTGGACGCCGCCCTGAAATTCATGGCTATCCTGATGGACTTTTCCCCCTTTATTGAGCCGGTGGGCATTGATGAAGCCTTTCTGGATGTAACCGGCTTTGAGTCCTTACACGGCTCAATGCGACAAATGGCGGGAAAAATAAGGCAACGCATTAAGGACGATATCGGTATTAACGCCTCGGTGGGTATCGCCGGCTCCAAGCTGGTGGCCAAGGTTGATATGCTGGACTCAAAGGCAGCCAAGTTTGAGAGGTTAAACAGTGCCATTGATGGCATCGGCAAAAAATACGGATTTACCTCAATCCAGACCGGCCGCACCCTCAGGCTAAAAGACATCTTCCCCGAAAGCGACAGGGGCTATACATTACACACGCCGAGTTTGTCTCGGTAAGGACACAGGCTAAAACCAAAGTCCAGCCCCATTTATAAGGCTGGACTTTTTAGTTTACTCTACCCGAAAAGTAAGCTACTCAGACTCGGTCTCCTCATATCTGATATTCATGGTTATTTCAGCAATAGGATTGATGATAGCCTTATCCTCTTCAATAACAACCGATTTATCAATATCAAAATCAAAGATAATAGTGGTGGTTTCATCGGCAATCACCACAAAGGGCCCGGCAAATTCAAATGGCTTACTGGGTATTATAATCATCTCCGACCCATCGTTTATGGTGACATCTAGCCTGTCTATAGTCATACTAATTTGGCTATAGTAGTCTGCTTCCACCTCTGCTAAAGCCAGAACCCGCTCCAGACCGGTAAGTTTGAGAAGGTCAAAGGGACTGGCTACTGTTATATTCAGGTTTATCCACTCGCCCTGTTCAACATCCTCTTCTTGCTCTTGCTGCGTCCCCTGTGCCACAACTGTCCTGTAAATTTTTACTTCAGAGACGGTAGCTATTATACTGGATATCTCAAATTGGGTTGGGTTACTGGATGCCCCTTCCTCGGTTTGGACATCGGTTACCCGCACCTCAATGTTACCGGTTTCGATTTCCTTTGTTTCACAACCAACACCAGCTATTCCCGGGCCAGCTAACAGCATGATGGCTATGAGACTGCTCGCAATTACTCTCATCCTGCTTCCTCCTTTAGCCATTTAGTATAATACATATCCAGGAAGATAAAAAGGGGGGGCGGTTTAGTAAAAATAGATTTATGGTATAATCCACCCAGCTATCTTTTGAGAGGGTTTATAAAATGTGGGAGTGGTTTACAATAAACAGCATATGGTTTCTCGGTGCCGCTGCTATCGGATTAACCGTTCTTATCTTTATCAGAAACAGGTTTAGGGACAGGCTCGCCAAATTAAAACCAGAAAAAAAGGATACAAGAAGAAACAGGGTAATAAACCGCACCTTCTTAGCTATCGGGGGCATTTTACTGGCGATTATCATAGTGGCAGTGATAGCCATCATCATTTCTAGTGATGGTGCCCACGCCATCATAACACCAGAGATAATACAAGAATGGCTTCTCACGAACGGCGTTATAATTCTAGCCTATATAGTAATTGCCTATTTTATTTTCCGGCTGGTAAAATTGGTTATACCCCGAATAGTCGATAGAATGGTCAAGGCGAAGGGTAAGGGGCGCCACTCCAAGCTATGGTTTAAGAACAGGGCTAAGACACTAAGCGGGATGCTTACCGGTATCATTGGAGCAATCATCGCTGCGGTTGCTTTATTCATGATACTACCTGAATTAGGGATTAATATCACGCCGCTCCTGGCTGGCGCCGGTGTCGCCGGATTAGCCATAGGCTTCGGCGCCCAGAGCCTGATAAAGGATTTCGTAAGCGGACTATTCACCCTGCTGGAAGATCAGTACAATAAAGGTGATGTTGTCAAGGTTGCCGGCATTGCCGGTCTGGTGGAAGAGGTCAACCTCAGGAGAACCGTTCTCCGCGACCTGGACGGTATCGTTCATATCATACCAAATGGTCAGATTGCTACTGTCAGCAATTATACCCGGGATTGGGCTCGGGTTAACCTGGATATTGCGGTAGGCTATGGGGAAGATATGGACCACGTCTTTGCTGTAATAAACAGGGTAGGCAAGGAACTGGCCGAAGATGAATACTTTAAAGACCTTATTAAAACACCGCCCCAGGTGCTCAGGATACAAAACTTCGGCGATTCTGGCATTGACATAAGGGTGCTGGGTGATGTCTGGCCGATGAAGCAGTGGGAGGTAACCGGTGAGCTGAGAAAAAGGCTTAAGAAAGCCTTTGATGATGAAGGAATTGAAATACCCTGGCCACATATGAAACTATATTTTGGTGAAGGCCAGAAAGGCGACAGCACTATCTGCAAGTCCTGCTCACACCCTAACCTTACCGGCAGTAAATTCTGTTCCAACTGCGGGGGCAAGCTTTAGGCTGTAAGTTATGGTAAAGGTATTAGGGATTAGCGGCAGTCCGCGTAAGGGTGGTAACTCAGATGTTTTGCTGAAACACATACTCGCCGGGGTAAAGAACGCCGGTGCTATAACCGAGGAAATCCGTCTGCAGGATTACCAGTTTCAACCCTGTATCGGCTGCGAAAAATGCCGTAAAGCCAAGCAATGTATCGGTCTTCAGGACGGCATGCAGCTAATTTACCCCGAAATCATAGAGGCACGCGGTCTGGTTCTTATTTCCCCGACGCACAACTACAATGTCACCGCCTGGATGAAGGCTTTCATTGACCGCCTCTACTGCTACTATAACTTCTCCGATGACCGCCCCGGGAGCTGGTCCAGCCGATTAGCTGGCCAAAACCGCAAGGCTGTTATTGCTTCCATAGGTGAACAGAAAAGCTACGAAGATGGCGTCGGTTTTACACTGGACGCCATGCGTCTTCCCGTTGAAGCCCTGGGCTATGAGGTGATTGGCGAACTGCCGGTTCTGGGCGTTTTTGGCAAAGGAAAGATTCAGAAACAGGTCCTTGAAAGCGCCGAGAACCTGGGCAGCCAGCTGGCGAAACTTGTAATATAACTACTAACTGGCTATAATCCTTAACCAAAAAAGGAGTTTAAAGATGCCGTCATATGCCTATTTCCATAAACAGTTTGTCCCCCTAGCCGAAGCCAAGATCAATGTTATGACCCATGCCCTACATTATGGCACCGCCGTCTTTGAAGGCATCAGGGGTAACTGGAACAGTGAGCAGGGGCAGATATATATCTTCCGCCTTAAAGAGCACTACCAGCGGCTTGAAGACGGCTGTCGTCTTTTAAGGATTAACCTGCCCCACTCCGTTGATGAGCTGTGCCAGATAACGGTGGAATTGGTAAGAAAATGCGGTTTCAAGGAGGATATATACATTCGTCCCCTGGCCTATAAAAGCTCGGAGGCTCTGGGTGTCCGCCTCCACGACCTGGACGACGACTTTCTGGTCTTTTCTATTCCCTGGGGACGGTATCTTGATATGGAAGCCTGCCGCTGTGGTATCTCCTCATGGCGGCGCCCGGCTGATAACGTAATCCCACCCTATGCTAAGATTACCGGGCTCTATGTTAATAATGCCTTCACCAAGACAGAAGCTATGGATAAAGGCTTTGATGAGGGAATTATGCTCTCCCCGGATGGCTATGTTTCCGAGGGTAGTGGTGAGAATATCTTTCTTGTGATAGACGGCAAGCTGGTTACTCCACCGGTTAACAATAGTATACTGGTAGGTATCACCCGGGATACGGCAATAAAACTGGCTAAAAACGAACTGGGCATAGAAACGATAGAAAGGTCTATTGAGCCTGCCGAACTCTATACCGCCGATGAGTGTTTCCTGACCGGCACTGCCGCCCACATAACCCCTATAGCTGAAATAGACCACCGCCCGATAGGTAATGGTCATATCGGGAAGATAACGGGTAAATTGCAGGAACTATACTTCCAGGTGATAAAAGGCAACAACTCTAAATACCTTGATTGGTGCACACCTGCCTATAAAAAGTAAGCGATTATATTCCGGAGGTCTAAATGAACGAGGCTCTAGCTATCATTATTGGTTATCTTTTGGGCTCCATACCCTCGGCTTTCATTATCACCCGCCTAATAAAGGGTAGAGATATTCGCCGCATAGGGGGAGGTAATGTTGGCGGCTTAAATGTCTTCCGAGAGGTGGGACCATGGCCGGCAATAGCAGTAGGCGTGGTTGACCTCGGCAAAGGGGCGGCAGCGGTGGCTATCGCCAAGTGGGGGCTCAATGTGCCTGAAGCCTATGTATTGCTCGCCGGACTTGCCTCGGTTATCGGCCATAACTGGATGGTCTGGCTCAAGTTCAGCGGCGGCAAGGGTATGGGGGCCGCCATGGGTGCCCTGCTTATCCTACTACCTCTTTACGGTCTTTCACTTCAGCTCGGTATCTTTTTCGCCATAATCATCGTGCCAATGATATTGACCCGCAATGTTGCCCTTTCCATGTTCCTGGGTCTTATATCGCTGCCCATTATTGTCTGGTTTAGCACCAAATCCGAATATGCCACCATCATCTCTGCCGCGCTATTACTAATAATAGTGGTGAAGTTCTTGCCCACGGCGATTACCGCCTTGAGAAATCGAGGGCTGGCAGCCTTTGGCATTGATCGCTGGCAGAGGGAGAAAAAGACCAAGGGGAAAACTAGCTATTCTTAGAAGAACCTACCTTCAATGACTTAAGCAGGCAGATGACCTGGCAGCTTTCCTCCAGTGCCGTAGTAAAGCTGTAGGCTTCCTCAAGTATCTGACCAATGGCAAAGCTGCCATGACCGTGCACCACAACGATGCGGTGTTGCCTTAGCGCCTGAGCAATAACATCAGCCAGCCCCCCTGGGATTATCTCCATATTCCAACCAAGAACTGAAACCCGGCCTATCACCGAGAGCCCCTCGGTATTGGGTATAATCTCGGTTTCAGCCATTGACAGGGCAACAGCATGAGGGGGATGGGCATGCACTATAGCTTGCGCCGTGGTTTGCTGATAGATAGCACGGTGGACGGGTAACTCTACCGAGGCTAAGGGTGTCGCCCGGTTATTCTTACTTATCCCGGTCTCTATTAAATCGTTTTCCTCAAGGCAACCAAGCTGGCTACCACGGCGGGTTATAATGATATTCTCTCCCAGTCTAATGCTTAGATTGCCGCTATGTGAGGATACCAGCCCCCGGCGGAAAAGGTCACTACCTATAGTCTGAAACTGGGACAGAATCATGGTTTGCCCTTAAGTATAAAGCTATATAGCACTAGATTGCCAATAGTCTATACTTACTTATTGGGGAAAGCAAACCAGGCTAATCCAGCTGCCTGATAACAGCAATCACCCGGCCCTGAATCTCGACATTGTCAGGCTCAACATATATGGCTTTCATCTGGCTGTTTGCCGGCTGAAGGCGGATACGGCCAGATTCAGCATAGAATTTTTTCAGTGTCGCTTCTTTTTCCGCCTTAAGCCATACCGCCGCCATCTCCCCGTTTTCCACCGTATTTACATACTGCATAAGCACAATGTCACCGTTATTAATCAGGGCATCCATCATTGATGCACCCTTTACCTTCAAGGCATAAACGCCTTCCCGGCCGCGGGTTAAATCTCTGGTCACCTCTATAGTGTCTGAAGAGGCGGTAATATCCCAGGCATCAGTATCGGGCACCGGTATCGGCTCACCGGCGGCTATCTGACCGATGATGGGGACATAAATTCTGCGCTCGGAAGCAGTGGAACGAGCCGGTAGCTCAATACCGCGGGATACCTCACGGTGGCGACGAATATATCCCTTCTTCTCTAGAATTTTCAGGTTATAGTCGGCAACAGAGGTTGAGCTTAAACCACAGCCGGCGACTATATCCCTGATGCTGGGGGGATAGCCCCTGTCCAGCCAGAAACGGCGAATAAAGTCAACAATCCTTTGCTGTTTGGTCGAAAGCTCCTTCTGTTTTACCTTCATAGAGCCAGCCTCTAAAGAACATCTGTTCTACTATTTTAAAACAATAGTTTACCCTTTGTCAATACCCTTTCTTGGAAAACAAGGAATTACAAATAGGCTGCCATTTTCCTGGCAGCCTGGTTATCTAGAACGAAGCGCTATTTAACGAAAAGCAAACTACTCGGCCGAAGGCTCAGCCTTAGCCTGATTCAGCTTCTTCATCAGCCGCGATTTACGCCGGGCGGCGTTATTGGGATGAATAATCCCCTTCCCAGCAGCCTTATCCAGCGAGCTGATAGCGGCTATTACCCCACCCTCGGCCTGCTTAACCTGGCCAGAGAAGATAAGCCCCTCCGCTTTTTTTACCATTGTTTTATTCTGGCTTCGCACAGACTGATTTCTTAGCCGCCTTCTCTGGGATACCCGAACCTGCTTCTGAGCTGATTTGGTATTGGGCAAGTATCCACCTCCTTATATGGCATACATTATACAATAAGTCTATCCTCTTTACAAAGGGAAAATATTTTATGGTTTTTCGCCTGTTTAATTAAATCATGTTGGCGGCTTGGGTTTTACAGTAGCCTCGTCCCCTACCCGGATAACACTATGTACCCCCCGGATACCATCAATCTTTACCAGAAGTCGGCTTAACTGAGCCAGCCCCTTCGTCTCAAGAGTAAAACATAGAATAGTGGTACTGTCATCATGCTCGGTAACAGTCATATTGGTAATATTAACCTTCTCTTCGGCGACTACAGTGGATATATCACGTACCAGCCCGACCCTGTCCCAGGCTTCAACCTGGACTCTGACCGGATACAGGGAATCAGTCTGCCCCCACTCCACCTTAACCAGCCTTTCCTGCTCATCCTCGTGAACAACACTATAACAATCCTGGCGATGAACGGTTACACCACGGCTTCGAGTAACGTAGCCGATAATCTTATCGCCGGGAACGGGGTGGCAGCACCCGGCTAGATTGGTCAGTAAATCGCCAACGCCGAGCACCTGAACGGTTGATGTCGGGGGTTTGGGTGGCGTAACACCAATAACCGGTCTTGGTTGTTCCTGCTGTGCCGCCAGTTTCAGGGCAATATGGTGAACGCTGATGCCACCGTAGCCGATAGCCGCCAGAAAGTCATCCACACTGGCATATTTAAAAAACTTGGCCAGTTCCTCCCGGTTACTAAGCTTCAAGCCCAGTTGTTTCAGTTCCTTGCCCAGCAGCTCCCGGCCATGCTCAATATTTTCTGCCCGCTCCTGCTTCTTAAACCACTGCCGTATCTTTTCCCGGGCGTGGGAAGTCTTAACATAACCAAGATGAGGACTCAACCAGTCCCGGGTGGGACCCTTATCCCGCTTGGTGGTCAAAATATCAACCATATCACCATTATTCAGCTGGTAATCAAGGGGCACCAGTCTGCCATTGATCTTGGCGCCAATACAGTGGTGGCCCAGCTCGGTATGAATACGATAGGCAAAATCAAGAGGGGTTGAGCCTTTAGGCAGGTCCTTAATCTCACCCTTGGGCGTGAAAACAAAAACCTGGTCAATGAAGATATCTGTCTTAACCGATTCCAGAAACTCCTCGGCACCACTAAGCTCACGATGCCAGTCAATTAATTGTCTTAGCCAGCCTATTCTCTCTTCAAAGTGTATGTCTTCCTTTTCGCCCCCCTTATAGCGCCAGTGAGCGGCCACTCCATACTCAGCGATATGGTGCATCTGTCGGGTGCGAATCTGAACTTCCAGGGGAGTTTTTCCCAAGTACATTACTACGGTATGTAACGCTTGATAGCCATTTGGCTTGGGATTGGCGATAAAGTCATCAAAGGCGCCGGGCAGCGGGTGCCACAGGCTGTGAACAATGCCCACGGCATTATAACAATCGGGTACAGTGTCAACCAGCACCCGAAGGGCGAGAAGGTCATATATGTCATCAAAGTGCTTACCTTGAGCCGCATACCTTTCCATTTTCTGGTGGATGCTGTATAGATGTTTAGGTCTACCGGATAGCTCGGCTGTCAAACCCACCCGCTGGAACTCATTCTTCAGGATATCTATCACCTTGGCTATAAAACCCTCCCGCTCGGGGCGTCGGGTGGCAACCAGATTAACCAGATGATTATACTTTCTCGGCTCCAGATAACGGAAGGATAGATCCTCTAGCTGCCACTTCAACTCCCATATTCCCAGACGATGGGCTAGTGGCGCATATATTTCCAGGGTTTCCCGGGCAATATCGCGCCGCCGTTCCAGGGGTAGTGCGCCCAGGGTATGCATATTGTGCAGTCTGTCAGCCAGCTTAATAAAGACCACACGCAGGTCCTTAGCCATAGCCACCAGCATTTTCCTCAGGTTCTCCGCCTGTTGCTGCCTAGTAGCCACGCCACCCTTCCGTGCCACTCCCCGGGGAACCTGCCAGGATAACTGGCCCAGCTTGGTGGTACCATCAACCAGCTGGGCTATTTCAGAACCAAATTTGGCTTCAATTTCAGGAATAGGTACGCCACAATCCTCGACAACATCATGCAGCAGGGCCGCCGCTAGAGCATCAGCATCAAGCTGAAGCTCGGCCAGGGTCAGGACAACCTGAAGCGGATGCTCAAGGTAGGGCTCACCCGATTTACGCAGTTGCCCTTCATGCGCTTTCAAGGCAAAATGATAGGCCTCTTCAACCACAGCCAACTTTTCTGGGGGAAGATACCGACCAGCCTTTTCCAGGAGTAAGTTAAAAGACATTTCCCGTTACACCAATAGCCAATGCTATACTTTAAGTATAATGCAACGTGGCTAGCTTAGCAAAACCGACATCAGCTTTACAAATCCAGCCCTAATGGGGTATTCTAGCCTAAAACACAGGAGATAATGTGTACCAGGCAATACGCGGAACTGTAGATATCCTACCCCAGGAGCAGGCATACTGGCGCCATATTGAGCAAAAAGCGGCTCATATATGCCAGCTATACGGCTATAGCCGTATTGATACCCCGGCCCTTGAGAATACCAGGCTCTTTGCCCGCAGCATCGGCGAGAAGACCGACATTGTAGAAAAGGAGATGTATTCTTTTGAAGACCGGGGCGGAAACCAGATAACCCTAAGACCGGAGGGCACGGCGCCGGTATGCCGTGCCTATATCGAACACGGGATGCACAACCAGCCACAGCCGATAAAACTCTACTACCTGGCCCCAATATTCCGGTATGAGAGGCCTCAGGCTGGCAGGTACCGGCAGCACTATCAGTTCGGCTATGAGGCTATTGGGGATAACGACCCCGTCCTTGACGCTGAGGTCATTGATATGGCCTGGCGCTTCTTTGAGCTGCTGGGCCTTAAGCGTCTGTCACTGCTGCTTAACAGCATCGGCTGCCTCAAGTGCCGCCCGGAATACCTGGCTAGCCTCAGGCAATATTACGCCCAGCATCATGATAAATTATGCCCGGATTGTAAGGTAAGGCTGGAGAAAAACACGCTGCGGCTACTTGATTGTAAACAGCCACTGTGTCAACAACTGGCTGCCTCTGCCCCCAAGAGTATTGACTGCCTCTGCCCCGATTGCGAGGAACACTTTAACTCATTAGAGAAATACCTTGAACAGCTTGGACTTCCCTTTGTAGTAAACCACTGCCTGGTTAGGGGGCTGGACTACTACACCAGGACGGTATTTGAGATTCAACCGGAGGCGGGGGGTGCCCAGAGCACCATCGGTGGCGGTGGTCGCTATGACGACCTGATTGAGGAGCTGGGCGGAAAACCGACGCCAGCGCTTGGTTTCGCCACCGGTATAGAGCGAATTATCCTCAATCTGAAAAAGCAGGGGGTTGCCATCCCACCCATACCAAAGCCAGCAGTCTTTATCGCCCAGGTTGGCGATTCAGCCAGGGATGAGGCGTTAAAACTGGCCTCAGGGCTAAGGCGGGCTGGTATCGGGGCAATACAGGCTTCGAGCTCAAAGAGCTTGAAGGCCCAGCTAAGGCAGGCGAATAATTTTGGTGCCTATTATGCCGTTATTATTGGTGAGCAGGAGATTGAAACGGGCACGGTGATACTGCGTAATATGACCACCGCCAAGCAGGAGACATTACCACTTACCGAGGTGGAGGATAAATTACACCAACAGCTACAATAGCTTTACCTGACGCCTGATTTATGCTATAATTCTATAAATGAAGCTTCTTAAAAATCCAGGGGCGGTAACCATTTGCCCAGCCTCTTTTACTATGTCTAACGCTTACCCTAATTTCCACTTATTAAGGTAATTACATATGACACAAGACAGACCAGCATCAACCAAGCCAACAGCCAATAATGAATACTCAGCCGCCGATATACAGGTGCTGGGTGGACGGGAAGCGGTCCGCCGCCGCCCCGGGATGTACATTGGCTCAATCGACCAGCGGGGACTACACCATCTGGTCTATGAGATTGTCTACAACAGCATTGATGAAGCCATGGCTGGCTGCTGCACCAAGACCGTGGTCACCCTCCGGGAAGACAGCGCCGTCACCGTTGAGGACAATGGCCGTGGCATCCCGGTGGACATCCACCCGGCAACCAATGTCTCAGCCCTGGAAACAGTAATGACAGTGCTTCACGCCGGGGCTAAGTTTGGCGGCAAGACCTACCAGGTGTCAGGCGGCCTGCATGGAGTAGGTGCCTCAGTAGTTAACGCCCTTTCCTCCCGTCTTGAGGTTATTGTCCGTCGTGATGGTAAAAAGTACTATCAGGAATACAGAAAGGGTATACCTCAGGGAGAAGTACACGCAATTGGCGAAGCCACTGATACCGGCACTACCATAACCTTCCTCGCCGATGAGGAAATATTTGGTAAAATAAACTACAACTTTGATACCCTGAGTGAGCGCCTTCGGGAGATGGCCTACCTGAATAAGGGGCTGGAAATATGCCTTATAGATAAGCGAGGGGATAATGAGAAGACCTTTTACTTTGAGGGAGGAATTACCGGTTTTGTTCGCCACCTTAACCGCAACCGGACAGTGCGCCACCGCCAGCCGATATACATCTCCAAGCAGGTAAACCACACCATTATTGAAGCCGCCCTCCAGTATAACGACGGCTTCACCGATAATACCCTCTGTTTCGCTAACTGTGTAAATACCGTTGACGGAGGCACCCATCTTACTGGCTTTCGCTCTGCTCTGACCCGGGTGCTAAACGACCATGCCCACAAAAACAAGCTCCTCAAGGAGGGTGACTCCAACCTAGTAGGCGATGATGTCAGGGAAGGGCTTACCGCCGTTGTCAGCGTCAAGCTATCCGAACCACAGTTTGAGGGGCAGACCAAGTCCAAGCTGGGTAATATTGAACTCAAGAGCCTGGTGGAGGGTGTCGTCGTAGATGAACTGTCGCTTTACCTTGAGGAGCACCCGGATGATGCCAAGAGAATAATAGAAAAGTGCATCATTTCTGCCAAAGCCAGAGAGGCCGCCCGAAAAGCCCGTGATTTGATTATCAGAAAGAGCAGCCTTGATACGGGCACATTGCCCGGTAAGCTGGCTGATTGCTCAGAGAAAGACCCGTCCCACTGTGAGCTGTACCTGGTTGAGGGGCCTTCTGCTGGCGGCTCAGCCAAGGAGGGACGAAACCGCCGCTTTCAGGCCATTTTACCCCTCAGGGGCAAGATACTCAATGTAGAAAAGGCGTCACCAGATAAGATGCTTTCTCATGAAGAAATCCGCTTCATTATTACCGCACTGGGAGCCGGCATAGATGATGAGCTTGACCTATCAAGGCTCCGCTATCACCGGGTTATTCTGATGACTGATGCCGATGTTGATGGCTCTCACATTCGCACCCTGCTGCTTACCTTCTTCTTCCGACATATGGTGGAGCTAATTAACAATGGCCACCTGTTTATCGCCCAGCCGCCACTATATCGCATCAAGACCGGTAAGCAGGAGAGCTGGGTATACTCGGAACAGGAAAAGGAAGAGCTAATAAGCCAGTCAAAGAAGACCGCCAAAAAAACAGTGGTTCAGCGTTATAAGGGTCTGGGAGAGATGAACGCAGAACAACTTTGGGATACGACCATGAATCCGGAGACCCGCACCCTGCTTTCAGTGAATATTGAAGACGCCGCCAAGGCGGACGGCATTTTCAGTATGCTAATGGGCGGCGAAGTCCTGCCCCGCAAGAACTTCATCCAGGCCCACGCCAAGAGCGTCAAGAACCTGGATATTTAACGCCAAGATTACTGAAGGGGGTGGGGCAGAACCACCCCCGCTATTTCACTCCAATTATATCGCTACCTTCAAATGGAGTCCCGGCGACCTCGCCAGTCACTGTTATCCCTACTGCATCCCCCACTGTAAGAATGGCTTGCACAGCTGACCTGTCAAACTTGACCATCCGCTCCAGTATGCCATCTCCATCGTGGTCGGTGAGGTAGATACCAGGGTCTGTGACAAAGTCATACTTGGGGTCAGTGACCGCAGGCACAGTACCATTGAGCAAGACGGTGGTGGCATCAATGTCAGCTACATCATAACCCCCTGGAAGTTCTATATAGGCTGTAATCCACTTGCCCTTGGCCATCAATTTAAGTGTATCAGGGTTAATATCTACGGTAGCGGTAATTGTCGGTACAACAAACTCATCTGCTCCCATATCCACCACCGCCAGGCTATCGCCGTCTCCGTCCCAGATGCGGGGGTCGCCCTCAAAGTCGGTGCTGGGCAAGGCTGGTGCGGCATTGCTCCCGGCGTCAATGCAGGGAGAGCCTGATTGCAGGTGATAGTCGCCTGCCCTGGGGTTGACAAACAGGGGGTCGGCACTAATATTGCCGTTAATCCCAGTCTGGTCTGCTACGCCATAGTAGTCCGTCCCGTTGCCCCAGACATCGTTGTAATCTATCGTCGGCGAGGAGTTGTAGTAGTTGAAGATGCCATAGGTATTGTCAGTGATGGTATTGCTGGTTATCGTCGGTGAGGAGTACCAGCCGTTGTAGATGCCATAGTTGACATTGCCGGTGATAGTGTTGTTGGTTATCGTCGGCGAGGAGTAGTGGTGGTTGTAGATGCCAGTGTCGCCATTACCCTTAATGATGTTATTGGTTATAGTCGGAGAGGAGTGGAAGTTGCGCATGCCATGGTATGAATTGCCGGTGATAATGTTGTTGGTTATAGTCGTCGACGAGTAGTAGTTGTAGATGCCGGCGGAGGGCCAGATGCCAGAGCCGCTATTAGTGATGGTAAAGCCATCAAGCGTGGCGGTGGAGTCCACATTAGTGGCGGTCACCACTGTGCTGCTACCACCGCCGTCAATGGTGGTAAAATTTGCCCCTGCGCCTTATACAATGACCCCTGACTTCAAAGTGATGTTCTCATAGTAGGTACCGGGTGCAACCTGCACTGTGTCCCCGTAAATAGCCATACTAATACCCTTACCGATGGTTAGGTATGGGTTGCCGGCAGTTCCATCGCCTGTAGAATCGTCGCCAGTAGTCGACACATAAATAATTCCAGGGTCTGCCGCAACAGGCTGAGCTGGAAGTGCCACCATGCTCAGGCTCAAAGCCAGAACAACCGCTAAAGAGATACCCAATAACTTTTTCATCATTTTTGCCTCCTTTATAAAAAGATTTTTTAGATAAATATTCGCCTTCCTTGCTCCATAAGCAACCACCTCTCTTAAATTATCTATCTTATGTCAAATAAAAAGGTCTCAGAAGCACACGCCACCGTAGCGGTCTTCTCAGCCCCATATCTATTGCTGTTAATTATGCTGGTAATCCACCACACAACGCACCCCACAAGCTAAGAGTAATTCGCCATCTGGCGGATGTCAAGATGACTAATCCTGTCTTTACCTTACCATTCATAAACAGCCTTTTATTAACAGCCTTTTATTGAGTGAGATATAGCTTGTTCTCTTTGATATACTTTTCCACCGCTTCGGGAACAAGGTGGTTGATGGAAAGCCCTTTGCGAACCCTTTCCCTTATTACCGATGCACTGATGTCTATCTCCGGCTTATCCATCATTATCACCCGCTTTGATAAGCCGGTAATTGCCTCATCCAGGGAGTCAGGGTCAGGCACCGGGCAGCCGACCCTGGGGACAGCCACCAGGCGGCATAGTGAAATTAAAAGTTCCGGCCGGTGCCACCGGGGCAGGTCAATAAGGTTATCCCAGCCGAGAATAAATAAAATCTCGTCACCAGCGCCAAGATTTTTCTTTAGTTCCCTGATGGTATCAACAGTATAGGTCGGCCCGGCACGCTCAATTTCTAAGGTGGACAATCTATAGCTAGGCTTACCAGTAATAGCCAGCCGCACCATCTGCAGGCGGTGGCGAGCAGCCAGGATATGGGTATTTGCCTTGAGCCATGGCTGGCCGGCGGGCACAAAGATAACTTCACCCAGACCCAGCCGGGCTGTTACCTCGTCAGCCACCACCAGGTGCCCCATATGGATGGGGTCAAAGGTCCCCCCCAGAACACCGATATTCATAATATTATAACTGCCATTCTAGACTACCACAGCGTATCTTGTCTCCCGTCTTAGCTCCCGCCTTATCCAGGGCCTTTTTGACCTCTGGTCTGCTGAGCTGCCGGTTAAGCTGGCGACGTGCCTCAGGGTCGGTTAAATCTGTCCCAGCAACGATGCGCTCCAGCCCGGGAGCCAGCACGATAAAGGTGTCCCCTTCTTGATGCACGCTAACCCTGTCACTTATCGGCTTAGGACGAAAAACCTTGACCGTTGCTTCCCTGCTTACCGCATCCCGTGCAGTAACCTGTTTCAGCATTTCCAGAACCTTAGTCATAAGCGCGGAAACCCCTTCCCCGGTAAGTGCTGAAACAAAAAGGGGCAAAACCCCGATACTCTTAAAGTCATTCCTCAACTCGGGCAGCCTAGCCTGGACCTGGGGCAAATCAATCTTATTAACGGCTACAAGCTGTGTTTTTAATGCCAGGGCTGAATCAAACAAGCCAAGTTCCGTATTAACCCTTATCATATCATCCACCGGAGATAGCGAGCTACCGTCTACTATATGGATAAGTATTTTCGTCCTCACGACATGGCGCAGAAAATCATGACCCAGCCCCCGACCCAGGTGGGCACCAGCGATCAAACCAGGAATTTCAGCAAGCACGAAACTTCTGTGACCAACCTCAACGACACCAAGGACAGGCTCTAGTGTGGTAAAGGGATAGCCGGCTATTTTAGGCTTTGCCGCTGAGGCTGATGTCAGCAAAGAAGACTTGCCGGCATTGGGGTAGCCAATAATACCGACATCAGCAATGAGCTTGAGCTCGAATACCAGTTCCTTTTCCTCCCCTGCTTCGCCTTTTTGGGCAATCTTTGGCGCCTGGTTGGTTGATGAAGCAAAGTGTATATTTCCCAGACCACCCCTGCCACCCTTGGCCACAACTACCTGATCCCCGGATTCCATCAGGTTATAAACATCAACATCATCACCGAGTTGGGTTTTGTTGAATGCCACTGTTCCCAACGGGACAACCAGTATTAGATCGACACCATTCTTGCCATGCTTTTTGCTACCACGTCCGTTACCACCACTTCCTGCTTTATATACCTCATTCTTCCTAAAAGCAATCAAGTTGGTGACTCTACCATCTGCCCTGACAACAACATCACCACCGCGGCCACCATCGCCGCCATCGGGACCACCAAGTGGTACAAATTTCTCCCTCCTGAAACTTACCACCCCACCACCACCACGTCCCGCCTTTACTAAAACATCTACTATATCAAACATAACCCGTACTTCCTTAATATACTTTGTTAAAAAGACTATTACTTATTTAAGCATATTAACTTAAGTATATTATATGAGTATAATCTAATACTAATTATAATATGTGTTTGTTTTAGCCACTGTAGTAGCCTGGCTGCTATTGAGTTACGGGATTGTTAGTGAAATTTTGCAAAAATAAACCTGCTGATTTTCAGAGTTATCAATAAATAACGGGAGTTATTGAAATAATCAGCCGTTTATGCAAAAGCCATGCAACGATTATGGGGTAGAAAGATACTAAAGAGCCATGCCCTTACAACTAGTGCGTATTTTCTTCTGGATGTCCTTTATTTTACGTCTCAGGAGGGGGCTGGCTTGAATATCCATTGCTATTTTTTCACAGGCATGGCTGACCGTTGACGGGTTCCTGCCTCCTAGAATGGTGCCAATTTCGGCTAGGGAGCAGTTGTTTTGTTTCTTAAGAAGGTACATTGCCACCTGTCTGGCTTGGGCGGTCCCCCTATCCCTTCGGCGACCAATCAGGTCTTCAGTAGTAAGATGGAAGCTGCTGGCTATAGTATCGATTAGCATAGGCGGTATGATACTTGTGCCATCGGACGCTTGGCTGGCTATGTCAGTGAGTGCTTTGGCTGCCAGCTCAGCAGTGACTTCAGACCTGAGCAGCCGGGCATAGGCGATAACCCGATTGAGACCACCTTCCAGTTCCCTTATGTTCTTCTTTATCTGCTGGGCGATAAATTCCAGGACATCTGATGAAAGCTCGGCTCCCGTCTGCTCTGCCTTGGCCTGCAGGATAGCCAGGCGGGTCTCAAGCCCTGGCGGCTGAATATCAGCAATAAGCCCCCATTCAAAACGGGAACGCAATCGGTCTTCTAGTAGGGGCATTGACTTCGGTGGACGGTCACTGGTAATTACAATCTGACGGTTGGAGTTATGCAGCTCATTAAAGGTGTGGAAAAAGCTCTCCTCCGTCTGCTCCTTACCACCTATGAATTGAATATCATCGATCATCAACATATCAACGCTTCTATATTTATTGCGGAATTCGTCCGTTTTTTGTACACGGATAGCGTGAATAAAATCATTGGTAAACTGCTCACCGCTGGCATAGAGGACCTGTAGCTTGCTTGCCTGGGCCATATTGCCCATGGCTTGTAGTAGATGTGTCTTGCCCAGGCCAGCGCCGCCATATATGAAGAGGGGATTGTAACTTTGCCCCGGGTTTTGGGCTACTCCCAGAGCGGCGGCATAAGCCAGGCGATTGCAGCCACCGACGATGAATGAATCAAAGGTATATTTGATATTGAACCTGGCGTTTGCTGTGTAGGTAGTGGCAGTTGCTTGGTCAGGACAGACAGCCGGTGAGTCTTGCGGCGACGAGTTTACTTTAAAGATTACATTGATATTACTGCCGGTGAGTCCAATGAGGGTTTTTTCAATTAGTGAGCGCTGGTTTTTGTCTAGATATTCAGCAATAAAGGCGTTGGGTACGCCGATGACAAACTGATTACCTTGATAGGCTAAACCTTTCGCTCCCTTAAACCAGGTCTGGTAGTTTGGTTTGTTAACTTGGAGCTGTAGCTCTCCTAAGGCGGCTTCCCAGACTTCTTGTGCAGACTTCATTCCGTAGAGTCTCACCCCTAATCTTGGCGCATTCGGATTTTAAGGTCACCGGTTTTTAAGGTCACCGGTTTTATTAAAGATACTGCTAAAGAAATCCTGTTGTTATCAGCCTAGTATTGTCTGTTTACTTTCTCACCCCAAGCCGTTTGAGAGGTTGGTAGCTAATTATATATGAGTTTTAAAAGTGGCAAGTGACGCATCTATATTATCAATGGGCAGATAGGGATGGCAAGGCATCTGTCATTGATTGATGGACGATTTTAATCCCCCTAAGCTCTTGCAAGGTCTCTCGGACTGGTTTTTTTGCCAAATATTGGGTTGACAGGTAGGCAATGAAATTTTAATGGTAAAATTTTCTCCAAATGGCAAAAGCGAGGTTCTGCCAAGTCTTTTCTACTTGGTACCGGGCTTACAGACATGGATGTTGTGGGTGGCATCTATTGGTGCTAGAATCTAGCCGAGGAGGCTGAAGGTGCGAATTGTTTTTATGGGTACCCCGGAGTTCGCCGTTCCGGCACTTCGGCAGCTTATACTTGATGGCTACCAGGTGGTGGCTGTCTATACTCAGCCTGATAAACCGTCTGGTAGGGGGCGCCAGCTGGCCTTTTCACCAGTAAAGAAAGCGGCGCAAGCCCTTGGCTTGACTGTGGTGCAGCCGGTCAGCCTGAAGAAGGCTGAGGCGGTGGCTGAGCTAGCTAGCTTTCAACCAGACATTATAGTAGTGGCCGCCTTTGGTCAGATTCTTCCGGAAGCAGTCTTAAATATACCCAAATCTGGGGCTATTAACATCCACCCCTCTCTTCTGCCCAGATACCGGGGTGCTTCACCGGTGGCGTCGGCTATTCTGGCTGGAGATGAGTTTACCGGTGTTAGCATTATGCTGATGGATAAGGGGTTAGATACCGGGCCGGTACTATCTAGGGCCCAAGTTCCTGTATCAGACAGGGATAACACCGGCTCGCTTACTTTGAAACTTTCCCTGATATCGGCTCACCTTCTTCAGGATGTACTATCGTCGTGGCTGAGGGGTAAGCTTACCCCTCAGCCACAGGATGAAGCCAGCGCTACCTATTCGGGTATAATAACTAAGGAGGCGGGCGAGATTGACTGGCGTCTGCCGGCGGTGGACATCTGGCGACAGGTGCGCGCCTTCTATCCCTGGCCTGGCGGCTATACCAGATGGCAGGGCAAAATGCTTAGGATTATTGAGGCGGTACCACTACCTCAGGTTAAAGTGGCCAGGGCAGGGCAGGTAGTAGCCACCTATGGTATAGGTTCAGAAATGGGCCTTGGTGTTAGTACTGGTGATGGAGTTTTAGGCGTCCTGCAGGTGCAACTGGAGGGGAAGCGGGCAATGTCTGCCGCTGAATTCCTGAGGGGGCAGAGGCAGTTTATTGGGGCGGTGTTACCTTGTTAGGCTAATTTTGCAGGAGATTATTACAAGTTTTCGATAACTTGGAGTGGCGAATAGACTAGACCCCAAGGCATACTATAGAGACGATAGAAACGGTTTTAGAAGCTACCTTAATCCTGCTTGTCAGTTAAAACCCTTATATCCCCTTCCCGCCGAACAATACCCTCTTTTTCCAGGTAGTTCAGCAGGGGTATGGTAAATTTTCGGCTGAATCCGAAGAGGGAGTGCACGTCTTGGATAGAGATTTGGCCATTCTTCCTGAGGAACTTGATTACTTCACCTTTAATATTCTCGTAGTGTTCTTTCTCAAATAAAACCCCATTAGCAATCTCAACGAGCATATTTCGTTGACACATGGTGCGTATTGCATCCTCGCTACCGGGTATCTGGGTTATCAGTTCCTTTATTGTCGGCGGGCTGCTATGACTCTTGGCAAAAATGGCTGCTACCCTGGAGATCTTTGCCTCCCGTTCCTGAGAAATCTTGAGCTTATGTGAGGGCAGAGCAATAATATCACCTTCACGGACTACCTGCCCCTTATCAACTAAAGTGCCAATCAATTGATTAAATGCTTCCTTGGGCAGAGCCAGATAACTATGCAGTACCGCTTGAGGAAGACCCTCTTTTGACGGGTCAAGTGAGTGTTCCCTTTGTAAAATTTCCGGGATTTTATTGACCCTTTCCTGCCAGTATTCGGATTCAATGATATACGACTTGGTAGCAATGAGCCTTCCTTTATTAAGAAGCGATGTCACTGAAGAGGCTATCTCTGCTGATGAATAACAGCTGGCCACCAACAGCCTTTCTCTATCTAAGTACTTATGCCTCTCAATTTCTGATAGAATTAATTCTTCAAGCCCGAGACCCCTTCTTTTCTCAAGGAACCGTATTGTTTCGTCGATGTCTCTGTTTTTATATTTGGCGGCGAAGGGGTCCAGTATAGTACCACCCCCGATAGTACGAGACGGGGATTGCTGTCTTAGGATAAAGTGCTCCCCGATATATGCAGCTACATCCTGGTTAAAGCGAAGTTGGGCGAAAGCAGGCTCCTGCGGCTTGGTTGCCTTTGTATTGAAGAACGTTATTCTACCCAGAAGCTCTCTTGTCTCTAAGTAGACTATAAGTTCGGTATTGTTTTTCAGACTTTCAAGGTGTGGTATCAGCCTGATTTCGGCATTAACTATCTGGCTTGTCCTGGCCAACTGCTCCAAAGTCAGAACAATATCCCCGCGTTTGAGGTCATCTTTTTTAACGCCGGTCAGGTTAAGGGCTACCCTGCTTCCCGGCTGTGCCCTGCCTGCCTTCTGCTTATAGCTCTCTGCCGTCCGGATATGGGCCGACAGTCTACTGGGGGAGATAATCACATCATCTCCGGCAGCGAGGCAGCCGTTGACGAGTGTTCCGGTCACCACCACCCCGCTACCTTTCATAACAAATACCCGGTCTATCGGTAAACGTGGTTTGCCAATATCCTTTCTGGGGGCTATTTTTAGAACCAGTTGGTTAATGGCTTCTTTTAACTCTTGAATGCCGCTGCCATCTTTGCTACTAACTCTTATAATGGGGGAGTTAATCAGGCTGGTCTGGGCTAATCTCTCACCTATATCTTTTTCAACCAATTCCAGCCAATCAGGGTCATCTATCAGATCAATCTTGGTCAAAGCAACTATACCGTGCTTTACACCAAGGAGGTCCAGAATCTGTATATGCTCTTCGGTTTGTGGCATCCAGCCATCATCGGCGGCAACTACCAGAAGTGCGGCGTCAATCCCGCCCAGGCCGGGGATTACATTGTGAACAAAGTGCTTGTGCCCGGGAACATCAACAATGCCCACCACCTCCCCCGAAGAAGTCTTGAACCAGGCAAAACCCAGGTCTATAGTCATACCGCGCCTTTTTTCTTCGGGTAATCTGTCGGGGTCTATGGATGTCAGCGCCTTAACCAGGGTAGACTTCCCATGGTCAATATGACCGGCGGTTCCAAGGGTTAACATAATTACTACTCCACTTCAGCTGGTGCATATGTATTATATCAATCATTTGTTGTTAGTGCCATTTGTGTGTCACCGAAAAAAATATGGAATCACAGAATTGCCGTAGAGAGGGTATTTGCCAGAATGAAAAATCACAGGAGACTAAATCACATTACCGTTAGGAGTAAAAGGAAGGTGACAGTTCATAGCTTGATACCGGTGATTGTGATGCAAGCTGCTGCTTTGGCTTTCCCAGATACACCGAGGAATTGTGTTGTGGCGTGACCATTTGAGATTTAGTGTTACAAAATCTAAACATACAATTTTACGATGATACCTATCGCTCTTAACCTGATTGACTTGTTCTTAGTTGCGTTTGTTTCCAACCCTCAATCAATGGGCTAGCCAAAACGCCTTTCCTCAATTGTTCTACTATCTGCATATCTAGCTCAGGTTTAAGTTTTAATTGCGCATTGCCAAGTCTTCGTATCAAATTTTCTAGATTTTCCGTGTAGACATCATTACAGTCAAATATAGAGGGATAAATGAATCCTGAGTATTGACTGGGCGTAACTTGTATTAACGTTTGTGGGGGTAAATTTGCTCTACGCTGGAAGACTTTGAATTTACCACTGAATGCGCATACTAAGAGGATAACTTGCTCAACAGTAGGGTCTATATTTATGACAGCGAAATAATGCGGGTCGGTAGAATGTAAAAAGTCTTCATGGTGGAAGTAGTAGACAGAGCCAGGCCTAATCGTGCCTCTGATTACAACATCAGACGGCACACCGGGCATCTTGTCTCCAAAGAGAGTCAATGTAAGCCGATTCAGCAAGTTGCTCGCTTCTTATCGACTTTGCTTTATTATTGAGTGTATAGCATTTATTGACATCATCAACCGGGTCTTTTAAGAAATCAAGCAAATCCATTGGCAAACATGATACGTTAGCTAGATAGTCTTTTACCCTAAGCCACTCAGGGTAAAAGTGGGTTAAGTCTCTTAATTCATATTGGTCGAAATAACCAAAAGTATCCCAAGAGAATTTCAGAGCCTCTAAATCTGACTCTGATAGGACACTTTTATCCAACTTGTTTATTGTCTTGTATGTCAAATTGTTTATTGGTTCAATGAAACTCAGCGAATAGGTTTTAATCGTGTCGTCAAGATAATCATTGGATTGGGCTATGTCTTTGGTGGTTGAGGGAACCGGGCCGTGGTCCATGGCTAAGTAGTTATCATTAGTAATCATCCGTCCATATTTACGGAGATGATAACGGTCAGCAAAATATACCAACTTGAGCGCCTTCATTTTGTTTATCAGGCCACCTTCTTCTATAGCAAAATAGTCCAACGCCTGTGTGGCCTTGAAATAGTCAAAACTGAAATGTAGCTTTGGTATAAAATGCCCCTTTTTATACGCCAAGTCAATTAATGAGTCGACTTTATTATTATACACCATTTGTCAAATTGTATCATAAAAGTTCCTAAAAGTCAACCTTTTATTGGTCTACCCCGACGTGGTGGATTCTCTATGAACGCCTCAAGTTCCTCTTGTGGTACAACAGGGTGTTCCCCCATATGAATACACCTGAGGTCACCTCGTGATATTGCCCTACGAAGCCCCTTCCCTGTAATCTTCCGTCCTTGCCCCATTAACCAGTTAACAGCTTCAGAGACAGAATATAACACAATCGGCATTTCATATATCCCCAAAGAAACGGGAATAT
>SDBU01000707.1_pt1 | contig 47525 bp, 35 predicted proteins | sample 2277071 | NCBI WGS metagenome assembly SDBU01 (sample SAMN10397929, study PRJNA504765) | marine sediment metagenome | isolation source: marine sediment core GS08_GC12, 126 cmbsf | place: Arctic Ocean: Gakkel Ridge, Loki's castle | collected 2008
CAGGGCGCTGAAAACGGTCGAGGAATTAGGTACCGTGTAGCCCCCCGGTCGGGCTACCTCCCCCAGCACGAACACCTTGATGGGGCGTAACCTGGTGAGTGTCAAATCCATGAATATGGTCGGGGGTAAGGTAGCCAGACCACTATAGGTCCGCCCCAGCCACTTTTTAAGGTCAATCCGCAGGCGTCGTAGACGCTTGCCCGCTACGGTAAACTGACCAACGCTAGGCAAGTAAATTCGTCCCTCGCGATCTACCTGCAGGTCATACTGGAATTCAGCCGCACCCCAGACCGTTAACCGTAATTCATCGCCAAATCCGATCAAGTACTCTTCATCCACCGGCCCGACGGTACTGATATCGAATCCTTCCGGGACACCCTGAAAAAATTGGTAGCCAAAATAGGGTGAAACGGGGGGGGGCTCTTCTTCGGCTTCTCCCGGCAGGAACTGTTCCCCTTCCACCGGCACCCCGCCGATTGAGTAATATGAAGGTCCCCCTTCTTCTGTTTCCTCTATCATTAGTGGTTCCAGCAACAGGCTAGTGGGCAGTTGGCCGGCTTTAAATCTTCTGGATACGGCCAGCATTTTTTGAATATCTGCCTCAGGCACACCGAGCCGACGGGCCTGCAGGAGTGCTTTATCGGGATTATGCAGATCGATACCCAACTGCCGGGCCAGATCTATCACTTCCTTGATCTCAACACCCTGGCGGACCATTTCCTGCTGCACTTCCTGGGAGATGCCTGGGTTTGCCCCCTGACCCTGTAGTTGCCGTGTAAACGGCCCGGAGAAGATCAGTAGGGCGCATATCGATACCGGTGCCCTTGAAGGTAATCTTGCGAGGTTAATTCTCATATTATCAATTTGCCTCAGGAATAAGGATTGCCCGTTGGTTCTGAAAATCGCTGCATCTTACATCTATTGATGCTCGGTTGCAAGGGGGAATCTCCGCCGCTGGCGTCTGCCAATTTCGGGCGCAACCTGGCGTTTTGGCTTCAGCCCACACCAGAGGTTGGATGCTTTCTCCGGCCCATAATGAGCTGCAAATTCCTTGAGAGTAGCCGGATCGAACGATGATCTATACCAGCTGTACAATCGTGCACCTGGGACCCATAATCTTTTTAAATTCCCCCACAATATTTGTGCCTCGGATCCGAACCCGACACCGACGGGCCGAGCGAAATCAAGCAGTTATCCCTTGGCTTTCTATACTGCCGGGGGCCAATTTCCTGGCGTCTATCCCGGGCCCAGTATCTTGATCCCAGCAATTACATAAGTAAGGACTTGCAGTGACCAAACAAAAGACCGCTCTCGTATGTGGCGCCGGTGGCTTTATCGGCGGGCACCTGGTTAAACGATTGAAAAGTGAGGGCTACTGGACTCGGGGGGTGGACCTCAAGCACCATGAGTTTGTACCCTCTGTGGCTGACGATTTTGTGATCGGTGACCTGCGCGATCCGGTAGTCTGCCGTGACATCACTGACCGGCCGTTCGACGAGATTTACCAACTGGCGGCCGATATGGGCGGCGCCGGGTTTGTCTTTACCGGTGACAATGACGCGGATATCATGCACAATTCCGCCCTGGTAAATTTGAATATGCTCGAGGCCGCCCACCGGGCCGATGTGGGACAAATCTTCTACTCCTCGTCGGCCTGCATGTATCCCGAATACAACCAGCTGGACCCGGATAACCCCAAGTGCGCCGAAGATTCCGCATACCCCGCGGCCCCCGACAGCGAGTACGGTTGGGAAAAACTCTTTAGTGAACGGCTGTATCTGGCTTTTCACCGTAACTATGGCCTGAATATCCGTATTGCCCGCTTTCACAACATTTTCGGCCCCGAGGGAACATGGACCGCAGGGAGAGAGAAGGCGCCCGCGGCCTTCTGCCGAAAAGTGGCCGAAGCGCCGGATGGCGGCTCGATCGATATGTGGGGCGATGGCAAACAGACCCGCTCGTTCCTGTATATCGATGAGTGTATTGAGGCTGTCAGACGCCTGATGGCCGCCGATTTCATCGGTCCGGTGAATATCGGCAGTGAGGAGATGGTCACCATCAATCAACTCGCCGAAATGGTGATGGACATCGCCGGCAAGCAGCTGTTGGTCGAGCACATTCCCGGTCCCCAAGGGGTGCGCGGGCGCAACTCGGACAACCGGCTGATAAAAGAAAAACTGGGCTGGGAACCGGATTATCCCCTCCGGGAAGGGCTCAGGCATACCTACGCCTGGATAAAGGAACAGGTAGAAAAGGCCTGAGCGGCGCCCGTTTAACGGGCAATTGAATACTACCTGGCCTGGAGCACCAAACATCCACTAGTCAGGGATGCATAGCTGCTTCAGGTGGCTTCGTCTGTGGCCGGGTTCAAACGGAGGGAGATTGCCCGTAATACTGCTCGTACACGTCGTCATACACTGCCTCGATCTTCTGAATGTTCTTGACGATATTGAAATGTTCCCCCACCCGTTTCCGGCCGGCTTGTCCCATCCGTTCCCGCAATTCGGGATCATCAAGCAGCCTTAGTATTTTTCCCGCCATGGCTTCGTCATCGTCCAGGTCTACCAGAAATCCGGTTTCGCCATCAACAATCACATCCTGCACACCATCCACCCTGGTGCCAACGACCGGTTTACCCAGCGCCATGGCCTCCAAAGGAATGAAGGGTAGCCCGTCGTAACGTGATGGTACCACCATGATTGTGGCCTGGGTGATTCGGTCTGCAACCCCTTGGGGCGTCATCCAGTCGTGAATTTCGAACCGATCCTGTAGGTCCAGTTCGTCAATCAACCCCCGGACCGTCCGGCCGTGGTGTTCATGATAGCCCCCACCGATCAATTCAAACCGGCATTCAGGGTGTCGTCGATGCACCCGCCCTGCCGCCCTCACAAACATTTCTGGGTTTTTCTGATAGCATAGACGGCCCACCATCAGGACCATTGGTTCCGTTATATCTTCCTCCATATTGCTAACTGCGGGTAAGCTGATCGCATTATTAACCAGCGCCACCTTCGATTCGGGAAAACCGACATCATTAATACTTCGCGTGCGCTCTGATTCACCGACCGCCAGTAAACACGCCGTGGTATGCCGCAAAACCCTTTCCACCAATTGATATATTTTACCATTGAATCTCGATGCCCCCAAGAATGCATACGCGTTGGGGGTATAGATCACCGGTATGCCGGTTCGTAATGCCGCCAGGCGCCCCAGGACACCGCCTTTGGAGCTATGGGCATGGATAAGGTCGGGGTTAAGCCACTTGATCTGCCGACGGGTTTCAATCACTGCCCTTAGGTCCGCCACGACGGATATTTCCCGCGGCACATCCAGGGGGTAGACGGGAATGCCCAGGGCCTCGGCTTTCTCGGCCAAGGAGCCGACATTTTCAGGGCAGATTAGATGCGGCTCAAACCTGGTTCTATCGAGGTGTGATAATGTTTGAAGGATATAGGTTTCCACTCCACCTGCAGACTGGGTGATATGGAGGATTCGCAAGGCCGCTACCCGATTTTTTGAGCGATCACGACGACTTCGTCGCGCATATTCAGTGCCCGCGCCAATAGAATGATCATTCTTATTACGGCTGCCACCAACCGATTTCCGCCATATTCCTTTTCACCCACGGCATCAATGTTAATATAATCTTCGCCGTATGATTTCATGATCCTGAAATCGGCCTTTCGCAGCAAATCACTCACAGTCTTCCTGTCGAAATGGAACCAGTGAAATTCAAAAAGTTTCTCTAGGGGGTACTTGTACCGGCCCCTAGTAAGAATGTAGGTCAGGCTGCATATCCTGGGGATCAGCCCCGTACGATCCGGTACCCGCAGCAGTAGCACGCCGTTCGGCTTTAGACTTTGATGCACTGAGGCTAGAAGTCGTGAGGGGTCGGTGCTGTGTTCCAGTACGTCCCACAGGGTGACTAGGTCAAAATGGTGATCCGGGAGGTTCAATTTATTTATATTCGCCGGTTCAACCTCAATCCCGAATCTTTCTTTGCAGAACCGGATTTCATCCGGTGAGGCCTCAATTCCATTTACTTCCCATCCACGCTCCTTGGCAATGCTGAGAAACAATCCGTAGGAACAGCCGATGTCAAGGACCGTCCCTTTATCCGGGTTCCATTTTTCGATAAGGTCCATACCACGACGAAAACTCTTCCTGCGAAACTCCCAGAACTGGCTCAGGTATTTCTCTCGGTAAGTGGCATCTCCAGCAGCCGACTCCAGCCTGATTTCCGGTACGCCACTTTTAGGCACGGCAAAGACAACCTTGCACCCCTTGCATTGCAGCACTACTTTTTCTTCCAGGTGGTATTTCCCCCTTAAATGAGGGCCGCCGCAAAGCATGCAAAGTTGGTTGCTCGCAGTATGAACTGTTTCTGTCAGGAAGCAACCGCCTTATGCTTCCGGATCTCCACAGCCCGCTGGTATACACTTAGTGTCTTATCAACCATGTTATCGAGCAGGAATCTTTTTTCCAGGATTTTTCCGGCGCCGTTTTGCAGGCGCAGGCGCAATTTATGATCAGTCAAGACCCGTTTCATTGCCTGCGCCAGATCCTTGGTATTACCAAACGGTACCAAATAACCATTTGTATCGTGTTCAATAACATCCCTGACTCCTGGGCTATCAAAACCTACCATAGGTAGCCTATGTTGCAGAGCCTCCAGCATAGCAAAGGAGGTGAGTTCCCATGAGGAAGTTACGGCAACTAGATCCGAGTCTTCTAAAATCTCGCTAACATTTTCTCGATAGCCACAAAACTGCACGATATCATCCAGTTGCAATTTACGAGACAGCGTTTCCAGATTACTTCGCAGGGGACCTTCACCAATGATTAAACACTTGAAGGCTATTTCTTTTCGAATATGTTCGAGAGCATTCAACAGTAAATCGAACCGTTTCTGTTTAACCAGACGGCCAATACTTATGATCTGTGGCGTAGCACGGTAATCTTCCGGATTCTTTTTCTTCTCATAGTTGGGAGGATAATTAGGAGCTTTAACTCCATGGTAAATAAGTTCGATTTGTGTTCTTCGGGGTCTAAGATTACACAGTTTATCGTAGGATATGCGATTTACCGTGATGATTTGATCCGAGCAATAATTGAGGATAGGATATATAATAGCTGCAAATATTCGGGTTCTCAGATGGGCCTCTTTTTCCCAAATTTTATGTGTTGTCGTCACGACCGGGATGTCCAGCCCGCTTCTAATGAGAGCCCAATGGACTATGACTGTTGGTAACGGTGCATTGACATGAATAACATCATATGCATTTTCTTTAATCAGTGAGGTCAATGCGCTAAAAGATCGTGCCAGCCTCAGAGGATTCTTCCCTTCCAACATAATCTTGTAGTAGGCAATATTAGACGGAATCCTGGCTACAAATTCACCGTCGTTAGCGGCGATGGCTACATCATGTCCCCGGGAATGGAGCACTTCAGCCAATTGCAGCATATAGAACTGGGTGCCCCCAACCTTCATGGAATCGTTGAGCAACAGGATATTCATCGCCTTACCGCCTGAAGAGGTACCGCTTGGCGAACCGCCCCAATTTCCTGCGCTGGGTGTAGTAGGTAAATAGCAGGTCGTCCCATAGCATGCCATCGGTGTAACGACGCATTATCATTTTTTCCTCTTTGTTGGTCCTGATCGCTGACTTGGCAGCCGAATGAACCCTGAAGCTGCCTAACACCACGGGAATGTGGGCTACGCGGTACTTATTCGCTATGCGGGCGAAAAAATCGATATCCATCACCCAATGCAGCTCTTCTTCGATTTCTCCAACTTCCCGGGCTACATCGGCTCGCCAGAAGGTGGCTGGCTGCAGGGGACAGAAACGGCCATGAATGAACTTGCTGAAACTCCAGGCTGGCGGGTGAACAGTGAACAGCCACTCGCCGTGTTCATCGATGGTATGGTAGTCACTGTAGACCATCCCTACGTCCGGGTGGTCCTGGAAGAATTTGACCACTGTTTCGAACGCCTGTGGTTCATAAGTATCGTCGCTGTTCTGCCAGGCCCAGATTTCACCGGTGGCCTGGCGGAAACCCTTGTTGATGGCATGCGATTGCCCCCGGTCCTTCTCGGAGACCCATTTTAAATGGGGGTAGGACTTGAGAATCTCCACCGTCCCATCGGTTGATCCGCCGTCCATTATAATGTGTTCATAGTCCCGGTAGGTCTGCGATATAATGCTCTCGATGGTGGCTTCAATAAAATGGGCCTGATTATAAGAGGGCGTTACAATTGAAACTTTCATGCTTGTCAAGATCCATATATTTGTTTTGAGGAATATCTCAACTCTAGTGTCTGATGGCGGATAAAATGCATTGCCAACCCGATCGCCAGCCAGAAGTGGAACCCGAATGAATAAAACAGCGAACAGAAAAATGGAATGATAATCAGGGAGATTAATACCAACACCTTTCCCTGTACCGCGGTTTGTCCCCTCGAATTAGACTCTAGAGTACTCCTAAATATTGAAAAGATCATCGCAATAAAGAACAGATACCCTATAATTCCCTGGCGGGAGAGTATTTCAATATGACCACTGTGGCTGGGCAATGGAACCCACTCGCCTTTCAGCGGTAGTAAAAGCGCATTGCCAAATCCGCTTCCCAGCAAGGGCCGCTGCTTGATACGCTCAAATTCCTGCAACCAGGCCACCATGCGCCAACTGGCGCTGGCATCCTGCTGGTAGTCTCGTTGGAGAAAAGCCAACCGGCGGTCCTGGATTCTGGCAACCTCATCGGGTGAAAATAGGCCGAAAAGTAAATTGGCTGACGCGAGTGTTATTACTGCGGCGACAATCATGACGAAACCGGACTTGAATAGTCCCTTTATGGACAAGGTACCATAGCGAAGCAGAATTAAGGACACCAGCCCGAAGAAAGTACCTACCCACGCCGACCGGTGGCCACCGAGCAGTATTGCAAAAATAAGCATACCTATTGCGGCCGGATTAGCCTTTTTCAACAGGAAGTACCCAGAATTTTTCATCCTGCTGGTCAAAGCTATAATCAGGCCGCTACCAATTAAGATAGATATATTCGCCGAGAATACACGCACAATAAATCCGGTACCATAATAATTTTTGATGGTGAGGAGAATAGAGGCTACCGCTGCGGCTACGGCAATATGATAATAAAGCCGCAGCAGGCGCTCCAGGTCTTTCGGTTTCCTGATGGCAACAACGCTGTAAAGGGAAAAGGTTAGGAACAGCAGGTTTTTTCTGGCTTCAGCCACGCTGCGAGGACCATAGTACAGCACTCCCCTGAACATTGAAAATAACCCATAGAGGATAAACATAAAAAGCACTATCTTCAATGGATTCGACAACGGCCAGGGCTTTATTCCCCGACTGTAGGCTACTAGTAGATACAATCCGGCCATCATAAATGCTATATCGCTCAAGTAAACTGCGGCGCCTTTGATTTCAAAGATGGGCATATCCGTCATATACTTCTTGAATATCGAATACAGGACGAGCAGGAACCCCAGGTAGCGAATCGGTGAGGCGAAGGCCAAAATAAAAAAGGCGCCGACTAGCGCAATTACTAAAAAGGCGTTCATTAGCAGCCGGCTGCCGAATCTCGCAGCGGATTTTTTATCAGCCGGGTGATAATACCTTCAGGGTGCCAATCGCGCAAGATCGGTTCGGCTAGAGCTACCCACTGCTCAAGAAATGAACCGGGCGAAGGTGCAGCACCCAACCAATGCTGGGCAAAATCCAGGTCGTTGGCACCTTCTTCCAGCCGAGCCTTCAAAAGATGCATCATGACAACTCTTTCTTGCATCACTTCAGGGCGATCCTCCCGGTTCCACAGCCCCCGCAGCCGGGCAAGAAATCGCCATCCGCTGTTGCCTTGGGCCATTACTGTATTGCCGTAATCTCGAAGGTCAGCAAACGGCCGGCCGTAGCGCTTTGATTCGAATTCGAGAAAAACCTGTAGGTACATTGCCACAATTTGGGTCCAGCGTTTCTCAAGTGCCTCTAGGTCCCAGGACCAATCAGGTGGTGACAATTTATAGTCTATGCCCTTCGTATACAACTCACGGATGGTCTCGGGGATTGATAGGCTCAGGAGCCGGCGTTTTCGCTCAGCGTAGGAATAATGGTAAAGGTGGGCGCTGATTAAGTAGCCATCACCTAATGTGAGTATCGCCTTGCTGATTTCCAACCAAGCCAATTCCCCGCGCTGATCGTCATCGAAAACACCCTTGCCATCCAGGAGCAGCCTGGCGATGAGTAATCCACCAGCCCGGTTGCGGTAGTATCTGGTACCCTCAAATAGTGGCAGCCAATGGGCGGGAAACGACCTTATCTTATACGGAAGTCGCCCATACACAATCATATGCCCGTGCTTGATCTCATAGCGGCCCACGGAAGGAGTAGGCAGCGCCAGGAAGCGGGCGTCGAGGATAGCCAGGTCGACCTGTTTGACCATCACTTTTCGATTCAATTGCTCACCGAATTCCGGCAGCGCCTCCAGCAGCTGCGCTGGAAGTTTCTTCCGGTTGGGGACCACGATGATCATATCGTAGTCGTTGATCGGCCGATAACCCTCGGTATCTTGCACGATGGTACCTTCACCGCGCCCGAACCCGCCCACCAGCAGCACGGCACACAGATGCTCGCCGAAATACCGGACGATTTCAGCTACGACGATATCCAGTTCGGCCTCCACCACCGCGTCGGCGGCGGGATCGGTCAGGACACTGTACTTTCCCACCCGGTTTACTGCTCAGCTGCCTGGTGCTGTAAAGGTATGCCCATTACTCCCGGACCCCGATATGGTTGTCCGGTGAGTGAATAGGCCGCAGTCTGAAATATATCCGCCATCTCGATCGATCCCAAGGTAGCCCCAAGATTCTCTTCCGTACAATGAAATATGACCCCGCCGTGATTCCCCGATACCTCCTTCCGGTAACCGTGCATCGCCACCGGTGGCCGCCGCCCGTGCCAGAAATCCGGGTAAATCATCCAGCCTTCCTCAGCCCAGTAGATCAGGTCGCCGAATTTGCGGTTGGGAAAGTTAATACCGTAAAGGTTGCTGTCCTGGTCGGTAACCAGGGTCAGCGCGGGTAGCTCGTTCATCTTCTCCCGGATCAATTGCTCGGCGCTATCACTCAGCAACCAGAAACGGGCCAGGGTGGAATCGAGAAAATGAAGGTAATCCCGGCCTGGCGTCAAGGGCAGTTTAGCCAGAGGTGCTTGTACGTCCACGTAGTTGTCAACCGGCGCCATCCCGTGGTCGCCGAAGGCCAGTAAGTCGATGCGGCCATGGACTTCAGCCGCCCGGCGGTATATTCTCTCAATGGCCCGGTCGACCAGCCCGGCTGCCGCTTTTTGCTCGCTTGAGCCTGGCCCGTGGTGATGCCCGGCCTGGTCCAGGTCACCCAGCAGTACCAATATAAACGATTCCTCACCGGTCAGGCGACCGGGTAATTGCTGCTCTACATCCCTCGCCCAGGGTGAATACTTAGGGTAGCCATGGTAAAGCCATTCCTGCCCGGTCGCACGGCATATGTCGAATAAGGTCCGGTTTTCACCGGCGAACCCCGGTTCTTCTACGAAATACTTTTCGCAGAAGTCAAAGTGTGGCAACAGCTTGAACGGCACCCAGGCCACGCCCGGATTGCTGGCGACTCTCGCCGTTGCGGTCTGGCGCTTGATAATTCCGGCCAGCAGCCGCCGCAGAGGATACTGCAGGTAAGGGCTCAGGTGGTCCAGCCACCCAGGGAGCCAACCGGTACCGGGTAGCGGGGGACCCGACTCGCGATAAACGAAGTGCGCCCCACCTTGATACTGCTCGGGATTGGTGCCGGTCAGATAGGCCGCGTCCGGCTCGAAGCCGAAAGGAGGTATGACCCGGGTTACAACCCCTTCCTGCCCCATCCGATGCAGGAAGGGCATATCCACTTCAGTAATATAGTCCGGACGAAGGGCATCCACGTGGATTAGGAGGGTGAGCTGCTGCATTTTCATCGTTCAGACTCCATAACCATATCACAACACGCTCTTGTAAACATCCAAGGTTTCCTTCGCACACTTTGCCCAACTGTACATTTTGGCTCGCAGTATCCCTCTCCTAGTAAGTTGCTTTCTTAAATCACTATCGTATAGGACTTTCGACAAAGCATCTTGCATTTCATCAGAGTCTTGAGGATCGAATAGATACCCAGCATCGCCCAGAACCTCTGGCAAAGATGATCTATTAGAAGAAACAACCGCACACCCCATTGACATGGCCTCCAAGACAGGAAACCCAAACCCTTCGTACAAAGAGGGCACTGTTAACACCTCAGCATTTTGGTATGCTGATCTCAACAAGTTATCATTCCCACCTAAATGAAAAACTCTGCTCATAATACCTGACTGCCGTAACACTCGGAGTTCCGTATTCGTGAAAGGCCCGCCGCCAAAGCATAATAAGTTGAAGTCTTTACTAAGACGTCTAGACTCGGAAAAAGCCCGGATTAATCCCTCAAAATTTTTGTATGTTGTGCGCCTCCCAACAAAAAGTATATACGGTTTTGGTAGCAATTCTACATTTTTATTTGTTTCTATTCCCTTATTATTCATTGGATTGCCGTGATAAACCACATGAATTCTTTCAGGTGGCACGTTAAATATTTCTATTAAATCAGATTTTGTTGATTTAGAAACTGTTATGATTGCGTCCGCTCGTTCAACGGCTTCTCGCTTATGATAATGACTACGATCTTTCTTAGCAACATACCCTGGAAACTTTTCAGGTATCATGTCATGTACGGTGACTATACGCTTGCATTGTACTGATGGATTGTCGTGTACATAATAGTATGTCGGATGATAGATATCGTATTCCACGCGCGTTCTTTTTCCAAACCGTTCGAACCATTGCCTATTAATTAAGCTAATAAATTTGCCCGTTTTAGGGATATACGGACGTCTGTGGCCTATGAACGTTGTAATAACCTCCTTTAATTCGTTCCCTACATAATGGTTTAAATAGAGACCCATAAAGCAAGTGACTTTACAAATTTTACTTGCCGAAAGCGCTAAAAGAAGATCTACAAAGTAGCGAGACGTCCCACCATATTTACGATCGAATACTTGATAGTCATAGAGAACCCTTAGACCAGACATGCTTCTCTCATATTTCATTGTCATTATTCACGCTTCCTATTTTTCTCGTATAATTGGTTCTCGTGACAGTATAAAATGCTGCTGAATAGGACGAAGTCTCCGATGGCGTTGACGAATAAGAATAATACCGCCTCTTCATCGATTGCCCCCCGTTTTTTTGTCGACAAGCTAGCTTGTAACAATTGAATGATCGTGGATAGGGCTAAATAGGTGCGGTCAAGTAAGCCTAGCGCGATCCTCCTTACGACCTTCAGCGGTTGGATACTCATAGCTAGCCCGTTGGGTTCAGGCCCGGCGTGCGAAATATATCCCGTTTTATATACTTTGCACGAAAACTGGTTAGATTAAAAAATAGTTTCTCGAAAACGCTCCGGTGTTGAGACCCCTTGTATCGGAACAACCATGTTTTCTCATTGATCCGCAACACTGGCAGGAAGCTTTGAGTCCGCATCAGGGCTAGTAAGGATTCAGCAGTGAAAATAGAGATATGTCCTGCATCTGGATTGATGTAATCCCAATCCTTGGTGCACTGCTCTGGATCGTAAATGCCGGTGGAGACCATCAGATAGCCATTGGAGGCCAGGATTGGTTTCAGAGAAACCAGCACCTCCCTGGGAGCCGGCAAATGCTCCAAAACTTCTATCATGGTAATCAATGCAAATTGGTCCACAACATCCTTGATGTCTTCAAGCTTTTGGTAGATCGGGCTGGTCGGATCTGCGGCCTCAAAAAATGGCTCGTACCCATATGCTCTCAGGCCCCGGTGCCGGAGTAATGCAACAAGTTCACCTTGGCCGCTGCCATAATCAAGCACAGCCATATCCCGCGGCAGCCTGATCCCGGGCATTCGAGAAAGCATTGATATAAACTTGACCATGCGATCGTTTCTAAACTGCCAACCGGAGTCTATATCCTGAAAATACTCCGTATTACCATAGATTTCATCCGCCGGCAATGACTCGCAGGTCAAATGTCCGCAGGTTCGGCACCGACCGTATACTACCCGGCGGCCTTTGAATGGGCGCTCCAGGTACAATTCGGTCTCCGAAGCACATATTGCACAACTGATCAGTGGTGCCATACTCAAGGATGATTCGTCATTAGATCATTCTAGCCAATGGGAGAGGTCTCGCCCGATATAGGCCGCCAGCAGTTCAATATCCTCCCTGAAGATTTCTCGAAGGCGCTGCCTGGTTTCGGGTAGCATCTCCACCTGCTCAGTTTTCCGGTAATTCATAAGGTTGACCGCCGAAGCTATTTTTTCCCGCCAGAACTTTGGCAAGATACGTCTCAAAACAGTACGGAGTGCGTTACGCTCGTGTGTTAGGCGACGGAGAACTACGCTCCTTGTTCGGAGGGTTACATTGTGTTTTTCAAAACTGGGCATAAACTGGTCATCGACACCCAGGAAGGCATATACCCCTTGCATAAAAGCAGCGGGGTTTCTCTGCAGGTCATCAATCAAGGCTACATGGATATAGTCACTTTTGAAATGATGGTAGAAATTGCGAACCTGCCGGTAATACATGCCCTGATCGACGTATTGGTAGTGCCAGCGCCAATTGTTTCTTCTACGCTCAGCCTGCTGCTCAAGAGCATCTTCGAAGGAGAGGCTTTCGTGCCCGAAAGAATATACCTGGCGATAATGAGAGAAAGCCCGTTCGATTGGATTCCTTAGGATTATAATGATCCGGCACTCGGGAATGGCAGCTTTTATATTTATGGCACTCTCGGGGAAGTAAAGATACGAATTGGAACACTCGCCAAGTGCTTTCTCGGTTGTGGCACCGGCAAAAAGCCGTTCATAGGCAGACCGGGTAGTGATAATCCTCTCTTTATTCAACTTCTCATCATAGGGCCCGGTGAAAGCCGGTTTCTTGCCAATGAATGAAAAATAATAAGGTTCCTTGATCGGGCTCATATAAATCTTAGGATGCTGGTTCAAGTAATGATATAGCGAGGTAGTCCCCGATTTGGCGGCGCCTACAACTAGAAAAGTGGGAAACATGCTTAGGAGTTTTCCCTTAGTGCTTTGAATACTGGTCTGAAGCCGACCCAGAAGCCATAGATGCGATAAACCCGGTAAGACGCTCCCAGGTTCCAGATTATGGTGCTCAGGGCGGTTGCGATCCCGGCCCCCAGGATACCAAATCTTGGGATGAGGAGAGTATTAGCAAGTATGTTAAAACCAGCCGCCATCATGAGAATATTTCGGAATGATTTTTGGTTTCCGGTCATATCAAGCATGTACCCTACCGACCCGCAGCCGGCATTAACCAACTGCCCCAGACTGAGCGCCACCAGCACATAAGCCGCAGCTTTGAATTGTGGGCCAAAGATACCCATAATGGGTTCGGCAAAAAGCAAGAAGGCCAATAATATTGGAATGGAAGTCCAGAAAATCAAACGAGCCGCGAACTGGGCCATCTGTTTGAGGGCTTTCAGCTCTCCCTTCGCAAACAGCTCTGAAAATTTAGGCGCAATTATACTGTTGACAGCTACCAGTGAGAGACTGGTGAGCATGCTCACTCGAGATGCGATCCTGAATAGCCCCACCGCATCCGTGTCCAGATAGAATCCCAACATTAGGATATTGGTCCAGTTCAAAATCAATAGCATGGATGCGGACATCATCATGGGCATGGATGTTTTCAGGATCTCAGTAATAGGCTCTACCGGCCTTTTTGCGGATTGTCCACCGCTAGGCAGCACCCTGAGAAGGATTACCGTACTAGCTACTAAGGAAAACGCTGCAGTGGTCGAATTAGCCCATAATGGCAATAGTGAGTGAGTGGTAAAAATAGATGTTAGACAGAACAAGAGTAGCAGATTGGATGACGGCGTAAAGGCGGCTTGAAAAACAAATGCAGGTAGAATCCTTTTAAGACCCCTTAAAGCTGATGCGTTTACTTCGGCTATCACCAGGAAAGGTACCGCCATGGCGGTAATAATGAATGCCGGCCTGATCATCGGGTCTTGGAACAACAGCGGAGCGATATTAGTGCTGAAGGCGTACATTCCTGCCCCAACCACCAACGCGGATGGTATGAGAATAGCGATCGTTCGGCCCAGAACCTGTCGGACTGCACCGCTGTCGTTATGCGCTGAATGGCTGGCGATAAAGCGCATAATGGAGGTCTTGGTACCCATCTGTCCCAGAAGGACGAAGATGCCGGCCACCGTCACGCTCAATGCAAAGGTGCCGATAACCGCTGCGCCATACACTCTAGCCATATACAGATTAAAAATGAATGATAGTAACAGGCCTCCAGACTTCAGGATCAATGCTGTAGCGGAACCGCGTACGACTTCATTATGGTGGGGGCTAAGATTTGATAAAGACGATAGAATTCGTTTTCCTACTCGAATAATCATGAGTCGAAAGCCATGAGTCGGATGATTAATATGATAATCAATTCCTCATTAATTGCACTTCAGATCAAATAGTATGATCGTATCCTAGTTTCTTCATCACATCCTCTCCAATTGCAACCATAGTTTCGTTCTGTGATGCTGTAAATATGTGCTGCCATTCTCCTTTAATGCCTTTCCGCATAAATTGTGAAACGTCCTCTTGGCCTCGCTTCCTTTTTGAAACATTTTCAAAAGCATAATCGTCAATAATATTTTGTAATCTTTCTAGATCATATTCAATACCCAGAAAGGCTAATATTTTCTTCAATTCGGCAAATGGATCTTCCAATAAATCTTCATATCGTACTAATAGTGATTTCTCGAGATCACGGTTGTCGAGCCAGCCCCTTAGCCAATCAATGAATTCCCGTTCATATTCTCCAGATTCTAATTTCATTGTGATGTATTCAGATAATGATTTTTCAAGCGCAGATTTATGATCCCAACAATCAACAGATCGCCGAGCATGCCAATACCAGGATATTATTTGATCTCTCGGATCCCTAACAGTAATAATATATTTAAGCTCGCTTTTTCTTAATATTTCTATATTCCCCGATTTCGCCCATGTGTGACGTCTATCAACAATAAGCCTGTTGTTATAAGAAGCAAATAAATCAGGCGACAAATCATGTATATCCCGTGCTATTATCCAATTATTCTGTATGATCCTACCGCGCCATTTCCAAACCGGCATATTATAAAAACCCGGTAGAGAAGCAAGCATACTCTTCAGCCATGATGAGCCGCTTTTGCGGAATGCGACAATAAAAATTATATTTTGTGGATAGCGCTTTCTTTTTATTAGATAGTAACTATATATTGGCCTAGTTAAGCGCTCAAATATTCTTCGCAGAGTCTTAGAATAGCCAAAGTGATGGATATTGTATCCTACTTTCATGAAAATACTTTGAGATTTTTGTTTCATAAAAACGATCCCCAGTTTCTACATGAACTGTTTCAAAAACGAAAAAACGCAAATTATGATAGAATGGTTGTGTATTCTAATATTTATAAAAAGCTTCTTGTTGAGCACTTTAAAAGCTCTAGGGATAAGATCAACGTACCCGCCGTCGCCAGAAAAACAATACCCGCTTGAGAGACCAACCCTCCCAGAATTGATTGGCAACCTTCTTCAGCTCGGCCAATTTCCAGGACTGGCTCCGGCTAGTCTGCATTGTTGATATGAGTTCCCTCGTGTATGTCAGGCCCAACCCCAGACCAATCCCAAGCATAAAACTTATGACAACAATCAATGTTCGCTTAGGGGCGCTTCTTTTCAGTGGCGGCACCGGCGCTTCAAGCAGGGTGATCACCGGCCGGCTGCGCTGTAGCTCTATCTCGGCCTGGGTCAACTGGGTCTGCAAATCGCCATAAAGCTGAGATTTAAATGACAGAATCCTTTTAAACCGATCCATCTCAGTCAAAAGCTTGGCGGTCCGGGGATCCTGGTTGCGATCTAAAAACTGGGCTAGATTCTGTTCCGCGATTTCCAACTCCACATGGGTCTCATGGAACTTCTCTCTTACGAAAGCCAGATTTTCAAGAGCTTTCTCGGAGTATAGTGTCTGTATTCGTTCCGTGAGGTGGGCGATAAAGGTCAGAATTAGGCGGGCCGAGAAGTGCGGGTCCCTGGTAGTGGCGCCGATGGACATGATCCCGGTGTTGCGATCCACGGACACTGAAATCCACTCCCTCAAGGCCTCGAGAACGTCCTGTTCTTCTTCTGTCATCATCACCAGCCGGTCTATCCCAGGCCCTGAGCTGTCAAAGGTTATCACTGGTTTATCATAGAAGGCGTTTATGATAGTGCCCGGAAGGCTCAAGGTATATTTCTTGACTAAGGCCAAGGCCGATTTGACCCACCCCGGGGGTCGGGTGTGGTACTCCAGGAGAGTCATGCTGCTGTTAATGTCAGCGAAATAAAAGGTGCTGTGAGCGACGGCCGAGCGCACCTCCAGGCTCTTCAGGATCGCCGGGTAAGTGTCAGCCGTAACGCCGGTAGTGCTACCACCGAGATTGATCCCCAACCCCCGCAGCAGGCCTGCTCCGGCCAAGCCGCCGAGCGGGTTCTGTTCCGTAATCTCACGGATCACCTGGGCGGTGGCAGTGTACTTGGAGGGACTTAGGATCGCGATCAGCAGTCCCAGGCCAACAGCGGCAGCCGTGGTGCCCGCGATAAGACGTATATTCTTTACCACGGCCAGGAGGGCGTCCATGGCGGACATCGGATCCGGCGTTGGCATTTCCGGAGGCTGCCGCATGGGATCCAGGCTCAATTCTTTTCCCGTCCAGGTTGAGGGATGCTGCTATCCCCCTTTCTAAAGGTTCTTATCAGGGTCGGACGCATTAATCTAAGTTATACACTGATTCCGTTTCTCAAAAACATTTCCGGCCCCCGAGCGGCTCCTCCCCGCCTGAGGGCATTTGCTGCGGCCCAACACATTGGGTCAAGCAGCCGGGCCCGAAATTAATTTATTGTGCTGCGCCGGGGTATTAATATTCAGCCCGTTTGGAACGTACCTGGTGAGCAACACTATCGAGGTTCAATGCGAATATTAGTGACCGGCGGTGCCGGCTTTATCGGTTCACACGTGGCCGCAGCTTTCATAGAAGCCGGTCATACGGTTTTTGTGGTCGACAACCTCTCCACCGGTCTGAAACCGAATGTTCCTTCAGGGGCCGAATTCGTCGAGGGCGACATCACCGACCGGTCCCTGCTGGCATCGCTATTCGCCGAGCAGCGGTTCGAGGTGGTCAGCCATCACGCCGCCCAAATGAACATCCGTGTATCGGTGGCCGATCCGGTTCTGGATGCCCGGGTGAACATCATGGGCACCTTGGAACTATTGCGGCAAAGTGCGGAGACCGGAGTAAAGAAGTTCATGTTTTCTTCCACTGGAGGGGCCGTCTACGGCGAACAAACCCAATTCCCCGCCGACGAGGAGCATCCCACTAACCCGGTTTCCCCCTACGGCGTGAGTAAACTGGCCGGCGAGAAGTATATTCACTACTATAGTCTGGAGTATGGCTTGCCTCATTTCATCATGCGTTACGCGAACGTCTACGGTCCTCGTCAGAATCCCCAGGGCGAGGCGGGAGTAGTGGCGATTTTCTCGTCACTACTGGTGGAGGGCAAGCAGGTCACCATTAACGGCGACGGGCGTCAAACGCGCGATTATATTTACGTGGCGGACGTAGTGCAGGCTAACCTGGCCGGCCTGACTACTGACTCCAATCTGACGATTAATGTGGGCACCGGCATTGAAACCGATGTGCTCACACTCTTCGAGCAACTGCAGCAGGCCAGTGGTAGCGACTTGCCCCCTCGGCACGGTCCCGCCAAACCGGGCGAACAGTCTCGCAGCGTGATCAGTCCCCGGCGGGCCAAGGAGCTGCTGGGCTGGGAGCCGGGGATTGACCTGGCAGAGGGCCTGCGCCGGACCTATCAATCCTTCGCCTGAGGCTGCTCCCGGCCGGTGGCCCCAAGACTAGCCGGTGGTCATTACCGTATGTAGCGGCTCCCGGCACCGCTGAGGAAGATCACCATTGCCAGAGACGGCGGACCCACCACCTAATAATATTACCCGGCTATGTCGGCCGCCCGATCGAATGGTAGATGAAGCCCCGCGTCCGCATCTGGGCTGGATTGTATTGGTTGCGGCCATCAAAGATGATCGGCCGGGCCAGGGCCTGGTGGATGCGATTAAAGTTGGGACGGCGGAAATGATGCCACTCGGTGACCAGCACCAAGCCGTGAGCCTCCTCCAGGCATTGATACATATCCGGGGAATATTCAATCGGCAAGTTGTACTGCCGCTGGAAGGCTGACTCGGCCACCGGATCATAGGCCCGGACTACCACGCCTGCCTTCAAAAGGTCCTGGATAATAATGGCGGCCGGCGATTCCCGCACGTCATCGGTCTCCGGCTTGAAGGATAACCCCCATAAGGCAATTGTTTTTCCCGCCAATCCATCCTCGTGAGAATCGTAATACACTCTCATCTTGGATACCAGCAGTTCTTTCTGGGCCCGATTCACTTCTTCGACGGCCGAGAGAACCCGCAGATCCACACCCTTGCGATGGGCGGTTCGGATTAAAGATTGCACATCCTTGGGAAAGCACGATCCGCCGTATCCCACGCCGGGAAATAGAAAGCGCCGGCCGATCCGGTCATCGCTGCCAATGCCGATCCGGACTTGGTCAACATCAGCCCCGGTGGCCTCGCACAAGGCCGCGATTTCGTTCATGAAGGAAATCCTGGTGGCCAGCATGGCGTTGGCCGCATATTTGGTCATCTCGGCGGAGGGAATATCCATCAGCAGGATCCGGCTCTGGTCGGTGCGGCAGAAGGGATCATACATCAATTGCAGCCGTTGAGCAGCCCTCTCGCTATCGGTGCCGATAACAATTCGATCGGGATTGAGAAAATCTGATACCGCTTTGCCTTCTTTGAGAAATTCAGGGTTGGAAGCTACATCGAAGTCGATTTCAAGTCCCCTGGCAGCGATCGCTTTCTGAATTTCAGCCCTGACCAGTTCGGCGGTACCCACCGGCACGGTGGATTTGGTGATAATGATTTTATAACCCTCGATGGTCTGACCGATCTCCTCAGCCACCGCTAAAACGTGCTTTAAGTCGGCGCTGCCGTCCTCGTCCATGGGGGTGCCCACCGCGATAAATATAAACTCGCTGGTATCGACCGCTTCCGGCAGGCTGGTGGTAAAGGTGAGCCGTTCCTCCTCTAAGTTATTATCCAGCAGCTCCTGTAATCCCGGCTCATGAATCGGTAGCGTGCCTCTCGAGAGATTATTTATTTTTTCCTGGTCGATATCAATGCAGCACACTTGGTTGCCCATGTGGGCGAAACAGGTGCCGGTTACCAAACCGACGTAGCCGGTTCCAATGATGGTTATGCGCATCTAGTCCTCTCAGCAGATTATAGCACTAGCATAAATGAAATAAGTGATCATTTAACCCGGGATATCACTCATCTTTTCGACCAATTACCGTTTAATTATCACCCAGGAGCGCCTGCTCCTAAGGTTTTGTCAAACTGGTATCGGAAATATACTTGAATTCAATTTAGCCCTGTGAATGTGCTCCAGCCCAACTCAATCTTTTCATACTGGGCCTTCCACCTGAACCCCTCCCTCAACAAGCTGAATGTTTATTGGACACTCGTCCTATTGGGAAGCGGCTAAAACCAAGTTGGGCAGATTCGGAAGGCGAGCAGCGGGTGATCTAATAGGCGCCGCGACTAAAAAGTACCGCCGGGATGGTTTCGAACAGGATTTCCAGGTCGAACAATAAGGAATTATGCTCCACGTAATAAAGGTCCAGAAGCACCATTTCTTTAAACTCGATGTCACTGCGGCCGGAAATCTGCCACAGGCCGGTCATCCCCGGTTTGACCCGCGACCGGTCCTGGATGGCATCCCAGAAATCATCGCTCATCCCTACTCGTTCGAAATCCTCAACCGGCAGGGGACGGGGACCTACCAGGCTCATTTCGCCGCGGATGACGTTGAACAGCTGGGGTAATTCGTCAAGACTGAATTTGCGCAGGATCCGTCCAACCCTGGTTACCCGGGGGTCGTTTTTCATCTTGAACAGCGGCCCGGTGGCCTCATTCAGGTCGGTCAGCCGGCTGCGTTCATTTTCAGCATCTCTCACCATACTGCGGAACTTGAAGAACTTGAACCCAGAGTCTCCTTTGGTGGCGCCGCGGGTCTGACCGTAAAAAATCGGTCGTCCCGACTCCAGCCAGATCGCCAGACTGGCTAACAGTAGGATCGGTGACAGAAGTAACAGGATCGTTAGCGCTCCCACCAGATCGAATCCGCGCTTGATCACCGCCTTGAGGAAATTCAACTTGCGATGCGGGGGAGCGGAAAGGGTGATCCCGGCGATGTCGTAAACCCGGGCCATGCGCAGCAGGCCGGTGGCTTCTGGAGAAACTACCCGCATCTTGACACCATGCCGCTGGCAGGTTTCGATCAATTCATGAAAGCCATTGACCACAAAGCTGTTGGATGGGATGAAAATCCGGTCGATGTCCTGCTCGATGATTACCCGGTCCAGGTCCTGCAACGGATAGGTGGGTAGTCCTCCGTCAGGCAATGGATTGCTCTGCAACCGGCCGTTGCGCTCGTGGAGGAGAAACCCTTTGATCAAGTAGCCGAATTCCGGGAACCACCTGAATTGCGAAACGATGCTGTTGCCGGAGGCACCGTTGGGCACGATCAGGGAGTTATAAATGCCCAGATCGAACCGGCTGAACATTCCGGCCAGCCATTGTAGAATCGCCCGGCCGACCAGGAAGTGCATCGGCAGCAGCAATAGGTACAGGGCAATAAAGCTGCGGGGAATATAGGTTAGCTTCAGCAGGTAGAAGGAGGCCAGGATCATGCCAGTGGCGTATACATAGGATTTGGCGGCCAACAGATAGTGATAATTTGACCGGGCGAAAAAGGCCTGGCGGTATAAGCCTATCAACAGGGAAAAGAAGGAAATAATGGCCCAGAAAAAGACCACCAGCGGCAACGACTCACTCAGCGCCAGTACCGGCCCACGATAGTAGCTGGCCAGTAACCACCAGGCAGTCACCCCGGAGCCAAAGATGAATATTCCATCAATGGTGAAGGTAATCGCAGTGAAGATAATTCTCCAATTGCGACGGAAATATGAGTTCCTGCGCGCCATGGATCTATTTTACTGCGTGCGTATTTTTACCCTTATCGCTCGGATCGGCCCCAGCGCCGATTATGTCCGATCACACCGGAGACAAAGGTCTGTCACCTGCAATGTGCCAATGTATGGATAAAATCGCAGTTGAGCAAGTCATTAAAAGTCGCTTCCTCCCAACGGTTTGCGTTACTCGATGATGAATCTGTCTGGTGGCCGATAATTGCCTCTGGGTACCCAATAACTGTGGGGGAGTATCAGGCTGCCGGGGAGGACAGCAAAGACTCGAAATAGGTGATGGTCCGTTTTAGCCCGGCCGGCAGCTCGGTGTCTGGTTCCCACCCCAGGTGCCGTATCGCTGCCGTGATGTCAGGCTGACGCTGCACCGGATCATCATCCGGCAGGGGTAGATGCTCGACTGACGAATGCGAGCCGGTGAGGCCGATAATGGTCTCAGCCAACTGGCTGACGGTGATCTCCGTTGGATTTCCCAGGTTAATCGGTCCGGTTAGTTCCTCCGGACTGTCCATCAGGGCGGTGAGGCCGGTGATCAGATCATCCACATAGCAGAAACTGCGGGTCTGGTCGCCGTCGCCATATACTGTCAGCGGTTTGTTCCGCAGGGCTTGAACGATGAAATTGCTTACCACCCGGCCGTCGTTGGGATCCATATTGGGACCGTAGGTGTTGAAAATACGGGCCACTTTTATCTCCACCCGGTTCTGGCGGTGGTAGTCGAAGAATAGGGTCTCGGCACAGCGCTTGCCTTCGTCGTAGCAGGAACGCCTGCCGATGGGATTCACGTGGCCCCAGTAGCTCTCCGTTTGGGGATGCTCCCGGGGGTCGCCGTAAACCTCACTGGTGGAGGCCTGCAGTACCCGGGCCTTGACACGTTTGGCCAGCCCCAGCACATTAATGGCCCCCATTACCGACGTCTTGATGGTTTTGACCGGGTTATACTGGTAGTGCACCGGGCTGGCGGGGCAGGCCAGGTTGTAGATTCGGTCCACTTCCAGGAAAATGGAATTGACGACATCGTGACGTAACAGCTCGAAATTGGGCCGGCCCATCAGATCGATGATGTTACGCTTATGGCCGGTAAAGAAATTATCCAGACAGATGACGTCACGTCCCGCCTCTACCAGTCGGCGGCACAGGTGGGAGCCCAGAAAACCAGCGCCCCCGGTGACCAGAATACGGAGCGGACGCCGCAGATCCAGAGGTTTATCGGTTGTTTCAGGAGTTGAGTTATTCAACGGGGATCGATATGCCGGTCATAATGATAACTATCACTGCGGGCAGAAATTAACCCGCCGGCAGCAGGCGCACCACCGATAATTATAGGCATTTACGGCAGCTGCAATGAATACGCTCGGATTTTGCGACCTAACGATTTCCCTTTCACAGTTCAACGAAGTTCAGCATATTTAGCCGTGCTGATCAGGTCTATAAATATTGATTGGCGCCGGTCAAGAGGCGGGAAAGGTCATCGGCCGGGCCTTTGCCTGGCTGGTATGCTCTGGCTGGGCTGTTCCTGGCTGCCGGCATCCGGCTCGGCAGTTCCATTTAGCCGGATGGACCTGGTCCTGGAATTGGGCGCTATAACCAATCGGAGCGGGTTACACCGCTTTTGGCAGGCCGAAGCAGTACCCACGTTCATCGTCAACCTACCGTTCTACCGAGGGCAGGTGCAAGCCGGGTGGCAGATGACGACCTTCAGGAAGGTGGAAGACGAGGTACCCAATTTTAATGCCCATTTCATCTTCATAGGCTGGGGCATGAATCGATCGCTGCCCGGCGGCCTTTCTGTTACGGGCGGAATACAAACCGGTAGTGTGCTGATGACTTTCCGGGGTGTGCCCAGCTACGCCGGGCACGAAAGCGAATTGGGGACCGCCCTGTATGCCGCTCTGCGCTATCGCCCCCGGCAGCACTGGAGCGCTCGGATTAGTTGGCTGCGGCAACGGATTTACACCCGGATACCGATTTACCTGACATATGTCTCGGTTGGGCTGGGATATACCTTTGAAACTCCCAAATGGTTGTGTGACTTTCTGCAATGAAGGGTCGCCTGGCAATCACCTTGCTGGCAGTTGCTGTGGCATTTGTTGGCGCCGAGCGGGTGAGCGGCCAGGATTGCCCGGGAGTCCAGACCATCACAGCCGAAAACATCACCGCCGCCGGCATTACCCGGGTAGCCGATATCCTGCTCTTGGCGGATAACTTGGACTTAAACACCACCGACGGCTTTTCTTGGAAGGCGGTAGCCGGGGGATTGGACACTTGGCAGCAGCAGCAATGGGATGTTTTCCTGAATGGACACAAGTTGGACCGCAAATTATTTGACATGATTCACCTGAATCTCCTGGGCGTCGCCCTGGAGGAGATCGATTCGGTACAGGTGGGCACGGTTCCATGCCTTCACCAGGGTGAATACACAGCCGCGGGCTTCGTACATATCTTTACCTCCCAAGCCGGCGTCGGGTTGCGTTTGACCGGCGCCATAGATATGGGCAACGAAACCGGTGACCCCGGCCCTTATCGTTACACCGAGTTTACCACGCATAACGTGGATCGCATCGGCCCTGGCGGCGAACTTACCTTGATGGCCGGGCGCCCGGGTGGCTACGAGCGGGCCACCGTGGTAGTGCAACAGCATCCCTTTACCGACGGGGCCATGTACCGTCGCACCCACGACCTGGCCTACCATTGGCCGGGCATTTTTAGTGTTGCCCCCACTGTGACAATTGGCCGCCGTCGGTGGGCAGGTTGGCAGGAACTCCGGCTGGCGTACAGCCACTCGCTGACCTACTACCAACTCTCGGAGCAGCTCGGTTTCGAAACTCCCCTGGACGTTATTACTGCCGACGCGGGGCTGACAGGATGGATTCCGATATCGGATCGGACTCTCTGGCGCTACCGGTGGAACTATTCCTCCAACGATCTGGTGGAACGGCCCAACCGCCTGGCATTCGATTACGACTGGCGCCTGGCCCACTCGGCCGGCAATCTGGAAGTGGCATCTAATGTCGGCGGTCAGGCTCTGAGCATCGGCGCGGGACTGGACCATTATCGATTGTTCACTCAAGCCGATCTTAGCGATGATGATTACCTTCACGTCAAGGCGTACGCCTCTGCTGCAGGTGACCTGCGACCCGATTGGGACTACCACTTGGGAACGATGCTGGCCGGTGCGGCAGGTGAGGCCGCCGGTAGTGTGACCGCCGGTGGGGGCTGGAGGCCGTTGGCCGGACACCGTTTAAATATGGCTTGGTCGCTGTCCCGACGGCTCCCTGAGGCTGGCAACACCCCCTGGTTCTGGATGCGGCGGGGGTATGATTTCTATAGCTGGGTCGGCTCCGCTGGTCTCGATGATCCGCTCCCGCGACTGGAGGGCGAACCAAAGGTTGCCACCCGCCGGCAGCTGACCGGTGATCTGACCTGGTATTATCAGCTAAGCCGCGATATAGGATGGGAAGCGGGAGCTTCCTATCGCCGAGCCGCGGGATTGGCGCTGCAGCGGCGTGAAATTCGTTTTAATCCCGCCAGCAGCCATTTCCCGGCCGTCACCAGCATTGCCACCGGCCAGAGCTTTGAGGTTATCGGCGTCCGTTTGGCAGGTTCCGGTCGGATGGCGGCTAATCTGAACTTCCATCTGGCATATCGCTCCTGGACCGTGGTCAATGCTACTCCCACAGCCCGGGACGAGTGGCGTAAAATCCCCCGGCATAAGCTCACGGCCCGGCTGACCTGGATTACGGTGCCGAATCTGTCGCTGTGGGTGATGCTTACCAAAGTTTCCGGCACTACCTGGGCGGATTACCAACCGGTGGATGGAGTAACCTGCCGGTTGACGCCCAAAGACGTGATCACTTATCGAGCGAAGGTACCGTCGTGGATTTGCCTCGATGTGCAGGCCCGGAAATGGTTCTGGCGCCGCCGTCTGAGCGGCAGCCTGTTGTTACGCAACCTGCTGGACCGCGATGTCCGCTACCACCCAATTGGGGGTACGTTCCACCTGACATTATTTATTAAGATTCACCTGTTTCTGGATAACAACGACTGGCGAATTGCCGCGCCCGGTGAGCGGGACGAGTAACCGCCGTTCCCGTATCGCCCTGGAATTAAAGGAGCTCTGCATGCGTCTGCGTTTGGTCTATTTTTACTGGCTGTCCACCATCCCGCTGGTAGCTTCCCCACTCACCATTAAACTGGGTGACGGCGTTAGCGTTGAACCGGTGTTTTTTGGCATGCACCGCACCGATGGGGGCACCTGGATAGCGGAAAGCCGGCCCATTAACTTCGCCGGGTGGGGTGTGCGGGGCGCCGGGCAATTCGGCCGCTGGGAACTATCCACCGAGCTGGTGCTGATGCGGTTTTTTGGTCTGCGACAATTACCTAACCGCTTCTCGCCTGAGCAGGGCTTTTCATGGGAGGCCCATATCACCGAGGATCCCTCAGATCTGGATACCGACTACACTACCCTGATGATGGCCTACCGGGTGGGGGGTTTTGTGGCCCGGGCCGGGAAGTACTCCTGCACCTGGGGGCCGGGCATGCATTCCCTGACGATCTCGGAGAAACCGCCCACCTACCCCCGGTTTGGCTTCGACTGGGACCTGGGGCGGCGCCTGCGCTTCCGCTATACCCACGCCGACCTGCGTAGCGGCATCCAGCCGGTCATCGGCAATCGCCGCTTCTTTCTCAGCCGCTACCTTGTCGCCCATCGCCTGGAAGTCGATCTACCTAAAGGTTTTACGCTGGCACTCAATGAGTCCGTGGTCTACGGCGAACGGGGGATCGAAACCATCTACCTGCTGCCGTTCGTCTCGTTCTGGTCGGCACAGCATTACCTGGGTGACCTGGACAATACCCAGATCAGCGTCGATCTAACCTGGATGCCAACCACCGATTTGCGTCTATACGGGGTATTCCTCATGACGGAGTGGACCGCGCAGATCACATTTGATGAAGCCAATCGCAATTGGTTCGCCTGGCAGGGTGGGGCGGAAGTCCGCTCGTTGCTCCTGCCGCAGGACCGCCTGGCTTTCGAGGGCAGCTGGACCGATCATCGGGTCTACCGCCACAAGTACGAGATCAACGACTTTTACAGCCACGATTATCCCGTGGGGCACTGGATGGGTCCTCACGCCCAATCGTTGCTGCTGGCCTACGACTTCGACCTGCTGGGCTTCCGCTGGCTGGCGGCCTGGGGTTACGTCAAGCGGGGGGAATTGACCGATTCGATGCTGATCAATCAATACCGAACAATTCCTTATGTTCGTTTCTCCGGCGAAACCGAAACCCGCCGGTCGTTGGAGCTCACCATGGCTCGCCGGGTCTGGGACCGGCTTTGGATTGAGCTCGCAGTCAGCCGTCTATGGTGGGATAACGCCGGTTTCCGGCCCACCAAGCCCGAAGCGGCAACCGAGGGGGATATTGAGAAATTCACCGTCAGTGCCGGATTTTACTACAACTTCGACTTGCCCGGATATAACATCACGCGGCTGCTGAAGCGGTAGGCGACGGCTGCTTTGCCTGCTTTCCCTATGGTCCCTCCTGCAGGGGCGGGCCTATTGGGCTAGATACATCACCCGGCCGCCCACCACCGTGAGCACGACTTCAACCGACGGGATTTCCACCGGGTCGATGGTGAACAGATCCTGGGATAGGGCCACGAAGTCGGCCAGCTTGCCCACTTCCAATGTGCCGCTTTGGCGCTCGAAAAATCCGGCATAGGCGTTGTTGACTGTATAGCAGCGCAACGCCTCTTCCAACGTGATCTTTTCCTTTGGCACCCAGCCACCTGGGTTTCGTCCGTCGATTGTACGGCGGGTGACGGCGGCATAAATCCCCTCCAGGGGATTGAGGGGCGCCACCGTCCAGTCAGAGCCGAATGACAGCCCGGCCTCCTGGTCCAGCAGTGACCGGAAGGCGTAGGTGGTCCTGATCCGTTCGGGGCCGATGCGTTTTTCCGCCCAGCGGCCGTCATCTATGGCGTGGTACGGTTGCATGGCCGGAATAACACCTTGGGCCCCGAAACGGCCGATAGCCTCCCGGGTCAAATGCTGGGCGTGCTCGATGCGGAAGCGCCGGTCCCGGAGGCCGTTCCGCCTGGCCACGGCGGCATAGACCTGCAGCAGCCAGTCGTTGGCCCGGTCGCCGATGGCGTGCACGGCCACGTGCAATCCAGCTTCGTCGGCGGCCTGGATCCAGGTGTGCAGTTGGGCGGTATCGGTGACCATCAAGCCGCTGGTCTCCGGCGCGTCATCGTAGGGGTCGTAGAACCAGGCGGTGGTGGAGCCCAGGGAGCCGTCGACAAAGCCCTTGACGCCGCCCCAGCGCAACCAGTCGTCGCCCCGGCCCTCAGTTGCTATGAAATCACGCAACTGCTCCCAGGTGCTGATCGGCACCAGGGCGTATACCCGCTGCTTGAGCGCTCCCTGATGAGCGGCCCGGCGGTAGGTCGCCAGATCACCCCAGTCGCCCATGTCGATTATCTGGGTGACGCCCAAGGACACCGCGTGGTCCATAGCGCGCACAAGGGCCTCATCGAGTTCCTGTTCACTGGGGTCGGGCATGACCGCGTACATCAGCGTCATGGCCTCGTCTTTCAAAATGCCGGTAGGTTGGCCGCTATCGGGATCGCGGACTATGGCGCCGCCCTCGGGATCAGGGGTGGCGGCAGTAATTTCGGCCAGTTTCAAGGCCGGGCTATTGGCTAAGGCCATGTGGCCGTCCAGGCGGCTGATGAATACCGGATTATCGCCGGTAGCCTCGTCGATCCAGTCCCGGTGGGGTAGTGCTCCACCCCATAATTCGTGGTCCCAGTCGCCGCCAGTGATCCAGCGGCCCGCCGGCAGTCCGCGGGCGAAACGACCCACCCGGCGGGCAAATTCCTCCCGTGAAGCCGCGTTCCGCAGGTCCACGCTGGCCAGCTGCCGGCCACCGGGAATGAAATGGGTGTGATTGTCGATAAAACCCGGTACGACAAAGCGGCCCTTGAGTGGCACCACCTGGGTACCGGGACCCTTCAGGGCCAATACATCTCGATCGCTGCCCACCCTCAAAATCTCACCATGCCGGACAGCCAGGGCCTGGACCCGGGGAGCGCCCGAGACCCCCGTCCAGATGTCCCCACCGATGAAAACGGTGTCCGGCGCCCGGCCCCGTCCGCAACCCTCGATACCGAGGGTCAAAAGCACCACGATTACTATCCGGACAAGTGGGCCCAGGTTTGGGAGATAATCCGGAATAGTTTTCATAATTGGATAGTGTTCCATGAGTCGACCCTTCAATAGAACCAAAGTTAGGTCCGGCTTTTAGCCCGGCCCCACCCGTAATTTTCCCACTCCTGGGCTCTGGTGCCAGCCCCGGAGTCGTTCTTTATTAGTGAAATTGGCGCCTTCTGGTATTGCTGCCCGGGCCATTGCTAAAATATGCGCCTCGGGTCGGTTACCAGTCTAAATTCCGCGCCTGACCGGGTCGGCACTGCCTCCGGTTTATGTTAGCGTCGTACTACCGATGGCAATGCGCGAGTGAAACCGGGCGCGAGGCCTTTATGGAGGAACATTAAATGCACCTGGCACTCCTCGATTGGCTGATTATCCTGGTATATCTCATGGTCAGCCTGGGCATCGCGTTATACTACTCTCGCCGGGCCGGCGCCAGCACCAACGAATTTTTCCTCAGTGGGCGCAATCTGCCCTGGTGGATTGCCGGGACCGCCATGGTGGCTACCACCTTCGCCGCCGATACTCCCCTGGCGGTGACCGAACTGGTGGCTAAAAATGGTATCGCCGGTAACTGGCTGTGGTGGAATATGCTCTTCGGCGGGATGCTGACCACTTTCTTTTTTGCCCGGCTATGGCGGCGGGCGGGGATCATGACCGACGTGGAGTTCACCGAGCTGCGATATTCGGGCCGGCCGGCCTCCTTTCTGCGCGGGTTTCGAGCGCTATACCTGGGGCTGTTCATGAACCTGGTCATCATGGGCTGGGTGAACCTGGCCCTGGTGAAGATCCTGACCGTTATGTTCCCGGGCCTGACCTTCTTTGGTGTGGAAAAAGTGACCCTGCTGGGCTTCGAATTCGGGGCCGCCCTGCTGTGGACCGGCCTGATAATGCTGCTGGTGGCGGTCTATTCGTCCATGTCCGGACTGTGGGGCGTGGCTATCACCGATACCTTCCAGTTCGTGGTGGCCATGGGGGGGACCGTTGCCCTGGCGATAATTGCCGTGAATGTTCCGGAGATTGGCGGCGTAGCCGGCCTGAAGGCCAAGCTGCCCGAGTCGGTCTTCCGGTTCACACCGGTGGTTGGGGCCCAAGGTAGTGTGGCCGGCGCCGCCATGACTATGACCGCTTCGGCCTTTATCGCTTACATCGGCGTGCAGTGGTGGGCCAGCTGGTATCCCGGGGCCGACCCCGGCGGCGGCGGCTACATCGCTCAGCGCATGATGTCGGCCAAGGATGAAAAGCACTCCCTGTTCGCCACCCTCTGGTTTATGATCGCCCACTATGCCATCCGCCCCTGGCCCTGGATTATGGTTGCCCTGGTTTCACTGGTGCTCTATCCCGAGCTGGACGCCGCCCACAAGGGCGAAGGTTTCGTCATGGTCATGCGGGATTACCTGCCGCCGGGCTTGCTGGGATTGCTCATGGCAGCTTTCCTGGCCGCCTATATGTCCACCATTGCCACCCAGCTCAACTGGGGCGCTTCCTATATCATCAACGACCTATACCGGCGGTTCATCCGCCCGACAGGCGAAGAAAAGTACTACGTGCGGGTCTCCCGGATCACTACCTTGGTGCTCATGCTCATATCCCTGGCGATCACCTCCAAACTGCACCGTATCAGTGGAGCCTGGGAGTTTATCATCGGACTCAGCGGTGGGATCGGTCTGGTGATGATCCTGCGCTGGTGGTGGTGGCGCATCAATGCCTGGTCGGAGATCTCCGCCATGCTGGCCCCGCTGGTGATCTACCCCTTTATTTACTTCTACCCTGACGCGCTGGCCCGCTGGTTCCCGCCACTTGAGCCCTTCCTGGTGTTTCCCAGCTCCCTGTTTATTATCGTTCCCTGGACCACGGCGATTTGGCTGGCCGTTACCTATCTCACAGCGCCTACCGATGAGAAAACCCTCCATACCTTTTACAAGCGCATCCATCCGGGCGGTGTCCTCTGGAAACCGGTGGCTGACCAGCTGCCCCAGGTGCGCAGTGACAGCGGCTACCGGCGACTGCTGCTCGACTGGTTTCTAGGGTGCTTAATGGTGCTGACAGCCCTGTTCGGTGTCGGCCACCTGATCCTGGGTGAGCCGGGCCGGGGCTTGATGTTCCTGCTCCTGACGGCTGGTTGCTCGGTAGCCATCTACCGGCACCTGTCCACCATCAGTTGGGAGCAAGTGGGGGAGTGACGGCAGTTCAACTGCCACTGATCGGTATCGCCCTTTCCCCACCGGAAGACAGCAGCCCTTATTACAACCTCAATCCGGAATATTCGGCTGCTATCCGGCGGGCGGGTGGTGCGCCCCTGGCGTTACCACTCACCAACGCCAAGGGTGACCAGGTGGTTTTCTCCATCCTGATCAACGACTTTCTCACCTCGGTAAGCGAGATTAATGCCCGTATCGAGCGGATTCTGGAATTACTCATCACCACCTAATTAACCAGGCAGGTTTAATATGCTGAACTATATCTGGTTTGGAATGATTGCCGTTTCAGTGCTGGTGGGCATCATCACCGGCAACCTGGACGCGGTTACCGAAGCGGCCTTCGACAGTGCTCGCAAGGCGGTTGAGCTGGCCATCGGCCTGATCGGTATCATGGCCTTGTGGCTGGGCATTATGCAGATCGCCGACCGGGCGGGGCTTGTCAGTGCCCTGGCCAAAGGCATCCGGCCCCTGGCCCGTTGGCTGTTTCCCGATATCCCCGACGGCCATCCCGCCCTGGGGTCCATAGTACTCAATATGGCCGCCAACATCCTGGGGTTGGGGAACGCCGCCACACCCATGGGCCTCAAGGCCATGAAGGAATTACAGGAGCTCAACCCGGTCGATGATACCGCCACCAACGCCATGGTCACCTTCCTGGCTATCAACACCTCCAGCGTGCAGGTACTGCTCCCGGCCACGGTGGTGGGTCTGATGGGGGCGGCCTCGGCGGCCATATTCATCCCGGTGCTGCTGGCTACCACGGTATCCACAGTGGTGGCTATAGTGGCTGCCCGCTGGTTGGAAAAGCGCCGGGCCTACGCGGTCGTCAGTGAACGGGCCGGGGAGGAGCAGTAACATGGAATCCTTCGTCAACGTCGTTACCGCTGTCTCAAAGTATATCATCCCCCTGATTATAGTGCTCATTCCCACCTACGCCCTCACCCGGCGCGTCAAGGTTTACGAGGAGTTTGTTGAGGGGGCCAAGGAGGGCTTTACCATCGCCGTGCGCATCATTCCCTACCTGGTCGCCATCCTGGTGGCCATCGGTATGTTCCGCGCCTCGGGAGCCATGGACTTCCTGGTGACGGGCATGCAACCGCTGCTGGGACTGATCGGCTTTCCCCCCGAAAACCTGCCGTTGGCCCTCATGCGCCCCCTGTCGGGCAGCGGCTCCCTGGGACTACTCTCCGACCTGGTGACCGAATATGGCGTGGACTCCCTGTACACCCGCATCGGCGCCACCATGTACGGCTCCACCGAGACCACCTTCTACGTGCTGGCGGTCTATTTCGGTTCGGTGGGTATCCGCCGCACTCGGCACGCCGTGGTGGCGGGTCTTCTTGCCGACCTGGCCGGGGCATTGAGCGCCGTCTTTTTCTGCCGCCTGCTGTTCGGGTAGGGGGGGGCGGCTAGGCGACTTGGTCAGGCTTACGGCTCCGCATCAGCCTTTCCGCCACAAAGTAGCCACCGCCTGACTACCGTCTGGGATTCCTTTTGCCACCTTTGTGCTATCTTCCGCCTGCGGAGGGTGCTGGCACCTACATTGATGGGCGCTGTATATGCGCACCCAAGAGTGTTGGCACAGCACTGATCATGTGCCTATTTTACAGGATGCTTTTCTACCGCCCGATTCTTTAAGGAGCCTCGTCATGAACCGTTATATGCTGCTTCCGGCCCTACTCCTGTTTGCATCCTGCGCCCCGGGTCCATCCGGCAAGGCCCCCAAATGGACCTACCCTGAGGCCCGTAAAGCCGATGTGGTGGAGAACTTCCACGGCACGGCGGTGCCCGATCCCTACCAGTGGATGGAAGACGCCGGCTCTCCCGAAACCGTGGCCTGGGTGGAGGCCCAGAACAAGCTCACCCGCTCCTATATCGATGCCATTCCCCAGCGCGAGGCCATCAAGGCCCGTCTGACGGAACTATGGGACTACCCCAAGTACGGCCTGCCTCGCAAGCGCGGAGACCGCTACTACTTCTCGAAAAACGACGGCCTCCAGAACCAGTACGTCCTGTACATGGTCAAATCCCTCGACGGCGAGCCGGTGACGGTCATCGATCCCAATACCTTCAGCCAGGATGGAACGATAGCCTTGACCACCAAGGAGTTCTCCAACAATGGCCGGCTGCTGGCCTACGGCAAAAACGCCAGCGGCAGCGACTGGGGCAGCCTGTATATCCGGGACGTGGACACCGGCCAGGACTATGACGAGGTCTTCGAGAATATGCGCTACACCGGACTCGTTTGGAAGCATGACAACAGTGGCTTCTACTATACCCGCTTCCCCACCCCCGGAACCGTGCCTGACGAAGACCTGTATTACTATCAAAAGGTGTTCTGGCATACTCTGGGGAAGCCGGTAGCTGAGGACCAGCTGGTCTTTGAGATGCCTGAAGAGAAGGACCTGTGGGTTTCGCCCAGCATTACCGACGATGGAAAGTACCTGTTCTTGTATATCTCTCGCGGTTGGGAAACCAATGGTCTCTACTACCGGGAGGTCGACAATTTTGGCGAATTCACACTCCTCTTTGAGGTGGGTGAAGCCCAGTACAGCGTCATTGGCAACCAGGGCAACCGCATCTACCTGCGGACCGACCTGAACGCCCCCCGGGGCCGCATCATGGCCCTGGATCTCGACCGTCAGCAGGGACAACAGGTCTGGGTGGAGATCATCCCTCAACAGGAGGATGTGATCAGCTCGGTCTCCATGGTGAACGATCAGCTGGTGGTTAACATGAAGCATAACGCCCACGAGTTGCTCAAGATCTACGACCTGGAAGGTAACTTCGTGCGGGAAATTGAGCTCCCCACTATGGGTTCCATCGGAGGTCCCACCGGCCGACAGCAGGATACGGAGATCTTCTTCTCTTTCACCTCATTCGTTTACCCCACCACCATCTATCGCTACGACTTTACTACTGACCAATTGTCCGTCTTCCGGCAATCGGAAATCAACTTCGATCCCTCCGGCTACGAGACTACCCAGGTCTTTTACCCCTCAAAAGACGGCACCCAGGTCTCCATGTTCCTGACCCATCGCAAGGGGTTGGAACTGGATGGCGCCAACCCCACACTGCTGTACGGCTACGGCGGGTTCGATGTCAGCATTTTGCCCTATTTTTCCCTCACGCGCCTGGTATTCCTGGAGGCCGGGGGTGTGTATGCCGTGGCTAACTTGCGCGGCGGTAGTGAGTACGGTCGGGTTTGGCATCAGGCCGGTATGCTGGGTAAAAAGCAGAACGTCTTCGACGACTTTATCGCCGCTGCTGAGTGGCTCATCGAGAACCGCTACACCAGCCGCAAGTTCCTGGCCATCGACGGCGCCTCCAATGGCGGCCTCTTGGTGGGAGCCTGCCTGATGCAGAGGCCGGATCTGTTCGGCGTGGCGCTACCGCGCGTGGGGGTCATGGATATGCTTCGCTACCAACGCTGGGGCGCCGGACGCTTCTGGACGCCGGAATACGGCAACGCCGATGAGAATCCCGAGCACTTCAAGTTCCTGTATGCCTATTCCCCCCTGCACAACATGAAACCGGGCACCATCTATCCGCCTACCCTGATCACCACCGCCGATACCGACGACCGCGTCGTCCCAGTGCATTCCAAGAAGTTCGCTGCCACTCTCCAGGCGGCTGATGCGGGGGTCAACCCCATCCTTATCCGTATCGAGACCAAGGCCGGACACGGCGCCGGGAAACCTACCACCAAGATCATCGACGAATACTCCGACATCTACGCCTTCCTGTTCAAGAACCTGGGTATGGAAATGGAGTAGCGGTCAGCCCCTGGGCAGAGGCTCGCCGCACCCGCCACGCCGTTGTGGCAGGTCTGTTGGCCGACTTGGCCGGAGCATTGAGCGCCGTATTCTTCTGCCGCCTGCTGTTCGGGTAGCCCGGTCGGCCAGCCCCCTCTATTTTAAGAGAGGGGGAGTCGCGCTAGCGACCGGGGTGAGTTCGCTTACCTGGCGGTACTTGGCGATAGCCGCCCACTTCAATGGCCCTGCCCAATGAGCCGGGGCCTGTCCGGCAGTCAAACGGGCCTGGTTTGATCGCGATGATTATTTATTGGTTTAGTCAGTAGGTGGGATTACATTCCGGCAAGTGTTTAGACACAATATCAGGTTGCAGCGGCCCGGAATGTTTCGTCATAAATAGTAGTTATGCCTAGACCGATGCCGCTGGAACCACTGCAAATCATTGCGGAGAACTTCTGGGACGCCGTACACCGTCAATGCGGCGACAGGGGTGGCATCTATCGCATTCACGCATATGTCAACGCTGCGGAGCGGCGCAGGTACGAAATCCCTCGTTTGTTTCGCGTCGATCCATCGGGCCTTCTTTACATCGGGATGACGGAGCAGTTCACAAGAAGGCTATCTGCACTTGCTCAATGCATCAATCCTCAATACACGGATGCGGACCACCCATTCGGGCTGCGTTACAACGATTTAGCGGAGTATGAGCAGCGCTATCATAGGGAGTCCCTATTCGTGGAATTAGAGCCCTCCGAGGAGCCTCGTGCGAAAGAGGAAGCAGCCCTCGAGAGCTACCTACAGCAGTACGGAGAGCTACCGCCTTTCAACAGGCAACGTTGAAAGACGAGAAACTCATGGCATAACAATGCGCCGCACTGGACGTTGATTCCGCAATGCTCCATTGCGCTAGGTGAGCTTAGACGGTATTAGAACGGAGATGGAGGAATGCCCGGTACGAGTCACTTTTCGAGGATGGGGTACAACGTTTCGCGAGGTCTGCGGGAGATTATTGCACCACGCCAGACCATGAACCAGGCCACTTGGCGGGGAATCCTCGAAAGATTCGGCCGGCGGTGTGTATTCTGCGGCGAGAAAGGAACGGAAAAGAATCGCGGGATTGTCCCCGATCATCTTGTCCTGGTAACCGCATTCGGTGAACTGGTGCCAGGCAATGTTGTACCTGCATGCCAGCGGTGCAACGACTCTCGTGGCGATGGAGATTGGCGCGAATTCCTCGACCAGAACTACCATGAACACGCTGAACACCACATTCAGACTATTGAGGCCTACCTGACGGACAATCCCTACGAGGTTGCATCTCTTGAAAAGCTAGCTAAAGATGACCAAACCGCCTATGCTGATTTACTGGCTGATTGGGACAAACTTCTCGAGCGTGCGAAAAATCTGCGTGAGCGAGTTCAAGGGGCAGAGCAACCGCAGCCATGATCAAGGTGTCGACTCGGGCAACCTGCTAGAAGGCACAATAACCTGACTTGCTCCGCCCACAGGTGACCCGCAGGACGTTAGATCGCGAAGGCAAATCACACCAGGAGCCAAACTATTGCCAATACCGCCATCCGCCGCCACAACCCGGTGTCGGACTTTTCCTCACCGCCGGCGGCCTCGCATTCATGAGAGGGGGAGTCGTGTTAGTCCCGCCAACGCGAAGTCCCGCTAACAGCGGGGGCGGGGAAACCACCCTGATCTTCCCCGCAGGATGGGAGCTGCCGGACTGCATTGCCTTCCACCTGTTGCAGACACCGGCGGTAGCTTCGCTTCCATCATAGATACCCGCTCTGATCATTCCTGGGACTCTATGACCTCTTAATCTACTGTCCGCCCAAATACAGCAACTTCACCGAAATTTTAATTAACTTAACTTACTACACTAACTGATAAAAGGAGGGTAAGATGAAACACCAGCATAAACTAATAACAACTCTCGTGTGTTTTTTGGTTCTCGGTGGATTCATTACAAACGCGCAAGCGCAATCTGCAGAGCAGAAACCAACGAGACACATAGTGCGTATCTATCACGTTGCTCCCGGCGAGCATCTGCAATTTCTTAAATGGTCGGCTCAGCAGGAAGCCGTCGCCAAAGAAGCCGGCGCTCCTGCGACGCAATGGTTTGTCCACCAGGACGGCGCCAGTTGGGATTACATCGGTATCTTCAAGCTTGCTGAACCAGCAAAGCAGGAGAAACTGGATAAGAAGATAGATGAACTGGCAAAGAAAAAGGGAATGGCTACCGGCATGGCGTATTCGTTGGAGTTCCGCCAATTTATCAGCTCGCACACCGATACCTATGTCCTGGGTCCATTCACCGCAGAAGCGTTGGTCAAGGAAGCCGAAAAAAGCGATTGAATTCATCGGGGAGAGGAAAGAAAGCACGGCCAAAACACGGATCGGCCCGCCCATAGCATTATGGAAGCCTCTCTGTGCTACTAATTCTTAACCGGAAAGAATCGAAAGATGTATAAAAGCACCAAACAAACGGGTATGATCGCCATTGGGCTATTGCTTCTCATAGGCCTCTTGGTCAATAGCTGTCAAACGAAAGTGGAATCAAAACCCTGGGAAGGGCGCTGGACAGTGTCCAAGATCATTTCCCCTGAAGGCGATGAGCTCGCCCACTCCGGGCTCTATCATTACTATTCCGATGGGAAATTCGCCAGCCAGTTGGTAGGACCTGATCGAGCAGCTGTAAAATCAGATCCGGTGACACTGGAAGAACTTACAGCTGCTATGGCGGACTATCGGGCCGGGTTTGGCACCTACTCTGTCGATGAACAAGCTGGAATACTCACCTATTCCTATGAGGCGAATCTTCGCACGCATCGACAGGAAGATGAACCGACGCCAGTTCCGTTTGAGATAACTCCGGACGGAATGGTGTTTACCTGGGACAATGGCTATAGACTTTTCTTCGTGCGGTAATAGCCCGGTCAAACCCCATTAATTGTCTTCTCGGTCGCAACGGCTCTAGTCCCCGGCCCCTTCGCGTCCCAGCCCCCGCCATCGGCGGGGTTAGCGAACTTAGCGGCTATTCTCTCTTCCGCGCATCAGGTGAACGATGACACCCCACCGTGTCTTTCCGAACGCAGTGAGGAATCTCTCCGGCGAATGGCTCACCGCTCATCGCTGTTTCGCGCACCAGGCGAACGACAGCACCCCACCCGGGGTCTTATATTCCCCCGCTCTTTGAAAATCGAGTCCCTCTGGGCGTAGCCCTGGCCCTGGGCGGACCCACGGGGAGCCCCGGGCAGGCCCAACCCTGGCCGTACCCGGCACGGGGAGGCCGGGCGAGCCTGAGCCTGCAGAAGGGCTAGTCCTGGACCCCGCTGTAAGCGGGGGAAGGGGTGAGGTAACCAGCTCCGGTATCGAACAGATATTAACCTCTTCATTCTTAATATCTTATACTCTAATTCCGCCCTTTGTGTCATAGTGGTTTTCCTAAAAAAACAAATGGCTAGCTGCTCCCGTCGACAAGCGTGAACCTTTTTATGGCCTTTAGCTAGCCATTGGAGGGGTATAAGTGGGGTCTTCAAGGGGTCTTTGCGAGGCTATCATGGGGTATAAGCTGGTCATTAGTTAGCCTATCGCGGGTCCGAACACGACGACTATTCCCTACCGCTTGAAGTATAAAAATCGAGTTAGCGTTAAGAAGCTGCTGCTATTAAAATAGCACTGCGATAGGGGCCGTAGCGGCGGAAGTGCACGTGAAGGATCTCAGATTCCGGTAATCACAATTCTTAAGTGCGTTTAAGGATATGCCAAATGAATAGACACCGCACCTTTGCAATCGTATTTTCAGTATTGATTGCCGTCCATACTCTACCGGCGGAGGGAAGGACCAGGCCGGTAACGCCAGACGACCGGGCGCCATTGACGGAGCAGGTAGCACCCCTGATGGGCCGGCCCTTTGCAGCGGCGCCCCGTGACATCGAGCCGCTACCGGGGATCGTGCTGGTCAAGCTGGCCCCAGGTACCGAACCGGACCACACCGCAATGGCTGCCATGCCCGGTTCGTTCGGGTTGGCCCGGTTGGATGCCATTTTCCGCCAACATAAGATACAGTCAGTGGAGCGCACGTTTCATCCCCGGCCACGGGTAGTGCGATCTGGTGGGACGGACCTTACCCGAATATACACGTTGCGGGTACCTACCGATGCCGACGCCCTGGTGGAGCGCCTGAATCTCGATCCGCAGGTGGAGTACGCCGAGCGGGTCTACCCCTCGTTCGTAGATGTGGCCCCGAATGACGCGCTCTACAACCAACAGATCCATTTCGCCCGGATCAACGCCGACAGCGCCTGGACAATCGAGCAGGGCGATTCGTCCATCATTCTGGCGATCATCGATACCGGGGTGGACTGGGATCATGAAGACCTGCGGGAGCATATCTGGCAGAACCTGGGTGAGGACGCCGATGGTGACGGACATACCATAGAATTAGTGGGAGATCGTTGGGAGCTGGATCCCGGTGACACGAACCATATTGACGATGACCTCAACGGCTATTTGGACGATCTGATCGGTTGGGATTTCGTTGATGTACCCCTTTACTGGGTGGCGGATGACCAACCCGCTGATGGGGAGGATGGTAGAGATGAAGACCGTGATCCCGACGATTTCGGTGGGCACGGCACTCACACATCCGGATCTGCTGCAGCAGTGACAAATAACGGCATCGGCGTGGCCGCAATCAACTGGAATGCTACTATCATGCCAGTGCGGGTTGGCTATCTGGCAAAAGTCGGCGGCGGCCTTATTGCGTGGGGCTATAAGGGCATTTTATATGCGGTGGAGAACGGTGCTGATGTGATCAGTCTGAGCTGGGGCAGCGGGATCTATAGCAAAGTTGGGCAGGATGTGATAAACTACGCCTGGGAGCAGGACGTTATCATTGTGGCGGCGGCGGGGAATGGGTCCACGAGTGATCAGCACTATCCGGCCGCTTACGACCATGTCTACGCCGTGGCCGCCACCGAGAGCACAAATGACAATCTGGCTGGCTGGTCCAACTTCGGCGACTGGGTCGGCATTTGTGCTCCCGGTAGTGCGATTCTGAGCACAACTCCCAATGATACCTATTCTTTCTATAGCGGAACCTCTATGTCCACGCCTATTGTGGCCGGGGCTGCAGCCCTGCTGTGGGCCAAATACCCCTCAGCCACCAATCATGAAATACTGTTGAAATTGAGCGCCGGGGCGGACAGTATCGATGGGTCTAATCCGTCGAAAATTGGCCAGCTGGGCGCCGGGCGGCTGAATGTGCACCAAGCGCTGCTCACTACCGGCACGATGCCGCCGAATCTGGCACTTAGCGCTCAATTCACTGATGCCGCCGGCGACGGGGATGGCATCCCTGAGCCGGGTGAGACGGTGGAATTGGTGGTGACCCTGGAGAATCGTTTCCTGGGCGGACCGGGCAGCAACTTGACCATGAACCTACTGACTGATGATTACGCCGTAACTGTGCAATCCGGGCAAGCCACCATCACGGATATCCAGCCGCTGACTACGGCCTCCAATGCCGGGCAACCGTTCATATTTTCTATCGCTCAAACTTCGATCTCACACCGGGCCACCTTCACTCTGGAGGTGGTGGGTGACAATAGCACTACGAGCTTCACCATAGTCCGCACCTTAGGCCGGGCCGCCGTGCTGCTGGTGGATGATGATGACGGTGGCAATAACGTGGAATCGTACTATTTCGCCAGCCTGGACTCGTTAAACGTGCCGTACGATTACTGGTCTTGGCAGCAGCAGGAGACCCCGAGCTCGGCGACATTGGGCCAATACGGCACGGTCATTTGGCTTTGTGAATGGACTTTCCCATCCCTTAATAGTGCTGATAGGGTGGAGCTGGGGGCCTACCTTGACGGTGGCGGTAACCTTTTCCTCTCCGGCCAGGACATCGGTTGGGATCTGTGTGAGAACAGCTTATTCGTGAACGAGTACAGCCTCTCTGGCTGGAGCAGTAGGACTTGGTACCGGGATTTCCTGAAGGCTTGGTACGAGGAAGATGACGCGACTCCGGAGCAGCCGGTCACGATGCTCACAGGCGTGCCCGGCAACGCTATCGGGGACGATCTGGTATTCACCATCACCCAGCCAGGCCGGGAAGACGACAGCCAATATCCCAGCGTCATCACACCCATATCAGGGTCCGAAGGGATCTTTCAGTACCCTGACGGTGGTTTCGGGGCGACGATGTGGACCGGCGGATATAGCGTAGTCAACTTCGCCTTCGGCTATGAGGCGATCACCGATGCCGATGTCCGATTCATCGTAATGGACCGGGTACTGCACTACCTGAACGACTTCGCCATTGAGCACGAACCACTTTGGGATACGGAGGATACCGAAAATCCATACCCTGTCACGGTGGCGGTAGCGACCACCAGTGCCACCGTCGATTCCATGGCGGTATATTGGTCCCCTGACGGTGCGATCCCTTTTAACATCGTCCCATTGCTCGAGTCAGAACCGGGTAATGGGTTGTACCAGGGCAGCATCCCAGCCCAGTCCGACGGCAGTACGGTTCACTACTTCATTTTCAGCGCTACCGATGATGGGTTTATCCAGACCAGCCCTACCCGAGCGCCGCTGGCCAGCCACTTCTTCTATGTAGGCCTCGATACACTGGCCGCGGAGATTGCAACGGTTACCCATCTGCCCCTGACCCTGAACAATACCGGTAATTTCCATATAGAGGCCGGGATAAATGATAACCTGGGCGTGGATAGTGCCACAGTTTACCTTCATTTCTGGGTCAACAGCGGCATCATCGACAGCCTGATGATGGTGTTCGACCAGGCCAGCGGCCGGTATTCAGCCTTGTTTAGCCCAGCCGATTCCGTCGACGACGGGGACACCATCCGTTACTATATCACCGCCCGGGATCTGTCGCTGGCGGAGAACGGGAGTATATCGCCCGTCTACCAAACGGTGATCACATCGTCTCTGCTGGTGGACGGTTTCGAGGGTGATCTTTCCGCCTGGCGAGCAAGCCCGGGGTGGCAAACCGTTGGACTCTCACATAGCGGAGGGTGGTCACTCAAGCAGTCACCGATGTCCGTTTCCTACGAGCCTTACAAAGAATATATCCTTGAGCTGGACCGTATCGTGGAGCTTTCGGCCCGATCATCAGCATACCTTTCGTTCTGGCAAACGCATAGCTTAGGGTCCGGTGATACCGTCTTTGTGGAGACTGCCGGACCCAGTTCGGACTGGGAGGTGGCGCGATATTTCATCGGATCAAACAGCCCCGCCTGGGAGGAATCGGCGGTGGTATTGGATATGTCGAGAGAACCAAGTCAACGTATCCGGTTCCGCCTGTCCAGCGACGGTTCCGGCGAAGCCGACGGCTGGTACCTGGACGACGTATATCTGCTTGCCGATACGACTCTTGATAGCGCCCTTTTGGAGCTGGACCGGCCGAGCGACGCTCTGCCATTCGAATATACCCTGCTGCAGAACTATCCCAACCCGTTCAACCCGCTGACCACCATCGAGTACCACCTGCCCCGACCGGGGGAGGTCAGACTGCGGCTGTATAACCTGCGGGGGCAGTTGATCCGGACCCTGATCGACGACTTCCGGCCGGCCGGGGTGCACGCAGTGGCGCTGAAAGGCGACCGGTTGGCCTCGGGAATATATTTCTATCGCCTTGAGGCGGGCGACTTCACCCGTACCAGGAAAATGATCCTATTGAAATAGACGCGATGATTGGTGCTCGATACTCGATGCTCGATACTCGATGGAATCCCGCCAGCGGCAGGGCTCGATACTGGATGCTGGATATTGGATGTTGGATATTAGATGGGATCCCGCCAACGGCGGGGTTGGATTCTTGTTGCTTCCTGAGACTGGGGGCTTGGACCCTTCGGCGCTGCTCAGGGCAAGACCTGGAACTCGATGCCGGACTTTTCCCCATGTTCCACAGCACAGCAGGCTGATATCGGCGGCCCAATGAAATCAGCTGGTTGCAGAATCTGGTTAGTGCCGCTGGCGCTCCTGTGGTGGGGCTGCACGTCCGGCGGGCGGGAAGTGCCACTGGACATGCACTGGAAGCCCCTGACGGAGTCGAATGCCCAACTACCGCCGGGTATCCGGGTATTTGCCGGGGTCAACCGGCTGCTGCCCCTGCGGGCGTGGTATGTGGAGGTAAACGAGCGGTCCCCTGAAATTGAAACCACTGTGGTGCTGGCCGCCGACGAGGACCTGCGCGCGACGGTTTCCAGCATAGCCGCCCGGTTGAACGCCAGCGTGGTGGTTAACGGCGGGTACTTTCGGATGGACCTCAATCCCACCCGGCACGTGGGCCTGTTGATGATCGACAGTGTGGTCATCCAACCCAATATCTCAGCAGTGACGCGATCAGAGCAGCGTTTTCCGCTGGCCCGGGCCGCGGTGGGCTTTTCCGGTGGCGGCCAAATCGATGTGGCCTGGACGTTCAACCGCGGGGATTCGTTGCTGGAAGTCAGCCGGCCGCCAGCGCATCTACCCGGTCAGCCCGACACTGCTTCCGGTCCTTTCAACCAGGGCCGGTTGTGGCCGGTACGCGAGGCCCTGGGGGGCGGTCCCAGTCTGGTATCAAATGGAAAGGTACAAGTCACGGCCGACGAGGAGGTGTTTTTTGGCACCAGCATACCCAAGATACATCCCCGCACGGCCTGCGGCTATACCGCCGATGGAAAACTGATACTGCTGGTGGTTGATGGCCGCCAGGAGGCCAGCCGGGGTGTTAACCTGCAGGAACTGGCACTGATCATGCAGCAGCTCGGTTGCGTGGAGGCCCTCAACCTGGACGGCGGCGGCTCATCCACCCTGGTGGCAGGCGGCCGGCTGATAAATCGGCCTGAAGGGGGGACTGCCGAGAGGGAGGTTATGTCCGCCCTGGCGGTCTTCAGCCGGGAAGAGCCGCACACTAACTTAAAAAACTAAGCCGCCGGCACAGTTTCCAGGGATTTTCGATTCTAAAAGATCCCGTTTTTATATTTGACATTGAGGGTACAAGAAAGTAGATTGTGCCGTTCAATTATATACCGTGGGTTTCTAAAGCAAGTGTAAATGAATTTGGATGGGGACTGCTCCAGTTCATCCGTGAAGCAGGCAGAAGCACGAACGGATCTGCAACTAAAAAAAAAAGGTATCATTCTTATGAAGAAAACACAGTTTATCGCGATCACATTGCTGGTCATGGCAGGCACCCTGATGGCGGGTGGGATCGTCACCAATGCCAATCAAAGCGCGGCCTACGTCCGCACGCTCAACCGCAACGCCTCGACGCAGATCGATGCAGCCTATTATAATCCGGCGGGCTTGACCATGCTGGAGGACGGCATTCACCTGGGTATCAGCAACCAGTCCATCTTCCAGACCCGGGATGTCACCAACAGTACTGCTACCTTGCATAGCGATGCTTTCGAAGGTACCGTGAGTGCGCCGGTGTATCCCAATCTGTATGTGGCCTATAAAACGGGCGCTTTGGTGTTCTCCGGCGGCTTTACCATTATCGGTGGGGGCGGCAGCGCCACCTTCGAAAAAGGCTTACCCATGTTCGAGGTGCCGGTTTCAGCACTGAAGCTGGGTGGTACTGCTGGACTCGCCGATTATGGTGTCACCGATTATAAGGTAGACATTGAGTTTGATGGTTCTTCGGTGTACTACGGAATCCAGGGTGGCGCGGCGTATAAGATTAACGATATGATTTCGGTGGCCGTGGGCGCCCGAATGATATCCGCTTCCAACAGCTATGTTGGCTTCCTGCACGGTGTTGAGGTTGATGCAGCTGGCACCTGGATGATCCCGGGCAACGTCATGCGGGGCGTAGCCGCTGGCGCCACTGCCATGGCGGTACTGTACGCTGATACAGCAGCCACATACCAAACTCTCGCTGATGCAGAGACTGATCCTACACTAAAAGCGGTGTATCAAAGTGCGGCTGACCAATATACCGCTGGTGCGACTCAGTACACCATCGGGGCCGCCACCGCTGCTGGTACAGCCACTTACCTGGATGGGGCGACTGCCGACGTGGATGTGGATGCCACCCAGTCCGGGACTGCTTTAGCAGTGATCGTCGGGGCCAACATCTCGCCGATGGAGGGGCTGAATATCGGCGTCAGATTTGAGACCATGGCGGCGTTGGAACTGGAGAACTCCAACGACGACGCTAACGCCGTATACTATCCTGATGGCGATAAAGTAAACGCCGACATGCCGGCTATGCTGGCTGTAGGGGTGGCCTATGACGCCACACCCGAACTCACCGTTATGGGGAGCTTTAACTACTACATGAACACCGGGGTCAATTGGGACGGTAGCGAGGATGATATCGAGAATGGCTTCGAAGCTGGGGTGGCGGTGGAATATGCCCTGAGCGATGCCCTGAGTGCCAGCGTGGGTTTTCTAACCACCACCAGCGGCGCGACCGATGATTACCAGACCGACCTGAGCCACAGCCTGGACGCCAATACCATTGGATTCGGCGTCGGGTATCGGATCAATCCCAATATGCTGCTGAACATCGGCCTACTTAACGCCTTCTATGGTGAGGGACAGAACTCCGCCGGTATCGAGACCTACAACCGCTCCAGTCTGGATGTGGCCATCGGCCTGCAGATCGCACTTTAAAAGATACACGGATCTACGTGTTCACGGAAAGGGGGGGCTTTTGCCCTCCCTTTCTGCATTAGCGGTAGGGAACCTGGAAGGTGTGCATGTTGATGATGCCGTGCCGCCGGTAGAAGTCTTTTATCGGTGGTGACCACTTGAAGTCCACGTCGTCCAGCAGGAAGTAGAAATCCTCCACCAATCGGGTTGCCTGGGTTGTGCCATATCGGCGGAAAAATGAGGCGTAGACCCGTTTGACGGCCGGATCGAGAGTACCGTCGGGGCCGAAGACTGGGGAGCGGCGCAGGCCGGTGAGGAAGGTGCTCAGGTAGACGCGGTAATAGTATTGGGCCGATTCAGCCATGATGGAGCCGGGATGTTTATCCTGGTAATGTTCCCAGGCCACGATCCTGGTACCCAGCTCGGCATAACTGATCACCAGCATTTCATCATCGGAGAAACCGGCGGCCAGTTCCACCTTGCGCAGGGTGAGGTAGTCCTTGACCGCCCAGGATACGTAGGGATAGAAGTGGCGGTAGAGGTAACCGGCTTGCTGGTCGATGTAATACAATTCGCTGAGGGTAAATAGCCCTAACCCGTTGTGCTCCAGAATCTCCAGGAAGGCCTCGATCTCCGGCTCCCGGGGCCGTTCCCGGGAATGGAGCCGTTCCAGAAAATCCAGGTCCTCCCAGATCAGATCGTTGTGCCGGCTGATGGTGGCGAAGAAGAAGGTCTGGAAAGACTTGAAGATGGAATCCACCTGGGCCTCGGGCAAGTGGGTGCAGCAGGCCTTGAAGCTGGTGATTGCCCCTGAGAAGGAATCGAGGTCGTCCTTATCCAGCGAGTCGATGTAGGCGGCCCACTGGGCCACCGGGGAGGGCGGCGGGGCGGTATCCGCCGAGCTGGAGATCGGTATAGCCAGCAGACCGGCAAGCAGCAGGGGAAACATAGGGCATTTTAGGCAATGGGGGTGGGTAAAGTCATTAAAAGACTTATTCAAGACCGATGTCTACAGCTTTTAATATTCATCCAGGGGCAGCACTCGGGTCAACCAATCCGAGATTGTTATAGCTGCCGGCGACAGGTTTTCGTAACTCCAGTCTCCCCATACACGCAATTTTATTGAATTGGGTCACCGGTCCTTGACTGTCCCCCTTCCATCCCCACTGCAGCGGCCTTAAATTAACCGGCACAGGTACGCCAATATGTCAGAGTTTCAGATTATATCGGACCTTAAACCCCAGGGCGACCAGCCGGAGGCCATCGCCCAGCTGGTGGAGGGGATTCTCGAAGGGCGCGAGCACCAGACGCTACTGGGGGTAACCGGCAGCGGCAAGACCTTCACCATGGCCAATGTGATCCAGGCAGTCCAGCGGCCCACGATCATTTTGTCACATAATAAAACCTTAGCGGCCCAGCTGTTCGGCGAGTTCAAGATACTGTTCCCCAATAACGCCGTTGAGTTTTTCATCAGTTATTACGATTATTACCAGCCGGAGGCCTACCTGCCGGTCACAGACACCTTTATCGAGAAGGACTCTTCCGTCAATGAGGATATCGACCGCCTCAGGCTGAAGGCCACCTCAGCCCTGTTGGAACGGCGGGACGTGATCGTGGTAGCCAGTGTCAGTTGCATATTTGGTATTGGGTCCCCTACGGCCTATAAAAAGAGCAGGGTCAAATTGGGTCTGGGGGAGGAGCACGATCGCCGCGAACTGCTGCACCGGCTGGTGGACAGCCATTACGTACGCAACGACCTGGTGTTGGAGCCGGGGAACTTCCGGGTGCGGGGGGACATATTGGAGATCTTCCCGGCCTATGAGACCCATTGCGTCCGCCTGGAATTTTTCGGTGACACAGTGGAGCGGATCAGTACTTTCGATCCTATTACCGGCGAGGTCATCAACGACGGGCTGGAGCGCATTTTCGTCTATCCCGCCAAGCACTTCATCACCGACCAGGAGACCATTCAGCGGGCGGTGGATGAGATTCGGGCGGAGTTGACGGAGCGGCTGGAGTGGTTTCGTAGCGAAGGCAGTCTGCTGGAAGCCCAGCGGCTGGAGCAGCGCACCAATTACGACCTCGAAATGTTGTTGGAGGTTGGCTCCTGCGCCGGTATCGAGAATTACTCCCGCATCCTGGACGGCCGTAAACCGGGCGAGCGGCCCCATACACTGCTGGACTTCTTTCCCGACGATTTCCTGGCGTTCCTCGACGAATCCCACGCCACCATCCCGCAGGTACGGGCCATGTTTAACGGTGACCGGGCCCGTAAGGAGGTACTGGTGGAGCATGGCTTTCGCCTGCCCTCGGCACTGGACAACCGGCCCATGAAGTTCCCGGAGTTCCAGGACCGGCTTAGCCAGGTAATCTACGTTTCGGCTACACCGGGGCCTTACGAACTGGAGCAGTGCGCCGGGGTGGTGGTGGAGCAGATCATCCGGCCTACCGGACTGATGGACCCCGAGGTG
>SDBU01000708.1_pt1 | contig 47446 bp, 61 predicted proteins | sample 2277071 | NCBI WGS metagenome assembly SDBU01 (sample SAMN10397929, study PRJNA504765) | marine sediment metagenome | isolation source: marine sediment core GS08_GC12, 126 cmbsf | place: Arctic Ocean: Gakkel Ridge, Loki's castle | collected 2008
AGCCTCGTGCTGTATGGGGAACTGCTTCTGAGTTGGCATCGGGAACTTTAGACTCTTCTGATGTTCATTTTTGGGAGGCTTCTCTTTGGTTTGATGAAAGTTTTCCAGTAGGAAGAAATATTTCACTAATAGGATAATGTGGAGAGTATAACAACTGTAGAATTAGACCAAGAGATAATTGATTTAACGATGAGATATGGATCACGATATGCTTCTAGTTCAAGTGAGATATGGATCACGATATGCTTCTAGTTCAAGATTGAATAAAAAAGGGCGTGTCCTATTTTGGCGGCAATACGTCCCTCTTCAATTATAGAATACCATTTTCTATGGGAACAAAAACGCATCTGGTATTAAGCATTCGGTCATTCTCATCTTTATGGACGTTTGAATATAGGTTGAATTTCTGTGGGCCATATTTTGTTTTGAGGAGAACTTCACTTCCAATGATATGTCCAACGGTTTTTATTGTTTTGAACAATATATCAAAATCTTCTGGTACTTCGTAGAAGACATCTTTAGGTTTCTTGCCTTTGACCTCTTTCAAAGGTTTGCCAACGAGGCGACTCATGGTTTTATTCCAATAAATGATATGTCCGTTTCCATCTACTAATATCATAGGCAAGGCATGATTGGTGACATAATCCTCAAGTTCGCAACAGTTTGACATTTGAGTCACTGCCTCTAACTTATCCAACTTTGCTCGTATTTTTTCTTGTTGCATTAATTTTACCCAATTATTTTAACAACAGCGGCAGCAATGGCAGCGAAGGCAACTATAGCTGCTACCACTCTTGCCCAAACTTTGTTCTGATCCTTGATTTCTCGTAAAGAGTCTTCAACAGAATTTAGTTTGGTCTTTGTCTTATCGTGACCTTCTTTGCACACATCTGTGGAGTCCTGAGATTCGGATACTAATTGTTTGATGTCTTGACGGAAGCCGTTGCGGAAAAAGCTGTCTATGTCTTTCAGTCGCTCGTTATTTTCATCCAATGTGCTTTTGAGGGCAGTGAGAGCTTGCGTGTTAGCAATTTGAGAGTCGATCATTTTCTCTAATACTTCAGAAATAAAATCATTATCTGCTGGCATGAAGAATCTTCCTTGCTTTTAGCTCCAGCGTTATATTGAGTTTCTGGAGGAATTGACCTTTTTCTGGCTGTATAATTTTGTAATGAGAACAATTATTGGCGCAAATTTACACAGAACTGATTATTCTTTACCGGAAGAGATACCGGGTAGACCACCTGAAGGTATGCCGGGAGTTCTTCAGTTTGTTAAAGACAGGATCATCGCAGAAAGAAACAGAAGGGCTGACCAAATGACTGAACCTGAAAGAGAACAAATAATGCAAGAAACAATTTCCTCCGCAGAGTTCGACGCTTATCGTCAGGTATAATAACACCGGAGGAAATAAATGCATGATCTATATTTGATGAAATTAACCCTTAGAAACTACTGTTTCTATGAGGACTATACGTTCGACTTCACCAAACCAGATGGATCTCCTTACGAGTTCATCTGTTTCTATGGTCCCAACGGTTTAGGGAAATCCACGTTACTTGAAGCTATCTTATTACTTACAATGAATCGTTTCGGTCGTGGCATGGATCGTATACGGCGATCATTGTTCAAATATGTCTACAACGAAAATTACAATCCCGGTCTTAGCGATGCCGAAACAAAACCTGGGAAAAATATGTTCGTGGAAGGCGTCTATCAGATGGGGGGCAAGGAATATGTAATTCAACTGACTGAAAACGGTTGGTTGCGAAATGATTTTTCTCCTGTTCCTACTATTTCAGATCCCACGATAGAAGATATGTCGGAAGCTGCACAGTTGGGGCCATGGGGCGAAGATCACCTAAAACACACTCAAAGGATCTGTCATTACGTTACATCCGACAGTGATCTGTCATTGAATAAGTTTCAATTGGTAACTCACCACATGCAAAATTTTGAAGATATCATGACAGAAATCATGAGGTGGCCTGCTAAATGTATTGCACCACCAGAGTTAGAAGGTTGGACCAGCCAAGAAGATAGGACGTATTGCACGGACTATACAATTACCAAAACTAAGCGTCGCACTGGCAATCAAGTTATCACTCATTTCAGACGAATGAGCGCGGGTGAGCGTAAAATCACCAAGTCATTCAGTGATTTGTTAAATATGATGTATAGCCTTGAATATCCCGAGCCCGGTGAACCATCGATGCTTCATTGGCCCCGTCTATTGTTGATTGATAACATTGAAATGCATGCTTACTTCGATCGACATGTGCGACTACTAAATTGTATGAAACGAGTATTCAGTCACCAGCAAATCTTTGCTACTACACACAGTGGAGTTTTGATTGAGCGAGCCCAGCGCAATGGACACGACAGACAGGAAGAACTGTGGTTCGATTTAGGGGAAATAAATGGATAAGAAAAACACGATGAAGGACGAAGTATTTTCGGATTTTGAGTTAGTGCAAGTTCATGAAAACGAGGGGTATGCTGAAATAGTTGTAAGGGATAAAAACGGGTTCAAAGTTTATGCTGGTAATCTTGATTTAGTGGACAATCCGAAGTCATATTACTCGCCGAACTCTGGCTCGTCAATCTCTCCCTGATCTTCGTTATCCTCATTCTTATTGTGTAAGTTTGCTGAAATCACGTCCCGAGCAATGCGCCATTGTTGCAGGCAATGATTTCGGACATCTTCTCCGTCGTGTTCTTGTCGGAGCTTAGCAGCTCGACCGAGAGTTGTGCCTTCAAGGAAGTTAGTTCTTTTTGAGGCATCCATGTCAATGCCTTTTTTGACCACTGTATCCCATAGGTCAACTGTGCCTCTAATAGCATCTTTGGGCATCATGTTTACTGCCAGTGTATATAGTAACACACGATCAAACATGTGCATGTACGCTTCCACTCGTTCGTGGTCAGCATTTTCGATAAGTTTTCGTACTTCTCGTTCTTTTTTATTCATTATGTAACAAAGGAACTCACCTGTCTTTATCGTAAGGGTAGTTGATTATCCTAGTGCTGCCTGATAACCTGACCACCAAATCTTCACATCTCGCTCTGTAATCTGTTGATCGGACACTAATATCACAACCTTATCGTCGGCGAGATCTGCTAAATTTATACACTTTATAATACCGCCCTTGTTTACATAGTCCTGTAATTTTACAATGACTGATTGAGTGTCATTTTTACAGATAATTGGATGCACCATTAGTTTATATCTTTGCAAAAGTAGTGATAAAAAGTATTCTTTCGTGTTTATTTGTAGTCGTCGTGAGCATAATACTCCACATAATTTGTTTTGTGCCTTGAATTTTCTTATCGTCTCGAAAAATCATCCACCTCAAGTCGGCAAATGGATAGATACTACCAACATCAATTGCCTCTGGTCCTAATTCGCCAGAGATAACTATGCCCTTGTTCTTAAAATGATAAGTGTTCATCTTAGATTCGTGTTTTTTTACCATTTCGGCCGCCCAATTCCTGACTCGGCGGTCGTCCTTTAGGGAAACACTATTTGGATCAACAAAATATTTTTCAGGGGTTAATTTCCTGCGATTCTTTACTTCGTCATCAGACGGTATCGGATCTACTTGTGCCATGATAACCTCCTGGTGTATAATGCAGGGACGGACTGATTCCGTCAGTATTATACAATAACAGGGAGCTAACCTTGCCAACATTACAAAAAGAACGTATTGTTTCGATGCTGAAAGATGGTTTATCTGTGACACTTATAGCACAAAAACATGATGTCAGCAGAAGAACAATACAAAATCGTTTTAAAAAGTGGAATATAAAATCTTCTTTGGAAAGATTTAACCATTCGTTTTTTGAGGGCATTAACACTGAGGACAAGGCATATTGGCTTGGCTTCATTATGGCAGATGGTTGTGTATCTATTTCCCAGCGTCCTAAAGTGGTAATTTCTTTAAAACGAGACGATGCGAATCATTTATTTGCGTGGCATAAGTCTATCCAATCACATCATCGCTTTTGTGATAAGAAGGATGGCTCGTTAGCAAGTTCTCGCTATTCCAAAAAAATGTGCAACGATCTAATTGCATTAGGATGTGTTCCAAGAAAGAGTCTTATTCTTCAGTTCCCTACTATACAAAAAAACTTTTTGCATCACTTTGTTAGAGGATATTTCGATGGTGATGGTTGTGCATCATGGCATAATAAAAATCAACCAACTTGGCAACTACGCCTCACGTTTATAGGAACACGGGATTTTTTGCAAAAACTTCAATCTATAGTTGGGGTCACCAACAAACTTTTTCCCACAGGGAAAGCATGGGCGTTTCAAATCGGGGGAAATAAACAAGCAAAAAGAGTTTGTGATTGGATGTATAAATATTCATCAATATATTTGGGGAGGAAAAGAGAGGTGTGTTATCCCGACCTATGAATATATTTGTGAACACTGTAAACATCAGGACGAAATTTTCCATACGATGTCTGACGAATCTCCACGAATATGCCCACATTGCAACAAGCCCATGAACAAGCAGATTGGCGCTGGTTACGCTATCGTCAAGAATCCAGATAATACGGCAAGTGAGATGCGGGACCGTAGTGATCGAGCCAAAGATCGACGATCACAGCCTAAGCATCGAACGCACGCTGGCGTTGGATCTGGTAAAGGTAAGGCTCTTGGTGGACAGCACTTTGAAGTTGACAAAAAAGAATTTATAAAAGCAGCTTCCAGAGATGACTATATGGTACATGAGGCCCAGAAGGCATTGAAAAAGAAGAAGTGAAACAAAAATACACTATAGAAGATGTTCAATCAATGGCAAAATCCTGAGGTGGACGGTGCGTAGAACAAAAATAAGCGAAAGACCCTCTGATAGTAGAACAATGCAAAAAAGTTCTAAAAAACAAAGAATAGGGAAACACGAAGGAAAACAGCTCAGGATGCGTTGAAGAAATCCAATGAAAATAACATCTAACGACAAACATTATTCATTAAATGGTACCCCCATATATATCTACGCTAACGATTATACCCTAGCTGCGGATAGGTACTATTTACCGATGGACAAAATAAGTATCCAGCCAACGGACTGTGGGTATACGTGTGTCATAAACGCGGTAGGATGCCAGTCAGTAACCATAGTGGTTCCGACCTGTGATCGCAGGATTATAGTTGGAGATGAGTACGAATACACGGACACAGTTGTTACGCACAAATTTTACTACAATGGTCCGACAGCATTATTAAATTCTGAGAAAACATCTCGCATCTATAGTTCTATTGTACATTTAATAGGTGAAAACGATGCATGGTCTTGCTCTGTGTTTGGTGAATGTCTCATATCCTGTTGTCGGGATGCATACGAACAGTATGTCGAAATAACAGGAATACCAGATAATGAATCTATTACTTTTTATATTGACAAGTCGTCAAATCACAGAGTAAATCTACAAAGACAAAGTATAGATGATCGTGTAATACAGTATTATGATTTACTAGACATCGATGAGATGAAATCTGCTATTTACCACAGAGCCAAACTTGAATCACTTACATTAAATGTGCAACCTATAGTTGAAAAAATCCAGTATGTACAATCCTTATTTGATAAAGTGCATTTATACTCTGTGATTACTGGTAGTTTTGCTGAACAATTAAACGGAATAAATTGTTCTGTAAAAGATTGCGATTTCATGTTTAAAGATAAGGCGGCAAGTGTCTATGCAGAAGCTATTTTATCTGATGAGGGTTACGTTAAAAATAATGATGGAACTATTTCTAAAAATGCTGACGTAAAAATTGATTTATCTTACGACAACTATAACCTACTAGCGAGTCATCCGAAGCACATCAAAGAATCTTATCAGTTGCGTTTCTTCGATTTGGAAGGGCTCATGTGGTTATCATTGTTAAACTGTTACGAATTCCATCGTACTCCGTATCCGTATTATTACAGGAGAAATGATAGGGCTTTATTTGAGTTAACACAACATGCAAGCAAGCAGTCATTGGTATGTAACTCCGCTGTGGGAGAGGAAATACGACAGATATCTTCTTACATGCCTAACTGCGTTAAAATATGCAAGGAGATGAACGGGTTACCAATGATATTTGAGGATACGAGAATTAATGAGCCTTTCAGAACCAACTGTTTTGGAACAAAAGATGTCAGAACTTTTCCTGTTATTAATTTAGGGGCTGCCGAGAATTTTAGATTGATCACTGAATTTCCCGCTAAGAAAGCGAAGTGGTCCGATGTTTCTGGTGTTGGCAAGAAATGTAACATACAACCTTATCATAACTTTACAATGCTTCTGGTAGAAGATGTGGGACTACCGGGGGTTTTGATGTGTCAGTAAAGAGTTACTAATATGAAAACTGTAGCAATTGTTTTTGGTTTCTCTGAAAGATGCATTGCTTTGGCTGAGCAAATGCTGCTGTCCTTTCAAGAGAATGTTATCTCACAAACTAAAGATGAGTGGGAAGTACATGTTCACGCTTATAAGTGTAATTTTGAAATATTGAACCATGATTACATAGAACATAGATTTGTAAAAGAAATTGATCCCTCTACGTTTGCATTTGCTCCATTTGAAAACGATTACGAATTTCAACAGGTTAGCAAACACATTGATGGCATGACTGTCCATATGGAAGATTGTTCAGTAGAAGATTTTCGACACCATTTTCCTTTACCTGATATCGCTATTTACCAAGATTTTAGTGACAAATACATTTTGCCAGACAAACACACTTATGATTATGTGTTGTTTTGTCACGATGATATCGTTTTCCCCAACAAGATTAACATATTGGATTCGATGGTAAACATTTTAGAGGAACAGCCTTTCGGTAACATAAGGTTCAACATAATATGCAAGATAACTTTTAATTGCAATGAAGATATTAGTATTAGATTCCATCCTGCGTTTATTTTCATAAAATCTACCGAGTTTCTTAAATGCGAATTGTCATTTATTAACAAGTTAGATATTATGGATAACAGAAATTTCAAGGTATACACGGATGGAGGGGCTGGTATTTTAGCGTCTTATTACAGTAATAATAATACAGTTAAAAGGAGACCTTATACTACTATACCCGATAATTGGTTTTCCCATATTAGATCTATGGGGGACACTGGAGTGGAATTTTGCTACTTACGATATAGTAACGTATTAGAATTTACGGAAAGAATAAAAGAAGCCCAAAAATTCAATGACTTTATACTATATAAATGATACCGCGGTATACGAAGATGGTGATACAAGGGCAATTATTCGTGACGGGGAATTCTACGAACTAACGATTGGTGACGTGTTATTTCAAACGGATAAGTTACCTATATATACATCTATGCATATAGAATATACTAAGATCACTCCTGGATGTTACCCGTTTGAAGTATTGGACACAATCGATTGTAAAATATCTGATAACGTGTTATCTTATACACAGCGGATATCATTCCCACCTCAATCTCCCAAAGATCAGAACATTTCAGTTGACTATGAGGTGTCTTTTTCTCCTGCAATTATAAAAATAAAAGCAACCCTTGCAGAAACTTACGGAGAAGATATCAGATACGGGTTAGTCTTCCCAATAGGTGACATGGAAACATTCTATAATGGCAAACGTCAAGCACATAACGTTATCAATTTTTTGAGAACGTGGGAACGCAAATGGGAAACCCAGGACTACATTGAAACTCCAGTGTTATCACTTAATGATGTATCTAATTGTGTTAATATTAGCTGTCCAATCCAATATAATGTCCAATTTTTAGAACACGAACAAAATGGCGTTAAATGTGTGAAAGTATCAACCACTTCAAACTGTTCATCGGAATTAGAAATAGTCATATTTAAACACAAACTATATGTAACAGAAGCTTACGTTCAATTGTTCCCAGAAGCAGACAACTATGTTAATTTTTGGAAGACCCAAATTAAGAAAATAAAAGCTCTACACAACATTGATATTACCTTGAACGCGGAAAAACACGATAACCGGAGCCCCGCAGTAATTAAGTTTGAGATATTACAGTATAAACACATTCCCGATGCAATTGACATATTGGAAAAGGAGATGAACCGTTACTCAGGTTTATCGGGATTGGGGATATTAGAAATAGTGTTAGTAGAAGATTTAACTAAGAACGATAAAAAACTAAATGGATATCTACAGGGTAAAACTATTATATTGGATGCGTCTTTATCATCTGCCCAATTCACTGAAGCATTGCACCATGAAATATTCCACAAAATTCCGTCAAAATCTCAGCAAACCGAATGGGAAAATTACCATGATGTTCCTTCAGTATTTTTCCCAAAATCTACCCTAGAGGAAGAAACGGCTTACTTGTTTGGATTAATGATGAGTGATCCTCATTTCGTTGGTAGGCTAACTCGGCAACATGAACATTTAGAAATGCGGTGCAATATTATAGAGAACATATTCCGAACAATATATGGGAAGGATATGGAGTGGAAAAAACAAAACATGGAATGTGTTCAGTTTAAGCATGATCCTGACACACAACAATATGTAGACAAGGCTCCCAATGTTGAAACTCCTAAACGGCTTAATTTGATATGTGGCTACTTGGATTCTGGGACTGATATCGTAGCACACCAGTTATCGTCTATCCCAGAAATAATAGACGTAGAGAGAGTTGCTGATTTCAAAAGTGAGGGAATATTAATTCATGAACTACCTATTGAGAAACCGCAAGATTTCACTAACTTGTATAATTGCATAAATTGTCGTATAATTTGGGTTGTGCGTAATCCGCATATTTTAGCAATGCGACTGTGTCAACACAATGCCGTGGACGTGGAACCATTTTTCAAAAAGTGGATCGAGGTTAATTACGAAGTCATGAAAGCAGCTGATTCTAATTCTGATTCTATCGTAGTTGAGCATGAAGATTTAGTGTTGAATAATGTCGGAGTTATGAATAACATCTCTGATAATATCAATTTGTGTAAAATAAAATGGAACAGGAATCCTATAGATGTAGATGTAGATGAGTTGTGCGTGGATGTGCCGCAAATGGGCAACTTATTCGAAAAATATAGACAACACCCGGTGTTAGTTAGGTTACAATATTCGGAGGTAATGTAATGAGTATTATTATAGGGATATGCTTGGGTTTCGCTATCATGGCTATGTTCTCTGGTATAACAACGACGGGTGGACCCAGTGGACCCACCAGCCAGGAATTAAGGGCAAGATGGGTTGGGTTTAAGAACAGACCACAACACATAGTGAAAGCAGTCGAATTAATGTTCAACCATTTGCGACACATGTCATCTATAGACGAATGGATAGAAATTGTACGTGAGTCTAGGCACCCCGATGTTCTGTGGGACATTAATTACATAACACCCAGTCCCCACATGGAGAAGATTAATAATCTAATTAGAAAGTCGGAAGGCATATTATTCCAAAAAGAAGATCCGTTAGCGACAGATGGCGCAGTAGTCCTAAAGGATCAATACACAGCATTGCCTAAGAATATGAGCATTCTTTACACAATTATGGCATATCTAAAAGCAGAAGATGGCAAACTAGATGAATCTTTGGCAATGTGGGACTATGCTTACGACAATCATCTATACAATGCTGATATAACTAGAAAAAGCACTTTATTAACACACCTGACTACAGCATACCTGTGTAGCAACAATTTTGATAAGAGCCTCGAATGTTTCAAAAAACATTGGGCATTGTTAAGATATTCAACCGAAAAAATTAGATATCGATGCGGAATTTGGGACGACTTAACATGCATTAATATTGTCTATTACTTTTTTGCTCGGCATGTGCCCAGATTCTCATCTTTTTGGGCAAAACACTTAGGAATTGGAGAAAGTTCCCTGCGATGTGGCAAGAAGTTCTTTATAAACGAATTCACTGACCTACAATTTATAGTACAGATGTGCTCAAAGCCGTACTATGATTATGCAAAAATGTCGATGCCCGAATTACCTGATTATGATCCATCAATGTTTACAACAACTGCCAAACAGAAAGAAATTCAAGCTCAAGATATTCCAGACGAACTAAATATGTATGAAGAGAACTATATGAAATGTATACACTCTCAACAATGCCTACCAGCATTTGAAAAAGAATCTGTTGTTTGGGATATGTGGAATTCCTATCATTGGGATTCATCTTCCGATGAACACGATATGGATAAGGGATCTGAACTCCTCGTGAAATTCTTTACCAACATTGACGAAGTCACTGATGACGAAATCAGCGGCATCGTTGCACCTGATTCTGTCTTAGACTTGTGTTGTGGGACATCCGGGGTTATATATGATCATTTTCTTCATCAAAGATTAACACAGGTGGATATCAGCACTTATGCATACAATTACTGCAAAGATCAAGGTCGTGTTATAATTAAACAACCAGCGGAAATATATTTAGATGAGACAGAAGAACAATTCGACTTGTGCGTATGCTGTCTAAGCCTAAGCTATCTAACATCTCTCGATGCAATTCTACTTTCTATAAGTAAAAAGTGTAAATATTTTGTCGCATCAATTGTTTATGGGGCACAAATATTCCCATTCAGTGTGGGGGGCATAGACCTCAACAAAACTACACAACGAAAAGAATGGTGGGAAAAACAACTATCCAAATATTTTGATATCGTGGAAATGAAAGACGAAGATAAAAATATATTCCCCAATACTTTCAATGTTTTGTGTAAAAGTTATTAAAGAACTACTTATATGGGGTCTTTAAAAAAGAGACAGTTTTGTCTGTCCACGAATATTTGTAGACATCAGACATACAAGGAGAACCCAAGTTTTGATCATAATCATGGCTCCAATCATCGCATCCGCAACTATTGTATTTGATCCCCTCTCTTAATTTTGATAAATCTGGTTTCCAATCTATCCATCGTAGTAGTTTCTTTCCTCGAAACTCAAAGGATGCAGGATCGCCACGTCCAATGGATTTATGATAAAATTCTCTAAAAGCCAACAGTGTGTCTAAATCCCAATCATGTTCTATTTTAAATCCTTTATCGGAAAAGTAACTGTTTTCTCGTTGGTCGGGAGAATAGTTAATGAGGACGTGCGGTGTACCTCCAAGTTCTATTATGTCTTTTACTCGTTGTAAGCATGCCTTTTGTGGTTCATGCCCAATCTTACACGCTATTTGAAGCGTTTTCCTAGTATATCCCCATTCTGATAGCGTCTTTATCGCTTTGCAAGCATATTCTCGTTCATCCAATCCATCATACCCAACCAACCAGTTGCCAAATAGCGGCAACCTTTCCCAGATTGAGATTGTTTCCTTGGTAATGTATTGAGGGTCGAATCCACCACCTATCTGTATGGCAGGAGATTTAGGTGAATACTTTGTGCGGTATTCCTTAACTATATATTCCTGATATTCTAATGGGATGGCAGTCAAATTGCTGTCTATTAGTACTTCGGATGGCAAAATTGTGGCTAACCGGTCTTTAGGCAAAATTTGTGGTTTGTGTCCATCAATTGAAGGAATCATACACAGGCCACATGATTTCCTATAGCCGCTGCAACCTCTTATGTATTGAACGTAATGGTACAATCCTTTTTGATCGTCAAACCTCTTATCTATGCCAACTTTTGGATGCACCCCAGTTTGTTCTGTAATGAATTGCTTATTTGAAGGCCAATTAAAAATAGGTCCACCAATTGACACATTGTCTTCACCTACATCATCAACTGCCTGTTTGATTTGATTCACTACACCAGATAAATACCAAGAGTGAAGTACAGTAAACCAAACAGTTGCAGGTTTAATTTCGAGGTGTTTTATGATACTGTAGTCTCTCGCAATAATAGGATGCTTATGATTGGATCGTAACCAGTTGTAAATCTTCATACTGGAGAACGACTGAAGAACAACGTTGGCTGACACAATGATATCATACTTTTTTGTGGACATGCGACATTATACAACAAGGATCAACCTAGATAAGTTCTAAGGATAAGCATGGATCTGGACAATGTCATATTCACATCATTCTATACCCGTGATCCAATTTATGCAAAACATGCAGAAGGGTTAATGAAAACACTCGATACATTCAACCTGAAATATGACATAGAATCTATAGAAAGTGACCCCACCAAAACATGGATAAACAACGTAATATATAAACCTATATATATTCTTAAAAAAATGAACCAATATTCTTGCCCGGTAGTCTGGCTTGATGTTGATGCTCGCGTCAGATCAATTCCTGAATTGTTTTTTGAGTGTGATAAGGATATAGCATTTCATGCTCGTGACATGGAAAAAAGTGCACCTTGGGGTCGTACAGGAACGATACTACTAAATAACACTGATGTTACCAAAGAATTTATAAAACAGTGGTATGTTACATGTGTAGAAGAAAAGTGCGCTGATCACATAGGTTTTAATATATTGCTCCGAAAAAATAAACATAACATGGACGTGCAAGTTTTACCCGTGGCTTACTGTTATATCTTCGACAATGTTGGTGACAAACACAGACTGGAGCAATCCGAATGGGCTTCCCCAGTCATAGAACATTTACAGGCCAGTCGTAGTAGAAAGAAGATTGATAAATTGAGAAGCGATATTACAATTCGATAGTCCTAGATAGAACTTCGTTTCTTTTAGTTACAAACTCCTCGTTCATGTAGTTATAGTCGTTACAATATCCATAAAGACTGGTTAGTATTTTGGGTAGCACTGTCCTATCAGAGATGTATTCGTGGAATTGGATAGTATGTTCAAATTTCATTTTATTAAGAACTTCTCTCATACCTCTTAAGTGCTTCCACCTCCACTTTCTTCGTTTATTGGTAAACACAACCTCATCTATAGGTCTTTCTATATACAATATATGGAAATGTTTTCTTATCCATTCTATGTTATGATACACGAATTCTTGTTGAGAAACATCTTTGATTACCCACCCGTACTTAAATATTGAACTAATACTTTTCAAAAGAGAATACTGGGTGGTAGGTGCCCACAACTTGAATGCTGGGATATTAAGATTAGGGAATTTTTTGTGCACCATTCTATTGTTTAGATGCTCCGTCCCGTTGCGAAAGCCTAACATCTGACAGCAAGTCTTCTGTAAGATTGTTGTGCCGGATCTAGCCTGGCTAATAATGAACAAACTTTTTTGCGCCCCCCAATCTTTTGTTACATCAGATAAGCAATTGTAGGTTTCATTGGTAATCATATATAGATTTAATAGAACTTTTGGAAGGAGTTCCCCTTTTTGACGTAATAAGGGCCTTTAATTAAAAAATGGAAATAAGCAGGAATTTCGCTTGACAAGCGGTATAGATGTTGTATAATTACCGCAGTTGGATGACTTTTGGTGGTTGTCCTAAAAACAGGACGAGAACGATGATCCGCATGGCATGTCTAGATTGGTATCTTGATTACCTCTTACAAAAGGGGACCACCTAGACTACGCCTACCAAAAACGGTAAAAATGGCAAGTCTCGGTGGACCCTTAAAAGGGAAAGCTGGGACTTTTTTTGTGTCTACTGAGATCGCAGATGATGGGCTTTTCTGTGACAATTTGCACATAGAAGTTCACATTTTGCAATCTCTCGGATGGCTTTTGGTAAACTTCGGATTTTTGCGATATTGAGATCCTTTTCGTTAGGGTTTTTATGATGAAAATCATAGATAGCTAAGCAGGGATCTTCGAGACCACAATGTTCGCATTGTCCGCCTTTGAGATTGACTAAGTGTTCCTTGATTTGTTGTCTCTTTTTGGTGAGACGTTCTTTGACTTGTGGCTGAGAAAGATACTTTCGTCGGTATTCTTGTTCTCGTGATTTGTTTACCTGGCGATATGATTTGTGGTCAGCGTTGCGGCAATCACGGCATTTAGGGAAATATCGCCCGGCAAATGGTGACCAAAGATGAGTGGACTCTTGTTTACAGTGAGTACACAACTTAACAATCGGAGGCATAGTCGGTTTCGGAGGCATAGTCGGTTTCGGAGGCATAGTCGGTTTCATAGTTGTCTCCTAGAAGTATAGGAACATTATACAAGTAAGCGGTCGTGTCGGAACCGGTAGACGAGACAGGTTGAGAGCCTGTTGCCCGTAAAGGGCGTGCTGGTTCGAATCCAGCCGACCGCATATGACCCAGTTGCCAAGTGGTTCAAGGCGAGAGGTTGCAACCCTCTTATTTCGTAGGTTCGAATCCTACCTGGGTCTTGAAAAGAAATGGCCTTGTGGCGGAACTGGTAGACGCCCGAGTTTCAAGAACTCGTGTCCGAAAGGGCGTGGGGGTTCGAATCCCTCCAAGGCTATTGTGTGATAGGCCCTGTTGCACTTGAGCGGACGTGTCGTAATTGGTAGCCGAGCATGGCTTAGACCCATGTGGGAGAATAAATCCCGTGCAGGTTCGACTCCTGTCGTCCGTATTTGGCAAGTGAATATAAGCCCCTGTGATGGAACTGGAAATACATGACAGGCTTAAAACCTGTTGGCCGTTTATATAGGCCATGTCGGTTCGAGTCCGACCAGGGGTAGTTAAAATAAAAAGGTAAAGAAAATAAAGGAATTGCCTTTACCTTTTCCATATAGTAATCTATGGAGGTTACTTATGGGAAAAAGACATTATCGTAAGTACACGGATGACGACGTTAGACGGGTTGCTGCGGAAGTAAGGAGTCTCGCTGGTTTGTTGAGCGGGTTAGGACTCAAGGTAGCTGGTGGTAATTTTGCTAATATGAAGAGGATACTTCAGAGGTTGGAAGTAGATACCTCTCACTGGACAGGTCAAGCGTGGAGTAAAGGCGAAAGGCTCAAAGACTGGAGCCAGTATACCAGAGCATCAAAACTAAAGCCTCACTTGATAAAAGACAGAGGTTACGAATGCGAAGGATGTCACCTCACAGAGTGGCGAGACGTTCCAATCCCCTTGGAAATTGACCACAAGAATGGCGACAGGACAGACAACAGATTAGAGAATCTGGAGTTGTTGTGTTGTAATTGTCACGCATTGACTGATACTTGGAGAGGTAGAAAAAATGGGAATAAGTATTACTGCTCGAAATGTGGATCTCTTTTATCTGCAAAAAGAAAAACTGGTCTTTGCGGTAATTGCTATTCACCAAAAGGTCACAAGAAAACAAAGACTTCAAAAATAATAATTACTCGAAAATGTCGAGATTGTGGTTGTGATGTTGGTAGAAGAGCAAAGACAGAGAGATGTCTGAAATGTTCTTGTAAATCAAAAAGAAAGACAGAGAGACCAACAAAAAAAGCATTGGAAAGTATGATACAAAGAATGTCGTGGACGGCTATAGGCAGAAAATTTGGTGTATCTGACAATGCTGTTAGAAAATGGGCAAGGCAATATGATCTATTAGAATAGTGTTGGAGGTTCACAGTATGAACAGCCGAGAACGCATAGGCAGGCGACGCAAAGGAATAAAATGGGATTATAATTGGGATGGCGAATTCGAACATGAAAGAATGCTATCAGATGATAAACGTTACTGGCGTCGATGGAAACGCCGCAATGGCAAAAAAGAGATGAACGCTGAGGATAATAGTTTGGCCTCGTAGCTCAATTGGCAGAGCACCTGACTGTCTATCAGGAGATTGCGAGTTCGAGTCTCGTCGGGGTCGTTAGGTTTCTCCCTACCTTACAGGGAGTGAGTTGAAACGGGTGAGTTGAGCAATTGGCTGGCTCGCGAGATTGTAAATCTCGTTTCTATGAACATGGGGGTTCGAATCCCTCCTCACCCATTTGCCTCGCCCCCAATATGATGGGGGGGGGAATAGGGTTAAGGCAACAGACACTGTGCGGCTAAATCCGTAACAAAAGGAAGATGTTATTCTCGAATCCCGTCATACTCGTTGGAGACAGTGATGAACATTTTGAAGGCCGGTGATAGGGTAAAAATAACAATGGAGCATTGGACGAAGGCTAACGGTTTTGTTGAAACCGGAGTCTTGGTTGAGATAAACCCTGATGACATGATTGCACAGTATCACGTTCGCATGGACGTGGACCCCGACATGGGGTGGGACGAAGAAGAAGGTGATGTGGATTTGCTTTACTCATTCCGCGAAAATGAGTTGGTTAGATCTGCATGACTTTTTTGGGATATATACCGGCGTGTTTGGCTCCACTCATCGATGGACTGGAATTCGTTGGACCAATAGATCCAGACAAGTACAAGATTGTGTACTTAGGAGAAGGATGTTGGTGTGTTATTAAAGCAAAGTGATCGCCAGTTGTTGGTGGTCCTTCCGGACAGCTTTGCTTCTTTTTTACGTCAGGTCGTCACTGGGATGACAGCCGGTCTCCAAAGCCGGTGCTACAAGCTGTGGGGTTCAATTCCTCCCTGGCGTGTTCAATTCAATAAAGGAGTTTACGTTTCGAATTCCGAATAAGAGGGCAGTAGACCTTTTATGTGGAGTTCGAAATGTGGACTGACAAAGCAAGAGATAAAGCAAGAATTGCTACAGCAAAAAGGAATCACGAGAAGTACGAACAACGTGTTGCCACTTACAATAAATACCCGAAATTATGTAATCATTGTTCTGAGACACTGAATTATCAACGTAGACACAATAAATACTGCAATCATAGTTGCGCAGCATCAGCTAACAACGCGGGTGTAGCGCGTAACAACATATCAGGCAAATATACACTCAAACCATGTATTAATTGCGGCATCTCAACTCGCCATGAAAAATATTGCAACAACCTTTGTTTCAGAGACGCACGGAATAAAAAACGATTGGCTAAGATAATCGAGAATAACCGACTTTTCGGGCGTGGAGACAAACGACAATTGATCGCTATACGGGGACATCAATGCGAACAATGTGGTAACAGTACATGGATGGAACAAAACATTCCCCTGGATATTCATCATGTTGACGGTAATTCTGATAATCACGATTTAGATAACATTAAACTACTTTGCCCTAATTGCCACAGACAAACAGATAACTATGCCGGAGCGAATAAGAATGGCAGGTTTTCGCGGCGCAAGAAATATCGAAATAGGCGATATGCAAATGGTGAGAGTCATTAGTATAGGAATTTCTTCAGAACTGTGGTATAATCGGTTTGGAGAAACATAATGAAAAAACTATTCACAATCTTGATTATCTGTGTTTTTTGTGGTTTATCCACACAATTGCTTCAAGCTGATCCTCCTAAAAAAGCAATTCGGGTCATCAAGATCGACAACAAACCACTGGAACAAGTCATTGATATCATTGCTGTTGCCGCCGATGTTAACATTTATGTCAACTGGAAAGCCTTGGAAGGTATTGGCATCGAAAAGGACACAGAAATTTCCATCAATCTCCGAGACATCAGTTTCAAAAAGCTGCTAGAGTTAATTCTTGACGAAGCCGCCGCTGATGGTTACGCTGAATTGGGTTACACCATTGATGAGGGAGTGATCCACATTTCTGCCAAAGAAGATCTAGGAAGAATAACACAAGTTAAAGTATACGACGTTAGTGATCTTCTCATCGATATCCAAAAATTCAGAGGACGCCCCTTCAACCTTGACCAGAATCAGGGTGGAAATCAGCCAGGCGGTCTTGGCGGTGGCGGTGGCGGTGGCGGCGGCGGTGGTGGTGGTGGGAGTTCCGGTAATAGTGGACTGTTTGGTGGTGGCAGTAGTGGTGGCAATATCGAGGAAGACCAAACAGATACAGATGAGACCATCCAAAAGATCATCGATTTGATTCAGAACGTCATTGACCCTGAAAGTTGGAGAGTATCTGGCGGAAATGCTGGCTCGACAAATATCTTGCGATCACAGATAGTCATCAGACAGACATCTACCGCGCATCAGCAGATAAGAGACCTGTAATTAGTCCTTGACAAACCTAATATTATGTGATAGTTTTAAGTCTGAGGTTGACGATGGGCAACAGGATCAAACATACTTACAGTGACAGGGGTCATCTCCGATACCTGAAGCAACAATTGGGTGTAGCAGTTCCAATGCGACATAAAGGTCCGCTTTACCGGCGCAGAGTGAGGTATCTACTATGGCTGGTCAAGGGTTATTGTCACACGTTGCGATGTAGACCGTTTGACAACCGTCCGTGGCATGTAGAGACAAAACCGAGGTAATTGAGTCTCTCCTTTCGGAAGGACATTATTGTATTTCCCCGAAAATGTGTAGTGGGGAGATACTTAATGGGTGTTGTCAATTCATATATTGATCATTTCACAGTTCGAAACACTACTAATAGACCGATCACACTGGGTGACTTGGTCAATGTTCTTGTTCCTGCCAAGAAAAGCATAGATCTCTTGAAGCAACCTCGGGTTACTAAAGAGAAAATCAACCAGTCTCACCACTTACAAATTGCTGTTCGTAATGGTTGGCTCGTTGTGTCTAAACCTCTTAAAAGATTGAAGGCTACAAGGGAAAGACAAGCTACTGTTTCAGACGAAATTTACACAGATGCCATATTTTTGGACGATTTGATAGATGTAACCATATCTGGTGTAGATGATGATGATTTCCTACAATATGATGAAGATTTAGGAAAATGGGTTAATAGACCACCAACTGAGATAGATGTTAATCTCAAAGTCATTACTATCACTAGTAACTATACTGCCTTGCCTCTTGATGACCTAATATTGTGCAACGCTTCTTCCAGAAATATTACAGTTACATTACCAACTGCGGTAGGAAGATCGGGCAAAAGATATTATATCAAAAAAATAGACACTTCAACTCACACAGTTACTATTGATCCTAACGGAAATGAGACTATGGACAGTTTTTCTGAGTGTATTATTACTTCTTTTAATACTTGTCTGACACCAGCGTCTGATGGCTCTAACTGGTTTATACTATGATGTTTTTTCTTCGAGCAATCTAGCGGACATTCTAAATAACAACAAATCAGACATATTGTCATTAATGGTCACAGTTATATTGTCATCAAAATTTGGTGATAATGGAAGTGGGTTGGGTCTGAAAGTTAAATCTATTGTCATCCATGTATTAGTTCCATCACTTCCAAAGTGAGATAGTTCCACGTCAGGTAATTGTAGAAAATCAGATAGTTGCTTGATATTTGAATTGAAAGCAATTTCCCCTCGGCGTGTAGCTCGAATATTTAGTCCAGTAGTCAAAGCTGGCAAACCCAATAAAGCGTTATAAGGCAAGGCAGGCATAGTGGCGTTTTGTGTAGATCCAGAAACAGTAACAAAACCAGTGAACGCATCAACCATTGTGATGCGTAATTTGTCTACATAGGCAACTTCTTCACCAGATGGTCGGATCGTATATGCGGTTGGACCCAATGCCGATCCTGATATAGCTGACCATTGTATGTAATCCAAGAAATAGTTTGGAGGTGGACCGCCGCCAAGATCACGAGTTCTAAATACTACCTGATCAATAGACTGTCCACTCAATCCCAGATCAGACAGTGGTATGGTGAAATTTTGCCAGGTATTAAATGTGACTGTGCTAATATAGGTGCTTAGATTAACAAGATTGCCCGTAAGTATTCCAGCAGTCCTGACTTCTACTTCTACCTCTTTCAACGATCCTCCTGTGGACCATGCTGTAATATATATCCATCCAGACAAACTAACAAAGTTACTTAGGACTATTGTTCCAGCGTCACGATCAAGTTGCATTGAGTTATTATTCGTCGTTGCAGTAGCATTTATTGAAAGTGCAGAAGCAATTAGCTCTCCTGCATCTCCTGTTGTAGTGAAAGTAGTTATGTCGGACCCAGTGTCGGAAAGAACAGTTACCACCGCATTTGTAGATGATGCACTGACACCTGTTACTCCGTCTATTGCTGACGCCAGGGAAGTAGCAGTGGCGGCATTAGAAGTTGCTGCTGTCCAATCAGTGCCTCCTGCGGTTAAAGTGGTATTGGTAATATTAGTTCCGTTAATTGTAACTGAATCGATATTATCAATTATACTGTAGTCTATTATTGTCACATATGCAGCATATGCGTGGGTTGTGCTATTAAAAGTAAAGTTAGCTCCTGAAATATTTGTAGCGTCCCACTCTGTAATTCCACCAGTTGGCGGGGAACCTCCATGATTTTCGTTGTAGACTTCTTCGTTTGAACCTCCAGTTGATGACCCATTGACATTCATGTCTACACCTTGAGTGGGATTTGTGAAGAACACCAAAGAGCCATCGAATACTCTGCGTGGTTCAGTATATACGACAAGACCGTTGGGAGGATTTGTCTCATCTACAAATGGAGTGTGTAAATGAGCTTTTTTGTTGTTTCTTGGATCTGTTATATTATTTTTTATCATTGTGGCTGTTCATTTGAATTTTTGTTTGTTTATTCATGAGACATTAAGTGTTCATTTACAGAAACTGTTCCAGTCAATACTCCCGCAGCGGGCTGCCATATTAATGCAACAGCCATATTAGGTGTTATAATTATTTCACTACCAAATCCTAATTTGAATTGTCTGTCGATTGTATCTAATTGCATAAATCCTAATATACCATCGTCTGTAAGACCAGTGATATCTGCTCCACTTTGTATGATTCCACTCACTGAACTTGAAGATCCTAAATTTCTATTAACAGGGGTGATATTAGTTCCTCCTGCCGCAGTGCCAGAAACCACTAATAACTTTACTTGACCTACTGCGTCGCTTGCTATTCTAATGGAGGTGATATTATAATGAACTGTGCTTGAGGTGTTTTTGAAATAAAAGAAAATATCGTTTACTGCTGCTAAGGTGACATCCTCAAAAGGCAAGGTCCATACTTTGCCCCTGTCTTCATTAAGAAAATGTTCTTCAGTTTTTTGGACTGCATCAGTTGCTAATCTGTTATCAGAGTTGACTTGAGTTTGGAATCCTGATCCAGTCCCGTCTTCTATTTGAAGTCCCTTCATAGAAGTACATAATACCAACACTATCCCGATTGTAATAATTATAATTGAAATCATTTTATTTCTCCATTAAGAACTAAGGTCTATCAAGAAATATGTTATACGAGCATACGCTGTTCCAGCAGTGTGATCACTTGTGAACCGTACTTCCACAGTGTCATTTTGACCTATAATAATACTACCATCTTTATTAAACACCGTTTGGCGACCGTTAGGTTCCACATACCACCTATCTATTTCTGTAAATGTCCCAGTTACAGAAGGATTGTTATCATATGCTGTAGTTCCAGAAGCTTTACCACTTGTGGTATTCATAGCAACAGGAGTTACTAAAGTCCCACCAGACGAGAATTCAGTTCCAAATCCCAATTGAAAAAATGTACCAACATCAGGAATTGTTGAACCGCCAGACACTATGGCTTGTGTTCTTACATAAGAAATACATATAACTTTGTCAGGCTTGGTATTAGTGATATGTAAAATCGTATAAGTTGAGTTACTTACAGACTCAAAATCACCAATAATTTGATAGGTTTCACCCATGTGTCGGCTTACATGGTGTTGCAAGGAGTGACTTTCAGCTCGGACGAACATTTGTCCTGTTTTGCTTACTTTGGCTAAAAAACCTTTTCCAGTGCCGTCTCTGATGGTATCTGGGATTTTACTATCCTCCTTCCAGTGCTTCTTTTAGCACCTCTAGTATGTATTTTTCATTTACTTGTACAGCATCAAAAAAGACTACTTTCCATCCATGTAGTGTGAATACTTCGGTTCGATCATTTTTCCACCCTATGCATCCACCTTTTCTGAATTTATCTTTGTGTTGCTTGCAATACACCTCAACCACTACCTTGTGTCCTGTATTTACAAAATCAGGACACTGCCTTTGTTTCAAGGTGTTACTCCTTTTATAAATCTGCCCTTTTTATCCTTGATCACGTTTGGCATTATGTTATCTCCACTTCTTCGCTATCTACATTTACATCAGTCATAAGAGAAAGATATACATTCATTTTCTTAAGTTCTTTAAGAATCTGCATGAGGGTATCCTGTACATTATCGTCTGATACCAGGGCTTCAGTTTTCGACCCTTCTACTTGTGTTGGATCTACTATATGTGACACAGATACAATCTCCCTGATATAATGTTAGTCGGCATCAAAAGTAGTTCCTTCTTAAACATGGCAATGCTAAAACTTAAGAAGGAATCATTCGTTTTTGCGAGAAAATTGATATATGCCTAATAATGAAGCAAAAGACATATCGTGGGGTGGTGTTGGACACCTTGGATTGGACGTTGTTGGACTCGGGGCAGATCTAACTGGCGTTGGAGCCCCGGTCGGTGCTGGTGCCGATGCTTTGAATGCCATTTGGTATGCTAAACAAGGTGATTATCTGAACGCTGCTTTTTCTACAATATCTGTAATTCCTGGAATTGGAGATCTGATTGGTAAAGGTGGAAAGTTCGCGTCATGGGCATCAAAACTACCTCGCACTGCTGCATGGTTCACTAAATATGGTCCAAAAGTTGCAGCCTTTAAGAAGAAATTAAAGGGAGCACAAGTTGCAATACAAGAGGGTTTCAATATTGCTGCAAAGAACGAGAAACTTGCCCCTCATGTACCTAAAATGCAGTCCGCGTTAAACACATTTATTTCAGAACCGGATACGCCGCAACAAACTTTACCTGCACAGCAAGCGGCCCCCGTAACACCGGCAGTGGGAGCACCAGGAACAGAACCGGCAGGTAATACTCCATCTCCACATCCAACCGTTGCCAGTCGAAAAAACTGGCTTTACAAAGCGATTGCTTGCGAGTATAATAAGGTATCGTTATAAGTTCTGTACTATAATGGTTTGAGCATGAACCAAAAACCTCAGTTATGTGAACTGTGCAAGAGAGAAGATCGACTCACCAAACACCATCTAATTCCTCGGTGCCGACATAAGAACAAAAGAATCAGGAATACCTTTAAGAGAACGCAGGTTCGAGAAAGAATTCTCTGGTTATGTCGCGGTTGTCATAGCAACATTCATGCTGTATTAACAGAAAAAGAACTTTCAGATATCTATAATACCAAGGATGAACTGATGCGACATCCCGGTATTAAAAGGTTCGTTCGATGGGTAAAGACAAAGCACGTTGGCAACATCAAAATCAGAAAAAGCAAAAATAGTTGACCAAATTTACAACACGGGCTAAAATACCTCGAATGGGGTGATTATTATGCGTTTAACAGCTCGTGAGGCAGTAATACTTTCCATTCTTCGTGATTCTTGCAAGCCCAACGAAAAAGCCGTATAATAAGCCCACATGGGTCATTCACTAAAGTACGAGCTGTATACTGATGGGGCCTGTCAACCGAATCCCGGCGTTGGTGGCTGGGCGTACTTGATACGCTCGACCGACGGGAACAAGGTTTATTTTACTGCTGACTCAGGTAGTGAACAAAAAACCACAAATAATCGTATGGAACTTCAATCAGTTCTTGAGGGATTGCGGTTTTTTGCTGATGAACTGTGGACTGGCATGGAAGAGATTAAGATTTTTTCTGATAGCCAGTACACAGTCAAAGGTATCAATACTTGGAGTGATGGTTGGCAGAAAAATGGCTGGAAGAAGAAGAGTGGAAAAGTTCTACTAAACCCAGACCTGTGGAAAAAAATTTGGAACCTTCGCAATAAACTGAGGGTAAAAGCGGAACATGTTCGCGGTCATGCCGGAAATGAGTACAACGAAATGGTAGATCAAATGGCCGTAAAAGCGGCGAGGGACGCCAAATGAAAAGAGATTACTACGATGTTCTTGGTGTGGATAGAGGTGCCAGTGAAGATGAAATTAAAAAAGCATACCGACAACTTGCTCTGAAGTATCATCCTGATCGTAACAAAGACGAGGATGCGGAAAGTAAGTTTAAAGAAGTTTCAGAAGCTTACGCAATCTTGACTGACCCCGAGAAGAAACAGATGTACGACCAGTACGGGCACGACGCAGCAAGACGTGGTAACTGGGATATGTCTGATGTTTTTGGTGATTTCTTTAGCAACCCATTCGCATCCATGTTCCAACGGCGACACAAGGGAAGTGATGCATCTGTCCTCATAACATTGACATTGGAAGAGGTCGCCACTGGAGTTGAGAAACAAGTCACTTATACCCGCAAAAAACAATGCAAGGACTGCAAAGGTGTTGGTGGCGAAGGCATACCATGTCCCGGTTGCGGTGGTCAAGGACAGGTGCAACATCAGCATGGTCCAATGGCTATATTAGCAACTTGCCCCCGTTGTCGTGGGAAAAAAATACAACTCAAAACTACATGCTCGAAGTGTCGTGGCACGGGTAGTATAAATGACAATAGAACCCTGTCTTTGAAAATTCCGCCTGCCGTAGAGCATGGAGAGATATTGATATTGAGGGGAGAGGGCAATTCCTCCGATCAGTCCATGCCCCCGGGAGACTTACGATGTCAGATCAAGGTTGAATCGCATAAAATCTTTCAACGTGAAGGTCTCAATTTGGTAAAAGTTCATAAACTTAGATTCACTGAAGTTTGTCTGGGTACAACATGCGACATCCCTACCATTCGCGGACAAACGGTTGGACTTAGGATTCCGGCAGGCACTCAATTTGGACAGGTGTTTAGGTTGCAAAAATGCGGCTTAAAGAATGGACACAGGCATGGTGATCTTTTCGTCCAAATCAAAGTCATAGTTCCTAAAAATCTTGGAAAAAAAGCATCAAAACTTCTCAAGGACTTCGATAGTGCTTGTGGTATAATATGATGGAGGGCGAAATGACATCCGAAGAAGATGAACCTGGTGGTGAACGTAGTTGTTTGGCCAACCTCATCAGCAAAATAATGATACTTTCTCTTTTAGACGATTGCGCTTTAGTCTTAGGTGGCAGGAATGAAGGACGCTTTAGGCACTGGATTAATTGCTCTTGTAGCAATAGCGATTTGGGACATCGCACGAATGGTGGTCCAAACGTGGTGGCTAAAACGCGCCCTAAAAGGAGAAAATAAGTGTACAGACTGTGGTCGGGTGTATTGTCCTAACTGTGGACAATCATTATAATGAACAAAACCCTTGTAATGATTAAACCTGATTGTGTGACCCGTCGCATGGTTGGAGCAGTGATTACCGCAATCGAAGGTAAAGGGCTCACTATAACTGCCATCCAACAGAAAGTCCTCACCGAACAACAAGCCTCTGCTCTCTATTCCGAACACAAAGATAAATGGCATTTTTCTCGTAATATTCGACACATTACCAGTGGGCCATCTGTGGTGATACAGGTAGAGGGACATGAGGCAGTTGAGAGATGCAGAAGTTTTGTTGAACATTTTCGCGAGTCTCATTCTGATGTAGTAAAATTGCCAAGGAACCTTTTGCATGCCACATTGGAGGCCAAGAAAGCAGATGAAGAATTATCTGCGGTTGGCTTAAAAGAGGCTTGACAACCTGTCAGTATTATGTATACTGACGTTATTAGAGTCGCACCTCGTTAGGTGCATGGACAAGGAGAAACATAATGTTTGATTGGTTTGGAAGCCTCGTTTTCGATGCCCTCACTCAGCTATTCTCAGGGGCAATTCTAAACGCCCTTGGTGGGCTGTTTTTGGTGGATTATTGGACCATTTTCACTGGCTGGTTCGGAATGTAATGTCGGAGTTGAAACAAACGACGAACTGAGGTTTAACCTCAAGAAAGGATGGTCGCATGTCATACAGGTTTATATAAGGAGACCTAAACATGCGAGATCCTCGTTCGAAGAAGAGGAATCTTCGGAAGGCTTTATACAGTGGTCATGGCTGGAACGCCACGGGTCTGTACTATAAGCTGAATCCGAAGTGTTCCTATCGTCGTCATGGATGTGACTGTGTTTCATGGGAAGACTGTCGCAACCGCGAAGCTGAGTTCGTTTGCCATTACGTCGGCGTTGATGGCTGGGAACGTTACGGTCATCAAATGGCGCATTCGCCAGCTTGGTATCGCCGTGATCTAAATCGTCTCCAGCGTTGTCGAGAGAAGCACGCATTGCGTCGTGCTTTTATCAACAATGCTTGGGACGATTTTCTTTTGCCCAAGAACCGACGCGATGCCTGCTACTATTGGTAGATGTTATGAGTATTCCAATATCAACATGCGCGATTTGTAAAGCTGCTCTTGGTGATGAGGACATGTTTAACAAACTTGTCGAGGCGATGAACCTTCGATGGGGTGCATGGAGCCAGTCCCCTTGTAAATGTGATCCTCCCTGTCCAAAACCGAATGATGAACAGTTGGAAAATTTCAACGAACGCATGAATGCTGCCTTAAAGCCTGACAATGAAGACTTGACGTGACTCTGTATAATGGTGTATGAAAAAAGACCCGCCATTAACCAGTCTTGAAAAGAAGGCATGGAAGATTTTTGAGTCGATAGGATACGAGGTCAAGTTCCACACTGAAGAATTTGATCCAGCCAATACTGTCTATGCTCAGTACCGTATCCCTAAACATGGCGCAAGATGGCCATGGATTGCAGACTTTGCACTGCCAAAAGCAAAGATTGTAATAGAGATTGATGGAGAGTATTGGCATCCATCCATTATGGCGACGTGTAAAATGGATGATGAAGAGCGGGACAGACATCTGCGGCGATTAGGTTGGAAAGTAGTAAGATTGCCCGAGCGGTTGGTAGACGAACAACATATTCAACAACTGTTACATATGCTTTTTGACGTTTAGTAGATTTCTACGTTCACCATACTGATTTGTGGGTTCGGGTTATCCCGCTGAATATAGTAAATGACCTGCAAGCTTCCATCATCAGGGTTCTCTACCCAACCCGAATACCCGTAGTTGAATAGACTTTCATTGGTCTCTGTATCAATGGGAAGCACTTGAAATTTGTGGCTCTTAGGATTATGAATAAAGAGACTCAGTGTTTTGTTTGCTGTGTTGCGGAATGTACCTATAATTGCCCCGGCATATGGCTCGTATTTTTTAACCTTTGCAACGATACGATGACCACAAAAGGCTAACTCTCTCGATCTTCCCCATGTGCGACCGCCATCAACAGATGGCACAATGTGTGACCTAAGAGAAACACCTTTATTATCGCGAAGATAACATAGCATTCTATTGTCTGTAAGTTGAACAATACTACCTTCACAGAAGCTATGTTTCGGATGAGTAGTTATCGTAGTTCTATCATTCCACGTTTCCCCTTCATCAAATGATTCCGCCATCATTTGAATAAATCGTTTGCGTATTCCCGAACCAGTTACCTGACGATTAATGGTTTCGCAGACATGGTATCCCATAATCAAGCTGTTCTTGGTGACAATAATTTTGTCTGGCACTGTGCCAGCGATCTTGATATCTTGTGGCCCACGCCATGTTATGCTATCATCTGACCACCATGCAAAAGTAGACCATTTGGAACTTCCCTCTCGAACGGAGTCTTTTATATCACAGATAATTACATATCTGCCCTGAACAAAGTTTATGCGAGGACAATTAAAGACATGTCCGTGATCTTCGAGCGCTGCTTCGGCAAATATTTCCTGAGTCCAGTTTTCACCGTCATCACTACGAACGAGCATAAGCAATGATTCTTTGGGATGATGGGCATCGCCTACGCGAAAAACAGACATCAACTCGCCATTGGGAGTTCTGATTAAATCAGGAAACGAGGCATAGATTGAATCCTCGTAATAGACTTTGTGCGGTTCGCTGACATTGATCTTCATGCAGCATTATACCGCACTACTCGTTTCTCGCAATAGCAGCGTTCGCCCACATGACGGTCTCTTCAAGATGTGTCAGGGCCAACGACAACTCGCGGGACGGAGGGCAAAGACCACACAAGACCGTCGCAAACCCGGCGGCCCGGTCCCGAATCTCTTCGTATCGCTCCGGCTGGCCATCCTTGGGTGGATGGTAGGTGAAATTCCGCATGTTCCGTTCCAACGTCTCTTGAGTTAGTTCGTATGGTGAATGTGCTGTACTCATTGGGTCTCCTTACGCAGCTTTCAAATCCCTAAATATCTCGACGAGGGATCTTGGGTTGCCTGTTGGTAACACAATATCCGGCCAAAAACTGTGGCCAGCAGCCCAAACTTTACTTATTTTTCGGAACTCATTTTCGTCATTTAATATGAGCAGAAACCGCATGATGAGAGAATCTGTTGGCGGGAAGTCGCCTGCCATAATGACACAGAGTTTTTCTATCTGTTTTCCGTTTTGATACACATCGGTGAATTTGCTTCCCGGATGAATAGTATAGACCTTACCACTCTTGCCTCGTACAGTCACGAAACCATTGCGTAGGAAAGACCGGAACTGAGATTCACCCAAAACTTTGAGAAGCGTCTCACGCGCCCGCTTTTCCCGAATGTCACTTGCTGTTCGGACGGGGCGGCGACAGGTATGAATGCATGGCGATTGGCGACTACGAATGATGCCTTGTATGGCTGCTCTTGGATCTACTCTCGTTCTAATTCCGCTAACAGAACCATGATCAGTCAGTCTCCACATACTGACAGTTGCGTTATCATGGATATCTGTCGTTGTGGCCCCACTGGTAATCGAACCCGTGCCGGTAAACGAACCCGAGAGATAGGTGTCCGCTCCGGTCAGATCGTTACTGTACGTTTTTTTCCTGTCAATTAGTTCCTGATATCTTGTTGGCGATTCGTACAATGTGCTGTTGGTTATGTAACTCTCAGTGACAGTGGCATTCGTAATATACCCACTGCTGTTATTGTACTCATTGTACTTGTTGTAGATGATGTTTTCCATTTATCCACCAACGAGAGCTTGAACAGGCATGAAGATCACTTCTTCCGCCATGGGGTCAAATTCCTTCATAACGTCAGATGTTGCCTTGCCGTTTGTGCCGACCTTGTAAGGTACGAGACCTTTCTTTACAAGATCATTGAACATCTTCGTAGCAGCGATGACTTCGGCTATGTTGAGACGATTCCACACGATCCGTTCATCGCCTGCTTTTTCAGTGAGTAACCGAAAACATCCCTGATCTGTGGTTGGCTTCTCGTCACCGACCAGTATAGTAAGATCATCAGGTACATCGAAATTCTCGGTTACCCGACCAACGATATTTACTTCCAACGTAGTCATCCTGCATCTCCGTAAATAGGATTACCAAAAAGGTGCTTCCATTTATCCGCTTCGATGAAACTGGTATGAGACCTAACGACGACTGGTAGATGTCCATGCCGTCCGGCGGCCATGCTCCCGGCCGCCGCCAGTGGGTGCAGTGTGCGAGCGGGTACCAACTGTGGATATTGACTGGCAGCTGCAAGCATCGGAACTATCACTTCTTTGGTCGTCGGGACGGCCCCTTGTGCAACGCCTGAGAGAACGCCACCTTGTATCAGTCTTTTGGTTTCAAAAGAACAGGGACAACGGAAAATAACATATCCCTCAAGTGATCTATTGAGACAGATAAAGATGAACTTTTGACAATCGTCGCACCATAATTCTTGGTACACTCGGGGAGCTGTTCGTCCTTGTTGAAAAACGTCCATACAGAAAGCCTACCCGGCCTTGAAATGAAAATCAAGCCTAAAAATGATTTTTTTTGGTCCGGTTGGTAATGTTCAACGAAAACGGGGCGACAGTTTCCTGCCGCCCCGCCACACCCTTGCAAGTTTATGTAGATGTTACTCGCCGCTACGTCTCTTTGTAAAACCCTTGGGTTTTACCGGTTCAGCCGGGGCCGGAGCGTCTGGTTCTACCGCAGGCAACTTCACATCGGGCGTCACAGGATCAGTCGTTTGCGGCTGCTGAAACTTGTCCACCATCGATTTGGCTGACCTCGTTTCGTACAGCTTATTGGAAAGACCGCCGGAACCCCGCATCTTGTGCATACCAGCAGATACCACTCGGGCAGTATTGCCGAAACCTTGATTGTAGTTGCCAGCCTCCCACATGTGCTTCTGGTCACTGAAGTCATCTTGTACCGATGCACAAAGGACAGACCCGCAAGCAACCAACTCATCGACCTCCGCACAGGCTTTGGTGTACACTGCCTTGGCACGGACGAAATCACCGGCATTGGCAGCGACAACTGCCTCGGCTTGGGCTGTTGCCATTTGTAGCAACCCAACTTGTTCTCGAACTTCGAGTTTTTCCTCTTTGTCCGCTTCGCTTGCCTTGACGAATTCAACCGTGATGTTGTGATCCATCTTGACAGACTTGTTTGTGCTCACGTCATGATAGTTGATGTCAACGTGGGCGATGGAAACCTTTCGGGGTTTCGGATGGTCAACTTTACTGACCTTTAATTTGACGAGGATATGACGCTTTTCGCCAACGTAGATATCCTCTGCCTTGATGACAGCAGTCCCATCTTTGTCTTCGACTGTGAAATCATTGAGAACACCTACGACCTCATTCCCGTTGTTGGGTTTGATGGTAACTTCGATGTTTTGCGCCTCACAGGCGAGTGCTCCACCCAACTCTCGGGCGAATGTTTCCCGCATGTCGGATGCATCCTTGATGAAGTAGTAGTTGCCTTCGCCCGCCTTGGCGAGATCCGCCATGAACTCTTGGTCACAGTCGTTACCAAGACCAAAAGTGGACAGGGTGATGTTCTTGCCGTACTCGCGCCGGTTTTTCACCAATTCGAGCACTTGCGAGTTTTGCATACCACTGTTGTTGAGTCCATCGGACAGGAGGAAGATACGCTTGACGCCAGTGAAGTCGTTGTTGATGCACTTGAGACCATCAATCAATCCACCGCCAATATTGGTACAGGTAGTTGGATTCAGATTTCTGATTGCCGTAAGAGCTGCTTCTTTGTTGGAGCAACCTATACGAGCAAGCACAATCTCTGACGTGTCAGAGTAGGTGACGATAGCAATTTCATCTTGCGATGAAAGTTGCTGTACGAGTGAACGGGCAACGTCTTTCAGCCCATCCATTTTGCACTTGCGGTCTTCCATTAGCCCACCCATTGAGCCAGATCCGTCAAGTACCAAAACAGCACAGAGTGGGGTGCGGTCGATGTCCTTCTCGGGGACATTTAGGGTCACCATTAGATGGCCCTCGTTCTCTTTGGCATGATCGACCTTATCATACCCGAACGTACATTCAGTGTTTACAGACATTTGGCATTCTCCTAGCCAAGTGGCGTCAGTCTCCTAATTCCGGCGGCTCTGCCAAACGAGCCCTACGACAACTCGGTCTTTACGCCTCAACCAAAGGGTTAAGGTAGCCAAGACTTTCACAAATCCTGGCCTGGCAATGAGTACGGTAGATTCTCGCCACGTCTTAGGTGCTTGAGAATCCCTACGTCACAGTAGTATTATACAAGGTCTTCTGAGTTTGTCAAGGGCTTTTTTGGGATTTTTTAGGGGCTTGACAAGTGGCTGAAATGTGGTATGCTGAAAGTACCGGAGCCTGTTTAGACCGTCGGGTAGCGACCACCGCTAACCACGTTCACTCACCTCCTGATGCTGCGAGGTCGGCGGCTTGCTCGCGATCGAGACTGCCCCGGAAAGGTGAATGTCTATCGGTGGGAAAGCCGACGGCGTACAGGCTGGACCGTTGGCGGCCACAGGGTCGTCAGCGGTCTTTTTTTGTTCGGCTGCTGCAAAATTCGCGGCCACTAATTCTTCTTTATGTGGGCCATGAAAGTCATTTTTTCCCTCTTGGATTCCGGGGCCAGTGGATCTTTGTCGTAGATTTCTTGTTTTAGAACCAGATATGGTTTGAATATATTATCTAGCATTTTTTCGTCTGATACCATTCTATGTACACTGTCAAGTTGATTAGATCTCCTCATATGGACATGCACATAAAAAGTACCCCCTGGTTTTAGGTTGTTCATAATGTTAGCAATATTAAGCTTCATATTACCGCTGTGATCAATGGCGTTCACAGAAAAGATGGCGTCTGCTTTCCGGGGTAACCGAAATTCGTGAGACATCTCATTGATCACGGTGACATTATCTGGAAGATTTATTAGATTATGTTTCTTGTATGTGTTAAAGCACGGATCAACAGCGTACATAGTGTCCCATGTGTGATTGAAAAACATCCCCCCGAGTGGACCACTTCCAACATCAGCTACAACGGATTCTTTAGGAATATCTGGTGTATCAAACAGATCAAAGATTTGTTGTATGCGTTGACGATACTCTTCGGGGGTCATTTTTTCCCATGTATCAAGTCTTTCCTTTACTTTGAACAACTGCATTTTTCTCTCCCGAATGATAGAGACAATTTTCTAAACAGTGAATTAACCAATTCAACCCAAAGACAGCAATCACATCTGTCCAAAGAGTGTAATAGGGGACCAACCAACAAACGGGTATGGCAACCCAGAAACCGGAGCACATGGGGCAATGAAACATAGCATGCCACCACCGATGCACAAAGTTTGGTTTCATGTCACCAACCTTGGATGATTCGTATCGTTTTTCTACGAACTCACGCTTACCAGCTAAGATTTTAGACTTAGTAAGAATCAGAGTGATACCGAATACTATTAATGATGGTAAAATTAGATTCATTATCGCCTGTTTGGGAACTTACGATGACAGTAAAACCCTAAGATTGTTCGATAGTATATTTTTAAAACCATACACCACCTCAATGGGGGAATCGGCAGACTTTTCATGTTCGGGCTCAAACTGATACTTTAATTCGGCCGATGCCATTGAATGAACTATGTAATCCATAAGTGCTAAAAGAGATTTGTCACTTATCGCTTTTTTATAAAGTGGATGCTGCGCATTCCAAGTTATAATCATAGTTCGTTTGTCAAGGCTAACCTCATAGATAGAGCCAGTAATACCTAAATCCATATGTTGCCATTTAACGTTCTTGAGTTTACCCTCTTGAACATGTTCTCCAACACCACGGAATCTTGCATTGTCACCTGTTTTTTTAGTGCCAGTATTAATTGGTGATTTGCGTTTTTCTTTTGGACCCCTTGGAAGATGAAGTACATTGGAATTGCGCTTAATCTCTTTAGAAGTCTCATCATGCACTTTCTGAATATCAGGACCAGCTTTTACTAATGCTTTTCGCTCAGTTATCTTATAACATTGTGTAACAAGTGGCTTAAGTTCCCGTTTAAGAGAATCTCGAATGCTTTGTGTAATACGATTTTCGTCATAATTCGACTTTACAAATGTAGTACCCATTCCCTCATCCAATTCATCTGCATTGAAAGATATAGATCCTCTAAATCTATTATGTAGCACATGTTTTGAAAAAATATCTAATGTCTCACCGGAAGCAATCTCTCGGTCGTTCCGATACACATAGAACCCACAAGTTTTTATATTTGTTCCTACTTGTCGAGAATTATCAATAGCAGGGAGGGGGGCAGGTAAAAGAATTATTTTATACTTGATGGTGCCTACATCATCACCATTGATGATGATCTCACCGGAGTCCGTAAATCTTGCCGGATGATCACTATTATTATGGAAATCCCATTCCAGTGGATCATATGGTTTAATTGGTTTTTGGTTTATGCTAATTTCAATTCCTTGACTTATTTTCTTCCAAAAAATACGGGATAAGTGTTTTTTTAAACCATCTGTGGTGTTTGTGGTATTTTTTAGCATTCTATCCAGCTTAGTGAGAACTATGATAGTACCAGATTTTGCACCCGGCAGAAATTCATCGATTATATCCTGATCCTCTTCTCTAATGCCGGGTAAAAGTAATTCCCATTTATTGGTTTCTTCGATGTGATCAAGATCCAGAACAGCTTTCACCCATTCACCATCAGATCGACTAGTTAATACCGAAGTACACTTCCCCAAACTAAGAGGGGCTACAGACAAACCCATTCCATAATAACCAAGATCAGAAGATTTGTTTTTTGTTAAATTACTACCCAAACGCATTGCCTCGCCAAGAACCTCGGCGGACATGCCATACCCATTATCTGCAATGATAACCGACAGTTCGTTTTTCTTTTGACGGACAGTTATGTTAATTTTATTCGCTTCAGCATCGATACAATTATCTACGAGGTCCGCAAGAACGGTATAGATATTGTAACCTGCTGTATCTCGCAGGGCAAGCATGAGTTTCGCGGGATTGGGACAACACTCTGAGACGTGATTAGACATAATTTCTCCTTCCTTGTCTATGTACTTAGCACACAAACAACGGATTTTGTAGTTATGCTCAAACCACTATGGTCTAAGCATGCCTATTATACACCTTTTTCTCGGAAAAGCCAAAAATTTCTTTGATTTTTGCAGGAGTATTTCCAGTTTCTACGTATTCGTATATATGAGTGCTAAACAGACATCTATTCTCACATACAATATCAAGATTGTTGCTCAGTCGGAAGAAGAACACAACCTCCTTCTTAAAACACTCTCTATTCATCAACAAATATGGAACCATATTTCTAAAGACACATTTGAGACCAAAAACATTGATAAGAAGGTAATGTATGACAGGAATTATCATAAGTGCCGTAAACTCTTTCCTGAAGCGCCTGCCCAAGTAATTATACGGGCTAAAGATTCTGTCTATGCTGCTTATAAGTCGATTAAGAGCAATAAGAAACTGTATATCATCAAAGAACCCTGTGAGCAGCACAATCTATCAATTAGGCTTGATAAGCGATTATATAAGTTCTTAGACAACAACCAGATTGATTTGAGTACCATCAAAAAGGGGAAACGAATAACTTGTTCTTATAAGCCTTATCCCAAATTTCGAGAATTGTTCTCTAAATACTCTGTTTGTGATCCTCTTGTATTCTACAGAAATAACCAATTATGGCTATCGGTTTCCTTTGAAGTTCCCTCTCCTACCCACGTCGAAAATACTTGCATTGGTGTAGATCTGGGGATTAGACGGTTCGCTGTCACTTCCGAAGGTCTATCCTTATCTGATAAGGATTTTCTCAGACAAAAGAGAGCCCTACGTTATCAAAAACGTTCCCTGCAATCAAAAGTTAAGACTACTAACTCACACTCCGCAAGAAGGAAACTTAGAAAACTCAAACGCAAGGAACGAAACAAGAACAATAATCTCTGTCATCACCTTGCTAATAAAATACTGGAAACGAAATCAAACACCATAATTCTCGAAGACCTATCTTCACTTAAGAAAAAGAACCTCAAGAAAGACAACTACAAGAAGAGCAAATCTTCTAAAAACCGTCTCAGTCAAGTTCCCTTTGGAATGATAAGAGACATTTTGACCTACAAGGCACCACTTTCTGGCAAGAAGGTGGTAACAGTTAACCCTGCTTTTACTTCTCAAAATGACCATCGTGGTTTAGAGAGGGGAGAGCGCAAGGGATGTAGGTACTATGCTTCAGATGGTTGTGTTTTAGATGCTGATTGGAACGCGTCAATAAACATAGCCAGAAAATACACTTTGAAGCAAAAGATCAATAAGATCGAACACCCTATTTCGTTTGATTTTCCTTACGATGGGGGATTGAACTTTTTAGGCAGGGTGCTATCAACCACCCTCACGTCACCCACTGTGGCAAACCTACAGAGTAGTTGATTATCGCCTACAACAAGCAAATTACTTTGTCGAAGTAAATTCTGGGACACTAACGGATTTGGTTAGACCATTGTATTCGCGATACTTGTCTTCTACAACAAAATCTGACGAATGAACTTTAAGCTCATGCAAAAGACGAAGCAAACCGTCTGATGTAAGATTTTGAGTTAGGAGCTGGTGCGTAAGTACCAACTTCGCGTGCCCCGTACAAGTACAGGAACTGCCTTTACCGGGGGATATCTGTAATTCCTCCTTTGTTGTAACTGTCTTCCCTTCTTCCTCTTCAACTAATGTGCGATCTACAATACATTTGTTATTGTCAAACAAGTAGACTTCAATTGTGGTTTGAGTTGTCATAAACTCTCCTTTATTTTGGTTGCCGCACCCATTATACTCATCGCCTACAACAAGTGTCAATATCTTCTGGAGAATATCTAAGGAAATCTAGCATATAGTCCCACAACATGGTTATTGCGAACAAGATACGATTAATCATAGTATTGCCACTTCCTCCTGTTCTCTAAAAATATTTCTACTTTTCTCCAAAATTATGCAAGAAACTCATTCCCTTCTGTGTATAATATAGATTATCTGGACGCTACAGGCTATCCAGATTGGGCTTTTCAAGGAGCCTTATGCTCTCCTTCACGGGATTGAGCAATCCCCTCCCCTTGTTGGAGGGGTACTTGAATGTCAACTCCGGGGATCATCATGGTTGTACCTTTTGTTTGATGAAAAAGAACATGATTTCCAGTGCGATGCATATCAGTAAAAGAGTCTGCTCTGAAAAATGTGTGTGCTCTACCGTCTGTTAAGTTTAAAATAGCGACATCTTTCTTTGTTCGGACTAACATCACATCAACAATCCTTCCATCTTTTTGTCCTTTTATAGTCAGAGTTTTGATTATAGGAAAACTACCAGCAATCTCCCATACCATCTCCCTCTTCTTGATGTTATAGCAACCAACATTATGTTTATCTTTTGTAGTGAGATAGAGATTGTCGCCGACAAGGCTCTCCAGCGATGTTGGTCGTATTGTAGGAATGCGAATATTCTCTACCTTTTTACCATCTGTTATTCGTAGTCCTCCCTCGGACGTGTACAATAAACTATCGGAGATTGGGATAAGATCGGGTTGGCTTTGTCCACTTTCAAATCTTGTCCACTTTGTTTCTCCGTTTGTCTTATCAAGGGCGACTATGAAAGTGTTATCCATGAGACTATAAATTGTATGACCGTCATCTACAACGTTATTAACGTGTGCTATTTCCCACGATGACGTTTGCCAAATCCTTTTGCGTGTCATAAAATCAAAGTTGACAAAGTGTACTTGTCCGTAAAGCTTGGCTCCAAAAATAATAGAATTTCCACTGGGTGCCTTAATAATCCTGGATAAAGATCGTCCAAACTTCTGCACTGGCATATCAAAATCAAACGGATGTGACCCATATTTATCAATAAACACCATGTGTTTGCCTGAAAAAATAAGAATCACTGCGTCCTCGAACTCAATTGACTCATAGTGTTTATATTCGTTAGGGCATTTACTTCTACATATTTCTGTTCCATCACAATTTGCCGCTATTATATTTTGTCGATCCTTGTAAATAATTAATTCGTTTGTGGCATAGAAGACGAAATGGTCTCTAATCTCTTTTTCTATTCTCGAAAGGCTAATAACACATTCTCTCATAGTGAAACCTCGATATTGTACACTGTAGTATCATCTGTGAAAATTAGATGATTCTCTATTTGAAGCAAATTGTATACCTGTTTATTGTTCACTCGTAATTGCTGGGTCACAAATGACTGTAGGTCGAATCGGAAGACTCTCCCATCTAAGTTAGTACTGAAGAGATTATTGTTTATTATCACTGATTCTCCTGCAATGTGAGTAGGCAGTCTTCCAAGCAGTTGTGTTTTGGGCGTTTCCACATCAATCTTAAATACCAAATTACCCACTGCCCATATCAGTTCTTTGCCATACAACACAGAGGGAGAGTTATTTTGTCTAGTGATTAGCTTTCCCTGATTTTTCAATGTGTCTTTGGTAAAAATTTCAACAGATCCCATTGGGGATGTGCAACATACATAGTGTTTTGTTGTGATTGGTTTATACTTAGCAGGGAATTGTAGAGCTGCTCTGTCAATCTCGTTACATTCCCTATCAAACTTGTACAGGGTTTTTCCGACAACAGACCAGATGAAGTCGTTATCGACAGTCATCTGAAAGGTATCTCCCTTCATAGATTGTCCCTGTAACACTTTTTTCCCTGTCATTTTATTGTTGATTTGCAGGGAGAAAAGATCTGTATTCACTTTTATACCGCTGCTTAATGGGGTTCCACAAAGGGAATATATGTGTTTATTCTCCTGAATTGGACCGGCGACGATACTACTAAAACCCAAATCGATTGTGACAATTTTAGAACCAGAGAATTTGTCGATTCCAATTATCTCGCCTTGGGTGGTTGGAACATATATGCAGTCATCATCAACACATGGTTTTAGATGATAATTTACAGGGAAAGCTAAAATATGTGTCGAAATAAGGTTTAACGAATAAGGTTCAATTATTGACAGGTAAAAAAAAAGTTGGTCATGCTCTTTTGATATAGTGTACAAACTTATGCCGTCGTGAACGCATAAAGATACACCACCTATATTGAGAGACGATTTGATATTCATAGTATCGAAACACTTTGAATGAACCCGACCTTAGTAATTGTTGCACCTAAAAGTCGATTTTTATTTCCTGAATATGTCGAGGGGAAAGGGGCCTCCGACGTTAGAGTTAGGTGGGTTAGTCTTTTTAGGGCTCACGAACGCACGCAACCAACGACTCCCTCGACTCCCTTTCGGTGGTACAATGAATTCTGGCACAGTTACCTTCTTTTTTAATCCGCGATATGATTCTGGAATATCCATAATCTTGTCTCCTTATTAATGCGTCACAGGATTATACTGTATTCTTGCAAGAATCGAAGGAAAATTTGATTTTCCGAAAAATGTATAATGTCTGTCAGGAATTTTGCATGAGTTGGCTATCACGCATCAAATTAATTACTTTACACCAGACTTCGGACATACCGTATGTAATTATGGATGACGGTGTCCATCTTTGTTTTGGCAATCTATATGATCAATACAGAGATCAATCCGACCACTCCATCACATTTACTGCGAACAGGGGTGATTTAATTCGACAATCTGCAAATTATCTGAGATTTTGGAAATTTCCTAAAGTCATTCCTTTTTCCTCGATTGTGGCGTGTGATAATGCTATTATCGAGGGTCGATTTATTAAACAGTCTTCCATATCCACTACAGAACAGAAAGAAATTGTTATCGTGAAATCTGGCTGCTTACAGAAGATTGAAAATGATTCCTTCCAGGACTTAATAGACGTTATTGTGGCATCCGATGAGACATTTTTGCTCATAGGAGAACAGCCCAGCCCACATGCAAGGTTATTGGATGATCTTGTAACAACGGTCTATCATAAACAGGATTGGGGAAGAACTTGTGTGACGATCGCTGATAAAATGGCTCAACGACCCGATAGGAAATATTGTTGGACAAAAAGTGTTCCAGACATAAATATTAAATGCTATGGACTGGAATCAGCACAAGATATGGAACAGATTCAGAATACTCTTGATTTTATTGGAATTACTAGTGGAGTGACGTGGGAAGAGTGAACTATTCAATTCTTACAAGTCTTACACCTTCTTTGGTGGGATAAATGTCAAATATCCAGAAACCTGATCTCCTGAGTTCATTAATGCTCCACTCGTCGAACCCTGCTCCACAAACTACTCCCTGTATATCTCGGTATCGATCATACCTTAATTTTCGATAAAAGAACCAACAATATTTTTCGATTTGTGAAACAACTTGATGATCAGCCTGATGTATCTTTAATTCAATAGGATAAAATTTCACCTCATTCTTTGCTACAAGATCACATCTGTATTCAAAATCAGTTTCCACTTCGCTATCTATATCTATGATTCTATCCCCTAGAGCATCTTCAAGGATAGAAGGGTTATTCAGTAGATAGTTTTGAAGTTTAATCTCCTTCTTAAATGGCAGTTTTTTAGGAACAACTGCCTGCTTAATGAGAATTGACTCTCTTTGTTTAGTGACTTTATCACCGTAAAGTTCAAAAGCGATTTGTTTGAGCCGGTCGCGCTGAATTTTCCTCAGTCCCACGAGCACATCCGAGTAACGGGCCATATATAAGAACATATTATAAATACTTTGTGCCCTAGATATGTTATTATCATATATCGCGTCCTCTAAAATCCAGTAGAGAGGTTCCACTTCCTGTGGAAAAGCGCGTTTCGCTTGTTTTATCATTGCTGGATCTGATAATTCCTGTTCCATGTTCCATTATACAATTCAGTTCAAAGTTTAGTATAATGAGTGTGGAGTGTAACAATGAAAGTAATAAATACAAGCGGCAACACTATTTATGCAGATGATATAGACATGTATTTTCCATATGCCAATGGAAAGACCGAAACCCTTGATCCCGATTTACTAAAGAAATCGAGGTGCGTTCGTGGGTTTATTTTAAATCGAATGCTCGAAGTGGTAGAGTATGATGAAAATGAACGGATTGAAAATTCATTAATGTACATCCTTGCGAAAGGATCTAAACATACCAAAGAGCCAGAACCTGAGATAGAGGAGTATTCTGCTGAAGAGTTAGTTTCCCCATCTGGCCCTATTGAAGTCAAAATACACGGTATCTTTCTTGATGCCGGGGGTTACGCAAAAGTAAATAGAAATGTTGCCCTCAAACTCCATGAAGCCGGATTGAAGATTAAGATTGATCCCAAAAGAAGTCAAAACCAGCTGAATGAAGAAGAGTTGAAACCTATTTTGAGATTACAAAATACGACTATCAGTCGTAACCATATCCTGATCGATAGTGTAATTCCATCTTTCGCAGAATTGTCTTCTGGTAAATACAAGGTTCTATATACTACTATAGAATCGTACACAATTCCAAAACAGTTCATGGACTCTTGCCAGATGTATGACGAAATTTGGCTGACGAGCGTTTGGTCAGCCAGCATTCTTAGAGAGCAAATTGACAAACCGATATACAGTGTGATCACAGGTGTGGACCATGAGCACTACTGTGAAGAAGGCCCAAAATTTGATCTAAAACCTAACGTGAAAGACTTCGTTTTTGTATCGGTATTTGGATGGAACTATCGCAAAGGATATGACGTACTTTTAAAAGCGTACTTCGATGAATTTTCGTCGGATGATAATGTTACCCTTCTACTAGTAAGTCGGTACCAATCAGGACTGAGTCGTCACCATCGAAATAAAATTCGAGATGACATCGAAGAAATAATGAAAGAGTTCCCCAACAAAAACCTGCCTCATGTAGCTAGATATTCGAAAGTTACCCCTGAAAAGGATATGCCCAAACTGTACCGGGCATGTCATTGTTTCATCCTAAGTACCCGTGGCGAAGGAGGAAATCTCTGCGCCCCAGAAGCAGCCATGTGCGGACTTCCAGTCATTATGACAAATTGCTCTGGACAACAAGGATATCTAAGATCAGATAACTCTTATATGATCGAGATTGATCATCTTGAAGAAATTCGTCCTGGACAAATGTGCCTACACTATTGGGATGGACAAAAATTCCCGTCCCTCAAATCTGATAAGGTACACAGTGATGTAAAATTAGCTATGAGATCTGTAGTAAATAATTATGCGGAGGCTAAGAGTCGCAACAAAAGGATGCAAGAGCTGATAATGAAAGATTTTACTTGGAACAATACTGCGAACCAAGCCATTGCAAGATTAGAAGATATACACAAGAAGATAAAAGGAAGATAAAATGATAATAATATTTTACGACGCCAATGATGAAAAACTTTACATATGCACTGAAACAGAGAAGACGAAGGTGGTGAGTGTAAATGACCCTGACCTGATGAGCTATATACCAAATGATGACATTTTGTATGTAGAAGATGCTCACTTTATTACTAAACAACAATTTGGGGACTGGCTCAGCGGTAATATAGAACTTGAATCACAGAAAGACACCGAAATGAGTAGATTTAAAGATTTCCTACATAACAGTCCAGGCAAAGAGAACAAGCCAAATAAGTCGGGAGATTTTGTTCAATCTCCCGGACAGAAAAAGTACTACATACATCCTTGTCATAATGGCACACTATTACTTCAGGATATACATACAACAAAATATCCAGACGGTATTCAACTTAACGGTAAATGGCACTTCGTTGCTGTGGATGACATTGGAGAAGACATACTAGAAGAGAGTAATCATTTTAAGGTTCTTTTAGGGCAAGGAAAAATAGAGGTTGTTGATTCGGAATTCGTGAAAAAGAACATTCATAAACAAAAGCAGAAGTCCTCACCTTCTGAAGCAGCCTTGAATGCGATCCTCGTGCCCTCTGATATAAAGGCAGAGATAGCTGCATCAGACGGTGGAATACATGGATCAGGGGAGATACCCGAATTCCTTGTTGAAGGTTGATTGGAGAATGAAATGTCCGAACAAGATTCCCAGATTGCACGAATGATATATCACCGATGGATGTCTACTATGAAATATACCCTCGAACTGGAAGAATTCAGTTACCGAGAAAAAGGAAGATTGGACCCCCGTTACAAAACTTTTAAGAAGCATTTAATGTCTAATACCTATAGTAATTTACGTGCCCTTTTTGAAGATTTAGAACAATTGGGTGTAATTGTGAAAACAGAATATGAAGAAGACGTAAAAGATGGATACAAAGACACTTCTTCGGGTGGCTCAGGATACCTCAATAATCCAGAGTTCGACGATTGGATACAACAAGGATAGACCACCCCATCCTCCGAATATTTAAGTAGGAGGTAATATGGATAATCCTTTTGTTATCAGTCTGCCAGATCTTAAACCGGAATTTTGTCTACAAACAATGTCTGAGGTTTACGACTGGGGTCTACTCGACCTCAATATTCCCAACGTCCACAAACAGACAATGGGAGAGGGCATTAAGGTTGGCATCGTTGATAGTGGTAAAAGCGAACACTTTGAAACCGTTCATGCCACATTAGATTGGAAGAATTTCACCGATTCTCCAGTGGCAGAAGATCGACAAGGTCATAGTACGTTTATAGCAGGCATAATTGCCGCAAACAAAAATAATGAAGGTGTTATAGGTGTAGCTCCGAAATGCAAATTAATTTTTGCGAAATCAATGAATGACTCAGGCACAGGCAGTCCGGCGGCCATGACAAATGCAGTTCTTTGGTTGATAGGAAAGAAAGTCGATATCATTTCTATCTCAGCAGGAATGTTTTTTGATTTCAAACCCCTGCATAAAGCCATAAAACTCGCTTTTAAAAAGAACACAACAATCGTAGCTGCCACGGGCAATTGCTTGTCGAAGGGAAGTCGGATTAAAACCATTAACGGATGGAAGAATATAGAAGACATACAGAAAGGTGATACTGTATATGCCTTCTCGATGGAAGACAAAGAACTGATATTAACAGAAGTAACAAACACCTTCGCTAAAATGGATACAGTATACAAAATTAGGACATTCACACGAACCATCAATGCTACTGCCAATCATCGTTTTTTGTGTGCTACGTCCAGAAAAGGTTCTAATAATATTTGTGAGACAAAACGAGGAAATGAAACCATTGTAGCAGCCAAAACACAAAAAGATCGATATTTCTATGAGTGGAAAGAGTTACAAGATATTACTGTTGGCGATTTTATCTTGATAGATGAGAACTCTGATTATAAAATTGAGGATAAATCAGTCGGCTTAGATACTTTGTATCTATATGGCGTAATGCTTGGCGATGGTTGGTTAACACTGAAATATAATGAGGGAAAGATTTCCCGTGATAGATTTGGAATATCTACACCAATTAATTCGCCTCACACCGATTATTTATTATCGTTGACTGAAAACATGTTCGGAAAAAAATTAGCCCAAAATAAGTCGCAACTGGATTTATATAGTCGTAAAATATGTCAAAAATGGGCCAAAATGTTCCCTAATTTACTTAATAAAAATAGTCACACTAAACGTGTGGACCCGTGGATATTCAGATTACCTAAAAGTAAAAAAATAGCCGTCATACAGGGCTATTTAGATTCTGACGGTTATATTCACAATGGAAACATTGTGTTTGAAAGTTGTAACAAACATTTAATTGAAGATGTTTATGAATTGTGTATTAGAAGTGGAATTAAAACTACTAACATTAGAGAACGAACCAGAGAAACCAACTTTGGTTTTATAACTTCTTTTGGATTCAGTATTACCAATTATAACGACACACACACGATATCATCAAGACATCCTTACAAAAAAGAGAAACTTAAAAAACATAAGTGTTCAGAAGGAGAAAGAAAATATAATTACCGGATCAACAGTATAGTAGAACAAAGTAATGTTACATTCGATAGGGTACAAAGCATCGAAGAAGTAGGAGATAGCGAAGTTTTCGATCTTGAAGTTCCCCGATTACATAACTTTATTGCAAATAATATAATTGTTCATAATTCAGGCAAAAGACACTACGATGTTGCTTTCCCTGCACGATACCCCGAAGTAATTGGTGTCGCCGCGTATAACAAAAAACATCAAGTTGCAAAATTCTCTTCTCGTGGCATTAATGTTATGTTTGCCATGCCGGGAGTAGATGTCTATAGTAGCCATCTCAATAATCAATTTGTGAAGTCTAACGGAACAAGTTATGCGTGTCCTATACTATCTGGAATCTGCGCGTTGATTCTATCACAACACAGAAAAGTAAGTACCCCTAAAACACCGTGTGAAACCCCACAACAAATGATGGAACATCTTCAGAAATATGCGGTTGTCCTTGATAATAAACGGTCCACTGGTTTTGGTACGTTAGACACTGAAGGCTTATTCTCGACTGGAGGACAATAATGGAAAAAGATCTTCCCCCAATTGTATCCGCTGCTACCGACCCACTTGTTAATAGCACTGGTACTTTTATTCCCGGCACGAAGGCGACTTTTTGGTTTACATTTGTAAGTTTAGAAGGACAGGTTTATGATCCTTTTGACTCAAGTATCTCTATCTCTGATGCATCTGGTACGGTACTCATTAGCGATACCGCAATTACTAAAGTGGAGCTAGGGAAATGGGCATATTTCTGGACTGTGCCATCTAGTGCCACACCCGGCAGATATACATCAACACTAACCTACTTGGTGGAAACATTTGAAGGTACAACTACAGAGACTTTGGTCGAAAATTTCGTGATAGTCGAAAGAGGCACAAATGGACCAACCCTAAGAACAGAAGCCTCCCGTTCCTTTTTAGAAACTCTTATTGGCCGCATACAGAGGAATACCATCTTCCATGAACCTGTTAGACTAAATAACGCTCGTACTATTGGCAAATTGTCCTTCCCTATGTGGAACCAAACAGCGGGAGTAGATGTTCTCCTAAATGGAGAACCACGAGAATCCGGCTTCACAATTGATTATTGGCGAGGAAGAATCGAATTCGATAATGCGCTAGGAACATTCGACGAAGTCATGATATCCTATAATTTCAGATGGTTCAGAAATGAAGAATTAGACAGCCTCATTGAGCAAGGTGTAAACGAAGTAAATCTATGGCCTCCCCAAACCATGTATACGATTGAGAATATCCCAGACAGATGGGTAATTGTTGGCCTATATGCCGCTGCTATAAATGTTCTCAGACGATGGATGATGGATATACAATTCGTAGAACCATCTAAATTATTCGGAACCATCCAAAGAGCACAAGAAGTTTTCGGCAACTTTGATATAATTAAAAAGAACTACGAAGACAATAAAAATAAAGCACTCGAACAGAAAATCAACTTCGAGTACGCCGGTCTAACCAAATCTGTTACTGTCCCCGAATTTACTTTACCAGGGGGGCGCTCTCGTTGGTTCAGGTATTTATTCAAAGGGGCGATGATATTTTTCCCTATTATTACGCAGATATCGCAGTTTTTCGGGAGTGCTATAATTTAGAAAATTCTCGTACCAAATTTCATTTTTACAGTAAAATCTCCTTCAACCGGTGTATAATACCGTTGAAGGAGATTTATTATGAAGGTACATGGTAATCGCAAAAGAGGCAGAATTACACTTTCGGAATTCAGGCAACATAGAGATTCAGGACTTGGTATCAAAGTTATGCCCAAAACACTGGGTGTTTCTAAGAGTCATGTACAGTTTCTATCTGCACTTGATCAGGGCAAATTTGATCATGTAACCAAGGATCAATTCAAATCCGACTATCTATCCGGTATGTCTTTGGTGGAGATTTCGAAAAAGTATAATGTCTCTAAAGACTATATTGGTTTTCTAAGAGAACATTTTAACATTCCGCGGCTCGGGCCTAAATTCATCAATCGCAAAAAAACAGAGAAACCTTTGACGACCAGGCAAAAAGAATTGATCTATGGATCTCTCATGGGTGATGCAGGCAGAATGTCTCCCTCTTCTGTTAAGATGAAGCAATCTATCAAGCAAAAAGAATATCTATTGTGGAAATTCAACGAACTACAAGAACATGTGTCCTTGAAATCGTTGCAAGAAGAATCATATTTCGATAAACGGTACAACGCGAAATATTCCCATATTAGATTTTATACGCACGCAAATACTGATGTTGAGAGCATCATTAAAAAATTCTACACTAACCAAAAGACAATAACTCAAGATATATTAGATCAATTGACTACCTTTTCTATTGCGGTATGGTTCATGGATGACGGTACAACAGATTGGAATCGACGAAGCGGGTACAATGCCAATCCAGTGGCCTCATTGTGTACTGATTCTTTTTCAAAAGAAGAATGTGAGTTAATATGCGAATGGTTTCAACAAAAATGGAACGTATCACCGTATGTTAGAGCAAGAAGTAAAACCGAGAATCCACTGTATCGGGTCATTTTTTCCACCACTGAGACCCCCAAGCTTTTCGACCTGATCCGACCATATATCATCCCCTCAATGATGTACAAAATTGAGTATAATCACACTGAAGGAGACAGATATGATAGTTGACTCACGCAAGCAGGCTCAACAGATCATCGTAGAGATTATCCGCCAATCGGCAGACCCATTCGAGGGCAAGACTCGTCTCTACGAAGCGTTCTACTTGTCGCACCTCTTCTACTACTTAGATTCCGACAGCCTTCTCTCGGACTGGCCCATTGTTCACATGACACACGGACCAGGGATTGATGAAGGTGAGCAATTGCTTGCGGAATTGAGTGCTTCCGGGATTATCGAAACTAAACACGGCTTAAAGGGTCCGTATCCCGAGGAACGATACCAGTTGCTCACTGGTGAGCCGTCTCCTCTCAACCGGGATGAATGTGACGCGATAAGGAAATCTGTTGCTTTCATGTCGGGAATGACGGGTGCCGAACTGAGTACGTTGCTTCACGATCGTTCATTCTCGTGGAATCATGGCAAACCTGGCGACCAACTGAATATCTACCTCGATCTTTTCACTAAGGAACAACGACACCGAGAGCGCCTACGCAACGAACGCCTCCAAAAAGTTATCTCCACCGTCTTCAGATAATAGGGTCTCGGCTTGGTAGTATAATTCCTTATGAATTTACAAAAACATATTGACCGTATTACAGAACAGGGTAACAGTAAGAAGTGTAGTACTGAATGGTTTGCTTGTTGTCGGGAAATCGTTGAATCGGATGATTTTGATATTGAAGTGAGAATGTTGTCTCCATTTTATGTGGCATATTTGGCTTGTTTACAGCAAAAGAATCAGCAATGTGCGATGCAAGGTGCGATTGCGTCAATGAGCTTAAATGTCTGACGGTTCAGGATCTTGATCAACAACAACCAAAGCGGGGAAAGATTGAGCACCCAGTAAATTCAGTGCTACAAGTCTATGAACCCCCTCTACAATCCATTGATCTTTTTCGTTTATTGCAATAATCAACGGATTGATTTCTCCCGATTGTCTAATCTCTTCC